>CDZN01017489.1_pt1 | contig 163785 bp, 128 predicted proteins | sample 557701 | NCBI WGS metagenome assembly CDZN01 (sample SAMEA3182089, study PRJEB8094) | gut metagenome | biome: human; feature: gut; material: Stool; isolation source: human stools | place: Canada | collected 2013-02-04 | reverse complement strand
CCCAAGGGTTGGGCTGTTCGCCCATTAAAGTGGCACGCGAGCTGGGTTCAGAACGTCGTGAGACAGTTCGGTCTCTATCTATCGTGGGCGTAGGATATTTGAGGGGCTCTGACACTAGTACGAGAGGACCGTGTTGGACAGACCACTGGTTTACCGGTTGTACCGCCAGGTGCACCGCCGGGTATCTAAGTCTGGATTGGATAAGTGCTGAAAGCATCTAAGTACGAAGCCAGCCTCAAGATGAGATATCCCTGAGGGTCGTTGTAGACTACGACGTAGATAGGCTACAGGTGTAAGGGCAGTAATGTCGAAGCCGAGTAGTACTAATCGCCCGAGACTTTCGTATCATGGATAGGATTGATATATCGCTTAGGACGATCCGAAGTTGGGTCGTTAGCTCAGGAGTTATGTAGCTTAACTTGGGGTTGTCCTGTCAAAAATCTTAATATAAAAAGTTATTAAGGTGGTTATAGCGTTGGGGATCCACCTCTTCCCATTCCGAACAGAGAAGTTAAGCCCAACCACGTCGATGGTACTGCGTAAAAGTGGGAGAGTAGATAGCCGCCGTTTTTAGAAAGTAGAGTTAAAGAGCTCAAAAGAGAAAAGGAGTTAGTCGTAAGACTGGCTCCTTTTTCTGTTTCTGCTTTTTCGATTAAACTTCTGCCGGAAAGGACTTCACGGGAAGAACGGATATTTTCATGTGAAAGATGTGTCGGATTGGTGGGGGGGGAAGTGTTTTTTCGGAGGATTGTTAGTTGGGGAATACTTTGGAGGTATAATTGGGGATTTTTTAGGAAGAATGTGGAATAATTCTACATATATGGATTGTGATTTGGGTAACAAGCAATTTCATATTGGGTATATTGTATTAAGAACAAGCTACATAATGTTTTTTAACGCTTGAGTTGAAACAATGGTACGATTATTTCATTTCTTAATTTAGAGATAGATATATAGCAAGTTTAAATGTCAATTATAGATATAAAATGGTAGGAGAAAGATTGGTTAAAGGGGCTGTGTTTTTAGCCTTGATGGTGTTAACAACAGGATGTCGACATAAGGATGAACCTTTGAGGCCTCTTGTGATTGTTGATAAACCGGCGAAGGAAGATGTACAGATTTTTGGTGAATATGTCGGACGCATCCGGGCAGCCCGGTTCGTGGAAATACATGCTCGTGTCGAAGGTTATCTGGAAAAGATGTTGTTTGTGGAAGGAAAGGAAGTAAAGCAGAACGAACCTCTTTTCATTATTAATTCGGCTCTTTATAAGGCAAAGGTGGAGAAAGCCAAGGCGCAACTGAAAAAGAACGAAGCACAAGCTGCAAAAGCCAAACGCGATGTAGAACGTTTGCAGCCCTTGTATGAGCAGCATGCTGCCAGCCAATTGGATTTGGACAATGCATTAGCCTCGTTAGGAGACGCAGAGGCGGATATCGCCATGAGCAAGGCCGATCTGGACCAGGCACAACTTGAATTGAGTTATACGACTGTGACCTCTCCTTTGGCCGGATATATCAGCGAACGTTTTGTGGATGTCGGTGCTTTGGTTGGTCCCGGTGTAAACTCCAAATTGGCGGCCGTCGTAAAGAGCGACACTGTTTTGGTAGACTTCAAGATGACGGCATTGGACTATCTGCGTGCCGAACGTCGTAATATTAAATTTGGAGAACAAGACACGTCCCGTTCCTGGCAACCGACCGTGACAGTTACCTTAGCCGACGATTCAGAATACCCTGTTAAAGGGATAGTGGATTTCGCCGATCCGATTGTAGATCCGCAGACCGGTACATTTGGTGTACGTGCTGAGCTTTCCAATCCGAATCAGAAACTTCTTCCGGGGCAGTTCACAAAGGTGAAACTCTTGCTGGATGTTCGTGAACGTGCAATTGTTGTTCCCCGTAAAGCTATTTCCATAGAGAAAGGAGGAGCTTTCATTTATGTAGTCCGCCGGGATAATGTGGCAGAAAAACGTTTTGTGCAGACTGGCCCAGAGATCGGAAACAACATCGTTATAGAACGTGGATTGGGTGAAAACGAACAAGTTGTAATAGAAGGCTATCATAAGTTAGTCCCCGGTATGCTGGTACAGCCGATACAGGCGGGTGACGATAAAGCGATTGAAGCATTAAGGGCAGAGGAGGAAGGCGAATGAAACCGGGATTCTTTATAGACCGTCCCGTTTTCTCGACAGTACTTTCTTTGGTGATTGTTATTGTTGGGATTATCGGATTGGTGATGTTGCCGGTGGACCAGTATCCGCAGATCACTCCGCCGGTTGTGAAGATTAGTGCCTCGTATCCGGGTGCAAGTGCTATGACGGTATCACAAGCTGTTGCAACTCCTATCGAACAGGAGTTGAATGGTACGCCGGGTATGATCTATATGCAAAGTAGTAGCTCTAATTCGGGAGGTTTGACTATCACTGTCACGTTCGATGTGAATGCGAATCCAGACCTTTCGGCCGTAGAAATCCAGAACCGTGTGAAACTGGCGGAATCCCGTTTACCGGCAGACGTTGTGCAGAACGGTATCACGGTAGAAAAACAATCAGCCAGTCAGTTGATGACACTGAGCCTACTTTCGGACGATCCTCGTTTCGACGAGATCTATTTGAGTAACTTTGCGACTATTAATGTGTTGGATGTGCTGCGTCGTATTCCCGGTGTCGGTCGTGTCTCGAATATCGGTAGCCGTTATTATGGTATGCAGATCTGGGTTTATCCGGATCGTTTGGCAAACATGGGGTTGACAGTAAAGGACTTGCAGAATGCCCTGAAAGAACAAAACAGCGAATCGGCGGCCGGTGAGTTAGGAAAACAACCTGTATTGGATGTCGATATCACGCTGCCTGTTACTGCCAGAGGACGTTTGTCTACGGTAAAGGAGTTCGAAGATATTGTAGTTCGTGCCAATCCGGATGGCTCTATTGTCCGTATTCGTGATGTGGCAAGAGTTTCACTCGAAGCCTCTTCTTATTCGACGGAAAGTGGATTGAACGGAAAAAATGCGGCTATACTTGCTATCTATATGCTACCGGGAGCCAATGCGCTGGAGGTAGCTACGAATGTAAAGGAAGCGATGAAAGAGATCAGCCAGAACTTTCCTGAAGGACTGGAATATAAGTTCCCCTTCGATGCAACCGAATATATATCGCAATCTATCCATGAGGTATATAAAACCTTGTTTGAAGCCTTGTTCCTGGTTGTATTGGTGGTATTCTTATCTTTGCAGAACTGGCGTGCAGCCTTGATACCGACAATCGCCGTCCCTATCTCTCTGATCGGAACATTCGGTTTTATGCTAATTATGGGTTTCTCGCTCAACATGTTGACATTGTTAGGCTTGATTCTGGCAATCGGTATCGTGGTGGATGATGCGATCGTCGTGGTAGAAAATGTGGAACGTTTGATGCATGAAGAACATCTGACGGCTCGTGAGGCTACTCATAAAGCCATGCATGAGTTGTCGGGAGCCTTGATTGCAACCTCTATGGTGTTGGCGGCCGTGTTTGTTCCCGTTAGCTTTTTGAGCGGAATTACCGGAGCTTTATATCGTCAATTCTCCATTACGATCGTAGTCTCCGTACTGTTATCCACGGTTGTGGCGTTGACGTTAAGCCCTGCCATGTGTGCGATTATCCTGCGCCCAAACAGGAAGAAAAAGAATATTGTTTTTCGTAAGATCAATATCTGGTTGGCCAAAGGAAATAGTAAATACGGGCATTTATTGGAAAAAGCGATTCAGAATCCGAGGCGTATCTTGGCTGGTTTCGGAATGGTGATCGTGTTTATCTTCGTGTTGAACCGGGTGATCCCGACCAGCTTTATCCCCGAAGAAGACCAAGGGTTCTTTACAGTCGAACTGGTGATGCCCGAGGGAGCGACTTTGGAACGCACGCGTAAAGTCACAGACCGCGCCATCGCTTTTATCGAGAATCTGCCGGCTGTCGCATATGTACAGAACGTGACCGGTAGCAGCACGCGTGTCGGAACTTCGCAGAGCCGTTCCACCCTGACCGTTATTCTGAAACCTTGGGAAGAACGCAAATCTTCCAATATGGGAGTAGAGGACGTAATGGAACAATGTCGTAAAGAGTTCTTATATTATCCGGAGATACTGGCCTACCTGAACCGTCCTCCTGTAATTCCTGGGTTAGGAGAGAGTGGAGGTTTGGAAATGCAACTAGAGGCTCGTGGCGATGCCAGCTGGGAAAACTTGGTGGCAGCTACCGACACTTTTATGCTCTACGCATCGCAAGCGCCGGAACTGACAGGTGTGTCATCTGCCTTGCAGTCGGAGATACCGCAGCTCTACTTCAATGTGGACCGTGACCGCGCGAAGTTCCTCGGTATTCCGTTGACGGATATCTTCTCGACCATGAAGGCTTATTTGGGTTCTGTCTATGTAAATGATTTTAACATGTTCAATCGTATATATAAAGTATATATCCAGGCAGAAGCTCCATATCGTGCAACGCGTGATAATCTTGGTCTGTTTTTCGTCCGTGCACAGAACGGTTCGATGGTTCCGTTGACTGCACTGGGAACGACCAGCTATACGACCGGACCGGGGACGATTAAACGTTTTAATATGTTTACGACAGCCGCTATCAGTGCTGTTGCTGCTCCCGGATATAGCTCGGGCGAAGCAATGGCCGCTATGCAAAGGATTGCTCGCGAGCATCTTCCGGAGAATATCGGATTGGAGTGGAGCGGACTTTCCTATCAGGAGAAAAAGGCCGGCGGACAGACTGGATTCGTGCTGGCGTTGGTATTCCTTTTCGTGTTCCTTTTCCTGGCTGCCCAATATGAAAGCTGGATTGTGCCGATTGCCGTACTGCTTTCGTTACCGGTTGCTGCATTGGGAGCTTATCTCGGAATATGGGTGACGGGCCTGCATAATGACATTTATTTTCAAATCGGTCTGGTGACGTTGATCGGTCTGGCGGCAAAGAATGCGATCCTGATTGTCGAGTTTGCCAAAATACAGGTTGATTCCGGAGTCGAGGTTGTCAAAGCTGCCCTTCATGCTGCCCGGATGCGTTTCCGTCCGATCCTGATGACCTCATTGGCATTTGTTCTGGGTATGCTTCCGATGGTATTGGCAAGCGGACCGGGTTCTGCTTCACGTCATAGTATCGGCACAGGTGTGTTCTTTGGGATGCTGGTCGCCATCACAGTCGGAATTGTTTTGGTTCCTTTCTTCTTTGTTTTGATTTACAAGATAAAAGGTAAAGTCAGAATGGAACGTATTCTTCGTCGAACAACAAGAAAATAATTACAATGAAACGAAATATCTATGTATTCATGGTCCTGTCCCTTACGCTGGCACTTTCTTCCTGCAAGATCGGTAAGAAGTACGCTCGCCCTGAACTGGACCTTCCGGAAGAGATTGTGGCAGGGGCGGATACCGCTTCGATCGACAGCATTCCTTGGCAGAGCCTGTATGCTGATACGACTTTGCAGCGCCTGATCACCATTGCTCTTGATAATAATAAAGATATGAAGATTGCCGCGGCGAAAATAAAGGAGATGATCGCCTCGAAACGGATCACTTTCGCTGAGCAGTTTCCAGAAATAGGGGCTCGGATCTACGGACAGAAAGAGCGTCTGAATTATGGAGGTGATGACCCGAAGCCTGATCCTGAATACGGAGCCAAGCTGACCCTTTCGTGGGAATTGGATCTGTGGGGGAATCTCCGTTGGGCAAACGAAGCGGGGATTGCTGCCTACCTGCAATCGGTGGAAGCACGTCGTGCCTTGCAGATGACATTGGTGGCGGAAGTGGCTGCCGCTTATTATGAGCTTTGCGCGCTCGATCAGGAACAGGCCATTGTGCGTCACACCTTGGCTGCACGTCGCGAGGGCGTCCGACTGGCTAAGCTGCGTTTTGAAGGAGGTCTGACTTCCGAGACGTCCTACAGTCAGGCACAGGTGGAGTTGGCACGTACGGAGACCTTGCTTCCTTCGCTTGAACAGAAGATCAAGATAAAGGAGAATGACCTTTCTTTCCTGCTTGGACAGTATTCAGGGGATGTCCCGCGCGGATTGTCCTTGCGTGAACAGCATTTGCCGGCAACATTGCCGGTCGGCCTGCCTTCTTCCTTGCTTGAACGGCGCCCGGACATGCGGCAAGCGGAGCAAAAACTGCGTGAAGCGAATGCCAGGGTAGGAGTGGCTCAAACCGATCTTTTCCCGAAGATTAGCCTGACCGGTAATTTAGGCTTTGAAAACGAAGAACTGACGAATTTCATCAAGAGTCCCGCTTGGTTTCTTGCAGGCGATTTATTGCAACCATTGTTTGCTATGGGTAAGAACAAAGCGAAACTGAAAGCGGCTCGTGCCCGTTATGAGCAGGAAGTATATAATTACCAGAAAAGCGTGCTCGGTGCTTTTAAAGAAGTGGGCAATGCAATCATCACGATCCGCAAGGCAAAGGAGGTTCGCCTGTCATACGAGAGATTGCTCAATGCTGCCGATACTTACCTTCAGTTGGCACAATTGCAGTATATCAACGGTGTCACCAGCTATATGGATGTTCTTGATGCCCAGCGTGGTTTGCTTGACGCCCAACTTAGCCTGAACAAGGCGATGCTTGACGAATTACTGTCGACGGTCTACCTTTATAAGGCGTTGGGAGGAGGTTGGGAGTAAAGCCAACTGATTTCTGAAAGCCCCTTTTCCTTTGGTCAACCAAGGGGAAAAGGGGCTTTTTTGATACCGAAAATCTCACTATCTTTGTTTCCTCTTTCGCAATCAATAAAGTAAAGTAGATATGGAAAGTTTCGCAACATTAATAAAGAGTAGAAGAAGTACCCGTAAATTCACGGACCAGTTATTGAATCCGGAGCAGGTGGAAATGATATTGAAAGCCGCCTTGATGGCACCGGCTTCCAAACGGAAAAATCCCTGGCAGTTCGTTGTCGTGGAGGATAAGGAAATGTTGGCTAAGTTGTCGGTATGCAAACCGGCAGGAGCTGCGTTCCTGAAAGATTGCGCGTTGGCCGTTGTTGTGCTGGCGAATGTGATGGAAAGCGATGTTTGGGTGGAAGATGCTTCGATTGCTTCTATCTATATGCAATTGCAGGCCGAAGATTTGGGATTGGGCAGTTGCTGGTGCCAGATCCGTAATCGGCAGACGGAAGACGATGCGGATGCTGCGCAGTATGTGCGGGGACTGCTCGATGTGCCTTACCAACTGGAAGTCTTGTCCATCATCGGCATAGGATATAAGGATCAGGAACGTAAGCCGTTTGACGAATCACATCTGCAGTGGGAAAAGATACATCTCGGAACTTTCCGCATGCCAACTGAAGACAAACAGGAGGAAGCATGAAAGTCATCTTTTTAGGTTCTGGCAACCTGGCGACACGTCTGTCTCTCGAAATGCATCGCAAAGGGATACGGATCGGACAGGTGTATAGCCATACGCCGGAAAATGCGCAACAGCTGGCCGCCCTGTTGGGTTGTCCCTGGACAACCGATCCTGAAGCTGTCGAGACGGATGCCGACCTGTATGTCTTTTCCTTAAAAGATACGGTTTTGGTGGATGTAATTGCCCGTGTAAGGCCGAACGACGGCTTGTGGGTGCATACGGCAGGTAGTATGCCGATGGATGTTTTCAGCGGCCATACGGCCAATTACGGAGTTCTGTATCCGATGCAGACATTTAGCAAAACGCGTGAGGTAGATTTCAGTGTGATTCCTTTTTTTCTTGAAGCCAATACGTCTGAAAATGCCGGTAAGTTGCAACAATTGGCGGAGAAACTTTCGGGAAATGTCCGTTTCCTGTCGTCCGACAAACGTAAATGTTTGCATCTGGCAGCTGTCTTTGCCTGCAATTTTACCAACCATATTTATGCGTTGGCTGTTAAATTATTGCAGGAACAGGATATACCGGCCAATGTTCTGCTGCCGCTTATAGACGAGACGGCAGCTAAGATACACACGATGTCGCCGAAGGTGGCGCAGACTGGTCCGGCTATCCGGTATGATGAGAATGTGATCAATAAACATTTGGCTATGCTGGGCGATTCTGATATGCGGTCGATCTACCAGCTAATCAGCCAAAGTATACATAAGGAGGCACAACATGAGTAGTATCAATTATGATTTGAGTAAGATAAAGGCTTTTGTTTTTGATGTGGACGGTGTTTTGTCCTGTGATGTAATTCCTTTGCACCCGAACGGCGATCCTATGCGTACCGTTAATATAAAGGACGGCTATGCTTTGCAGCTTGCTGTTAAAAAAGGCTATCATGTAGCCATTATTACGGGAGGCTATACGGAAGCGGTACGGATACGCTTTTCGCGTCTCGGCATTACCCATATTTATATGAAAAGTGCCGTGAAAGTTCACGATTATAAGGATTTTCTGGAAAAGACCGGTTTGCAGCCCGAAGAGGTCATGTATGCTGGAGATGATATTCCTGATTACGAAGTAATGACAATGGTCGGCCTGCCTGTGGCACCCGCTGATGCGGCTCCTGAGATCAAGCGTATCGCCAAATATATCTCCCACAAGAACGGGGGGGACGGCGTTGCCCGCGATATAATCGAACAAACCATGAAAGCCCAGGGCCACTGGATGGGTGACGAGGCTTTCGGCTGGTAGAACGAAACTGATAAAATTGGATAATGAAAAGCATACTCCCTAACCTGAGTCAATATAAAATTGTATTAGGCTCCAACTCTCCCCGGAGGCGCGAATTGCTGGCAGGATTGGATATTGACTTTGAAGTACAGACGATCCCGGGTATAGACGAATCCTTTCCCAAAACACTGCGGCCAGACGAGGTTCCGGTCTATATCGCCAGGAAAAAGGCTGAAGCCTACATCTCTTCGATGTTGGCAGACGAATTGTTGATTACTGCCGATACGATCGTGTGGACTTTCGGTGAAATTTTAGGTAAACCGAAAGACCGCGAAGACGCTATCGCCATGCTTCGGAAACTGTCCGGGCGTGTACATGAGGTGATTACCGGTGTTTGTATTACGACAAAAGAGAAAACGGTTTCTTTTTCAGCTTCATCGGCCGTTTGTTTTGCCAGCCTGGATGATGACGAGATCGTCTACTATGTCAATAAATACTGCCCGTTTGATAAGGCCGGTAGCTACGGTATACAGGAATGGATCGGTTATGTGGCGGTCGAAGCTATCAACGGCAGTTTTTATAATGTGATGGGACTACCGGTCAGGCTGCTTTATCAGGAGTTGAAGAAGTTCTGAAGATTGGACAAAATTCTATGTTTTAGGGTGATTTATTGAAGGTAAGGCGAATAGGAAGTCCGTATTTTTGTGATATTAATTTTAAATATCATGAAAAAGATCTACTATTTGCTTGTGTGTCTGTTTTTCCTGCAATCCGTTTTTGCAGCAAGGGAGAAACAGATCTTCGATATCCGTTTGCAGAATGGGTTGAATATGAATGTGGAAGTTTGTACGGATGGAATATTCCGGATTCGGGTTACTCCTCATTCAACCTTTTCTGAGTCGTTGATGCAACGCTACGGAATTATTAAAACGGATTGGAGTCCGGTTCCGGTTTCCCAAAAAGACAATAAACAACAGTTTGAAGTATCGACCGGTGCCTATCGGCTGAAAATCGATAAAAAGACCGGTGCTATATCTGTTTCTGACCGGAAGGGGCGGGTGATTATCGAGAAAGTAATCTTTCTTACCTCTGCCGATCCGTTGTGTACTGACCTGGGAGAAGTGATCAATGCCAAATACAAGGACATGAAAGTCCCCAACAATGGTACGATCATCGGCGACGACAAAAATCCGGGAAGTATGAAAGACCAGGCGGAAACCGGCGATTATAAGAACGTCAGTATCCTTTCGATTTCGCTGAAGGACAGCGAACGTTTCTATGGTGGTGGCAGTACCAGTCGCGACCATATTCAGCATCGGGGTGAACTGTTGCGTATGTGGACCACTTACCAACATACCGAGATTCCGATGCCTTTTATGATCAGTTCCGAAAATTGGGGTATCTTCAACAACACGACACGGAAGAATTTTTTCGATATCGGCAGCTACCAGCCGGATGTTTTCTCTATTTATAATACGACGGACGAGGCGGATTTCTATTTGATGTTCGGCAGTTCGATGCCTGATGTGATCAACGATTATACGGCTATTACCGGCCGACCTTACTTATTGCCGAAATATGCATACGGGTTGTGTTTTGGTCCGAATATGCTGGAAGACCAATTCGACATTCTGAATGATGCCGTACGTTTTCGTGAGATGGGGGTCCCTTGTGACCTATTCTGGCTCGAACCTCAATGGATGGAGAAACGCTATGATTTCTCGACCAAAAAGAAATGGAACTATCAGAAGTTTTCGGCTGAAGCTTATTGGGATTCCACTCGCTATCCGAAGAAGGAAAACCACCGTCTGCTTATCGGTCGTCTACATGGGATGGGGTATCATATGGGACTTTGGCTCTGTATCGAGTATGATCTGAGCGTTCCGGAGGAGGATGCGTTGGCGAAAGCGATGGGAAAGCCTCTTTCCGGCCAGGAGCATTGGATGGAGCATTTGAAAAATTTTGTGGATAATGGTGTGGACGGTTTCAAGATGGACCCGGCACGTACAATAGATGAACATCCGAATTTTAAGTATTACAACGGACATACCGATAAAGAGATGCATAACCTGAACCAGATCCTTCTGCCGAAGCAGATGTACAAGATGATGCGTGAACATACAGGACTTCGTTCCTGGCATCATTATACTGCCGGTTGGTCGGGAACGCAGCACTGGAGCGCTTCCACCAGCGGTGATAACGGGGGAGGGCGTACGGCGCTGTTCGACCAGTTGAACTTGGGTATGAGTGGTTTTCTCAATACTTCTTGCGACGTGATGAATGTCAATAAGGACGAGGAATTGCAAAGCCTTCATTTTGGCCTTTTCCTGCCATGGGTGCAGATCAATAGTTGGTATTCGTTGCATCAGCCGTTCTATTTCCCGGAGAAAGAAAAGAAGATGTACCGGGATTATGTGAAGCTGCGTTACGCGTTGATGCCCTATATTTATTCGGCGGCGCTGGAAGGGGCGCAGACCGGTATGCCGATCGTACGCTCCATGCCTTTGATGTTTCCAGATGACCGCAAGACGGATGATATGGTCTACCAGTATATGTTCGGCCAAAATTTTTTAGTCGGTATCTTTAGTGATTCGATCTACTTGCCGAAAGGGAACTGGTTTGACTTTTGGACAGGAGAAAAATTGGCCGGCGGAAGGGAAATCAAGCATGTGATACCTGATAACCGCGCAGGGTTGCTGTTCGTACGCGAAGGGGCGATTATACCGTTCCAAAAAGATATGCAATTCATAGGAGAGAAGCCGTTGGATACCTTGATGGTGAAAGTATTTCCCAAAGATATCTCTTCCTATACGATGTATGAAGATGATGGTAAAACATATGATTATGAAAATGGAGCGATTGCCGCAACCCGTTTTGAATGTAAGCAGAGCGGACGGACAGTTGAGTTCACTGTCTTCCCGGTGGAAGGATCGTATGACGGCATGTGCAAAGCACGGACATACGAATTGGAGATCGACGTCCCGCAGCGCCCGTCGGAAGTACTGGTAAACAATATTCCGGTAACAGACTGGCAGTATGGCGACGATCATAAGGTACGCGTCAGCTTACATCAGGAAAATAACGAACAGGTGAAGGCCATACTTCGTTAGTTCAGTTCGCTCCGCTTTTCATTTTGATAATATTCGATTAGGTATAAGGTTTTGGCTAAAGATGGACAGATAGGGAGTATGACAGGACGATCCGGATCCCATTCCGGGTCGTCCGTTATCATTTCGGAAAGCGGACCGGCATGCATGAGTATGAGCCGTGTCGATGTGATGGCTGTCGCAATAAATGATTTTTCGGCAGGCAGTAATACAAAATACCCCTCGTCCACATCGGCAACCGGCATATGGTTTCTATTATAGATCACCAGTTTTCCGGAAGAGACAAACAATAAGACATTGCCGGTATCATCCGTATTACATAAAATCTCTCCTGCTTTTCCTATTTTACACTCAAACTGGTTCAGGACGTTTCTTATCATATTTCAATCAGGAATTATCCAAACTTATCATTGTTTCCGTTTAGGCAGATACTGGAGCATCCCTTTTGAGTATTCAATCTGATGCTTCCCACTCTCGTCGGCATATATCACATAGTATTCGATCTCAGGTACGGAATCAGCCATTTGCCGGGCTTTTTCCAACCCCATTGCCATAAATGCAGTGGCGTAGGCATCGGCTGTCATACAGTCGTTTGCAACGATTGTGGCGCTCAATACGCTCTGTTCGGCTGGATAACCAGTACGGGGGTCGATCGTATGGGCATATTTTTTACCATCTTTGATATAAAAGTTGCGGTAGTTGCCGGAAGTGGCAATCGCACCTTTTTTACATAGCTGGACGATTTCGTCATAATTATTTTTGGTACCGTCCGGATCGTCTTCCGGGAGGTTGATGCCGGTGCGCCAGCATACGCCATTCTGATTGACACCCTTTACCACCACTTCGCCGCCAATCAAAATCATATAGTTTTCCACTCCCTCTTTCTCAAGCAGACGGGCGATCACATCGCAGGAATATCCTTTGGCTATGGCGGAGCAGTTCAGTAGCAGACGGGGATCATCTTTCACGATCTTCTTGCCCTCCAGATGTACTTTCCGGTAACCAACAAAAGTTTTGAGGCTGTCGATCATGGCAGGTGTCACACTGTCCTTTTTATTGAAGCCGAATCCCCAAAGATTGACCAGAGGGGCACAGGTGATATCGAAAACACCATCCGAATTGCGGGAGACTTCCATCGACTTGTTAAATACCTCCGTAAACCATTCATCCACTTCTACCGCTTCGTTATTATTCACTTTTGCGATGATTGAATTAGGGTTGAAGGGATTCAGGGACAGGTTGAACTTTTGCAATTCGGCATCGATTTTATCCGTTAAAATATGAGGTGCTTCATATTTGATCGTGTATAGGGTATGGAACACGGTACCACTTTCTTCGTAATATTGTTTTTTGCCTTTGCACGAGACGAAGAACAGAAGCCCTACAATAACCGGTAAATAAATTTTCTTATGCATCTTTCTATTGTTTAGTTGGCTGCAAAGATAGTGCAAATCTTTGGTTTGCAAAATGTCACTACTACCCTACCAAAATAGGATTAGTAAGGCATATTTTGAGAATTAGTATAGCGGGTAATATTTTTTAACATACTAAAAAGTACTACTTTGTCTGTATAAAATAGCAAAATGATACTTTCTCGAATCTCTTGTTTTTGGGTAGAGGATCAGATACGGTTGTTTCTGGTTTTGTTCTTTAGTGCACATCCCGGACATCCTTGACAAGGATTGTCCGTTCCGGTGGGATGTGCAAAGAACTTATATATTTTCTTTCCGATGCAGAAAATGACGATAAGTCCGATGATGAGAACTGCTATTTCTTGCCACATAAAAATGGTGTATTAATTGAACAGGTTCATAAAGAAATGTCCCGTTTGGTAGACCACACATGAGACGATCCATGCAAGTACGCAGGTATAAATGATTACAAATATACCCCATTTCCAAGAGCCGGATTCGTGGACAATGGCCGATATCGTAGCGATACAAGGGAAATAGATCAGAACAAAGAGCATGAAACTCAGTGCGATCAAAGGGGTAAAGACCGGTTCTCCCTTGGCATTTTTATCCTGTTTCAATCGTTCGGTCAGGACTTGGCTGTCGTCCGACTCTCCTGTATATAAGACGCTCAACGTGCTGACGACAACTTCTTTGGCAGCCATACCAGTCAATAGGCTGACGCTCATCTTCCAGTCGAAACCCAACGGATGGAGTATCGGTTGTATGGTTTGACCGATGCGACCGATATAGGATTCCTGTTGGTGATCCATCGATTTCAAACGTTCCAGTTCGGCGATAGTTTCCGCTTTCTCCTCTGGGGTTATAGCAGACTGTTCCACCTCGGCGATCTGTTTGTCAAAAACATCTCCGTTTTCCGAATGACGAGGAAAATATCCCAAGAACCAGATGATGATAGAAGCGATCAAGATGACCCCCCCCATCTTGTGCAGATATTGCTTGGCTTTTTCCCACATATGAATCATAATTGATTTACCTGTCGGCATGCGGTAAGGAGGAAGTTCCATCACGAAAGGTATATCTTCGTCATTGAAGAGAAAACGTTTGAACAGGCGTGCCATCAGGACGGCGAGCAGAATCCCTGAAGCATAGAGGATCAGCATGACCGTTCCGGCCGTCTGGGGGAAGAAAGCACCTGTCAGCAGGACATACACCGGAAGGCGGGCACTACAGCTCATTAACGGGTTTACCAGCATGGTGATCATCCGGCTGTTACGGCTTTCGATCGTACGAGAGGCCATGATGGCCGGTACGTTGCAACCGAAGCCCATCACAAGCGGGATAAACGATTTGCCGTGCAGTCCCATCTTATGCATGATCTTATCCATGATGAAAGCGGCACGTGCCATATAACCGGAGTCTTCCATGAAGGAGATAAAGGCATATAGTATCAGGATGTTAGGCAGGAATACGATAACACCTCCCACGCCTCCTATAATGCCATCGACCAGCAGATCCTTCAATGGGCCTTCGCTCATATTACCTCGCACGAACTCTCCGATCCAGCCCACGAATGATTCGATCCATTCCATCGGGTATTCTCCCAGACGGAAAGTTGCTTCGAACATGATCCACATGAAAAGGATAAAAATCGGGAAGCCCAGCACTTTATGAGTTACGAACAGATCGATGATCTGTGTGCTTGTCGCTTCTTTTATTTTGTTTTGCTCGTAGGTCTCACGCAGGGCACCGGAAATAAAACCGTAGCGGGCATTGGTGAAGGCTGTCTCACAATCTTCTTTCAGAAGGGTTTCGATTTGAGCGACATTGCGGTCGCGTTCATGAAGGACTGTTTCGGCACCAGGCATTGACTCCACGAAAGATTCCACTTCCGGATCGCCTTCAAGCAACTTGATGGCGAGGTTGCGTTTGGAAAGGCTTTTGGGTACATTCCCGTTCAGTTTCAAAGCATGTCTTACCGGATAAATGGCCTTTTCCAGCACGTCGCCGTAGTTGATATGGATATGACGGAGCACGGGGTCTTCTTCTTCGTAGACCTTTATGACGCGGTTGAAAAGTTCTTCGATACCGAAACCGGTCTTACTGATGGTCGGGACAATCGGCGTACCAATCATCCTTGAGAGAGAGTTATGGTCAAACTTATTTCCGTGCCGTTCCAATTCGTCGTACATGTTGAGGGCGATGACCATACGCACATCCATGTCGATCAGTTGGCAGGTCAGATACAGATTACGTTCCAGGTTGGAAGCATCGACTACATTAATCACGATATCCGGCTGTTCTTCATTCAAGTGCTTGCGAACGTAGAGCTCTTCGGGAGTGTAAGCCGATAGGGAATAGGTTCCCGGCAGGTCTACGATTTTGAAGGTGTAGCCATTCTGATGGAATGTCCCGGCCTTGGCGTCGACAGTCACGCCGCTGTAGTTGCCGACATGCTCGTGTGCACCGGATGCGAAATTGAATAAAGATGTTTTACCGCAATTGGGATTTCCAACCAATGCGACATTGATGGTTTTGCCTTTGTGCATGGCCATGGCCTGTAGGCTCTTGCCGGAAGTTTGGATATAGGAACCCACTGGGCGGTTTTCCGGTTTTTCGGTACCGGCTTCTGTGAATTCGGCTGCACTGACGACTTCTATCATTTGTGCGTCATTTCGTCTCAGTGAAACGTCATAACCCATTACACGATAATGTATAGGGTCTTTAAGCGGTGCGTTCTGGATGACATCAACCTCTTTTCCTCTGATAAACCCCATTTCGATAATGCGCTTGCGGAATGCTCCGCGTCCCATTACCTTTACTATAACCCCTTTTTCGCCTGTACGAAGTTCTGATAGTCTCATCTTTTTAAAATCTTGCGCAAAGGTAGCATGAAATGGTAATATGGTCAATACCGTATTGTAGGTATTTTTTTGTTAGTTTTGTCTCCGTAAAGGCTTTAAAATATGACTATGTGGAACAATGTTATATTATGTTTGGGGTCCAATACGGATTGCGAGGCGAATCTAAAGTCGGCGGCCAGTCTGTTGCGTGCCTATTTCGGATCGATCCGGTTCTCTGAAGCGATTTATACGGAGCCGATAGGTTTACCTGATTCCGGCTTATTCCTGAACCAAGTGGCTGTTGCCGGTACGAATGCTTCGCTGGAAGAGGTGAGGCGGGCTGTGAAGGCGATGGAAAAACGATTGGGACGCATGTCGGACAGTAAGCAGAAAGGGAAGATTCCGATCGATATAGACCTGCTTTTATGGAATGGAACAATCCTGAAACCTGCCGATTGGGAAAAGGAGTATGTGCAACAACTCTTCCGGTCTGTTGCGGATTAGGAGACGTAACCCATAGCTTTACGATGGCTAATGCATAGCTTTAAGCGTCGTAACCCATAGCTTTGGCTATTGTAACTCATCGTCCTTTGTTATCGCTCTGTAGGTGCAGGGTTATAAACGGGGCAAGTAGGAAACCTGCTTTTCCGCTGATCCTGATCAGACCGTTGATACCTAAGCAAATGAGTGTGGAGATCGGGTTGGAGCGATCCGTGTTGTAGAAACCTTTTCCTATCCGGACTTGATAACCGAAAGGTTTTGCCAGCGATCGATATGTTTCAATGGGTAAGATGCGTTCCGTCCAATTCCCGTTTCGTGGATCGCAGGTGTTGAAAGCATCTTTCAATAGGGGATAGGAACCGGTCTTGACAGCCTTGTGGATATGTGGGAAGGTAAGTCCGCGCGTCTTTCGTGCAGCTTCTTTCGCTTCGGCAGGAGAAAGGGCCGGAAAGTGCAGTTGGATATAATGCAGACGTAAAGCATAATATTCCTTTTCCCAAGTGGTCATAAGCCGATGCAGCCTTCTTTTTACATACGGGTTAAAAGGTGTGGAGGCCGTTGTAAACAACATTTGCATCTTGTTGTCGATGGCAATCAAATTGGTGAAAAAAGTCGACAGGTCGTAAACGTGTTCGATCAGGTCGGTCGCGATCAGCAATTGTGGCTTGGCTTTATTTGCCGAGCACCAATCTGCTAAGGTGTCTGAGTCTCCATGAAGAATAATGTCAGGTCCTGTATTGACCAGCTCTTTCAAGATGCGGATCGTATCGACGGAATCCGGATTGAGGTCGATGTAGATGACTCGGCCGATTCCGGCTTGTTTGGCAAGCATACTCAGGAAGCCGCTTCCGCCACCATAGTCGATAAGTGTTATCTCCTCCGGTGAGCTACCGATAGATTCCAGCCCTTTAAGGAGACAGTCCGCATAGATTTTCATGTAATAGGATAAAACCGGTTTCAGCCGGGCAATATAACGTTTGTTATATTTACTGATAGGTAATCGTTCGTAATCGATAGCCTTTAGTTGGCTAACCAACGCTTGTGCTGCTTGTCGGATATCATACTTCATAGATCAAATGTAAGAGGTGTTCGCCTTGATATTGATTGGAATAAGTCGGATAAAGAAAGTCGCGGCGCTGCTCGATCAACTCCGGAGCCATATTGGTATGCATCAATTTCCGACAGATGAGGATCATTTCGTCCGGAGTGTCGGCGATATGGCAGAGTGGCTCCAGTCCGCTACCTGCTATCATCAGTCGGTTGACCACTGTATGGCGTCCGGCAAACAGGCTGTTCAGTAGTTTTAGTTTCAATCCGGTTGCTTGAAAAGTGATCAAGGCATGTATTTGTGCATTGTGTATCAAACTGTTCATCAGCTCTTCTGACGGATTGGCTTCGATATGGATATTCGGATAGGGAGCTGCCGCTTTCAACAAAGAAGCCGGCGGGTTCATACCGGCAATGATGCAACGGCAGTCCAGTTTACTGAACACGTTCCGGATAAGAAAGAGGGCTGCTTGTGTATTCTCTATTACGGATAGTTTACCATGATAGAGGATGAAATCGGAAGAACCCGGCTTGACCGTAATTTGGTTGTTGGTGTGGAAGCAAGGCATGAACTCGACCGGCTTGTCGGGGAACTGGCGTCGGAGGTAGTCAGCATCGGTTGTTGAAACGGCAATCATCAGATCGGCATGTTCCAGTACTTTCTGATAATGTTTGAATCGCCAAGCCTCTATCCGGAAGAAGCTTTTCCTGATCGGATGGCTCTCCGCCTGTGCCAGGTGATAATAATAGTCGTGTTCGATATTTGCTTCCCGGTAAATCTTTTTCCGGTTGTGTAGTCGCGGATCGTTTATGTAATAACAGCAATGGAGTCCTTCGAACAGGATCGGGTAATCGTTCTTCAACAGATTAGTGATCAGTTCAGGATGCTTGCGGCTGTATACGTTATAAGGCAGCAGGGTTATATTGGTACGCAGCCCTGTATGTCGCTTGTAATAAAATACCTTTTCGCAGATGGCTTCCAGTTCGGGCGAATGGGCACGTTCGTATTCGAAACAGTGTAAGATGATCTTCACACCGCACTGGTGCAGAGCTTTCATCTTATAATATACATCGATGATTCCCCCGTAGTTGGCAGGCCAGGGAATATTGAAAGCTATAATGTTCAGATACCTTTCCATGTCTGTCATTTGCTGTTTAGTCGGGTAAAGATACGCATAAATTGTTCAGCTTGTTTTTTACGGGAGAAACGTTCCACTGCTTCCTTATCCGTATTTATGTGTGTGTATCCATTATCCTGCCAGAACTGATAATGGTGCAGGATAAAACGAAAAGCTTCTTCGGCTGTCCGGGCTGCCAGTCCGGAACGGGTATTCCGGATGGTAGCTTCGAGGCAACTTTCGTCACTCTTTACACAGAGTAAAGGTTTCCCGACAGCCATCGATTCGAAAAGCTTGGTAGTCATAAATCCTTTTGGTCCATCGGATGCAAAGGTATTGGCGAGTTGCAGCAGAATGGAACTGCGGTTTAACACGCCGGGAATCTCGGAAGCGGGAACATAGTCGAAAAAGTCCATATACCGGGCGACTGGGTAAGCGGTTGCTGCCTGCATGATGATCGCTTTTGATCCGGCGTCGACATACCATTGGATGCGGAACTGGTCCGGATCAATGAGCTTTTCACGATCTAACCGGCTAACGGCCTCGAAAAGCAATCGAGGGTCACGTGTCGCCAAGCTAATCAAACGTCCGGTATAGGTGATGACGAATTGAGAGGTCCGATGTTGTTCAGGATAGAAGAGCTCTGGATCGTAACCGTTGTAAACCAACTCTGTGTTAGGATTGTATGCTTGAAGTTTTTCCACATGCCAGGGGGAAATGGTCGTGACCTGATCCGCCTTTCTCAATGCATTATTTCTGTCCCTCAATAACTTATGACGGAATGTTTCCGTGATCTTTCTATCCAACCAGGAAAAGGTACGGAAGTTATGAGCGATATATTCGTTGGAAGCATATTGTTCGACTATGTCTCGAAGGTCGATTACTAACGGCAGATGATATTTCTCTGCTATATATTGGGCGGCCGGCAAGGGGAAAGTTCGGTATGAACTACACAGGATACCGGCATATTCCCCTTCTTCCAGTAAACGGGAGGCGGCTTTTGCCATCTTCTTGTCTTTATAATGGAAAAAATAATCGAGTATGAATACGCATATCCACTCTAACTTTTGGAGGATTTTCCCTTTGGAATGAAAGAAATTTACATATGTGACAGGCGTTTCTCCTTTCAGGAAAGAGAACGTGCTGTCATCGATTTGCTCAGTGACAACGACAGGTTCCCATCCGGCCCGCCTCATATATTTGCATAAATAGCCCATTCGCGGTCCGAATGCAGGGGGAAACATATCACATAATATCAGTATCTTCATGATCTTATCAATTCTTCAATGATGGCGGCGAATAGTTTTCGTTGCCAGTCGACAGAGACATTCGGCTTGATCCGGGTGGTGATGGAGTCGTTATGCCAGAGCAACACCAGTTCGCCGTTGGCAGATGCCACCTGTTTGATGAGTTGTGTTGAGTAGGCAAGTGCCCCCTCATAGTCGAGATTCATATAAACAGGTTCGTTCAGGCTGCATTCCATGATTGCCAACGGGTGGAGGATAAGTGGCGAGATGCGTTTATTCTCAGGATTAATCCAATGTACCGGACGGGAAGTACCGAGGCGAAAGCCGGCAACATCCGGGTAGCCTACCGTGAAATCGTCTGTAATTCCTGCTTTTTCCAGCCATGCCATATCTTCTGGTTCGCGTGAGGCCAAATAATGATGCCGATTGCAAGTGACGGATTTTCCGGTTTGTCTCTCCAACAAATCTTTTTCCGTTGAGATGAGTGCCGGAGTTCTACCGGCGTCGTAACTGGTATGCAGTCCAATCCGTACTCTTTCGTTTTTACAAAAGAGCAGAAGCTCTTTTAAATCCTTTGAATACAGTTTATAATGAGGCTTGTCATAAACGGATGAGCCGCCTGACTTGATAAAGAACAGGGATTCGCAGCGGTCTTTTCCGATAGCTGCCTTTAATTCGTTTCGTTGTTCTACAAACCAGGGAAATGTGTAGAACGGATCTTCCTGTAATGGGCCACGAAACATTTTCCAAGCTTGTTTCAGTCCTGTACCTTTAACGGTTTCCCGTATCAGATTGCGGAAAGTTCTACAAAAAAAGGGGGCATCCACATCGTGTGTCAGCCATACTTTTTGTATGTGCGGGGTCGGTTCGACAGCCGACTGTACACGTGCTTGGCGTAACCAGCGTCGCAATAATCTTCCGTATTCGTCAACTATCGGGCGATGAATGAATCCTGCTTTGAAGGGTAGGGACTCTTTTCCGGGGAAGCGGCCGTGGATGTCCCGTATGTTTCGTTTCCGTATTTCTTCATATCGTGTCAGCAGGAAATAGGCACTGGCGATGATATCGGCATGTACCACCCAAGTATCCCCCTGCCATTCTGTTTTGGAAGAGCCGAAAAGCAGCGGTACGCCTTCTATCTCTTCCAGTGGCAGTTTGGGTATAGACTTGGATGTCCCGTAAACTTCATCCCGAAAAAAAGGGGAAGGGATGATGACTACGCGATAACGGGAGAATTTGTTCGGGTCCGATGTGTAACCGACAAGGCTACTCAATGCACCGGCTTTTTCTCCTCCTATCAGGAATTTGGTGATATAAGAAATAACGGCTTTCATACTGTCTTTTAGCTTTACAGGAACAGGCGGACCACCTCGAATGCTTCAGCATAAGGGCAGCCTGCTTGTACACCGCGTGTTTTTGCCAGTGAAAAGATGAACTCTTCGGATAGATAGTCGCGTGTTCCTTGTGATTCGTATGCTTTTAATGCTTCGACTTTGGCCTGAATGTGTTCCCTGTTTAGTTCAACGAAGCATTGCGTATTAAATGTCAGATTGTTCCAAATCAGTTCGTAGCCCAGTAGTGTCGTGTTTTTGAAAGCGCGTAGGCCTTCCTGGGCGATCGTTGTGTGATCCTGGTGAATGTCGTGCAAGCTTGGAATGAAGACCAGGTCGAAATTGTTCGCTTTTTTTAGGCGGATCAGTTCTTCCAATATCTCCTGCCGGACATATCCGAGTTTACGGACTTCGTAATTGTAGATGATGAGGTTTTCGGGGGATATACCCAATTGGGCAGTCGCTTTCTTGACTTCCGTCTTCAAAATATCTTTCGGAAAACCTTCAGGTACGGACTGCTGGGCGGTCGAAAAAGCGACATAGGTCACTTTCTTTCCCAGTTCGATAAGTTTGCTTATGGTTCCTCCCAGTCCTAATTCCCCGTCGTCTGTATGGGGAGCTAAAACCAGTATATTATTATAACTGTTTAGTATCATAAATAATCTATCTGTTTATTATCCTTCCTATTTTTAAACAGGCTCTATTTAATAAACTTAATTTTCCTTTGGTTATTGTGAAGAAGGGGGTTTGAATTGCACCGAATTCGCGGAAAAAACGTTCGACTCCCGGAATCATAGAACCTTCGAAGTCGAATGTGTCGGTATATTGTGAAACATAACGGATTGCTTCCCACAAAATTAGACTGTGTGCTCCGGACTTCCGAAGGGCTGGGTCTCCTCCTCCTGCCAGATACCAGGCGGAACTTTCTTGCCAGACGATAAAAGCAGCAGCATGCAAACGTCCTTGTTCGTCATAACCGCCCCATATATCTCCCTGGTTCCGTTTGCGGCAGATATTGATCAATTTGACTAGTATATCCGTATCTTCTTTGTTTAGAACCTGCTGACGCTCGAATGTTTGTTTCTGTACCTGTAAAAATTCTTCAATAGAAATGCCTTTTTTTACCGTGATACGATATTTATCTTTAGCTTTTGTTATGTTCCGGCGGATGTTGGAACTCATATTTTCCAGTATTGCTTCTGTGTTTCGAATATTTTTCAGCAGATAGGTGTAACGTGTTGTTTGCTGGTAGCCTTCCCAATAGAAAGGAAGCCAGTCAGTGATTCCATAATGGAAATTTTGCAGGAAATGCGGATAGGATTTAAGCTCGTTTAGTAGTTGTTTGCATAAAATTTGCCGGCGACTTAATGCTTTAGTATATTTGGTGTCTTCGGATTCCGGTGAGAACCAAGGACCCATTGTTTGCGTATAGAAGGGCATCGAGATAATTCCTTGCCGAGGACAGTAAAGAGGGATCGCTGCCGTGATCCTTTCTTTTTCTTCGATCAATAAGACTTCCCATTTATCTTTGCCACAAACCGTATCGAGCCACCAATCACGGGAAAAGATGGGAATACTTGTTTCTGTGTTGCAAAGCAAATGGTATTTGTCTTTCATGTTCATGAATGATTTGAGTTCTGTGAGATGGTGATCTGTCGCTGACTTTTATCAGTATAATTACGGCACACAGATAACATAAATGACCATAAATCTGATCTGTGTTATCTGTGTACCATTGATTTTATCCTTTTAACGCTTCGAAGATCAGGCCGGACAATTCGTCTGCCAGTTCTGGATTGTCGGCAACACATTGTTTGGCGGCATCACGTCCCTGTCCTAATTTAGTGTCGTTGTAACTGTACCATGAACCGCTTTTCTTGATGATATTCAGTTCTGCGCCCAAGTCGATTATTTCACCGGCTTTGGAGATGCCTTCACCGAACATGATGTCGAACTCTGCTTTCCGGAAAGGAGGAGCAACCTTGTTCTTGACTACTTTTACGCGCACTTGGTTACCTTTGATATCGTCTCCGTCTTTCAATTTACCGATGCTGCGAATATCCAGACGGACAGAGGCATAAAACTTCAACGCATTACCACCGGTAGTTGTTTCGGGATTACCGAACATCACACCGATCTTATCACGCAATTGGTTGATGAATATGCAAGTCGTGTTAGTCTTATTGATTGCGGCTGTCAACTTACGAAGCGCTTGAGACATCAATCGTGCCTGTAACCCCATCTTGCTTTCACCCATATCTCCTTCGATTTCCGCTTTTGGAGTCAGAGCGGCAACCGAGTCGATTACGATAATATCCACGGCAGATGAACGGATCAACTGTTCGGCGATTTCTAACGCCTGTTCGCCATTATCCGGTTGGGAAATCCATAGGTTTTCGACATCTACTCCCAACTTTTCTGCATAAAAACGGTCAAAAGCATGTTCCGCATCGATAAATGCTGCAATGCCACCGCTTTTTTGTGCCTCGGCAATTGCGTGGATCGCCAGAGTTGTCTTACCGGATGATTCCGGTCCGTAGATTTCGATCACGCGGCCTTTGGGATAACCTCCTACGCCTAATGCTGCGTTCAAGGCGATAGAGCCTGTCGGGATCACTTCGATATTTTCGACACTTTCGTCGCCCAATTTCATGATCGAACCTTTTCCGTAGTTTTTCTCGATCTTGTCCATTGCTGCGCGAAGCGCTTTTAATTTATCTGCGTTTACAGCCGGTTTCTCGGCTGCAGGCTGCTTGCCTTCTTCGAATAAATCTTCTTTTGCCATTTCCTTTTATAGATTAAGGATTTGATTTGCATGGTCTTTAGTCTTCACCTCTTTCGGGCCGATGATGTTGGTAACGATGCCATCTTCATCTATAATAAAGGTGGTGCGGAGAGTCCCCATGTATGAACGTCCGTACAATTTCTTTTCTGCCCAAACCCCGAACTGCTGTTGAAGGGCCGTATCCGTATCAGCGATGAGGCTGAAAGGAAGTTCCTGTTTTGCGATAAATCCCTGATGAGACTTGGCACTGTCTTTGCTGACACCCACTACTTCGTAGCCGGCAGCTTGCAATTCCTTGTAGCCATCCCGCAGGCTGCATGCTTCTGCTGTACAACCACTGGTATTGTCTTTCGGGTAGAAATAGAGCGCCAACTTCTTGCCTTTGAAATCGCTCAGCTTTATCTCTTTCCCGTTTTGGTCAAGTCCCAGAACTTCGGGAGCTTTATCCCCTATTTGTATTGCCATATATTTATTTTACTTGATGTTATAGTTCATCTTGCGTGTTACATCCGCTTTCCGGCGGGCTTTCCGTCCGAAGACTTTCCAAAGCAGTTTTCTTCCCATGTGATGGGCGACAGCATATGACTCGAATGTTTCTGTCCGGTAATCGAAATCATCTTGCCAACATTCCTGGGGAGAAACATAGCAGTATGTAATCTTTTCGATACTGTTGTCATCTGCCTCGTTTTCCTCCAGCACGATGATGTTCTGCTTGTCGGGAACCAAGCAGGTGATATGCCTGCGGTGGCACTCTTCTATTAGCGGAACCAGCACGGCATCATACCTCGCATAGATATTAGTCAGATCGAAATCCTGGTATTCGCTCTCTCCGATCTTTTGTATCGGGCGGAGTTGCAGGATATCCAGTTCATTTCCGACGACTTCCCATATCCGGCTTAGTTCTTCGAGATTGTCGTTGTTGATTGTATAATTGATGCGTAACTTGAATTGCGGATGCTGTTTCTTTATTTCTGTGACATTGGCGAGCAACTTGCGGAACAAGTCGAATTTACCGTTTGTCATCAGAAGCTCGTATGTTTCGCGTGTAAAACCATGTGCCGAGAGCGTCAACTCGTCCAACCCGTTCTCTACGGCGGCGGCTAACTGCTCTTTTGTCAGCAGGTTCCCGTTTGTCGTGAGTGAAACGTAGGGGACGTTGTATCGTTTACCCAGTGCAATGATTTTTACCAGGTCTTTGTGCAAAGTCGGTTCCGCTCCGCAGCCGATCTGAAGTTTCAAGGCACGGTGGAACAGGCTTCCGGCAATGGCTTCTATCTCTTCATATTTCAGAGTACCCCGTAGACTTTTCCTTTTTTCCTCGTCGCTGAAATAACACATCTTACAGCGGAAGTTACAGGCAAGTACCGGATCGAGAAAAACGCCGATGTACCGTTTGCCTAATACATGAAATAACCAGAGGCCCAATAGTTTGAGCCTTCTGCTTTTGATTTGTGTACCAAGACGTAGTATGTTGTAAATATTACGAGCCATTTAGTTAATTGATAATTGGAGGGTGTGTCAAATATCGGTATTCATGGGACGCAGGCAACGTAGACGAGCACAGATTAACGCAGATATATTAATTATCAACAAAATAAATCTGCGTCCGTCTGTGTGCTCTGTGCCATCCGCGTCCGGTAATGTTAATTTGACACACTTTCTTAGAGTTCCAGATCTATATTGAACAGTTCGTGCCAAGGCAGACCTTGTTCGTTCAGCTCCTTCATGAACGGATCGGGATCGAACTCTTCGACGTTCCAAACTCCCGGTTTTTTCCAAACTCCCTGCATGAACAGTTTGGCTCCGATCATGGCCGGAACACCGGTTGTGTAGCTTACGCCTTGTGCTCCCGTTTCCTGGTAAGCAGCCTGGTGACTACAGTTATTATAAACATAATAGGTCATTTCCTTGCCATCCTTGATTCCGCGGATACGGCAACCGATGGAAGTTTCGCCTGTATAGTTTTCACCCAGATCACCCGGATTAGGCAGCACGGCTTTCAGGAATTGGATCGGAACGATTTCCTGTCCGTTATACATAATCGGATCGATGCGAGACATACCAATGTTCTGTATCACGCGCAGGTGAGTCAGATATTCCTGTCCGAAAGTCATCCAGAAGCGGGCACGTTTGATTGTAGGGAAGTTTTTGGTCAGGCTTTCCAACTCTTCGTGGTACATCAGGTAAGATTCTCTCGGACCGACATTCGGATAGTTCAACGGTTTGTGTACAGACAGCGGATCTGTCTCTTTCCATTCTCCGTCTTCGAAATATTTACCTCGTTGGGTAATTTCGCGGATGTTGATTTCCGGGTTGAAATTAGTAGCAAATGCTTTGTGATGGTCTCCGGCGTTGCAGTCTACAATATCCAGGTATTGTATTTCATCGAAGTGATGTTTGGCTGCATAAGCCGTATATACACCCGTTACGCCCGGATCGAATCCACAACCCAGGATAGCGGTCAGGCCGGCATCTTCGAATCGTTTCTTGTATGCCCACTGCCAGCTGTATTGGTATTTAGCTTCGTCCAGCGGTTCGTAATTGGCCGTGTCGAGATAGCTGACACCGTATGCCAGACAGGCATCCATGATGTGGAGGTCCTGATAGGGCAAAGCCAGATTTACTACCAAGTCCGGTTTGAAGGTGTTGAACAAGCGGACGAGTTCTTCCACGTTGTCTGCATCGACCTGTGCTGTTTGTACCTTTACATTCTTAATATCGGCGGCGATCTGGTCGCACTTGCTTTTCGTGCGGCTGGCAACCATGATATCGGTAAAGACATCCGCGTTCATCGCGATCTTCTTAACAGCAACGGTACTAACGCCCCCTGCACCAATAACTAATACTCTTCCCATTTACTAATAGAATTAATCTTGTTAATATACAGTTTACAAGGTTTTAAACCTAACGACAAATATACGATGAATCTTTGAATAATCGGGCAAGGTAGGGGGAGAAAAACAGTTTCATTGGCATGAAACAATAGTTCCCTCGGTGGGGAACTGGAGTTTCCTTAGAGGGAAACTTTTGTTCCATGCCTATGGAACAGGTTCCGGTTAACCGAGTTTGCGTCTGTAGTATTGCGGAGAGATACCGGTGTGCTTCTTGAAATACCGGCCGAAAAACGATTGGTCCGGAAACTGGAGGCGGTTGGCTATTTCCTGTATGCTTAGGTCGGTCGATTCCAACAATACCTTTATTTCGAGTATGACATGCTTGTCGATGATGTTTTTTGCCGTCTCTCCGGCAACGGTCTGCGCAATGGCCGATAGATATCGGGGAGTGATGAACATCTTTTGGGCGTAGAATGATACTTCACGCTGGTTGAGGCAGTGTTTGTGTATTAATTGGATGAACCGTTTGAACAATTCTTCCTGCCGGCTGATTCCTTCCGGGCGGTTCTGCTCGAAGATGCGGTGTGTTTTATCATAAATGTCCAAAAGGAAACTTTGTATGTAGTTGCGAAGGATTTGCAGTCGGAAACAGTTTTCTTTATCCTTATAGAGATCTTCCAGTGCGATGATGAGTCCGTTAATGGTACGTGTACGCTCGACTGGTAGCGTGACGACCGGATTCTCTTTCAGAAAATGAAAAAAAGAAGGATCGAGCCGGACTGTCGCTTCTTGGAAAAACGCATTGGAAAATGTTATATAAGAGATGGAGAGATCTGGACTGGCATATGAATAATTGATGATGCTGTTGGGTAGGAATATGATCTGTGTATTAGGCATGATGTCATATTCCAACAAGTCGATTTCGATCCGGGCTTCTCCGCTATGGCAGAAAAAGATGCAGGCATCTTCCAGTTTGAAAAGATGGTGGGGCATATCGGAACAATTGATTGTCCCGACGAAAAAGGGATCTTCGGCGGTTGTGCGTAAAACTTCCATTTTATTCTTGTTTTGGTTACAAATATACCGGTTTCTTCTTGAAATAAAGAAGATATGTTCCTGTTTTGAACAATATGGGCTAACTCTTGAACTCTGTCGCTTGACAAATCACCTTTACCTTTGCCGCGAATTAAAGATTGGAAAATGATAATGATGAACAAAAGATGGATGCAACTTTTAGGTATGATCAGTTGCGCAGCGTTAGTGGTGTCTTGCAAGCAAGCACCATCGGTAGAAATGGAAGCGGAGTATGCGGTATTACAGGTACAACCTTCCGATAAAGTAATCTCCACTACTTATTCGGCGACAATCCGTGGGCGGCAGGATATCGACATCTATCCGCAAGTATCAGGCTTTATAACTAAACTATGCGTAGAGGAAGGGCAGATGGTCCGTCGTGGACAAGTGATGTTCGTGATCGATCAGGTTCCCTATCAAGCAGCTTTGCAGACTGCGGAGGCAAATGTGGAGGCTGCTACGGCTTCACTGGCGACAGCCAAGCTGACTTACGACAGTAAAAAGGAACTTCGTGCCCGTAACGTAGTTTCTGATTTCGACTTGAAGACAGCCGAGAACAGTTGGCTAAGTGCTAAAGCACAATTGGCCCAGATGAAAGCCCAGGAGTTGAGTGCCCGTAACAACCTCTCCTATACGGAAGTGAAAAGCCCGTGTGACGGAGTGGTCGGGACTTTACCTTATCGCGTCGGGGCGTTGGTGAGTGCCAGTTTGCCACAGCCGCTGACTACGGTTTCGGATAACTCGGATATGTATGTGTACTTTTCGATGACAGAGAACCAATTGCTTGCTCTGACACGGCAATATGGTTCGAAAGCCGAAGTCTTGAAAGAGATGCCGGAGGTAGAGTTGATGTTGAACGACCAATCGATGTATGAAGAAAAAGGAAAGATCGAAACCATCAGCGGCGTAGTCGACCGGAATACCGGGACAGCCAGCCTCCGAGCCGTGTTCCCGAACGAAAAAGGCTTGCTGTATAGTGGCACATCAGGGAATGTTGTCCTGCCGGTATCTAAGAAGGGAAGCCTGGTCATTCCGCAATCTACCACATTCGAAATACAGGATAAGGTGTATGTCTATAAAGTGGTGGACGGCAAGGCACAGTCCGCACCTGTCAGTGTGACTCGTGTGAACGGCGGCCAGGAGTATATTGTCGACGACGGATTACAAGCCGGTGATGTGATTGTTGCAGAAGGCGTCGGTTTGCTGCGTGAAGGAACTCCTATTAAAATAAAACAAAACTAAGAGAAGAAAATGAATTTAAGAACCTTTATAGAACGCCCTATCCTGTCGGCTGTTATCTCTATTTCGATAGTCGTTGTGGGCATTATCGGGCTTTTTACATTGCCCGTAGAACAATATCCCGATATTGCACCACCTACGATCCAAGTGAGTACGACTTATTTCGGGGCGAGTGCGGAAACCTTGCTGAAGAGTGTTGTCGCCCCGTTGGAAGAGGCGATAAACGGCGTCGAGGATATGACATATATGACTTCGTCGGCCTCTAATGCAGGTACGGTCAGCATTACCGTTTACTTCAAGCAAGGGACAGATCCGGATATGGCAGCCGTCAATGTCCAGAACCGTGTATCGAAGGCAACCGGCCAGTTGCCGGCCGAGGTAACGCAGGTCGGTATTACGACTTCCAAGCGGCAAACCAGTATCTTGCAGATGTTTTCACTGTACAGTCCGGATGATTCGTATGACGAGAAGTTTCTCTCCAATTATATCAGTATCAACCTGAAACCGTCCATTCTCCGTATACAGGGTGTCGGCGACATGATGATCATGGGAGGCGACTACAGTATGCGTATCTGGATGAAGCCGGATGTTATGGCCCAGTACAAACTGATCCCTTCGGATGTGACGCAGGTGCTTGCCGAACAGAACATCGAGTCGGCAACCGGATCGTTTGGCGAGAATTCGGATGAAACTTACCAGTATACCATGAAATATAAAGGCCGCCTGATCACCCCCGAAGAGTTCGGTGAAATCGTGATTCGTTCGACCGAGGACGGTGAAGTTTTGAAGCTGAAGACTATCGCTGACATCGAGATGGGTGAAGAAACCTACGCCTATCATGGCGGTATGGACGGCCATCCCGGTGTTTCCTGTATGATCTTCCAAACTGCCGGTTCAAATGCTACGGAAGTAAACCAGAATATCGATGCTTTTCTGGAAGAAGCGCGGAAAGATTTGCCAAAGGGTGTGGAGCTGACTCAGGTGATGAGTTCCAACGACTTCCTGTTCGCTTCTATTCATGAGGTGGTAAAGACCTTATTCGAAGCTATCCTGTTGGTGATCTTGGTGGTGTATGTGTTTTTGCAGGATATCCGTTCGACGGTTATTCCGTTGGTGGGAATCGTGGTTTCACTGATCGGTACGTTTGCGTTTATGTCGATTGCCGGATTCAGTATCAATCTGATTACCTTGTTTGCATTGGTATTGGTGATCGGGACTGTGGTGGACGATGCGATTGTCGTCGTCGAGGCGGTGCAGGCGCGATTCGATGTCGGATACCGCTCTTCTTATATGGCCAGTATCGATGCGATGAAAGGGATCAGTAATGCCGTTATCACCTCTTCACTGGTGTTTATGGCAGTGTTTATTCCGGTTTCGTTCATGAGCGGGACTTCGGGAACGTTCTATACCCAGTTCGGTTTGACAATGGCAGTAGCAGTCGGAATATCGGCAGTCAATGCACTGACGTTGAGTCCGGCGCTCTGTGCCCTTTTCCTGAAACCCTATATCAACGAAGACGGTACGCAGAACAATAATTTTGCCGCCCGTTTCCGTAAAGCCTTTAATGTAGCGTTCGATTCGATGGTCGAGAAGTATAAGAAAGGAGTTCTGTTTTTTATCAAACGGAAGTGGATGGTCTGGTCGCTGCTTGCTTGCTCGATTGTGCTGTTGGCCTTTCTGATGAACACGACGAAAACGAGTTTGGTGCCCGATGAAGATCAGGGTGTCGTATTTGTAAATGTCAGTACGGCTGCCGGTAGCTCACTAAAGACGACAGACGATGTGATGAAGCGCATTGAACAGCGTTTAGAGGGTATCCCGCAGGTATTGCATGTCCAGAAAGTTTCCGGTTATGGTCTGTTGGCCGGACAGGGGAACTCTTTCGGGATGTTGATTCTGAAACTCAAACCGTGGGACGAACGCACGGGTAAGGGGGAAGATGTACAAGCCGTTATCGGACAAGTCTATGGCATGACGGCGGACATAAAGGACGCCAGTGTCTTCGCCATCTCTCCGGGAATGATTCCCGGTTATGGTATGGGTAACGCGTTGGAATTGCATATGCAGGATAAGCAAGGTGGCGATATTGGTACGTTCTTCGCGACGACACAGCAATATTTAGGGGCACTGAACCAGCGTCCTGAAATCTCGATGGCTTACTCTACTTTTGATGTCCGTTATCCGCAATGGACCGTTGAAATCGATGCCTCGAAGTGCAAGCGTGCCGGGATAACGCCGGATGCGGTACTCAGTACGCTGTCGGGTTACTATGGAGGACAATATGTCTCTAACTTCAACCGTTTTTCCAAAGTGTATAAAGTGATGATACAAGCCGATCCGAAATATCGTGTCGACGAGGCTTCCCTGGATAACATCTTCGTACGCATGTCCAATGGGGAAATGTCGCCGCTCAGTCAGTTCGTGACATTGACACGCAGTTACGGCGCGGAATCCCTGAGCCGTTTCAATATGTACAACTCCATAGCCGTGAATGCGATGCCGGCAGAAGGCTACAGTACCGGTGACGCCATCCGTGCCGTGAAGGAAACTGCCGAGCAGGCCCTTCCGAAAGGGTACGGTTATGATTTCGGAGGAATCACCCGTGAAGAGAATACGCAGAGTAATACGACCATTATCATTTTCGGTATTTGCTTCCTCATGATCTATCTGATCCTGAGTGCGCTTTACGAAAGTTTCCTGATTCCGTTCGCGGTATTGTTGGCTGTCCCGTTCGGCCTGGCCGGATCTTTCCTATTTGCAAAAATGATGGGCTTGGAGAATAATATATACTTGCAGACAGGTTTGATCATGCTGATTGGTTTGATCTCCAAGACTGCCATCCTGCTGACGGAGTACGCTGCCGAGCGCCGTAAAGCCGGTATGAGCCTGACCTCTGCCGCCCTTTCTGCTGCTAAAGCCCGTTTGCGTCCGATTCTGATGACAGCCGGAACAATGATATTCGGATTGTTGCCCTTGATGGTGGCTACGGGAGTAGGAGCCAACGGTAATAGCTCCTTGGGTACGGGTACGGTCGGAGGTATGCTGATCGGTACGCTGGCATTGCTGTTTGTCGTACCTTCTTTGTTCATCGTGTTCCAATATTTACAAGAGAAGGTTCGTCCCATCCAGTTTCAGCCAGCTTCCGATTGGCAGATCCAGGAAGAATATGTGGAAGCAAAGAGTGAGAGAGAGCGTCACATAGAAAGTAAAAACGAAGAGAAAAAATGAGAAAAGAGATTCTAATCATAATTGTCGCAGCGTTCGCACTGAATAGCTGCGGCATCTATACGAAATACAAGCCGGTGACCGAAGTCCCGGAAGACCTTTATGGGGAAGAGGTAGCGGCAAGCGACAGCACGGACAATCTTGGTAATCTTGGCTGGCGGGAAGTCTTCACCGATCCGTATCTCCGTGAATTGATCGAGCAGGGTTTGCAGAGTAATACCGATCTCCGGTCCGCACAGTGGCGTGTTAAGGAAGCCGAGGCCACGCTAATGTCCGCCAAGCTGGCTTTTCTGCCCTCGTTTGCTCTTGCCCCACAAGGAACAGTGAGCAGTTTCGATGGAGGCAAGGCGACACAGACCTATTCCGTGCCCGTCACGGCCAGTTGGGAGTTAGATATTTTCGGCCGTATGCGTAATGCCAAGTCCCAGGCGAAGGCATTGCTCGAACAAAGCCATGACTACAGACAGGCGGTCCGGACGCAGCTTATAGCCAGTATTGCCAATGTCTACTACACATTGCTGATGCTGGATGAGCAGCTTGCGATCTCGGAGCGTACACGGCAATCGTGGAAGGAAACCGTCGATGCTACACGCGCCTTGATGGATGCTGGTTTGGCAAACGAAGCTGCTGTATCGCAGATGGAGGCTACCTATTATAGTATTTCCATTTCGCTACTCGACTTGAAAGAGCAGATCAACCAGACGGAAAACAGCCTGTCGCTTCTGTTGGCGGAAAGTCCACGCCGTGTCGAACGTGGCAAGTTGGAAAGACAAACATTGCCGGATCATCTTGCCGTAGGCATTCCGGTGCAAATGCTTTCAAACCGTCCAGATGTGCGTCGTGCGGAACATTCGCTCGAAAGCGCTTTCTATGCAACCAATCAGGCACGTTCCGCGTTCTATCCGTCCATTGTTTTAGGCGGTAGTGCCGGATGGACAAATTCGGCCGGAAGCATGATCATAAATCCGGGAAAATTTCTTGCAACGGCTATCGGATCGCTAACCCAGCCTTTGTTCAATCGAGGAGCGAATATTGCTCAGTTGAAGATTGCCAAAGCACAACAGGAGGAAGCCAAGTTAAGTTTCCAGCAGGCCCTTCTCAATGCCGGATCAGAGGTGAACGATGCGTTGGTGAAGTATCAGACTGCTCGCGATAAAGCCGGACTTTTCGAAAAACAGATTGCTTCGCTTGAAAAAGCATACGAAAGCACCTCTTTGACGATGCTGTACGGAAATACGACCTATTTAGAGGTCCTGACGGCCCAACAAAGTTTGCTGAGTGCACAATTGACACAAGTGGCAAACCGTTTTATGGAAATACAAGGTGTTATTAATCTGTATCAGGCATTGGGAGGCGGAAGAGAGTAGTAGTCTTTTGAGGTGCTTAGTTTATTACTGGGGGTGTGTAAGCAGACTTGGGGGATGTCAAAACAGTCTTGTTCTTGCATCCCGCGCGGGATCGCATAAAAGCAGGCCGTATAAACATTTGATTGATAAGGCCTGTTCTTTTGCGTCCCCGTGCGGGACACGGGGACAAGTTACATTTTGACACACCACCGATTGTTTTAAAAGATTTGTTTTTCTGTTCATTTCATTCCTGAAGTGCTGCCTGTAACTTATCGACCGCCCTGTCGATTGTCGGTTCACTCTTCAATAGTTGCATGAATTTGCTGCCGATAATAGCTCCAGATGAGTTAGTAGCTGCTGCATCGAAGGTTGCTTTGTTCGATATGCCGAAACCGACCAGGCGCGGATTCCGGAGTCTCATCCCGTTGATGCGGTGGAAATAAGCCTGCTTCTGCTCGTTGAAACTCTGCTGTGCTCCGGTAGTGGAGGCGCTCGACACCATGTAGATGAAACCGCTTGTATGTTCATCGATCAGGCGGATGCGTTCTTCGGAGGTTTCAGGTGTGATGAGCATGATCATTTTGAGGTTATTCCGTTCGGCGATGGCTTTATACTCTTTCATATAATCGGCAAAAGGCAGGTCCGGAATGATCATACCGTCCACACCTGTCAGTGCACATTTCCGGCAGAATGCTTCGAAGCCATATTGCATGATCGGATTCAGATAGCCCATCAGGATAATCGGGATATGCACATCCTGACGGATATCTTCTAACTGTTTGAACAGAACATGCAATGACATCCCGTTTCGTAACGCGGCAGTAGAGGCTTCCTGGATCACGGGGCCGTCAGCCATCGGGTCGGAGAAGGGAATACCGATCTCTACCATGTCTATTCCTTTGTCCTCTAACTCTTTTAATATCTTCGTCGTATCATCCAGGTTCGGATATCCGGCGGTGAAGAAGACGGATAGGATTCCATTCTTCTTTGTGTTGAATAAATTTGTGATACGGTTCATCTTTTGATTTCAGATTTATGAATTATGATTTTGAATTTCTTTTAAAAACTCCTTTAGCTTTTCTATGTCTTTCCGCCCCGGCTCGATCTCGAATCCGCTATTCAGATCGATCCCGGCAAAGCGGGGATGCCGGAAAGAGCGTATTGCCTCGACACTTTCCGGCCGGATACCTCCGCTTAACAGAAAAGGTGTCTCTCCCTGATAAGCTTCAAGTATGGACCAATCGAATTGCTTGCCGGAACCTCCATAACTGTTGCTTTTGGTATCGAAGAGGAAGTAATCGACACGCCCTTCGTAATCGGTAGTTTGTTCAAGATCGCAAGCTGTTGCAATCTGAAATGCCTTGATCAGCGAGTAACCACGCTTTTGCAAGGCATGGCAATCGTCCGGTGTCTCATTTCCGTGCAGTTGCAGGTAATCGAGTCGGAACAATGCCGCTGTTTCCACCAACTCTTCGAAGGAAGTGTTGACAAAAACACCGACCTTTTTTAATGGACAATTGATAATTGACAATTGACAATCGGAATACCGCTTGCCGCCATTGTCAATAGTTAATTGTCCATTGTTAGTTATTCTTCGTGGACTTCTCGCGAAAAATATCAGTCCTATCCAGTCAACCCCTAAGGCTGCAACTTCCCGTATATTTTCGGGATCACGCATTCCGCATACTTTGATGATCATGATAATCCTTTTATGAATTGTGCGAGCGTGTCGCCTGGTACATCGGTTTTCATGAATGTCTCTCCGATCAGGAATCCATGAAAACCAGCTTCTCTGAGCTTCGATACGGTGGTTGTGGTCGAAATACCGCTTTCTGATACTAACAAAGGAGAAAGATTTCTTTCACGAGCGACCGTTTGCATTGCTTTTGCCAGACGGAAGGAGCTTTCCACATCAGTATGAAATGTTCCGAGGTTGCGGTTATTCACTCCCAGCATATCGACAAATGGATTGAGGTGGTCAAGTTCTTCTTCGGAATGGATTTCCAACAGTACTTCCATGTTGAGGGTATGAGCTAACTTTGCAAACATAAGGCATTGTTCCGGGGTAAGGCAGGCGGCAATCAACAGGACGGCATCGGCACCCATCACGCGTGCTTGATAGAGTTGATATTCGTCAATGATGAAGTCCTTCCTCAATAAGGGCAGGCCCACCAGGCTGCGTGCTTTGCAAAGGTCACCTAAGGAACCCCCGAAAAAGTTCGAATCGGTCAGGACAGAGCAGGCGGAAGCGCCTCCCTTCTCATAGGGGGGCAAGACATCGGCTATAGCTGCATCGGGATGTAACCAGCCTTTCGAAGGACTTTTTCTCTTAAACTCGGCAATGATGCCCGATGAAGATGCTGCGAGAGCCGCCCGCATGGAACGGGCAGGATGTTCGAGTCGTTCACCGCCCAGCCCCAGTAAGGTCTGCAACCGGACAGCTTGTTTTTGTCGCTCCACTTCGATACGCTTATTCGCTATAATATCTTGTAATATATCTTTCATATTCGTTGTTTCATTGTAATTTGTCATTCAAACTGATAAACGTATTGAATGTCTGCAATGCTTTACCACTTTCCAATGCTTCTCGGGCTTCGTCCAGACATTCAGCGATTCTCTTTTCCGGGCAGATGACTTGGATGGCGAAAGCAGAGTTGGCGATTACGCAATTCTTTTGTGCAGGAGTCGCTCGGTTATTCAGGACATCGTCAAAGATGCGGGCTGCTTCGGCGACTGTCTCACCGCCATCCAGTTCCGCTTCCGTTGTGCGGGAGAAACCTAACATTTCCGGTGTGTAGAGCTTCTCTTTTTCCGGCATTGCTACCTTAAATTCTGCAGTCAGCGAGATTTCGTCATACCCGTCGAGGCTATGTACAACGGCAAAACGCGTTCCGCTCTCCTGATAGGTATAGCTGTAAAGCCTGAGCAATGGCAGGTTGTACACACCTAACAACTGGTAGGCTGGCATTACCGGATTGACCAGCGGGCCGAGCATGTTGAAGAAGCTGCGCACTCCTAAACTCTTCCGTATCGGAGCCACAGCCTTCAGTGCCGGATTGAATAGCGGCGCATGCAGGTAGGCAATGTGGCAGGCTTCCATCGAGCGGCGCAACCGGTCGATATCGGTCGTAAATTTCACGCCATGCTGCTCCATTACGTTGCTGGCGCCGCTGACCGAGGTCGCCCCATAGTTTCCATGTTTCACAACGTTATATCCGGCACCGGCTACGACAAAGCAGGAGGCTGTGCTGATATTAAACGTATTCTTTCCATCGCCTCCCGTCCCCACAATATCGATCGGCTTAAACTCCGACAAATCTATCGGGACACGCATTTCGAGTAGCGCTTCGCGGAAACCTGTCAACTCTTCTACGGAGATATTGCGCATCAGATATACCGTTATCAGGCTGGCAATCTGTGAATCGTTATACTTGCCTGCCGCAATATTCTGAAGAATCGTTCGTGCCTCGTCACGTCCTAAATACTGATGTTCGAATAACCTGTATAATACATCTTTCATCTTCCCTAATTTATTAATTCTTGATTGTTAATTATCAATTGCCCATTGCCATCGGCAATCCAGTTCCATATGATTGTCTTTCCTTTAGGCGTCAGTACGGATTCCGGATGGAACTGGATGCCGCGAACATCATATTCACGATGCCGGAGCGCCATAATCTGCCCTTCCTCCACATCTTCCGCCGTGATCTCCAGACAGTCGGGGAAATTCTCTTTTGAGACCACCCACGAATGGTAGCGACCGGCACGGAAACCCGGTTCCAGACCGGTGAACAATGGGTCTGGAACTTTCACCCGTATATCCGAACAGACTCCGTGATGCACATCCGTCAGGTTGGTAAGCGTTGCACCGAACGCTTCCCCGATGGCTTGCTCTCCGAGGCAAACACCCAAAATACTCTTGGTCGGAGCATAGCGGCGGATTAATGGCAGCAAGATACCTGCCTCCTCTGGGATACCCGGACCTGGTGACAAAAGAATCTTGTCAAAACGTTCTACTTCGTCTAATGATATCTTGTCATTGCGATGTACTTCTACATCCACATCTAATTCCTTTAATATGTGCAACAGGTTGTAGGTAAAGGAATCATAATTATCGAATAGTAATACTTTCATAAAAACTCTGTTTATTTTTATTATCAATTATCCATTGTCAATTGATTAACGTTGTTGCCAGGTCGATCGCTTTTTTTAGAGCACCTAACTTATTATTCACTTCCTGCAATTCCCGCTCATCATTGCTTTTGGCGACTATGCCGGCTCCTGCCTGATAGTACAGAACATTTCCACGACTGACGAATGTACGGATCGTGATCGCCTGGTTCAAGTCTCCATCAAAGCCGATAAACCCGATGCAACCGCCATAAGCGCCTCGGTTATGTTTTTCTATATCTGTAATCAATTGCATGGCGCGTACCTTCGGTGCTCCGCTCAATGTTCCGGCAGGAAATGTATCTATATAAGTTTTGACCGGATTACTATCGGTGTTGATCTCACCGCTGACACGCGATACCAGATGAATGACGTGACTGTAGTATTGCACTTCCTTATAGAAATCGACCTGTACGTCATGTGCATTGCGCGAGAGGTCATTACGGGCAAGGTCGACTAACATTACATGCTCGGCATTCTCTTTCGGATCGGCAAGCAGAGCCTCGGTGCGCTGTCTGTCTAATGCTACATTTCCCGTACGGAAAGCTGTGCCTGCAATCGGGTCGATGCTTGCATGTCTGTCGGCTACCTTACAGTGTGTTTCAGGTGAGGAACCGAAGATACGGAACCCTCCGAAGTCGAAATAAAACAGATAGGGGGAAGGATTGATACTCCGGAGGGCCCGGTAAACCTTGAAATCGTCTCCTTTGAACGGTTGCTCGAACCGGCGGCTCAATACGATCTGGAATACGTCTCCACGGAGGCAGTGGCGGATACCTTCCCGCACCATTGCTTTATATTCTTCCCCGCTGATAGGAGATGTCTCAGGACCGATGGTCTGGAAGTTATAAGAAGCATAGTTCCGGTTTTCGATCAATGTCTCTATCTCCTGCAAATTGGAGCTTTTGCCGGGTTGCAGCAATTCTACCAGTGTCAACTCATTTTTGAAGTGATTGAACACAAGTACATACTTATATAATATGTAAAGCATATCGGGTGCATCGTTTTCTTCATGGTGAGCTTCCATCACCGGGATGTCCTCAAAGTAACGTACAGCGTCAAAAGCCGTATATCCGAACAGCCCGCAGACTTTCTTGTCAAGGCCTTCAATCAAGAAACGCTTCAAAAATGCATTTATGGCATCCGCCACATTGAATGTTTCCGTCAATGCCGTAACCTCGCTTTCTCCATCAGGAAAAATAGCGGTGCATTCCCCATTATTGATTCCGATACTTGCCAGCGGACAAAGTGCTATATAGGAAAGGCTGTTTTCATTTCCATGGAAATCGGAACTTTCCAATAAAGCCGATTCCGGATAAATATCTCGTACCTTCAAGTAGATGCTGACGGGTGTGTGAAGGTCACCGAGAACCTTCCTGCTTATTGTTTTAAATGTATAATCCATCTTTTTTTGAATTGTCCATTGTCAATTTGTAATTAATATATGTTTCCAAATCCTTATCTCCCCGGCCTGATACCGTCAGGACAACGACATCTTCTGGTTTGAATTTTATCTTGGGTAATGCTCCTAATGCATGTGCACTTTCAAGTGCCGGAATAATTCCCTCGATGCGCGTCAGGCAAAAAGCCGCATCTAACGCTTCGTCATCATTGACGGCAAGAATCGTAGCCCGGTGAGTTTCCGACAGGTTGGCGTGGATCGGTCCGATACCCGGATAGTCCAGTCCGGCAGAGATGGAATAAGGCTCTTCGATTTGTCCATCCTCGTTTTGCATCACTAACGTGCGCGCTCCATGTATGATACCCTTCTTGCCTAATTGGATGGTTGCTGCGCTTTGTCCGGTCGTAATCCCCAAACCGCCCGCTTCGGCAAGAACGATTTTTACCCGTTCATCATCAATAAAATGATAGATCGTTCCGGCAGCGTTGCTTCCGCCACCTACACAGGCGATCAGATAATCCGGATAGTCACGTCCTTCCTGCTCCGACAACTGCTTTTTAATCTCTTCGCTGATAACGGATTGCAAACGTGCCACCATATCCGGATAAGGATGGGGGCCGACTGTCGACCCGATGATATAATATGTGTCGGAAGGATGGCAGCACCAGTCGCGGATCGCTTCATTGGTCGCATCTTTCAGTGTCATATTACCAGAAGTTACGGGGATGACCGTCGCGCCCAACATCTCCATTTTCTGCACGTTTGCATGTTGGCGTTCCACATCCGTCTTACCCATATAAACGATACATTCCATATTCATCAACGCACAGACAGTAGCGGTTGCCACGCCGTGCTGTCCGGCTCCCGTCTCGGCTATGATACGGGTTTTTCCCATCCGGCGGGCCAACAAGATCTGTCCGATCGTGTTGTTGATCTTATGAGCGCCGGTATGGTTCAGATCTTCACGCTTCAGATATATCTTGCAGCCATACATCTCACTCAGCCTTTTAGCCTGATAGAGAGGAGAAGGGCGGCCGACATAGTCCCGAAGTAACTGGTTGAATTCTTTCTTGAAACTGTCACTTTCCAATACTTCCAGATACTTCTTCTGCAAGTTTTCCACACATTGGTGAAGTATTTCGGGCACATATGCTCCTCCAAACTCACCATAATACCCATTTTCGTCAACTTGATACGTTTTCATCGTTCTATCTGTTATTATTTATTTTTTGTCTTTTCGAATCTTGGTAATTGCCCTAAACGAAAAAAGGCCTGCCGCAAGTGCGACAGACCTTTTATTATATCACGATAGTATATACATGAGGGCTGGTTCCTTACGACCTTATGAGTTGTAAAGAGCGCCACCACCAATATGTATTTACTATAATTGTTCTCATGACTTTTGTTGTTATTACGGCAGCAAATATATGCATTCTCTGACAAACTGCAAATAATTCGGCTGTTTTTTTGTTATATAATCATAGAACTTTTGTATGGCAGTCTCAGCTGTCCCTCTCCCTGCTATTTCAAATCTCTTGTTTGAGGGGATAGGCTTCTTATGATTTATCAAAATGTCACTACTACCCCGTCAAAATAGGATTAGTAGGGCATGTTTTGGAAATTACACTGGCGGGGAATATTTTTTAACGTTTCTATCTGTCTTGTTTTATCCCTATGAAGATAACAAAATGATACTGGAGGAGAGGTCGCGTTTTCGTATGGTTATGTAAAAAAAGAAGGTGATACTTGATCGGGTATTAGGGGAAGCTCTGTTGGCTGACAAATAGAGGAAGTAAGATAATTAACATTATTTTAATAGAAGTGAGTAGTGAGTTTTTTACCTAATCCTGTCTTTATCTCTAAAATGTAGAAGAGAAAAGCATGGAACCTTCACACGATCATATAGAAAAGACACTGGACAAGCTTGTCGCCTCCACACGTTCACCTCGTGGGCGCTATTCCGCTTCCGAAAGTTGGAAATTGTTGGAGAGGCGGCTCGTTCCTCCCCGGACAAAGAGGCTGAGACTGTTCCGTCTGGCGGGAGCCGTTGCCGCATTCGTCCTGCTTTGCTTTGCAAGTTGGTTCATCTATGATTATTGGAAGCCGGTAGCGATGCAAACTGTTTCAGCCGGTGCAGCCATATCGGTAATTACTTTGCCGGACCAGACGAAGGTGACGCTGAACCGCTATTCCTCTTTGACTTACCCGGATCGTTTCAAAGAGGATAGGAGGGAAGTACAATTACAGGGAGAAGCTTATTTCGAAGTGGAGAAAGATGCCCGGCATCCCTTTGTTGTGAAAGCGGACCCGGTCGAGGTCGAAGTGCTCGGAACACATTTTAATGTTGAAGCCTATCCCGGAGATGCAGAGGTGAAGACAACTTTGTTGGAAGGTTCTGTCGCTGTCAATGCGCCGGCTGGAAACAGCCGGATTACGCTTTCTCCGGGAGAAAGCGCGATTTATAATCGAGCAGATAAAACACTACAGGAAGAAAAAACAAAAGAAAATAATACGGCTACCGGTTGGCGCGACGGCCATTTTCATTTTGATTATCTGCCGTTGCAGGAGATTGCACGAGAGTTGTCGAATGCATTTCATGTGAAAATCAAAATTACGGATGAAGATATAAAGGATTTTCGTATCAGGGCGCATTTTACCGAAGGCGAGAGTTTGGATCAGATGCTCGATCTGCTCCAGCCAGCTGGTAATTTCAGTTATTCAAAGACAAATGATACGATCTTGATCCATTCTAAACTTAACTAAGTCATGAATTATTACCTATATTGTCTCCGCCGGTTCGCCCGGCTTATTCTTCTATTATGGATAGTTTTCAGAATTGCGCCGCTCGCTGCACAAGACCGGGCGGCGCGTCTGGACTTCCAGGTCCGGAAGGCCACACTGGACACTTTTGTCCGCCGGTTAGAGGACTCCACCGGCTTCTCGTTTATCTATGGTGAAAAGGTACAGCTCCGGCAGCCGGTTACCCTTGATGTCCGTCAGAAGACCATCGAGGAAATCCTGCAATATGTATTTGGTCAGGAAGCGATAACGTTTAAAATCTCCGGCACACACATCTTGTTAGGAGAGCGTCCTGTTTCCCGTAAATATACGGTCAGCGGATATATTACCGATTCCATATCGTCAGAAACGCTGATTGGTGCAAATATTTTGGAATCCAGCTGTCATGCCGGGACTTCGACGAATCCTTTCGGGTTTTACAGCCTGACCTTGCCGGAAGGAGAGATCGGACTTTTCTTTTCATATTTAGGATATGAAACCAAGCATTGCCGTTTCTTGTTAAGTCGGGATACTGTGATGAACATCTGTTTGCAGACCAATAACCAGTTGGCGGAAATCGTCGTCCTTTCCGATAAGAAAGAAACAGGCATCCGGGCAACCGGTATGGGTACATTAGATATCCCGATGACGCAGATCAAGAATACTCCGGCCATCTTAGGAGAGGCCGATATCCTCAAAACGATCCAGTTGATGCCAGGTGTACAGGCTGGAACGGAGGGGTTCAGCGGGTTGTATGTACGGGGTGGCGGACCGGATCAGAACTTGATTCTTCTGGATGGTATCCCCATCTATAATGCTGACCATATGTTAGGCGTGTTCTCCATCTTCACTCCGGAAGCCATGAAAAAGGTCACGCTTTTCAAAGGTTCGTTTCCCGCCCGCTACGGCGGCCGTTTGTCTTCTATCGTAGATATCCGGACAAACGACGGTGATATGCAGAATTATCATGGTACAGTCAGCATCGGCCTGCTGACCAGCAAGCTGCACCTCGAAGGCCCGATCCTGAAAGATAAAACCTCCTTTTGCCTGACCGGCCGCCGCACCTATCTCGACCTGGTGGCAAGGCCGTTTCTGCCGGAGGACAAGAAATTCAATTACTATTTTTATGATATCAATGCAAAGGTGAACCACAAGTTTTCCGACCGCAGCCGCCTGTTCCTCAGTTTCTACAAAGGGAAAGACCATTATGACTACAAGCAGGACAAGGAATATGACGCCTATTCGAATGGGTCGCGTATGTATTTCTACAACAGCCGGATCGATTTCAACTGGGGAAACACGATTGCCGCCGGACGGTGGAATTATGTCTTCAACAGTAAATTATTCAGCAATACGACCGTAGCCTACAACCATTACCAGATGAGTATGGCAGACGCTTACCGGAAAGATATCATCGAGACGGATAAAAACGGTGATCCGATAACCGATAGAAACGAATCGTATGTCTATAATTCCGATTACCGTTCCGGTATACACGATTGGAGTTTTCATACGGACTTCGATTATATGCCCGTCCCTGACCATCATGTCAAGTTCGGAGTATCTTATCTGTATCATACCTTCCGACCGGAGGTGACGACCTCGCGTGTGAAAGAAGCTGCAGACGGGCAGACAGCACAGGACACCGTCTACAACGATTCCTCGAACAGCTATTTGCACGGGCACGAGTTTTCGTTTTATGCCGAAGATAATGCCGATATCGGCGACCGTCTGAGCCTGAATGCCGGCATTCACCTCTCCTTGTTTTCCACACAAGGGAAAGGCTATCTGTCGGCACAGCCTCGTCTCTCTGCACGTTATCGTTTTCATGACGATTTTGCGGCAAAGGGCTCTTTTACCCAGATGGAACAGTATGTACACTTGCTGTCATCCTCACCGATTTCGCTACCGACCGATTTATGGGTTCCGGTTACTAAGAACATCCGCCCGATGCGCTCCTACCAGTATGCTGTCGGCGGTTATTATACAGGTGTGAAAGGATGGGAATTCTCTCTGGAAAGCTATTATAAGGATATGCATAATGTATTGGAATACCAGGATGGTGCTACCTTTTTCGGATCATCCGGCGGATGGCAGGAGAAGGTGGAGATGGGGCGTGGCCATTCTTTCGGCCTGGAGGTTTTAGCCCAGAAGACCATTGGGAAAACAACGGGATGGTTGGGATATACGATCGCCAAGAGCGATCGTCAGTTCAAGAACGGGACGGTCAACAACGGCGAACGTTTTCCTTATAAATACGATCGCCGCCACAACATCAACCTCTGTGTAAACCATACTTTCAGCAAGAAAACGGATATAGGGATCACTTGGATTTTCAATACGGGCGGAACGGCTACGGTTGCCGAACAGCGTACCGGGACGGCATCCGGTGACTTGATCGACTACATTTCCCATCGTAACAATTATCGCCTTCCTGTCAGCCATCGGTTGAATCTGAGCATCAATTTCCATAAGAAACTGCGCCGGGGAATGCAGACCTGGAATATTTCGGTCTATAACGCTTATAATGCTATGACTCCGAATTTGGTTTATAAAGAAGAAGAGTTTATCGGGTATCCGGTAACGGGAGGGGATATGGTCTGGGAACGTAAAACAAGGCTGATCAAGCAAACGTTGTTGCCTTGTGTCCCTTCTGTGACTTATACGTTTAAATTTTAAAGGAGAAGAATGGAATGAAAAAGCAATCGTTTATATATGGAATGCTGATGGCAACCTCTTTCTTGGCGTGCGAGAATGAACTTCCTTTCCGGGACAAACCGCAAGAGCCCCAATTGCTGATGAACGCTTTTCTGGAAGCAGGAAAAGAAAAGAATGAGGTATTTCTGCATATTGTTGATGGCAATGGGACAACTTCGTTTTTGGAGGGGGCTATCATTGTCTATGTCAATGATGAAAAGACGGAAGAGACAGATGTAAAGGGAGGCTCTTATATGTCTAAGTATACTGTGAAAAGCCGGTTCTGTCCCGGTGATCGCATACGTTTGGAAGCGGCTCTCGAAGGAGGAAAGTATCAGGGAAGTGCCGAAGTGCGGATTCCTCAGCCGATCGAAGAGGCGATCAGGGTAGATACGCTTCGTACGCAACTGAAAGTCGGAGTTTCCATGCAGGATTGTATGCGTTACCGGATTGCCATCCATGATCGTCAGGGCGAAAAAAACTATTATCGTCTGATGATCGAGAAAAGAATACGCCGGATTACGCCAGAAGGAGAGATGTTTACGGAAGTTCAGGGGCTGGATGTTATCAATCAGGAAGACATCGTGCTGACAGACGGTCATCTGACTACATCCGATGATGATGAGTTCGGCGTTTTGGATATGACAGTTCGTAACGTAAGGAATGTTTTTACCGACAGCCGCTTTCCGGACGGCTCTTATACATTAAATGTCTATACCTATTATCCCGATTTTCAGGGTTGGGGCAGCGACCGTAAGAATCATATCCAAGTCGATGTCGTAGTCCGTCTTCTCAGCATAACCGAAGCGCAGTTCCGTTATTTGCGTGCCATGAACTGTTTGGATTCGGAAGATTATAACGAAACCTTTATGGAACCGGTCATCGTTCCTCAAAACGTGTCGGGGGGCTTAGGCTTTGTCGGTGCCTCCTCCGAGCAGCGAGTAACTTTGCGGATGGTCGACCGGCCGCCATTATGGTGATGGATTATCACTTATTTGATACCCTGTTCTTCGTAGTATTCTTTATTCCGTTTATGCAAGCTCTTCAGCTCGAAGGAAAGCATAACCCGGAAGATTCCGATGATCAGCAAAGTGTACGCGATCATATAGACAAGGGATAACGCTCCGAGGCCCGGTTGCCAGATAATACCGATGCTGCAAAGGATTGCCAGTACGCCGAAAGCCATATACCAGCCCCAGTTGCGTGTTCCGTAACGTTTCAGATCCATAGCGTAGCCGGTTGAAGCGAAACCGCGGAACATCAGCCAGAAAGCAACGATGAAAGGCAGTACCGCCATGCTCAGTCCGATATTGGCCATCAGATAGATACCTAAGATCAGGTCGATGATACCGCTTGCCAGGTACCAGCCCCAACTGGAAATATTCTTTTTATTGGTGACGGCAAAAAGAATTTCCAGCGTGCCGCTGACAAACATGGATACACTAAACAAAACACTCAGTGCGACATAACTTGCCAGCGGTGTAAACATCAGGCAGATTGCAATAAGGATATAAAGCAGGCCCAGAAGCAGGGAAACCCACCAGTTTTTTACTCCGAAGTTGATTGTGTCAATAAAAGTTCTCATAATAAATTCGTTTTTTAATTATTTTGAAATCTACTTTGTAACAAACCTTTGGAAAGAAAAGTTTCACCGGACCGGTAAAGTGAATTATTTTTAATACATTTGCCATCCGTTATATTTATTAAGGATTTATGATTTTGGATGTATGATTTATCATTGATACATGATTCCGGAATCATAAATTATAAATCATAGAAGATTATGAAAGGTATTGTTTTAGCAGGAGGGTCCGGTACTCGTTTGTATCCGATAACCAAAGGGGTTTCAAAACAGTTATTGCCTATTTATGATAAACCGATGATCTATTATCCGGTGTCTGTGTTGATGCTGGCAGGAATACGTGAAATATTGGTGATTTCCACACCGCAGGATCTTCCCGGTTTTCGTCGTCTGTTAGGGGATGGTTCTGATTATGGTGTCCGTTTCGAGTATGCCGAACAACCCTCACCGGACGGGTTGGCACAAGCTTTTTTAATTGGAGAGGAGTTTATTGGAAATGATTCCGTTTGTCTGGTCTTGGGCGACAATATCTTTTACGGACAGAGTTTCACCGCAATGTTAAAAAGGGCCGTAGCCAATGCGGAAAACGAACAAAAAGCGACCGTCTTCGGTTACTACGTCAATGATCCGGAACGCTATGGTGTGGCCGAATTCGACGAGGCGGGAAACGTGTTGAGTATTGAAGAAAAACCGGCATACCCGAAGTCGAATTATGCGGTTGTCGGCCTTTATTTCTATCCGAACAAAGTGGTAGAAGTTGCCAAACGGATTGAACCTTCCGCCCGCGGAGAACTGGAGATTACGACTGTCAACCAGGAATTCCTAAAGGATGAGGAGCTGAAAGTTCAGCTTTTAGGGCGCGGTTTTGCATGGCTTGATACCGGCACGCATGATTCTCTTTCCGAAGCCTCCACTTTCGTCGAGGTGATAGAGAAACGGCAAGGTTTGAAAATAGCCTGCCTGGAAGAAGTCGCTTACCGGAACGGTTGGATCGATGCAGAACGGTTGAGGCAGGTTGCCGCTCCGATGCTGAAGAACCAATATGGACAATATCTGCTGAATTTAATAAAAGAAGAGAATGAATAAGGATAGTAAAATATTTGTCGCAGGCCATCGGGGGCTGGTAGGTTCCGCCATTCTGAAGAATCTGAAGGCAAAAGGTTACACGAACTTTGTCTTGCGTACGCATGCGGAACTGGATTTGACTGATCAGCAGGCCGTTCATGATTTCTTTGCGGCCGAGAAGCCGGAATATGTGTTTCTGTCGGCCGCCCATGTCGGAGGGATTATGGCGAACAGCCGCTATCGGGCTGACTTTATTTACGAGAATCTTATGATTCAGAACAATGTGATTCATGCTTCTTATCTGAATAAAGTAAAGAAACTCCTGTTCTTGGGTAGTACTTGTATCTATCCGGGAAATGCTCCGCAACCGATGCCGGAGGATTGCTTGCTCACTTCGCCTCTCGAATATACGAATGAACCCTACGCGATAGCCAAGATTGCCGGGATCAAGATGTGTGAAAGTTATAATTTGCAATATGGGACTAATTATATCGCAGTGATGCCGACTAACTTGTATGGCCCGAATGATAATTTTAATTTGGAGACTTCGCATGTGTTGCCGGCCATGATTCGTAAAGTACATTTAGGCAAATGTCTTTCAGAAGGAGATTGGGATTCTGTCCGGAAAGATCTGAGTGCACGTCCGGTTGAAAACGTATCCGGCGATGCTTCCGAGTCCGAAATATCGGATATTCTTGCCAAGTATGGTATCTATCCGGGTAAAGTGGAGTTGTGGGGGACAGGCAAGCCGCTTCGTGAGTTTCTTTGGAGCGAGGAGATGGCAGATGCTTCCGTCTATGTGATGGAGAAGGTCGATTTTGCCGATGTCCGTCCTGCTACCGGCGATATTCGGAATACACATATTAATATTGGTACCGGAAAGGAACTTTCTATTCGTGAAGTGGCTTTTCTGATCCGGGAAAAGGTCGGTTTTACAGGCGAGATCGTATTTAATTCTTCCAAGCCGGACGGAACGATGCGCAAACTGACGGATGTCACGAAGCTGCATGCCTTGGGCTGGCATCATACGATCGAAGTAGACGAAGGGATTGAACGCCTTTATTGCTGGTACTTGGAAAATTAAAAATTGAAAATTAAAAATAAAAATGGGGAGGACGTTGCGTCTTCCGTTTAATAACGATGAGTAAAGTTGCTTTAATAACAGGAATAACAGGGCAGGACGGAGCTTACCTGGCCGAATATCTGATCAAGAAAGGATATGTAGTGCATGGTATCAAACGTCGGTCGTCTATGTTTAACACGGATCGTATCGATCATCTTTATCAGGACCCTCATGTGGAAAACCGTAATCTGATCCTGCATTATGGTGACCTGACCGACAGTTTGAATCTGACTCGTATCATTGGTGAGACCCAGCCGGATGAGATTTATAATCTGGCGGCCATGAGCCATGTGAAAGTGAGTTTCGATACTCCCGAATATACGGCTAATGCCGATGGCCTGGGAGTTTTGCGCATATTGGAAGCGGTTCGTTTGTTGAACCTGATCCCCAAAACACGCATTTACCAGGCTTCCACATCCGAACTCTATGGTCTGGTGCAGGAAGTACCACAGAAAGAAACGACTCCTTTTTATCCGAGAAGTCCGTATGCCGTAGCCAAACTTTACGGTTACTGGATAACGGTGAACTATCGTGAAGCTTATAAAATGCATGCGTCGAACGGTATTTTGTTCAACCATGAGTCTCCTCTGAGAGGAGAAACCTTCGTGACTCGTAAGGTGACGCGGGCCGTTTCCCGTATTGCCTTAGGCATGCAGAAAAAAGTTTATATGGGGAATCTTTCCTCCAAACGTGACTGGGGACATGCAAAAGATTATGTCCGTGCGATGTATGCTATCCTCCAGCAGGACGAACCGTCTGATTATGTCATTGCGACGGGGATCACGACAACTATCCGTGATTTCTTGAAAATGGCGTTCGCCGAGATAGGCGTGGAAATTATTTTCAAAGGAGAAAATGTTAATGAGGTGGCTGTCTTAAACTATATTGACGAAAAAGTGTTTATTGAAAGAGTCGGTGAAGCTTATCTCGATAATCTCAGGAAACGGATTGGAGATGAGGTTGTTGGTGTAGATCCTCAGTATTTCCGTCCGACTGAAGTCGATTTGCTGATCGGCGATGCGACAAAAGCACGTACCCGTTTAGGATGGGAGCCAAAGTTCGATTTGGCCGCTTTAATAGAGGATATGATGTTGAATGATATAAAGTTAATGAAGAAAGAATCGTATCTAAGAAAAGGTGGTTATGAAATATTGAATTATTTTGAGTAGAATCGAACTTTTATTGTTTTTATTTGTTATAATTAGAAAAAGAGTTAATTTTGCGATATATTTGAGCAAGATTATAGGTAATTGATTGTTTAATTAAAATGTTGATGAATATGAAGACTAAAGTATTACTTTTAGCTTTGTTATCAGGTTTTGTTTTCTCTGTGTCTGCACAGGAATTTAAACCGCAGGTTGGATTTAGTAACGAAGCGGGTTATAAAACGAACTTCAAAAAGAACAAAGCAGGCGACAACTGGTTTATCTCTATTGCTGGTGGCGCAAGTGTTTTATTTGGTGATCAGAACAGCGAAGCCGATTTTAAGAATCGTTTGAATTTCGCTCCTCAGTTCTCTTTCGGTAAATGGTTTAATCCGTATTTAGCTTTGCGTCTCCAGTTAAATGGGGGTGTGTTACATGGTTTTGAAAACACAGGTGCTACATTTATGCAGCACAATAAATATGCAGCTGCTCATGCTGATTTGTTGTGGGATGTGACTAATTTCTGGGCTCCTTATAACGAGAAGAAAGTGTTCCGTTTGATTCCGTGGGTCGGTCTTGGTTACGCACAGCGTTTCAAAAACTCTGAAGAAAACAGAAGCATTGCAAGAACAGAATCTCCGACAGTTAACTTCGGTATCCTGACAGCATTCCGTTTGAGCAAGCGTGTGGATTTAAACGTTGAAGTTCAGGGTTCATTGCTGAACGAACAGTTTAACCGTGTTTCCATGTATCACCTGACTGACGGTATCGGACAGTTGAGCGCAGGTTTGACTTTCAAACTGGGTAAGACTGATTTCGAAGTATTGGAACCGATGGATTACGCTTTGTTGAACGACCTGAATGGCCAGATCAACGCTTTGCGTGCTGAAAACGACGAATTGAGCAAACGTCCGGTTTCTTGTCCTGAATGTGAAGAAGTTGTAACTAACGTTGTTAACAACTACGTAGACAATGTGGTATACTTCCGTATCAATAGCGCTAAGATCGATAAGAACCAGCAGGTAAGCATCTTCAATACTGCACAGTTCATGAAAGATAACAATGTGCCTATCAAGGTTATCGGTTATGCTGATAAGAAAACAGGTACAGGTTCTTACAATATGCAACTTTCTGAAAAACGTGCAAGAGCCGTTGCTAAGGAACTGATCGATAAATACGGTATCTCTTCCAGCCAGATCACAATCGAATGGAAGGGTTCTGATGTTCAACCGTACAATGAAAACAATTGGAATCGCGTTGTTATCATGTCTGCAAATAATTAATTAATTTTTAATTATATCCCGAAAGGCTGTACATAATCGTGTGCAGCCTTTTTTTTGCTCGGAAATAATGCTTATTTTTGCATGATTTTAGCGCGTTGTTATGGAGTTAAATAAAAAACATGGTTACCTTATTCAATGGTTGATAGGCGTTGGGGATTTGATCGTTTTGAATCTTCTTTTTTTTATTGTCTATTATGGGTTGAATAATTTATATACATCTGCTATCGCCGAAAGTTTGCGTGAGGTGGTGCTTTTGTTGAATTTCTGTTACTTCTTCTCCCTCTATTTTGTCCCTTTGCAATTGCATATGTCCATTGTCTTTATTGACAAGATTGTGCAGAGGGCGTTCCTTTTGGTTACGATTATGACTTTCCTGTTTGCCACCTGCCTGATTTTCCTGAATGTCGGGGATGTGTTGGCGACTTTCCTGTTGATTTATTATGTTGTGACGATCGTTATATTTTCGTTGTGGCGTGTTATTGTACGTGTGACTTTGAAGATGTACCGACGGAAAGGATACAACTTTAAGAAGATCGTGATTGTCGGGGCCGGAAAGAATGGTATGGAACTGTATAAGGTGATGAAGGATGATCTGTCGTATGGTTTCAATATTCTGGGATTTTTTGATGATAACCTGTCCTTGAAATCTGTTCTGCCGAATTATTTAGGAATGACGAATGAGGTGGAAAGCTTTGTGCTGGCAAATGATGTGGATGAAATCTATTGTACTTTGCCGGGTACGAATGATGAAAAGATCGTACGCCTGCTGAATTTTGCAGAGAAACACATGATCCGCTTTTATATCGTGCCGGAATTCTATCGAAACTTGAAGAAGAGTCTTGTGATGGAGGTCTTGGAGTCCATTCCTTTAATGACTGTCCGCCGCGAGCCTTTGCAGGCGGCCTACAACCGGGCATTGAAACGTGCGTTTGATATTCTTTTTTCAACTGTAATTCTGGTGACTATATTCCCGATATTGTATATCGTGGTCGGTATCATGATCAAACTAAGTTCTCCGGGACCGATCTTGTTCAAGCAAAAGAGAACGGGATTGTATGGGCAGGATTTCAGGTGTTATAAGTTTCGCACGATGAAGGTGAACGCGCAGGCTGATTCCCTGCAGGCTGTGAAGGACGACCCGCGTAAGACAAAGGTCGGAGATTTTCTTCGCCGAACCAATCTGGATGAATTTCCCCAGTTTATTAATGTGCTGAGGGGAGAAATGTCGGTCGTAGGGCCGCGTCCCCATATGCTGAAACACACTGAGCAATACTCTGCGCTGATCGATAAGTATATGGTTCGCCACTTGGTTAAACCGGGTGTGACAGGTTGGGCGCAGGTGACAGGCTACAGAGGAGAAACGAAAACGTTGGAACAAATGGAAGGACGTGTGAAACGGGATGTCTGGTATATCGAGAATTGGTCTTTCTTCTTGGATCTTAAGATTATAGTCGTAACGGTTCTCAATATGTTCAAGGGGGAAAAGAACGCATATTAAGTATTAAATTGCACACTTTTTGTATATATGTGTAATTGGAAACTGAATTTATGTTATCTTTGTGCCCGATGGGAAGGATTATAGCAATTGATTATGGCCGGAAACGTACCGGTCTGGCGGTCACAGATACCTTGCAGATGATTGCAAACGGACTGACAACTGTGCCGAGCGGTGAACTGACAAAGTTTCTGGCTGATTATGTTTCACGCGAACCCGTTGAACGGTTTGTAGTCGGGCTTCCGAAGCAGATGAACAACGAACTTTCAGAAAATATGAAATACGTGGAGGCTTTTGTGGCACATCTGAAACGGACCATTCCGGATATTCCGGTAGAGTATTACGATGAACGGTTTACTTCCGTTTTGGCACATAAGGCAATGCTGGACGGAGGATTGAAGAAAAAGAAAAGGCAAGATAAAGGATTGGTGGACGAGATTAGTGCGGTTATTATCTTGCAGTCATATTTGGAAAATAAGAAATATCAGTTATAAAAGTTATGATTTTACCAGTATATTTATATGGACAGCCCGTACTGAGAAAAGAGGCTGAAGAGGTTCCGATGGACTATCCGGATCTGAAACAATTGGTAGCCAATATGTTTGAAACGATGTACAATGCCGATGGTGTGGGGCTGGCCGCTCCGCAGGTCGGTTTATCATTGCGTCTTTTGGTAATCGACGCAGACGTGATGGGGGATGATTTTCCCGAATGCAAAGGTTTCAAACGTGCGATGATCAATCCTGTTTTCCTTGAAAAAAGCGAAGAAGAGGTTTCGATGGAAGAAGGTTGCCTGAGTCTGCCGGGGGTGCACGAGAAAGTAGCCCGTTCGGTAAAAGTACGTGTGAAATATCTGGATGAAGACCTGAAAGAACATGAAGAGACGGTGGAGGGTTTTGCAGCCCGTGTCGTGCAGCATGAGTGTGAACACTTGGAAGGCCATGTATTCATAGATAATATTTCAGGAATCCGCCGCCAGTTGAATAAAAGCAAACTAAATAGTATTATTAAAGGTTCAGCCCGTTGCTCCTATAAAGCAAAAGCGGTTGGTAAGTAATAAGAACTCTATTAACTAATCAGTATGACAGATTTAAGTAAAAACATTCAGGCCCTCAGGGAAAAGAAAGCCGTCGTTGAGATGGGTGGAGGCGAAGCTGCTATCGAAAAGCAGATCGCGATGGGTAAATTGACTGCCCGTGATCGTATTCTATCCTTGTTGGACAAGAATTCTTTCCACGAATATGACCTGTTCGTGAAGCACGATGGTCGTGATTTCGGTATGGATAAGAAGGATTTACCAGGTGATGGTGTTGTTACAGGTACAGGTACGATCTTCGGTGCTCCGGTTTGTATCTATGCACAGGACTTTACGGTTGCCGGTGGTTCGCTGGGTTTGCAGCATGCACGTAAGATCACGAAGATCATGGATCATGCTCTGAAAATGAAATGTCCGATTATAGGTATCAACGACTCGGGCGGTGCACGTATCCAAGAAGGTGTAGGTGCATTGGCGGGTTATGGTGAAATATTCTATCGCAATACAATTGCTTCCGGTGTTATTCCTCAGATCTCGTTGATCTTGGGACCTTGTGCCGGTGGTGCCGTATATTCTCCGGCTCTGACAGACTTCGTATTTGTAGTAGAGAATATCTCCAAGATGTTTATTACAGGTCCGAATGTGATCAAGACCGTTTTGGGTGAAGATATTTCTATGGAAGACTTGGGTGGTGCACGCGTTCATGCGGAAACAACCGGTAACGCTCATTTCTATGCACAGAGCGAGCAAGAATGTTTCGAACAGGTGAAACGTTTGGTTAGCTTTATCCCTTGGAATAACCAGGAACGTGCGAAAGTGGCAGAGTCGAAGGAACCCGCTGCGGTAATGAACATCGAAGATGTGGTTCCGGCAGATCCGAAGCAGCCGTACGACGTTCGTAACGTGATCAAATGTATTGTGGACGATTCCGATTTCCTGGAAGTACAGGAGTTGTGGGCAGCCAACATCGTGATCGGTTTCGGCCGTATGGGCGGTGAAACTGTCGGTTTCGTTGCTAACCAGCCGATGGTATTGGCAGGTGTGTTGGATTGCGACAGTGCCGATAAGGCAGCACGTTTTATCCGTTTCTGCGATTCTTTCAATATTCCTATTATCACGTTGGAAGATATGCCGGGCTATTTGCCGGGCGTTGACCAGGAACATGCCGGTGTGATCCGTCACGGTGCAAAAGTATTGTATGCTTATTCCGAAGCGACAGTTCCCAAGATCACGGTTATCTTGCGTAAGGCTTATGGTGGCGGTTATATCGCCATGAACTCACGCCACTTAGGTGCGGACTTTATGTTTGCATGGCCGAGTGCGGAAATTGCGGTGATGGGACCGGAAGGAGCTGCCAATATTATCTTCCGCAAGGAGATCATGGAAGCCGAAGACCAGAATGCAATGCGCCAGGAAAAGGTGAAGGAATATATCGAGAAGTTTGCAAATCCTTATGTAGCTGCGTCCAAAGGGTTCATCGATTCTGTTATCGAGCCGAAAGAAACACGTTCATTGTTGCTTCACGCGCTTAAACTTTCTGTATTGAAAGAAGAATACAGACCGGCTAAGAAGCACGGATTGCCTCCGTTCTAATTAACGCCGTAAAAACTTTTGAATATGGAAAAGAAAGAGAAAGATAACGAATATGTGGATTTTGTAGTAACGGCCCGCAAATACAAGACGACGCTGACTGCAAAATATAAGAACCGTAAAATGTGGCATAAGCCCTTTGTCGGTGATGTGATTTCTCATCTTCCCGGAACGATCGTTAAAGTGGAGGTACAGCAAGGGCAGGAAGTCGAAGCCGGCCAGTTGCTTCTGATCCACCAGGCGATGAAGATGTACAACCGGGTGGTAGCTCCCGTTGCCGGAACGATTGTCGAACTGGGTGTAACGGAAGGTGATAAGATCCCAAAGGACCATTTGATGGTTAAGATTCAGCCGAAGTAAATAACTGAGGTAAGTAAATATAGAAAGCTTTCACACTGTTTTGCAGTCCGTGAAAGCTTTTTTTATAGATTGGTTTTAATGGCTAAGATTATTTACTTACTTTTGCGACCGATCAATGTTGAATATTTTTATAATAGATGAAGAAAGCGATTCTTTTATTTATATTCCAGCTGTGTTCGTTAGCCATGTTTGCACAAATTAATACGGATCGTGTGTTGACTATCGGGCGCAACGCCTTGTATTTTGAGGACTATGTTCTTTCGATACAATATTTCAATCAGGTTATCAAATCGAAACCCTGGTTGGCCGAACCGTATTTCTACCGTGCTGTGGCAAAAATCAATTTGGACGATTATAAAGGAGCTGAAGAAGACTGTACACTTTGTCTTGAGCGGAATCCTTTCCTGGTACAGGCATATTACGCACGTGGTATTGCCCGTCAGAGCCAGGAGAAATTTGACGAAGCAATAGAAGACTACAGGAAAGGTTTGGAGTTTAAGGCGGAAGACCGCCAGATGTTGGTGAATATGGCAGTAGCCAATATTCAGAAAAAAGATTTTAAGGAGGCCGAAAAGGTGTTTGATGAACTGATGGCGGCCCATCCTAAATATTCAATGAACTATCTGACACGTGGTGCGATGTACACCGAGAAAGGCGATACGGTCAAAGCACTTGCCGACTATGATAAGGCGATCAGTATGGACCCCTACTATGCTCCCGCTTATGGCAACCGGGCGATCCTGCATTACCAGATGAACAATATGAAAGACGCGCTTGCCGATCTGAACGAGGCCATTCGTCTGAATACCCGTGAGAGCGGTTATTACATCAATAGAGGTCTGGTCCGGTATCAGTTAAAGGATTTGCGTGGTGCTATGGCTGATTATGATCAGGTGGTCAGCATGGACAGCCACAACCTGATTGCCCGCTTCAACCGAGGATTGCTTCGGGCACAGATCGGGGATAACAACCGGGCTATCGAAGATTTCGACGTTGTGATCGAGATTGAACCGGACAACTATATGGCTTATTATAACCGGGCGTTGTTGCGTTACGAGACGGGAGATTATCAAGGTTCCGTACATGATTTCGATGTCGTGTTGCGTCAGTATCCGAATTTTGTGGCCGGTTATTACAGTCGTGCGGAAGTGAAGCGGAAAATGCATGATGAGGTAGGAGCCGACCGCGACTACTGGACTGCCTATAATATGGAGCAGAAAAAGAAGAACGGGAATGCTTCGGGAAATGCAGTCGCTTCCCAAAATGGCAATAATACCGGTACGCAATCGGCCGATCCGGCATCAAAGGATGAAAATACGCGTGAACAGTCGGATAAGAATATCGATAAGTTCAACCGTCTTGTCGTGTATGATGAAGAAGAGGTACGTAAGACGAAGTATAACAGCGAAATTCGTGGACGCGTGCAGGACCGCAATGTGCGTGTGGATCTGGAACCGATGTTTGTCCTGACGTATTACGAAAAAGTCGATCCGGTAAAGAAGCTGGTTTATTATGATAAGATGGTGGAAGCTTACAATTCCCGTCTGGTACTGGAACGTAAGCTGCGTATCACAAATGAAGAAGCCGCTCTTACGGAAGACCAGGTTGCCGTACATTTTGCATCTATCGATAATTTTTCGGCTCGTATAGTGAAGAATCCGAACGATGTGGATGCCTATTTCGGACGGGCTTTGGATTTTATGCTTGTACAGGACTTTACCGAAGCGATTAAGGATTATACAAAGGTGATCGAATTGAATCCGGATTTTGCTATGGCTTATTTTAACCGGGCTGTTGTCCGGTATAAGCAACTTGACTATAATATGTCGCAGGCTGCCAGCTCACAAGACGATTTTTCTGCTATGAGCATGAATCTTAAGATGGGTAAGAATCCGACGGTTGTCCGTACTCCGGCAACATCTGATCCGGCTTCCGCATCCTTGAAAGACAATAAGCGGGCTTACGAGCATGAAATGATTACGAGGGATTATGACATGGTGATCAAATTGAATCCGGGCTTCGTATATGCTTATTTCAATCGTGGAAACCTGCGTTGTGCGCAACGCGACTTCCGTGCAGCCATCCAGGATTACAGCGAAGCGATCCAGCGTGATCCGGAATTTGCCGAGGCTTATTTCAATCGTGGCTTGGCACGCCTTTCGCAGGGAGATGCCAATCGGGGAATCGCCGATTTGAGCAAAGCCGGAGAGCTGGGTATCATCAATGCCTACAGCATTATCAAGCGTATGACAAGTAATTGACCCCCCCCCTTATTGTAAAAAACATCTTGAAAATGACTTGAAACCCATCCGCCCAATGTTCTTCGGACAGTTGTTTACGGATCGAAAATAAGGCCTTTGGGAGGCCATTCCTGTGAGGTGCGCGGTTTTTTCTCCCGACGACCGTCTTCATCGCCATGAAGTCTGACTTTGTATAGAGTGAATCCGGCAGCCCGGAGCGATGAAGACGGTCGTCACGGCGATGAAGGTGGTCGTCGTGGAAATAAGGGTTCGATTCCCTTGAAAAGACCCTCCGGATCCGGGCAATATTCCTTTACCCTCTCCTTTGTTTTCCCAAATATTCAACTCACCGGCAGTTCCGTTTTTTCGAAGAGTAAGGGATATGGAGAATAAGATAGCCAAGTGCCATGCAATTTCTGCCAGTCCGGCGGCCCGTTTGCCGGTATGTTAGTGAAAGCGCTGTTTCGGTGGAAAAAAGACAGGCTGAGATTGTACTTGTTTTCCCTTGAAATAGAAAAAACAAGGGTTATTGTAAAAAACGGAGCTATAGTCAAGATCGGTGTGCATTTTTTTCCGAGCCCCGTAATATCGAGAGGTGGGTGGTGGAAGGTGCAGAAGATGACATAACCGTATGAACGGATGAACTCGTTGTGCTTCGATCTTTTTCATGAATTCCGGCTTTAGCGGTTCTTTTTTCCATTGTAGAAATTTGTTATAAATCTTTTCATTCTTGCAGGCTTCAATCAGAAAAGCCGCCAATTCTTTCGGTGAACTGAAATTCCGTATATCCACAAAACAATTTTCTCCGGGGGCAAATGTCTCGATATTGGGTGCACCTAAATAGATAGGTACTGCACCAGCCAATAGTGAATCGTAGAATTTTTCCGTGACATAGTCGTTTGCACGACTGTTTTCAAATGCAATGACAAATTTGTACTGTCGATATAATTCCATTTTGCTGTCCTGCCCCGAATCTTTTTCCAATTTACAATTATTAAATAATTTCCCGTACGAATCGATCGAAATATATTGCATCAGTTCTTGCAAGTATTCCTGTCTTCCGCTTTGATTGAACGGGCTGGATATCATCATGCAAATATCCTTCTTTTCATGAAACGAAAATTCAGGCATTAAGATTAATTCTTTTCGATATTCATATCTATAATATGGATAAACGATATCTGCATCTTGGTGATATGACATTTTATAGTCGAAGACTTCCATAAATTCAGGGTCTTTCAAAAAATGATAGTTCTCTTCGCATTCCAGTGACCAGGCGACCCATTTCTGTCCTTCGGGTTTGTCAAGGTCTTCTTCCAATTCGTTACTTAAGTCGGGCAGATGGAAGACTACAAAATCCGCTGTTGACAGGAATTGCCGATCTGTCGTAATGATGCAATTTGCCGGAATTTTCTGTATAGGAATATCAAGCGGTTTATTCCACATTGTGTTAAAGATCAGAATTAGCTTTGTTTCGGGCGGTATTTCGTAAGTTAATTTTCTTATCCAATAGGAATTACGCCATTTCAGGTAGGACTTTAGTCCTTGTTTAGCCGTCTTATATTGATTGATACATGTATTTCTTGCGTCTGCCGTAAGTTTATTTTTTATAGCAAATAGTTGGTACAGATGGTGGGTAGGTAAAATGAATCGAGTGTCATGTATGTGTGCTAATGAAGAAAATGCAATTTTGTATAGCAGGTAGCTTCTTACATATAACTGGCTTTTAAGATTTTTATCATCAGAATCAAATCTATAATTTTCAGCCAAGCGGATCAACCGGTCAGCAATGAAAAATAGATCGTGTATTCTCTTTTCCCGGCGTAGAGAAGTCATAATCGATCCTTCCCGTTGCCTATAACCGTAGAAATCAATATTTGTGACAACGATCCGCCTGGCATAACAGAGTGCGATTGGCGTCCACAGTTCATCCTCATGCAGAACACTTTCAAAGCGGAGCTGATGGGAAAGAAGCCATTCCCTGCGATAGATGTAATTATACACCATTGGCGGATAGACATTTTGTTTCATTAATTCAGTGAAACAATATTTTCCATCTATAGTCTGCCCTATAAGGTTTTGCGGGATGGGTGCAAATGGATTGCCATTACTACCGTCCGGATAACAGAAAAGGGAGTTCCCCATTCCCATATCCGCATTTGCTTGTGAAGTTTGAAGGTATATATCAACAATTTGATCGCCAATGAGCCAATCATCACTATCGAGAAATGCAATATAGTTGCCTTCTGCAAGTTCTACCCCTCTGTTTCGTGTTGCAGATAATCCTGCATTCGTCTGATGGATTACATGTATATGGCTATAGTTTTCGGCATACTTATCTGCTATTCTGCCGGAGTTATCGGTTGAGCCATCATCAATCAGGATGATTTCAAAATTTGTCAAGGGAAGATGCAATACAGATTCGAGACATGCAGGCAGATATAGCTCCACATTATAAATGGGAATGATAAAAGATAGCACAGGCGTTTCGTGTTTCATGTTTTGATTTAATTAGATTGAACAAAAGTAAGGAATAAAGTTATTTTTTTCAAAAAGAAAATGTATATTTGGTGGAAGGAAATGTGATTTTTAACCGCAAAAACACTATTCTAATGAAAAATCTAACAAAAACACTGATCATGACCGTTTTGACTTTGATGTTTTTCGGCTTGTTCACTTGTCATCCTAAATCTGATCCTGCTATTTATCAGGCTGAAAGTTTCATGAATGTATATCCCGATAGTGCATTTCTGCTTTTGAAAAACATCCTTAAGCCGGAAAAACTATCAGCAGAAGAATATGCGACATGGTGTCTCCTGATGACACAGGCACGAGACAAAAATTATATGGAGCATACTTCAGATTCAATGATTAATGTGGCGGTGAAGTATTTTGAAAGACATAAAGACCCGAAACGTTTAGCCTGGTCGTATTATTATTCGGGAATAATCTCGAATGAATTAGGCGAACATGTTCAATCTCAATTAGCTTTCCTAAAGGCTCGGTCGGTTGCATTAGAAATAGATGAACCTAAATTGCTGGGACGGATTTATGAAAATCTGGGAAATTTATATGAACGGCAAGAATTGCAGGATTCGGTGTTGTTTTTTTATAATAAAGCATTGCTTTATTATCAGCAGGCGCAAGATTCTGTGGGTGTTGGAATCTCACTGCGTAATATAGGTCGATCATACCTTCATTTTGATTTGGATAGTGCTGAACGGTATTATCAAGAGTCACTACAATGGCTTCATAACAACCGATATATGAGAGCTTCCGTACTGAATGATCTTGGAATTTTATACAAACAAAGAGGTGAGAATGAATTGTCCTTACAATATATAAGACATTCGTTGGAGGTTTCAGGTTATGGCATACGATATATACATACCAGATATCTGAATATAGGTGAATTATATTTGCGAATGGGACAAAAAGACTCAGCATTGTATTATTTGGAACGCTGTTTGGCAGACGCGAATACCCGAACGGCCGCTTGCGCCTCTCTTTCTAAACTATATAGTCGTATCGGTGATTGGAAGATTGCTTGTACTTATCAGAACTGCTATATTGCCTATATTGATTCTGTTTATCAAAACCATAAAGCGGCAGAGCTGGCAATGCAGTCGGAACACTATGACAAAGAAAAAGCAATAGCAATCATGCAACAGCAGAATTTGAAATCTCGGTTTGTGCTGTTTCTGATTGTGGGTATCATAATCATGATATTGTTAGTAATATTATTGATTGTGAGTAAAAAAAGTAAGTCGAAAGCAGTCGACTTGCTGAAAGCATCACAGATCATAGCTTCTTTTAAACGGGACTATGTGGATGCGCAGGAACAAAAGATATTATTGGAAAATAATTATCGAACCGTTTGTGAAAAATTAAAATCTTTGAAAGAGAATGAGGCACAGAGGCAGGGACAATATACGAAATTAGAAAGGCAGAAAAAGGATTTGGAAGAACAATTAGCAGGTTACAAGAAAGAAATAGAAGATCAGTTGGAAAAAGAAAAGCAGAGCTTGAAATTGCAGTTAGTAAGCAAAGAAGAAGAGGTGGTTCATTTGAAAAAGCAAATAGAGCAAATGGAAAACTTGGAAAAGAATGTGGAGATTTTAAGGCAATATATATTAAAACAATCAAGTCTTTATAATCAAATCATTCCTCTCGTAGGAAAAAAACATACAGTAAAAGATCATAAGGTAAAAATAGCGGCAGAAGACTGGCAGATATTCTTTAATCAAATGGATACAGCATTTAGCGGCTTTGCCTCCAACCTGGAGGCAAAGTACCATTTAAAAGATGAATATCTGGGACTGGCTTGTCTGATTTTCCTAAATGTTAAGCCCTGCAATCTGCAAATCGTGTACAACATCAGTCTAAGTGGCATCAGTAACAAAAGAAAGAGTTTGGCTGTAATATTAGATGTGTCAATCGATGATTTGGATAATTATTTGAGGACGAAAGTAATATGAAAAACAAAATGTGTATAGATTTTGATGTTGTATGATGTGATGTTTTTTAATGCTGTGTCGTTTAAGTTGCTTATATTTATATGTTTATATTTATGCTGGTAATGATTTTTATATGATTGGGATTGGTTGAAAAGTGTATAAAATTGAGGAAAAAGTGAATAGGAACAGCATTCTTGTTTGGATATTTAACCCTTACTTTACAGGTGAAAACACAATATAAAAATAGTATAACCATGAAAACTACAATTAAAATTTTGATGTTGGTTGTTGGATTCTTTTTTGTGAGTGGAACTATATCTTATGCAGAAAACGATTCTACTGAACGCATTATTATTAAAGAATCACAAGATCAAGAACGAACCCGTTCCATTTGTCCAGTTGAAGCTTGGTATCAAGGGACGAATGTTTATATTTCTTTCCTTGATCAGCCGGTCATAGCAACAATCTCTATTACTAATATTCTGAATGGCGAGGTTACAACGAACGTCTACCAGTCTCCACAGACGGTTTTAATACCTGTATATGGTGGAAGCGGTGAATATCAAATAGAAGTTAGTTATGATTCAAAGAGTTTTGTTGGTCATTTTGAATTGAAATAAGATTTATTCATTATAGAGACAAGTTGCCATGAAACGTTTGCACATATTATATTTGTATATAGGAAAAGTGGAATCAATAGTTCTGCAAGTCCTTTCTACTCGTTGTTCTGTCCAGTTATGTCGTGCTGGAGAAGAAAACGGATTACAAAAGGATGGTTGGGATTTGGTAGTTCTTCAAGATGCCGTATACTGTTTATTGCAAGCAAATTTCTGTCATAAATTGAAGAAATATCCGTGGCTGTTTGTTTCGACCCGTCCGGATATTCGGGGATATATGGCTCCTACCGCCGATTTGTTCGGTGTGGCCAATTTTTCCGGCATAAACCTGTCTTTGTGGGGAATTCCTGAAGAATTGCAACTTCGTTTGGATTATCCGGTAGAAAGGGCGGCAGACTGGTATTTTTATGAGCAGCAACCGGAAGTCTGCCGGATCGCCTATTGTCCGACCGGTAACAGTGTTCAGGAGAACGATTTCAAGTTGATATCTTTCGTCCAAAAGACGAATGCCGAAGTTACGATCGTCTCGGATCGTTATCGGGGAATGGCGGATGCATTCCCTCCGTTCGTCCGTGTCGTACCGGAGAAAGACCGTCTTGCTGTCTTCAAAAAATCCCATTTGGTTGTCGCTTCCGGGCGGGACACTGTCCGTGCCTTGGCTGTCTGCAAGCCTTGCGTTGTCTTGGGGGATTGCGGTTTGGGCGGATGGGTGACACCTGCCAATTATGAGCAACTTCGAAGTGTATCCTTTTCCGGCAGGAAAGGCGGTTGCTCCGGTGAATTTGTGCCGATGGACCTGTTGGAAACGGAGATTCGGAACGTATTCTCATCTGATTGCAAGGATGCGATGCTTGCCCTTCGTAAAAAGGTGCTTGCCGTGTACGGCATGGACCGCTTTTCCGCAGGTTTGACCGGTGAAGTCGAGCGGATCATCGCTTTGTCTGCCCGTTTGAAGAGCCGGAAAGGACGGTTTGAACTGAAACCGTTCCAGTCTTCTGTATTCCATGTGGAGGAGTTGGATGGGAAAATGTATATTATGCGTGGTATGCAGTGTCTTGGCGAGATCGAGGAGGAAATGGCGGGATTGCTGAAACAATGCGACGGTACTGTGACGGTGTCGGATTTGATCGTCCGTAACGGCTATGAGCCGGAAGATGCCGTCATCCTTTGGGAAAATCTGCATGCTTTGTGGAAAGAGAAACTAATCCTGTTCGCGTTATGAAGCAGTTGCCTGATTTCGACCTGAGTATCGTGATGCCGTTCTATAAGCGTCTGGATGAGTTTAAACGGGTGTTCCCGTCTAAAGCGAAGTACTATGAACGCAACGGGATAGAGGTGGTGATTGTCGCGGACGAACCGACTGAGGAGCAAGGTCTCTTGGATTATATCCGAAGATATCCCTTTATCAATTGGAAAGTCGTGGTCAACGACGAGGATCATCCCTGGCGAAATCCGGCGAAAGCATTCAATGTCGGTATCCGGCAGGCTACGAAGCGGTATATTCTGGTGATGGATCCGGAGTTGGAGTTTTATACGGATGTGATTTACGAATTGCGTGAGAAGTTGGACTCTTATCCGGAACATTATGCCGTCGGTCAAGTCTTGTTCACGGGCATTAGTGAGGAGATAGATGAAGAAACGCTGCATAAACATGACCGTGAACTGATTCCATACGGGAGCATCATGGCGAAGAAGGAATATTTCGAACGGATCAGCGGTTATAGCGAACATTATACCGAATGGGGCGGTGAAGACGATCACCTAAGAAAACGTTTGGAACTGGCAGGTATCCGCCGTTTGTTTTTTCCGGATTCGGTGTTGGTTCACCGGGAAGGTATGAGGAAGCGGACCATTTCCCGCAACGAGCAGCGGGCGCGGATTCCCCGCGATGTCTTGTCCGAAATGCTTTTGCCCGTGGAGATCGGGGTAAACGGAGAAGATTGGGGTATGGATTTCAGCCGTGTCGCATACGACTGGCGAGATCATCCTTTTGCAAAGGAGCAGTGCCGGGAATATCTTTCGACATTGAAGCAGTTCGATATTCCATCTGACGAGGTCTTTGAAAAGTCTTATCCATTGATAGCTTTGATCCCTACCTATAATGAGTCGGAACGGATCGTCGATTGCCTTCGGAGCGTGGAGAAATATTGTGATGGCATTATCCTTTTGGATGATGACAGCCGGGACGATACGTATTCCATTGCCCGTTCGGAGAAGTTATTGTTGAAAGCGAAGAAAGTCCGTACGGAGTTCAACGACAAGCAGAACCGGAACATATTGCTGGATATCGCTTCGTTCTTCAAGGCCGAATGGTTTATCTTCATAGATGCGGACGAACGTTTTGACGATCGGTTTGTGGACTTGCGTGATGTGATGAAAAGGGATGATGTTGATACGGTCGGGGTTTGGATTGCGAATTTGTGGGATAGTATGGAGACGTATCGGGTGGATATGGAGGATACAAATCCTTTGTCCCAAAATGGGCTTTGGTTCCGATGGAGGATGTTTCGAAACAAAGGGCATATGAATCTTAGGATTAGTAGATCTTTGCATTTTGCAGCAGTACCTTATAGGACTGAGAATACAAATTGGATCTCACATTCCTTATTAATTCATTTAGGATATTTAGATTCCGTTGATAGAATAAAAAAATATTTTTTTTATCAAGGTGAGGATCGAGATAAAATTTTGAGTTATGAGAATATATTGTATGATAAATATAACTTATTGAATGTTAATGATATATTATTGTCTGCATTGAATGTGGAGAGGTAGAAGCAGAACGGCCTAATGAACAAGGGATGCATATACGTGATATATCTTTTCAGGATATGAAAAAGATCAAAAAATTAGAGTTGTTGAAAAACTCTATTGTTGAGCTTAGTAAAGATAGTTCTAGAGTATTAAAAGGGAGTGCTGGTTGTTCAACAAGTCCTCATAGTACTCATGTGAATACATGCTTTACTTACAATTGTTGTGGCTCGCAAGGTTGTTCTTATAAGTAAGAGCAAAGGATAGTTTAAACCGAGGGGGAATTGATATTTCTCCTCGGTATGTTTGATTTTAGTTCATAGGGTTGAAATTGAAAGCGAATTAATATATATGTGGCAGGTCATTGTAAATGAACGTGTAAAGTGTGTAGAAATACGTCGAAAAATAGATGAAGTATTTGATGTGCTGGTAAATAGGATGAAGGATGTAAAGAATTTTGATCTTTATTTGGGTAGATCTGGTATTTGTCTTTTTTTTGCATATTATAGCAATATAAGTAAAAGAGCTAATAGTGAATTAGAAGATTGTATTGATGGTATTATAGATACTATGTCCCATTATACTATAGAAAATGTTAAAGAGCTTACCTTCTTTGCTGAATCTTTTTGGTTGTTATGTCATTTATATGAAATGAAGAAAATTGATATGAACATTGATAATTACTTTTTAAATTCAGATCGACAACTATATATGGGTATGGAGATGTTGTTAAGAGAGAAAGAGTATGGCTGTATTAATGGCGGAATTTCTATTGCTATGTACTTTTATTATAGATATATATTAGGAGATTATAAAAGTAAGTTGTATTTGGATAGATTTGTAGATATTTTAAAGGATATATCTATAGAACATGATAATACTATTAGATGGATATGTACTGTTGATTATGGAACATATGAACAGGGGTATAATTTAGGTATTGCTCATGGAATACCTGGTATATTATTATTCCTTAGAAAATTGTACTTGAAAAACATTAAAGTAGATGAAATTGAAATGTTATTATTGAAATCATGTAATTTCATGTTGCAGCAAAAACATTCGTTAGAAACACATAAATCATATTTCTATAATGTTAGTAATTTATCTGGTATTGGTCATGATACTAGATTAGGATGGTGTTATGGAGATATGTCTGTCGGATATGCATTATACTTGATATCGTTAATACAATTGTCAAATTATAAGGATATAAGGAAAGAGGCAGAAGAGATCTTAATAGAAACAACAAAACGTACTAATTTATTGGATATTGGAATTGTAGATGCTGGAATTTGTCATGGTACTTCTAGTATTGCTCATATGTACCATCGTCTATATTCTTTAACCAGTAAATTAGAATTTAGAAATTCTGCACAATATTGGTACGATGAAACGTTGAAGATGGTAAAGTCTGAAAATGAATATGCAGGATATAAACTTCCTTATTATTTAAAAGATTCAGAAAAAGATATTAGAGAATTACATAATTTGTCATTTTTAACAGGTATTTCAGGAATAGGTTTATCCTTAATATCTGCAATTTATCCTATAGAACCTACTTGGGATATGTCATTACTATTGAGCTAATAAAAATATTCATTGTTATAAATATTTATGATGAAGTATTATTCTATTTTACCCGAGGTTGTTTTACGGACTCCTAGTTGCTCTTTTAATGAGTTGAAAAAGTGTAACTATGATGATATAGGACTTTTATTTTCTCAAAATAATATTTCAGAATCTATACGTATTTCATCTTTGGATTTGTATGAGAAAATGAGGAAATATCATTCATTAAATGATAAGGATAGAATTCGTGTGAAAAATTCTTTTATTCGTTATTTTATTCGTAGATCAACTCGATGTACTCCATTTGGATTGTTTGCTGGATGTTCAATTGTAATGTTGAATGATTATACTGATTTACTTCTTTCATCTCGGAAAAAATATCATACCCGTTTAGATTTAAGTTTCCTTTCTTATTTATCTCATACTCTTGTGGAAGTACCAGAAATTAAGTGTAAATTAAAATTTTATCCTAATAATAGTCTATATAATGTGGGTGATGAGTTTCGTTATATTGAATATTATTATATGAATAATGAACGAATATATCAAATATCATCTGTGAAAAAAACAGATTATTTAGTGGATATATTAGAATTATGTAAAGAGGGAAAGACTGTTGAACTTATATTGGATTATTTAGTGAATATAGGTTTCTCTGAAAGTTTAGTTGTTGCTTATATCGATGACTTGATAAAATCTCAAATTTTAATTTCTGAACTAGAGCCTGTAATAATAGGTGATGATATTTTGAATAGAATTTTATCTATTTTGAAAAAAAAAGGTACAGAAAATGTTTTTTATCATACTTTGAAAAAAATTCAAAATGTAATAGTCTCAATGGATTGTGATGAAAATGATCGCATAGAAAAATATGAATTGATTGAATCTTTAGTAAATTCGTTAGGGATTGATTATGATAGGAAGCACTTAATTCAAGTTGATACTAGTAATTTTGTTCTTAATTCTAAAATTGGTATTTCAATAAGAAAAGAAATTGAGTCTACAATTTCTTTTTTGAGTAAAATCATTTATAAAAAAGAAGATTCTAATTTGATAGAATTTCAAAGATTATTTGAAACAAGGTATGGAGATAAGGAAATGCCACTATTGGTGGTGCTTGATCCTGAAATAGGTATTGGGTATCCAACAAGCGATAATATTCAAGATGTATCTTTGTTGTTGAAAGATTTTTTTCTTCCAGAAAAGAAAAAATTAATAGAGAGAATAGAATTAGATCGTATTCAGTTGATTATTTTGAAAAAAATCTCGAAGGAAACGTCTTTTTTAGAAGAGATAGAGTTGTTAGATCACGATTTTGTGGATTTTGAAGAGGATTGGGATAATTTGCCAGATTCATTCTCAGTCTTTTTTGAAATCATAAAGGATACAAATAAGCAAACTTTGATTCGGTTAAAATCTGTAGGGCATAGTTCTGCAGCTAATTTATTGTCACGCTTTGCCTCTGGGAATAAAGGATTCGAAAATCTTGTAAAAAAAATAACAACAAAGGAGCAAGAGATAAATCCTAATGTATTGTTGGCGGAAATTGTGCATTTGCCTGATTTGAGAATAGGCAATGTGTTATCTCATCCAAGATTTAGACATTATGAGATTGTTTATTTAGCAAACTCATCAATAAAGTCGGATAAAATGATATTAGGTTCAGATATTATGATATCAATTAAAAAGGGGAAAATATTTTTAAGATCTAAATCTTTTGATAAAGAAATTAGGCCTTGTTTAACTAATGCTCATAATCACTCTTTGTCTACAATTCCTTTGTATAGATTTTTAACTGATATGCAGCATTATGATAAACGTACAACATTGTCATTTGATCTGACAAATTTGCTTGATATTTTGTCTTATATTCCTCGTATACGTTATAGAAATACAGTTTTATTTTTAGCATCTTGGCTTATTATGGTAGAGGAAATAAAGACTTTTATGTCTATTTCTGAAGGAAATATTCTACTTCCTAAAATAAAAAGATGGAGGGAAAATAAAAAAATACCTCAGTATTCTATTTTGGCAGATGGTGATAATGAGCTATTTATAGATTGGGATAATTTCCATAATATACAAGCCTTTTTTTCTATAATTAAAAGTAGGAATAGTTTTATTATAAAAGAATTTTTGTATGATGAAAATAATGCTGTTGTCAAGGATGAGTTAGGAAATATTTATATGAATGAATGTATAATGTCATTATTGAAGGTTTAATATGGGTAATATAAAAAGAACATTTGTGCCAGGTGATGAATGGATTTTTTTTAAAATCTATACAGGCGTTAGAATAGCAGATTTTATTTTAGTGAAGGAACTATATGTTGTAATTGATAAATTAATTATTGATGGGAAAGTCGAAAAGTTTTATTTTATTCGTTACCGTGATCCTGATTTTCATATTCGATTACGTTTATTGGTACCAAATAGGGATTTGTTTTTGTTTGTTTTTAATGCGATTAGTGAGGTTTTGAAATCTTTGTTAGATAAAGATTTGATTTGGAAGTTTCAACTTGATACTTATGAACGAGAGATAGAACGATATAACCCATTGCTTATTGATAGTGTTGAATCTATATTTTTTGTAGATAGTGTCTGTGTTATTAAAATTCTTGATCAGCTTTTAGACGTTACAAATAATAATGATCGATGGTTGATTGCGGCAAAATTGATAGATAATATATTGGATTGTTTTAATGTTACACTTTTGAAAAAAGAAGATTTATTGTTATTAATTAGCTCTGAGTTTAGAACTGAATTTGGTTTTAACAAATTCAATTCTAAACAGCTTAATGATAAGTACAGAGAAAATAGACCATATCTTGAGGCTGCATTGGAAAATGAAGATTATTTTGAGAATATGTTATTATATAAAGCGATTTCTGATAGATCTGTGAAAATAAAGGATATACTTACTCGTATGAATCCGATATTTGATTTAAATAACTTGAATGTGGAAAATTATATTGGTATTTATATACATATGACAATGAATCGATTGTTTAGGACAGAAAATAGATTATATGAATTAATTATATATGATTTTATGAGAAGATATTATATGAGTAAATGTGTGCTATCTAATAGTAAGATAAAATAAGAGTGTATAAAGCTAATTTTTATCTTTGTGAAGTTTTTTTGTATATATTATCATTTAAATCAATTCAAATGTCAATACCTTTTTTTAAAATAGCATTGCGTAACATACGGAAGAATTTTGTTCAGTCGTTTGTCGGTATCTGGGGCTTGGTTTTTGGCTTGCTCTGTTTTGTCCCTGCACTTTACTGGTTGAGGTACGAAGTATCGTATGATTGTTTTTATCCGGACTCGGATCGTATTTATCGCATATATTCTTATGATAAACAGAGCGGAAAGACAAATGATTTGGTTTCAGGCATTTTAAATCGTGAATTACATGATCGGCTTCCGGCAATGCAGCACACGACTGTGTTTTTCGTAGAGACCAATCATTGTAGCGCAGGGAATGTGCCATACGTTTCGTTGCGGACTGTATTTACGGACAGTACTTTTTTTTCAGTGTTTCCACAAACGGTACTTGCTGGTAATAGCGTGCAGCCTTTGCCGGTTGCCAATAATATGGTACTGACAGAGTCTATGGCTGTACGCTTGTTCGGGAGTGTCCAAGCTGCTATCGGACAAGGGGTGAAAAGCCAGGATTTGGATGAGTCTTATACTGTGACAGCTGTAGTAAAAGATCCTCCGGTGAATACGAACGTGCCGTTTGATGCACTTTTGTTTCATTCGCAGGTTGAGATGCAAAAAAACTTTGTAGATGAATCCGGACAGGCGATATGGGCATTTGCCATGTTGCAGATGTACGTGAAATTACCTCCTCATATGGTTGTCAAGCCTCTTCTGTCGGAACTTCGGGAATATCCGTCCGTCCATCTGGCTAATGAGAATGTGGAATTGTGTATGTTGCCGATTGGGGATGTTCGCTATATGCTGAACAGAGATACGCCGTTTACCTTGAATTTTATTCATCTTTTCGTGATTTCGGGTTTGTTGTTGCTGGGGTGTGCCTTGTTTAACTTTCTGAGTCTTCATACCGGGATGTTCCGTCAACGCATTCGTGAATTCCGGCTACGAGCCGTAAATGGAGCAACGCGGTCGGAGCTTATCCGGCAGATGTTGGCAGAGCAGACTTATGTACTTCTGGTGGTATTACTGCTCGCCGCTTTCCTTGTTATAACCGTATGTCCGATATTTTCTCGTTTCTTGGGACTTAAAGTAGAGTTAGGTTACCTGATAAGACTTTTAGCTATTTGTGGGGCTGGAGTTCTGGGGGTTGTCTGGATTGCAGGTTTCTTTTTTTTCGATCGATTGAGCCGATCGGCCTTGTTTTTTCGATCGAAGGCGATCGTATCGGGCCATTTGGCGTTGCAGTCGTGGGGTGTTATTTTGCAACTAGTGGTGAGTATTGTGTTCATTATAGTGACATCGGTGGTATTGCTGCAAATGCGGTTTATCGGACATAAGGATTTAGGATTCGATCGAGAGGGACTTATTTATTTGTTCGGTATATCTCCCTTTCGAATCGGAGAGACCCGGATGGCATTGAAAGATTGTCTGGATGCGATACCGCAAATAGAGAATGTCTCCGAAACGGATTTGGTAGTCCAGCATAATTTAGATCCCTTTAAGACTACTGCCGATGTGGTATGGCCGGGTAAACAGCCGTCTGAAAAAAAGATGTTTAATTTCGTAATGACAGATCCCGGATTTGCTGAAACTTTCCAAATTGGAATGAAAGAAGGCCGGTGGTTTGAGGAGGGAGATCAAGGGAAGATTATTCTGAATGAAGAGGCTGCCCGGGTGATGGGACTTGATGAACCGATAAGCAGTGTGGTTCGATTGACATTGAACGAAACGAAGGATTATAGTGTTGTGGGTGTAGTACGTGACTTCCATACCTTATCGTTCCGTAATCGGATTCAACCGATGCTTTTTGTATTGTCGGACAATCCGGCCGGTTCTCTATACATGCGTGTCACGCCCGGTATGGAGCAAGAGGTGATTCGCCAATTGAACCAGCGGTTATCAGCAGTTGATGCCTCTTTTTGGGATGTCCATCCGCTTGAAGTAAGTGAGTTATATGATAGGCTGAACGATTCGGAACAGACCGGCCTGAAACTTCTTTTCGTGCTTTCGGTCGTTTGTCTGTTGATTTCCGTTTTTGGTGTTTATGCTGTTGCAACGGCGACAATGAAGCGTCGTCGCAAAGAGATAGCCATTCGTAAGGTGGTTGGAGCAGACACGGGAGATATTATTTATCTGTTTTTCCGTCATTATATTTTGCAAGTGGTTGTAGCTGGTATTATCGGGATTCCGATCGCGTATGCAATTATGAACAGTTGGCTGCAAGGGTATGCATATCGGACGGATCTTCCGGGATGGTTGTTCGTGGGAATCTTTGCAGGGATTGTCGTGGTTGTACTATTGACAGTTTGGGGACAAATTAAGCGGGCCGCTGACAGCAATCCAGCTGAGGTCGTGAAGTGTGAATAGAGGATAATGTAAAATTGATGGAATTTTTAAATATTCGTAAATGCCGTGATAGGGCAGTTTGGTTGGCTTTGACCGGTGAAGTCGTGAACCTTTCGGAACCCTTATTTTTTTATCGGTGGCATCCGAAACAGATATCTCAGCGATATCGGAAAGAGCAAGCGGAGTATGCGCGGGAAATACGTGCCCATTACCAAAAAGACTTTATTGACTATTTCAGAAGAGACGGACAAAAAAGTGTTGAATGGCCGGATATTGCTTATCCGGATATGGGGATGGTGATTGCATATTACACCTATGGCATTTATAGTGAGAATAGTAAATATGGCCAAATAGCAGAGCAAAAACTGGACCGAATTGTTTCTTCTTTGTCGTTGGATATGCCGTTTCGGTTGAAAGATGGAATTTTGGGAATTGCTTGCGGTATCGTTTATTTGCTTCGTAACGGTTTTATAGAAGGGGACGAAGATGAGATTTTAGCAGAAGTCGATGAATTGTTTTTCCGGAACTTGGTTTGTCTGACAGATGAAAGTGTGGTCGATTGGTATGGTTGGCTTTATTATTCCCGGTTGCGTTTGTCTTATAAGACTCTGGAGGAGCGTGGGCTGCAGGGGATTATATTTCAACAAAATTTTATCTATCTGTTAGATTGTTTGGCTAGGAGTATGCAGAAAGGAACTTGTCTGGACGAAAGAATGCGGTCGGAGGTCGAATGGTTTCATGCGCATAAGATTTGTCCGGTAACAACAGAAAAAATCTTAGCTTTTCGGAAATCTGAAGACCAGAGTGATCCGGCTGTTCCGATAGCGTCTGCTTCTGTTTCGTTTTTGATTCCGCTTCGTGTGGATTCGGAAGAGCGTGTTCGTAATTTGGATCTGTTGTTGGCTGAATTGACCCAAATCGAAAATGCTACTATCTGGATATTGGAAGCGGATCGGACTTCAAGTTACAAGCTAAAAGTTCCAGCTTCGAATATCCATTATACTTTTGTAGAAGATCGGGATCCTGTTTTTCACCGGACGAAATATCTGAATCGGTTGTTGCGGGAAGCGGATTCAGATATTGTGGGTATTTGGGATACGGATGTGGTGATTCGAAAAACGCAAATTAGTGAAGCTGTAGAGGCAGTAAAAATGGGACGTGCAGTAATGAGTTTCCCTTATGACGGGCGTTTTTATATGTTGTCTTCCGATCTGTCGGATGTTTATTGTAATGAAAGATCGTTTGAGAGTTTGGAAAATAATATTGGACAGCATAATTTAGTGCACGGCCCTCATTCTGTCGGTGGAGCTTTCCTTGTGAATCGAAAAGTTTATTTGGAAGCCGGTGGCGAGAATGAGTGTTTTTATGGTTGGGGACCGGAAGATGCGGAGCGGGTAAAGCGGATGGAAGTATTGGGGTTACCTGTTTGTCGGGCAAATGGATCGTTATTCCATCTATATCATCCTCGGGGAAAGAATTCTTGGTATCAGAATAAAGAAATAGAGAAAAGAAATCGTTTGGAGTTTTTAAAAGTATGCGGGATGACGCGAGAGGAACTGCAGGAGTATGTGCGGACATGGAAGATACAAGCGGCATTTAAGAATGATGGTATTTCAAATGGTTCTATGCCGGACGAGAGGAGAAAAATCTTTTTCTGTATTGACAGTTTGGGATGTGGTGGGGCGGAACGTTTGCTAATCGATATTTTAAGACGTTTGGATTATAACCGGTTTGATGTAAGTTTATTCGTATTGAGCAATATCGGAGAATATATTGCCGATATACCTGAACAGGTGAAATGGTGTACTTCTTTTTCGGTGGGACGGTTTGGAGAACTTTTAAACGACAGGTATGATGTTGAAGTCGCATTTTTGGAAGGCCTTGCCGTAAAATATATAGCAGGCAGAGACAGTAATGCTGTCAAGATAGCATGGATTCATACAAATATGGAGCGTTTCAATTGGCCGCGTCGGTTTTATAATACTGACGAAGAGGAGTGCGGAAGTTACGCAAAGATGGATAAGTTGGTCTTTGTATCGAACGACAGTTTAAACGGGTTTAAGAGATTGTTTCCTTCTGCGGATAATGAAAAGAGCGTTATTCATAATCTGATAGACACTTCGGCTATTGTTGAAAAATCTTTAAAGAAAGCGATATCGAAAACAAAGTTTACGATTTGCAGCATTGGTCGTTTGTCCGAAGTAAAAGGACATGAACTATTATTAAGCGTTATATCCCGTCTCCTTAAAGAGAAATTTGATTTTCAGGTTTGGATTCTGGGAGAAGGGGAATTGCGTGAAATGTTAGAAAAACAAATACGAAGATTGGGCATTTCGGAACACGTGACGTTGAACGGTTTTGTGAAAAATCCATATCCTTATTTGGCCCAGGCAGATTTATTTGTGTCCTCTTCGTTGGTAGAAGGGGCTTGTCTGGCTATATGTGAGGCATTGAGTTTAGAGATACCTGTTTTGGCAACAAGGTCCGGAGGAGCCGATGAGATGCTGAAACAGGGTGAGTATGGAATGTTGGTTCCTGTTGAAGAAAATTCTATTTATGAGGGAATGAAATCTCTGTTGGAGAATCGTGTATTATATGAAAATTTGAGGCGGAAGGCACGGCTGGGGAAAAAATGTTTTGATGCAAATCGAACAATGGGTATGATAACAACTCTTTTACAAAGCGTATGATAAAGTCATTTCCCCATTACCACCAACTCGAGTCCGCCGACTGCGGCCCTTCGTGCCTTCGGATGATCTCGAAATACTACGGTCGCAGCTATTCCGTCCAGTATCTCCGCGAACAGGCATTCATTACGCGCGAAGGGGTGTCGATGTTAGGAATCAGCGATGCCGCCGAGCGGATCGGTTTCCGGACGATGGGTGTGAAGATTACGTTGGAGCAACTTAGGGAGGAAGTGCCTTTGCCTTGCATCCTTCACTGGAACCAGAACCATTTCGTCGTATTATATAAGGTAAAGAACGGGAAATATCATATCGCCGATCCGGCTACCAAGAAATTGGTGTATGAGGAATCCGAACTGGCGCGTTGCTGGTGCAGCACCGTGACGGAAGGAAAAGATACGGGAGCGGCATTGCTCTTCGAACCGGGACCTGACTTTTACGATCGCGAGGAGGAGGATACGCGGACAGGGAAAGGCCTAACCTTTTTCTTCCGTTATCTGACTCCTTACCGGCGTGAACTGTTCCAGCTGGTATTGGGAATGCTGACGGCCAGCATCCTGCAACTGATCCTGCCGTTCCTGACGCAGAGCATGGTGGATACGGGTATCCGGGACGGTAATCTGAGCTTTATCACATTGATATTGGTCGCGCAGTTGGTGATCTTCGTGGCCAAACTCTCCGTGGATTTTATCCGTAGCTGGATTCTGCTGCATGTCAACACGCGGATCAATATCGCCTTGATCTCCGATTTCCTTGCCAAACTGATGCGGCTGCCGCTTCATTTCTTCGATACGAAAATGGTGGGCGACATCATGCAGCGCATCGGCGACCATAACCGTATCGAGACGTTTATGACGGGTTCGTCCATCTCGACGCTTTTTTCGTTTGTCAATTTTATCGTGTTCGGATTTGTGCTAGCCTATTACAACCTCGCGATATTGGGATTGTTCCTGGTCGGCAACGGCTTGTATGTGGCGTGGATACTTGCCTTTATGAAGTACCGGCGCGAACTGGACATCAAGCGGTTCGCGCAGGCTGCGGGTGAACAGAGCAACCTTTTCCAGTTAGTGACTGGCATGCAGGAGATCAAGCTGAACAACTGCGAGACGGAGAAGCGGTGGGAATGGGAACGCATCCAGGTGAAGCTCTTCAAGATCAGTATCAAAGGCTTGGCCCTGCAACAATATCAACAGCTCGGATCGGTGTTTTTCAACCAGACGACCAATATCCTGATCTCCTTTTTGGCCGCCCGTGCTGTTGTTTCCGGAGAAATGACGTTGGGCATGATGATGTCGCTGACGTATATCGTAGGTCAGTTGACGGCCCCGATCGAGCAGTTCATCGGTTTCGCGCGTTCGTTCCAGGATGCGAAGATCAGCTTGGAACGGCTCGGAGAGATTCATCAGAAGGAGGATGAGGAACAGACGCTTGCTTTGAAGGTGAACCGGATTCCGGAAGAGCGGACGCTCCGTGTGGAGGATGTGTGTTTCAGTTATGACGGGGCGGACCGGGATTATGTGCTGGAACATGTCAGCCTCGCGATCCCGCAGCACAAGGTGACGGCCGTCGTGGGGGCGAGCGGCAGCGGGAAGACGACGCTTGTCAAGTTGCTGCTAGGCTTCTATGAGCCTAACAAGGGTACGATCCGGGTGGGGAACGTCTTATTGAAGGATTTGAACCCGCATGTGTGGCGTGCTCATACGGGTTGTGTGATGCAGGACGGCTTCATCTTCTCGGACACGATCGCGCGTAACATAGCGGTGGGGACTGAATCGATCGACAAGGACCGTTTGCTGCATGCCGTCACGGTGGCGAATATCCGGGAGTTCATCGACTCGTTGCCGTTGGGCTACAACACGAAGATCGGCATGGAAGGCAACGGGGTGAGCCAGGGGCAACGGCAGCGTATCCTGATTGCCCGTGCGGTGTACAAGGATCCGGAGTTCATCTTCTTGGACGAAGCGACGAACGCCTTGGATGCCAATAACGAGAAAGAGATCATGGAGCATCTGCACCGTTTCTACCGGGGCCGCACGGTGGTCGTGGTGGCGCACCGGTTGAGCACGGTCAGGGATGCGGACAACATCGTCGTCCTAGACAAAGGCCGCGTGGCCGAAGAGGGGACGCACGAAGAGCTGACGGCCCGGCGTGGCATATATTACAAGTTAGTGAAGAACCAATTGGAGTTGGGTAATTGAAAGCTGGAAAAGACATAGAACTACGCAGTGAAGCGGTGCAGGAAGTGATGGGTCATGTGCCGTCCCGTATCGTGAGGTGGGGGAGCACGGTGTTGTTTGCCGTGGTGCTCCTGCTTGTCGGGGGGAGCTTTTTCTTCCGTTATCCTGACGTGGTCGAGGCTGAGATGACGTTGACGAGCCGTAATCCGGTGACGGAGGTGGTGGCACGTGTTTCGGGGAAGGTGGGGAGCCTGTATGTCGCCGACGGCCAGTCGGTGAAGGAGGGCTTGCCGCTGGCGGTGGTGGAGAATACGGCGGTGACGGAAGACGTGCTGCGGCTGAAGAAGTTGCTGGTTCGTTATGCCGGTGAACCGGAGCGGCTCGGCTATTACTTGTTGCAGGATGTATGGCAGTTGGGCGATATCCAGCCCACCTATACCGCTTTGGCGTCGAAAGACCCGGCGTCGCGTGATTACCGGGCGGTATTGGGGCAATTGCTGGCTGCAGTGAGGCGTTGGGAGATGGATTATTGCCTGGAGGCGTCGGCATCGGGGCGCGTGCAGTTGCTTCGGCAGGGATACCCGAACCTGTACGTGCAGGGTGGCGAGCTGTTTGCGCGGATCGTACCGGAAGAGCCCGGCGAATGGATCGGGTTGGCATCGATGCCGATCGCGAGTTCCGGGAAGGTCCGGAAAGGGCAGCGTGTGATCGTGCGTTTCAGCAATTTTCCGGACCAGGAGTTCGGCATCGTGGAGGGGCGTGTGTCGTCTGTCTCGATGGTGCCGTTGGAAGACAATTACAGGGTGGAGATTGTCTTCCCCGGCGGACTGACCACCAATTACGGAATCTGTCTTCCTGTGATGCAGGAAATGAAAGCCACGGCCGGAATCGTAACAGAAGAATTGCGTTTGATAGAGCGTCTCTTCCAGCCACTGAGGAAGATCATGAAGGAAGGGCTTTAAGGCGTTTGGAGGTATAGCCGGTCTGTTCCGGTGGCTTTCCGGGCGCGAGGGATCAACTTTCCCCCTCCGGAAATTGTATGAAAGAAGAATTGGTTGCGCTGTTCGGTGGCGCAAAACCTACCGTCCGTCTGTATCATGAGTTGTTAAAGTATATGCCTCTTGAAGAAAGGGGCATTTTTTTTGACCGTACGTTTGGTCTTGCCCTGTCGGGTTGGACGGATCTGTCAGTGCCTTACCGGTTGTTTTTGGTGCGTCTGATCAAGGCAAACCGCCAGCGTTTTGTGGATTATGTCCGTCAAAAGACGGTGTTCGGTGAGTTTTTGTATAGGATGGACGAGTTAAATTTGTTCCTGAAGGTACTTAATTTATTAGTGGATCCGTATAAAAAAACTAAATCTTCGTATACGGAAATCTCTTTTTCCTTTTTACTTGCTTTCGATATGGATGTGTCCGTCAAGTATTTGGCTGACAAAATCCGGTATGCCCGGATGGATTCGTACGATTTTGCCGGCCTGATGGAGAAAAGTAGTGAGATGGAGTAGTTGAAAGTTGACAGTTGAAAGGTGAAAGTTGATAGTTGACAGGTGAAATACCTCTTGTCGCAACTTTCAACTGTCACCTGTCTTGTTTCACTGCTTTTTTAACAGTTTTCGGGTACTCTATCTTTGCAGTGTGATCAAAAACAAATTATCAATCATTTAAAAATTAAAGATTATGGCATTGAAGTACAAATTGGTGCAGAGAAGAAATTTGGGTAAGGATCAGGAAGAAAATCCTGAAAAGGTGTATGCACAGATGGTCAGTGGCGATTTGGTGACGTTTGAAGAACTGTTGGAGGAGGTGAGTGACAGTACGGTTGCCGGTAGTGCCGGCATAAAGGCTGTATTGGATCGTCTGAATGTAGTTTTAGGTCGTCACTTGCGTAACGGGCGTCGTGTGAATGTGGGCGAATTGGGGACTTTCCGCCTGAATTTCGGTTCGCAGGGTGTGGCCGGTTCCGATGATTTTAATACGGGGCTGATCCGTGAACCCCGTGTGCGTTTTCTTCCGGGTAAGGCGTTGCGCACCATGAAAAGCCGTACAAGTTTCGAGCGAATCATGACGGAAACCGACGGAACGGGGTCTGGCGGGGGAGAGGACGACAGACCGGGGGAACTCTGAAATTTATGATTTATGATTTATGCGTTGGTAGTAATGTATAAATCATAAATCTCAAATCATAAATTATGAAGAGGTTGACGATTCAGTTGACAATGGCAGTCCTGCTCACAATGAGCGGGATTGTTCTTCTCTTCTGCGGATTTTGGATCGATCCGAGGGGAGAGGTGGATAACAGTGTGTTGGTGGCTTTTGGGGAGATCAGCACGTTTGCAGGGGCGCTTTTCGGGGTAGATTACTCTTATAAATTAAAAATTAAGAATTAAAATTGAAAAATGGGAGGATGGGAAATGAGAGATGAGAGGCTGAGTGAACATTTTAGGTTGGAAGAGATGTGTTATAGTAGGACTGCGATGGAAAAAGGGATTGAGAATATACCGGGAAAGGAAGCCCTTGCGGCGTTGAAATATATAGTTACGAGGTTGTTGGAACCGTTGCGGAAGTTATATGGCAGACCGATTGGGGTGACAAGCGGGTATCGTTGCGAGGTAGTCAACCGTCTGGTGGGAGGTGTACCCGACAGCCAGCATACGAAAGGGGAGGCAGTTGATTGTTATGTTCCTGACGCGGCGGAATTGTTGGTGGTCTTACGGCAGTCGGGGCTTGAGTTCGACCAGGCGATCCTTTACCGGAAACGGAATTTCCTCCATTTGTCGCTAAAGAAAACCGGTAAAAACAGGATGCAGGTGCTTTTACGTCTTTTAGCATTAGTTTTTCTGTTGTCGGGATGCGGATTGAGCAGGCAGAATCATCGGCTGGAATCGGTAGCCTGTTTGGATAGTATCCGTTTGTATAACGGAGAGATAGGGATGCTGAAAAAGGATATCCGCCTGATCGATACGGTCGCCTGGAATTTGCAACGGATTGTTTATTTCGCTCCTGACAGTACGGGTAGGCAATACACGGAATCCGTCACGACATTGCAAATGGATCGCAGTCGACGGCTTGCCGATACCGGGAAGGTTATGACGTACCGGCAGACGGACTATACCGGACAGCATACGGAGGAAATATTTAGCCGGACGGAGACCCGCCGGGCAAGCCGTTCACCGGGTTATTTTTTCTGTGGGATCGCCTTTTTATTCGTCTTGAGTCTCTTCCTTTATAAAAGATTGAATCCTGGATGACACAATAAAAACTTTTTACCTAAAAGTTCTGTTTAACAAAAAAAGAATGCTAAATTTGCATCCTGATTAATTTTTAGGAATTTATAGTGAACAGATTATGATAAAGATTACATTTCCGGATAATTCCGTAAAAGAATATGCCGAAGGAACGACCGCTATGCAGATTGCGGAAAGCATCAGTTCCCGTCTGGCACAGGAAGTTCTGGCTGCGAGCGTGAATGGTGAGATTTGGGATTTGACCCGTCCGATCAACCAGGATGCCGCCATCAAACTTTTCAAGTGGGAAGACGAGGAAGGTAAACATGCATTCTGGCACTCCAGTGCTCACTTGATGGCTGAAGCTTTGCAGGAATTATATCCCGGCATTAAGTTCGGTATCGGACCGGCTATTGAAAACGGATTCTACTATGATGTGGATCCGGGTGACGCAGTTATCAAAGAAGGTGATTTTCCTGCTATCGAAGCAAAAATGCTCGAACTGGTAGCGAAGAAAGAGGAAATCAAACGCCAGGATATTTCGAAGGCTGATGCTATGAAAATGTTCGGTGACAGAGGCGAAGTGTATAAAACAGAACTTATCAGCGAATTGGAAGATGGTAAGATTACAACCTATACGCAGGGTTCGTTTACCGACCTGTGTCGTGGTCCGCACTTGCCGAATACTTCTTATTTGAAGGCTGTTAAAATAATGAGTGTTGCCGGTGCTTACTGGCGTGGTGACGAAAAGCGTAAACAGTTGGTTCGTCTGTATGGTATTACTTTCCCGAAGAAAAAGATGCTGGACGAATATCTGGCATTGATGGAAGAAGCCAAGAAACGCGACCATCGTAAGATAGGTAAAGAGCTGGAACTGTTTACATTCTCGACAGCAGTGGGAGCAGGGCTTCCGTTGTGGTTGCCGCGTGGCACGCAGTTGCGTCTGAAACTGGAAGATTTCTTGAAACGTATCCAGAAGAAATACGGCTACCAGCAAGTGATGACTCCGCATATCGGTGGCAAGCAGTTGTATGTGACTTCCGGCCACTACGCTAAATACGGTAAGGACTCATTCCAGCCGATCCATACTCCACAGGAGGGCGAAGAGTTCTTGTTGAAGCCGATGAACTGCCCTCACCACTGTGAAATATTCAAATCGTTCCCGCGTTCATACAAGGACCTGCCTCTGCGTTTCGCGGAGTTCGGAACCGTGTATCGTTATGAACAAAGCGGCGAGTTGCACGGTTTGACAAGGGTACGTGGCTTTACGCAGGATGATGCTCACCTGTTCTGTCGCCCCGATCAACTGAAAGACGAGTTTTTGAAGGTGATGGATATTATCTTTATTATCTTTAAGGCTTTGGATTTTGAAAACTTTGAAGCACAGATTTCTCTGCGTGACAAGGTGAACCGGGATAAATACATCGGTTCGGAAGAAAACTGGGAGAAAGCCGAAAGTGCTATTATCGAAGCTTGCCAGGAAAAAGGCCTGAAAGCCAAGATCGAATATGGCGAAGCTGCTTTCTATGGTCCTAAATTGGACTTTATGGTGAAAGATGCCATCGGTCGCCGTTGGCAGTTAGGTACGATCCAGGTTGACTACAACCTTCCGGAACGTTTCGAGCTGGAATATACGGGCGAAGACAATAAGAAACATCGTCCTGTTATGATCCACCGTGCACCGTTCGGTTCTATGGAACGTTTCGTTGCCGTGCTGATCGAACATACGGGTGGTAAGTTCCCGCTGTGGCTGACTCCGGATCAAGTATCGATCCTGCCGATCAGCGAGAAGTTCAACGATTATGCTTATGAGGTAAAACGTCAGCTCGAAGCTGAAGATCTGAGTGTTCTGGTTGATGACCGTAATGAGAAAATCGGACGCAAGATTCGCGATACAGAATTGAAACGTATCCCTTATATGCTCATTGTTGGAGAGAAGGAAGCAGAAAATAATGAAGTTTCTGTAAGAAAACAGGGCGAAGGTGATAAAGGTTCGATGAAAATTGCTACCTTTGCAGCGCTTTTGAAAGGTGAGATAGAGGAACAGATGAATCACTGGAAGAAAGATAATAATTAATTAACTAATAACGAGGAGAATAAATCTTTTTGAATGAAGAATGACAGTCTGAAAGAACAGTATAGAATCAACGAACGTATTCGTGTTCGTGAAGTTCGTTTAGTAGGTGATAACGTAGAACAGGGAGTTTATCCTACTTCTCAGGCATTAAAGATGGCTGAAGATCAGGGGCTCGATCTGGTTGAAATTTCACCGAATGCTGCGCCCCCCGTTTGTAGAATTACTGATTATCAGAAATTCCTTTATCAACAGAAGAAGCGCCAGAAGGAACAGAAGGCGAAATCAGTGAAAGTGATCGTGAAGGAGATCCGTTTCGGACCTCAGACAGATGATCATGATTATAACTTTAAGTTGAAACATGCCAAGGGATTTTTGGAAGAAGGAGCAAAAGTAAAAGCATATGTGTTCTTTAAAGGACGTTCCATTCTTTTCAAAGAGCAAGGAGAGGTATTGTTGCTTCGTTTTGCCAATGACTTGGAGGAATACGGAAAGGTAGAACAGTTACCGGTACTGGAGGGTAAACGTATGATTATCATGCTGACACCGAAGAAAGCCGGAGCTGCCGCCACTCCTAAACCTGCCGTTTCAAAACCGGTAGTGAAAAAGGTGGTCGTGACTCCCAAGCCTAAGACTGAAGAGTCTGAATAATAAAGAAAGAAACCACCCGATAGAGGGTGTAAAGTTTAATAATTAAAATATATTGGAAAATGCCTAAGATGAAGACTAATTCCGGTGCCAAAAAAAGATTCGCTCTTACCGGAACAGGTAAAATCAAAAGAAAACACGCTTTTAAAAGTCACATTCTGACAAAGAAGACTACAAAGCAGAAGAGAAATCTTACTCACACAGGCCTGGTTGCCAGTGTAGACGTGAGCAACGTTAAGCAGTTGCTTGGTTTGAAGTAATCTTTTTTAATTAAGCGAGTTTTACAAGATTTTTATTAACCGAATGTATTTAGCAAAATAAGATCATCCGAGAGTGATGACGCTAACATTCAAAACAGATTAGTATTATGCCTAGATCAGTAAATCATGTTGCTTCAAGAGCAAAAAGAAAACGGATTTTAAAACTTACCCGTGGTTACTATGGTGCACGTAAGAACGTGTGGACCGTTGCTAAGAATACATGGGAAAAAGGTTTGACTTATGCATTCCGTGACCGTCGTAACAAGAAACGTAACTTCCGTGCATTGTGGATTCAGCGTATCAATGCTGCCGCACGTCTGGAAGGTATGTCTTACTCTCGTCTGATGGGAGCTTTGCATGCAGCAGGTATCGAAATCAACCGTAAAGTTCTTGCCGACCTGGCTATGAACCATCCGGAAGCTTTCAAAGCAATCGTTGCTAAAGTTAAGTAATTGACATTATATAGCAATTGGAAAAAGAGCTCCTAAATGGAGCTCTTTTTTTATGTCAAAAGTTTGGTGGTTTCATTCCTATTACATATCTTTGTGATAAGAAAAATGAGTTAGCCGCACATGTTCGATTGGGAAACTCATCAGTTTATTTTAATTCCGAGACACAGCTCTTGTCGTCAATGGCGGGCCGCACCCTTCGGGGCATGCTTAGCACGGCGGATTACAAAGATGGCAAAGCACTCAAATCCTGTCATACGGAGTTTGTTCATATCTACGGTGCGGCTTTCTTTACATAGGAGGATATGTCAGAACAGGCATATCCTCTTTTTGTGCCTAATAAAGCATAGCTTTTTGTTTGAAATAGGAGCTTGTCTGTTTTTTCTTCGTATATTTACCCTCCAAGAATTAAACACACTAAACTAAATATTTATGTTATTGCCAAAACAATCTCACAATTGTGTAACCGGGCTGGCTGTCGCCTGCTCGTTGCTATTGGTTGCCTGCTCTCCGAAGGAAGTCCAGCAGGTCAATCTTATTCCCAAACCGGAACGGATGACAATGACAGGAGGAACCTTCAGGGTCGATAGTCTTGCTTTATTTGGCGGACGGTCTTCCCAAAGTGTCAAAACTGTGATCGATGATGCTTGGTCCGGTAGCCCGGAAGGCTATCAGTTGGATGTGACGCCGAAAGGAATTGACCTCCGTGCCGGTTCGTCGGACGGTCTGTTTTATGGAATGCAGACGTTACGCCAACTCTATTCCGGAGGAGAGGTGCCATGTGTTTCGATCCAGGATAATCCTCGTTTTGGGTATCGAGGGTTGCATCTGGATGTTTCCCGTCATTTTTTCTCCAAAGAGGAAGTGATGAAATTGTTGGATGTGATGTCTTTTTACAAGCTGAATACCCTACATATGCATCTGACAGATGCCGGAGGATGGCGTATTGAGATAGACAAATATCCGAAACTTACTTCCGAAACGGCATTTCGTACCGAATCCGATTGGCGGAAGTGGTGGGACGGCCGTGACCGTAAGTATCTGCCGGAAGGAACGCCGGGCGCTTATGGGGGTTACTATGCGAAGGAGGATATCCGGGAGATTGTGAAACATGCAGCTTCCAAACATATAAATATAATACCGGAGATCGAATTTCCCGGGCATTCCGAAGAGGTCCTGATGGCTTATCCCGAACTGAGTTGTTCCGGTAAGCCTTACCTGAACGGCGATTTTTGTATCGGCAACGAGCAGTCGTTTGCATTCATGGAAGACGTACTGGCAGAGGTGATCGATCTTTTCCCGTCCGAATATATACATATCGGCGGTGATGAAGCCGGGAAGTCTGCCTGGAAAACGTGTCCGAAGTGTCAGGGGTTGATGAAGAAGAATGGAATGAAGAGCGTGGACGAACTTCAAAGTTACATGATTCACAGGGCTGAAGAGTTTCTGATTTCGAAGGATCGCAAGTTGATCGGCTGGGATGAGATCCTGGAAGGTGGTTTGGCTCCCGAAGCGACCGTTATGTCATGGCGGGGAGAAGACGGTGGAATCAAATCGGCACGGATGGGGCATGATGTGGTGATGACGCCGGGTAATTATATGTATTTGGATTTCTATCAGGCCGATCCGAAGACACAACCATATGCCATCGGTGGCTATACGCCGATAAAGAAGGTGTATAGCTATGATCCTATCCCAGCAGATTCGTTGACGGCGGAGGAGTGCCGGCATATTTTGGGGGTGCAGGCTAATACCTGGACCGAGTATATTCAGACTCCCGAACATCTGGAGTATATGATGTTCCCACGTGCCCTTGCTGTAGCTGAGATTGGATGGACGCCGCAAGAGTTACGGACATGGGAAGATTTCAAACCTCGTATGAATGCTCATATCTCTCGATTACAGGGAATGGGGGTTCGCACTTTTACCCTTTCGAACGAATTGGAAGTGACCATGCAGGTCGATACGGCAGGCAGAAAGATAGAAGTTATACTGGATGCAGAGAAATATCCGGCGGAAATTCGCTACACGACAGACGGTTCTGTTCCGGTAGCATCTTCTGTCCTTTACACCGGACCGATAGTCGTGCAAGATTCCGCCCATATCAAAGCCGCTATTTTCCGGGCCGGAGTGCTTCAGGGAACACCGACGGAAAAGAAGGTGGATTATCATCGGGCCATCAATAAGCCTATACATTATAATAGTAAGCTCTACGAAGGATATATGGCCGGAGGGATGAACGCCCTGTTGGATGGTTATCGCGGTGGCTTGACTTATCTGGACGGACGTTGGCAAGGTTATTTGGATAACTTGGATTGTGTGATTGATATGGAAGGGGAGACGGATATCCATAAAGTATCTATCCGTTTCATGCAACTGATCGGTCCGGGTGTGTTCCAGCCAGGACAAGTGGAATTGTTGACTTCGGAAGATGGTGAAAACTTTATTTCCTGCGGAATTGTTCCGACAACGATTCCGTCTGATGATCCGAATCTCCTGTTTCAGGAATATACATTCAATGGAAACTGGAAAGCCCGTTATGTTCGTTTGAAAGCGCCGAGGGCGAATCCCGGTTTTATTTTTGCGGATGAGATTGTCGTATGGTAAATTGAAAAATAAAAAATAAAAAATATGAAAGTATTGTTGTTCTCTTTTCTATTGAGTTGCTGTTCTGCGCTGGTTTTCGCACAACAGCCGGTAGATTATGTGAATCCGTTTATCGGGACAAGCAACTACGGGACGACTAATCCCGGTGCGATTTGCCCCCAGGGAATGATGAGTGTTACCCCCTTCAATGTGATGGGGTCGAAAAGTAATAAATTTGACAAGGATAGCCAGTGGTGGTCCACTCCTTATTCGGCGGATAATAATTTTTTCACTGGCTATGCGCATGTCAACCTAAGTGGTGTCGGTTGTCCGGAGATGGGAAGCTTGTTGCTGATGCCTACTTCCGGAGAACTGAATGTGGATTATCATGAATACGGTAGTGAATATAAGAACGAGGTCGCTCACCCCGGCTATTACAGCAATATCCTGACGAAATATAATATCAAGACGGAAGCCACTGCCTCCATGCGCACCGGCCTGACACGTTTCACTTTCCCGAAAGGGCAGGGGAATATCCTCTTGAATTTGGGTGAAGGGCTGACGAATGAAACCGGTGCGACCGTCCGTATGGTAAGCGATACGGAAATAGAGGGAAGTAAGTTGCTTGGTACATTTTGTTATAACCCGCAAGCCGTTTTCCCGATCTATTTCGTGATGAAGCTCAGCAAAGCCCCCAAGCAGGCCGGTTATTGGAAGAAGCAACGCGAGATGAAGGGAGTGGAGGCGGAATGGGATGCCTATTCCGGCAAATATAAATTGTATACGAAGTACGACCGTGAGATGAGCGGTGACGACATCGGCGTCTGGTTCAAGTATGATACTGAAGAAAACGAGGTGATCGAAGTAAAAATGGGCGTCTCGTTTGTCAGCATCGAGAATGCCCGCCTGAATATGAACACCGAACAGCCGGATTTCAATTTCGATAAGGTGCGTGCGGCTGCCGGCAGGATGTGGAATGACGATCTGTCGCGTGTGATGGTGGAAGGCGGGACGAACGATGATAAAACGATTTTCTATACTGCCATGTATCACCTGCTGATCCATCCGAATATCATCCAGGACGTGAATGGTGAGTATCCGATGATGGAAAGCTTGAAAGTCGGCCATACGGACGGAAACCGCTATACGGTCTTTTCACTCTGGGATACCTATCGCAATGTGAGTACGCTGATGACGTTGCTTTATCCGGAAAAGCAACTCGACATCATCCGTACCATGATCGACATGTATAAGGAAAGCGGATGGCTCCCGAAGTGGGAACTGTTCGGACGCGAGACGCTGACGATGGAAGGTGATCCGTCTATTCCTTATATAGTAGATGCTTATATGCGTGGTTTGCGCGATTACGATATTGAGACTGCTTACGAAGGCATGCGCAAGGGCGCTACTACCCCCGGCGAGTTCAACCTGCTCCGCCCGGACAATAACGATTATATGAGCAAAGGCTACGTTCCCTTGCGCGAACAGTATGATAATTCGGTTTCGCATGCTTTGGAATATTATATCGCCGACTGGAATTTATCGTTGTTGGCGGATGCTTTGGGAAAGAAGGAAGACGCCAAGCTGTTCCGGGAACGAGCTATGGGATATAAGCATTACTATTGCAAGGAGTTCGGTACGCTTCGTCCCATCCTGCCCGACGGCACGTTCTATTCTCCTTTCGATCCGAAGCAGGGGGAGAACTTTGAACCGAGTCCCGGTTTCCATGAAGGAAATGCCTGGAATTACACGTTCTATGTCCCTCACGATATCAAAGGCCTTGCCAAACTGATGGGCGGACAGAAAAAGTTTGTCGATAAATTGCAGATGGTCTTCGACAAAGGATACTACGATATGGCAAACGAGCCGGATATCGCCTATCCGTACCTCTTCAGCTATTTCAAGGGGGAAGCTTGGCGTACGCAGAAATTGGTTCGTGAATTGTTGGGTAAATATTATCATAATGCTCCGAATGGACTTCCTGGTAACGACGATACGGGTACGATGTCTACCTGGGCAATCTTCTCAATGATGGGATTCTATCCGGCCTGTCCCGGTGATCTGGATTATGTTCTGACTTCCCCTACTTTCAACAAGGTGACGATCCGGCTGGATGAGAAGTTCTATCCGAAAGGCAGTCTGGTGATCGAATCCGGACACCGGACACCGGATGATATTTATATTAAGGAGGTGACGGTCGATGGCAAGAAGCTGAAAGGCTATACGGTCTCGCAACAGGAACTGGTGAACGCCGGGACGTTGCGGTTCACATTGGATAGTAAACATTAATAGGATACCAGATAAGAAGTGTTCCCTGCCGATGAAATTTTAGTTTCATAGGCAGGGAACTTTTGTTTCATGCAAGGAAAACTTTTGTTCCATACTAATGAAACTCTTTTTCCCTTAAAATATTTCGGTACGGCAATCCGGTTTTTCGGTGGATTTGGTAATAACGTCCTTATATATTATTATCTTTGCAGCCATAGTTTGAAAATAATAGTTTAATCCATATTATATGTATAGAACAAGAACATGTGGCGACCTGCGTCTCGCTGACGAAGGCTTGGTGATTACGCTGGCCGGCTGGGTACAGAAAACCCGTAAGATGGGTGGTATGACGTTTGTGGATATCCGCGACCGTTACGGTATTACGCAATTGGTGTTTAACCAGGAAGTTGATGCTGCTCTTTGTGAGAAAGCAAATAAACTGGGACGCGAATATGTTATTCAGGTAACGGGAACCGTTCGCGAACGTTCCAGCAAAAATCCGAATATTCCTACCGGCGAGATCGAAATCATCGTTTCAAACCTGAATATCCTGAATGCTGCTGTGACTCCTCCTTTCACGATTGAAGACGATACGGACGGCGGTGACGACCTGCGTATGAAATACCGTTATCTGGATCTGCGTCGCAACGCCGTCCGCAAGAACTTGGAACTGCGTCATCGTATGGCTTTCGAGGTTCGTAACTATCTGGATAAGCAGGGGTTCCTGGAAGTGGAAACTCCAGTGCTGGTAAACTCTACGCCTGAAGGGGCACGTGACTTTGTCGTACCTTCCCGCATGAATCCTGGACAGTTCTACGCATTGCCGCAGTCACCGCAGACGTTGAAGCAGTTGCTGATGGTTTCCGGCTTCGACCGTTATTTCCAGATCGTAAAGTGCTTCCGGGACGAAGACTTGCGTGCAGACCGTCAGCCTGAATTTACACAGATCGACTGTGAAATGAGTTTTGTGGAACAGGAAGATGTGTTGAATATTTTCGAAGGAATGGCCAAGCATCTGTTTAAGGTGATTCGTGGCGTCGATATAAAAGAGGCGTTCCCGCGTATCAGTTGGCATGACGCCATGAAATATTACGGAAGCGACAAGCCGGATCTGCGTTTCGATATGAAGTTCGTCGAACTGATGGATATCATGAAGGGACATGGTTTCTCCGTATTCGATAACGCTGCTTATGTTGGCGGTATCTGTGCGGAAGGGGCCGCTTCTTATACGCGTAAGCAACTGGATGCGCTGACCGAATTTGTAAAGCGTCCGCAGATCGGTGCAAAGGGCATGGTGTATGCCCGTGTGGAAGCCGACGGCAATGTGAAGTCGAGCGTAGACAAATTCTATACACAGGAAGTTTTGCAGCAGATGAAAGAAGCTTTCGGTGCAAAACCGGGTGACCTGATCCTGATCCTTTCCGGTGACGACGCAATGAAGACTCGTAAACAACTTTGCGAATTACGTCTGGAAGTGGCCGGTCAGTTAGGCTTGCGTGACAAGAATAAGTTCGCTTGTCTGTGGGTGATCGATTTCCCGCTGTTCGAGTGGAGCGAAGAAGATCAGCGTTTCTATGCAATGCACCATCCGTTTACTTCTCCTAAGCCTGAAGATATTCCGTTGCTGGATAGCGATACGGGAGCCGTTCGTGCGAATGCATACGATATGGTGATCAATGGTGTCGAAGTGGGTGGAGGTTCCATCCGTATCCATGACAGCAAGTTACAGGATAAGATGTTCCAGTTGTTGGGCTTTACCGAAGAAAAGGCGCAGGAGCGTTTCGGCTTCTTGATGAATGCCTTCAAATATGGTGCACCTCCTCACGGTGGTCTGGCTTATGGTTTGGACCGTTGGGTATCTTTGTTTGCCGGCTTGGATTCTATCCGTGACTGTATCGCGTTTCCGAAAAACAACTCCGGTCGCGATGTCATGTTGGATGCACCCGGGCAACTGGATGATTCGCAGTTGGAAGAATTATGCCTGAAAGTAGATATTAAAGAATAATATATCAATAGATCAATTTGCCGATATACTAATGAATTATTCATTGGCCTTTGGCAAATTGATTTAGTTATAAATATTGATTATGTTAAGGGTTAAGGATATATTGAAAGAGATTGAACAATACGCTCCGTTGCCATTGCAGGAGAGCTTTGACAATGCAGGTGTGCAGGTCGGTGATGTGAATCAGCTTGCTACCGGTGTGCTTCTTTGTCTCGACGTCACCGAAGATGTAGTGGACGAGGCGATAGAGATGGGGTGTAACCTGATTATTTCTCATCATCCTTTGGCCTTTAAAGCATTCAAATCCCTGACCGGTTCGACCTATATCGAGCGGTGTATGGTGAAAGCCTGTAAGTATGATTTGGTGATCTATGCTGCCCATACCAATCTTGATAATGCAGCAGGAGGTGTGAATTTCCGTTTGGCAGAACTGATCGGACTGGAAAATGTCCGTGTCCTGAGCCCACAGAAAGGTGCTTTGTTGAAGCTGGTTACTTTTGTACCGGAAGCTTATGCTGATTTGGTGAGGACAACTTTGTTCAATGCGGGAGCCGGAACGATAGGCGACTATGATTCCTGTAGCTTTAATCAGCCGGGGAGTGGAACTTTTCGTGCCGGTGAAGGGACGAATCCGTTCTGTGGTGAAATAGGTGAGTTGCATATGGAGCCGGAAATCCGTATCGAAACGATATTGCCTGCTTTCCGTAAATCGACGGTGACTCGTGCATTGCTTTCCGTCCATCCTTATGAAGAACCGGTGTTCGATTTCTATCCTTTGGATAATGCCTGGAACCAGGTCGGTTCAGGGGTGGTGGGAGAGTTGCCCGAAGAAGAGGGGGAACTGGTTTTCCTGCAACGGATCAAAGAGTTGTTTCAAGTGGGATGCGTGAAGCATTCTGCCTTGACAGGCAAGCCGATACGGGAAGTTGCCTTATGCGGGGGGAGTGGTGCTTTCCTGATCAAAGACGCAATCAATTACGGTGCGGACGTTTTCATTACGGGAGAGGCTAAATATAATGACTTTTACGATGTGGAAGACCGGATTCTGCTGGCGGTTATTGGTCATTATGAAAGTGAAGTCTGTACAAAAGACATCTTTTATAACATAATATCGAAAAAATTCCCTACCTTTGCGGTACATTTTTCGAATGTTAATTCAAACCCGGTAAAATATTTATAGAATGGCTACAGATAAACAATCAGCTGAAAAAGAGATTACAGTTGAAGAAAAGCTTTCTACGCTGTATCAGCTTCAGACGATGATGACTGAAATTGATAAGATCAAAACACTTCGCGGAGAACTTCCTTTGGAAGTACAGGACTTGGAAGATGAGATCGCAGGTCTGGAAACACGTCTTCAGAACTATCAGTCAGAAATTAAAGACTTTGAGAATGCTGTTGTAGAACAGAAACATAAGATTACGGAGTCAACCGGTCTGATTGAAAAATATAAAACGCAGTTGGATAACGTGCGTAACAACCGTGAGTTCGACAACTTGTCAAAAGAAATAGAGTTTCAGGGACTTGAAATCGAGTTCTCTGAAAAGAAGATTCGTGAATTTGGTGAAGCGATCAACCGTAAGAAGGAAGAGATAGCCGAACTGTCCGAAAGACTGGAAGGCCGTAAAGCTGATTTGGTTCAGAAACAGAGTGAGCTGGAACAGATCATTTCCGAAACCAAGCAGGACGAAGAGAGATTGCGCGAAAAAGCAAAGAAGCTGGAAGCGAATATTGAACCACGTCTATTAACTGCTTTTAAACGTATCCGCAAGGGAGCACGTAACGGTTTGGCTGTCGTATATGTGCAGCGTGGTGCCTGCGGTGGTTGTTTCAACAAGATTCCACCTCAGAAACAGTTGGATATCAAGTTGCGTAAAAAAGTGATCGTTTGCGAATACTGTGGTCGTATCATGATCGATCCTGAATTGGCAGGTGTAGAAGAATAATCGGATGCGCGATGTTGTCCGTGCATATATAGAGAAATATCGGCTGCTTACGGAAAACCGTCCGGTTTTGGTCGGTGTAAGTGGCGGAGCAGATTCAATAGCCCTACTCACCATTTTGGTGGAGTCGGGCTATTCCTGTATTGCGGCGCATTGTAATTTTCATTTGCGGGGAGACGAATCCCTGCGTGACGAACAGTTTGTAAGAGAGTATGCCCGAAAACTGGATGTCCCTTTCTTGATGACGGACTTCGATACCCGGAAATATGCGACCAGCCGTCGTCTTTCCATTGAAATGGCTGCCCGCGAGTTGCGCTATGACTGGTTTGAAGAACAACGGGTCGCGACTGGAGCGCAGGCTATTGCGGTAGCTCATCATCGTGACGACAGTGTGGAAACGCTTTTGATGAATCTGGTTCGCGGAACCGGTATCCGAGGTATGAGTGGGATTCGTCCTAAAAATGGTTTTGTGGTGCGTCCCTTGCTTGCCGTGAGCCGTGAAGATATTTTGGAATGGCTTGCCAGACGCGGTTTGAGGTATGTGACTGATAGCACTAATCTTTCCGATGCCTATACGCGGAATTTTATCCGTTTGCGTGTCCTTCCGCTTCTGAAGGAAATCAATCCTTCTGTGAAAAATTCGATAGCCCGTACATCTGAACATCTGTCGGCTGTTGAAGCTATTTATCTGCATGTGGTGGAAGAGGCGAGGAATACCGTGGTCAAGCAAGGAGACCGCCTTTCTATTGCCACCCTAATGCATTACCCGTCACCTGATGCGATTTTATATGAGTTGCTCAAGACTTATGACTTTACTCGTCAGGTGGCAGAGGATGTTTATTTGTCCCTGACGAAAGAATCGGGTAAAACTTTTTTCTCTTCTACACACCGGTTGATAAAAGATCGGGACTATTTATTGTTGTCTCCCCTTGTAAAGGAAGAGGTTTGTGAATATACACTGACCGGTGGTGAGAAAGTTTGGTCCGGTCCTGTTGAACTTTCTTTTGAGAAGATTGTTATTAAGAAAGATTTCCATATCCGGAAAGACAAAAATATCGCCTATTTTGATTACGACAAACTGTCCTTTCCACTTACCCTGCGTACATGGAAAGAGGGAGATTGGTTTATCCCTTTTGGCATGAAAGGGCGGAAGAAATTAAGCGATTATTTTTCGGATCATAAGTTCAGCCGTTTCGATAAAGAACGAACTTGGCTTTTATGCAGCGGAGACGCTGTTATCTGGATTGTAGGGGAACGCTCCGATGATCGTTTTTGCTTGGACAAAACAACTAAAAGTGTGTTAGTTGTGAATTTTTTTTCGACAAAAAGCGAGAGTAAGTAAAAATATTATTACATTTGCAAAGATTTACTCCGCAGATGTGTTACTAATGATTCAAATTAGCTCAACAATCCGGTTTTCACATGAAATTATTAATTATCAAATTATAAAAGATACAATGATTGCGTTGTACACGTGCCGTGCCAGGTCGTGTAGTACGTCGTTTTTATTATTCACTTCGCATTATGCAAAAATATAACATTCTAGAACTAAATGAAAAACTCCTTCCTGAGTTGCAAAGTATAGCGGAAGAGTTAGGTATTAAAAAAGTAAGTTCTCTTAAGAAAGAGGAACTTGTATACAGGATTCTTGACGAACAGGCCATTTCATACGCTGGCATCCAGGCTGAAAAGGAGAAAGAAAAGGAAGCAAAGAAAGCAGAAAGGCAGACTAAGGCTAAGAAAACAAAAGCCACGGCTCCAAAAGGTGCAAAAGCTGATGCCAAAACAAAAGCTGCTGCTCCCGCCACACCCGTTGAAGTTTCGACAGAAGAGGTCGCCTCAGAGGCTCCGGAACAGCCCGAACGTAAAAGACGGACACGTATTGACAAGAAAGAAAAAGTGGCTGCGGCTGCTGTTCCTGTCCAGAAAAACGAAGAAGCAGTCGTTTCTAAAAGCACGGTTTCAGTGAATGCCCCTGTATCCGAAGCTCTAGTTCAAGTAAATGACACAACTGCCGATGTTCCTACCGAAACGGTAAAACCAGCAGCAAAGAAAATGGTTAAGAAGACTGACAAGCCTGTAGAGAAACCGTTGCTTCCTCCCGTTGTGGTGGAATCGGACAACGGAGAGCTTCCGGCGGAAATTGCTCCCGAGGTAACGGAAGAGCCGGCTGTAGTGGAAACTGATGCGCCGGCTTCGACTCCGGTAGATGAACCTAAACGTGTGGTATTCCGTCATCCGGACACCAAATCGGTTCTCGATCAGCTTTTCCCATTCTCTTCTACACCTGTAAAACCGGAACCGAAGGCACAGGCAGAACAACCTGCAGCCGCTCAGCAGAACAATGCTCGTCAGAATAACAATAGACAGAACAATCAGAATAATCATAACAACCAGCGCAACAATAATAACAACAATGCTGTGCAGGAAAAACAGTATGAGTTTGACGGTATACTGACAGGGGTAGGTGTGTTGGAAATGATGCCTGACGGATATGGTTTCCTGCGTTCTTCCGATTATAATTACCTGACTTCCCCGGATGATATTTATGTATCACAATCGCAGATCAAGTTGTTTGGCTTGAAGACTGGTGACGTGGTGGAGGGTGCTATCCGTCCTCCGAAGGAAGGTGAAAAATATTTCCCGCTTGTTAAAGTAGACAAGATCAATGGCCGTACGCCGGAAGAGGTTCGCGACCGCGTTCCTTTCGATCATCTGACCCCTCTTTTCCCGGACGAAAAATTCATGTTGACGGCCCGTAAGTCTCCGAAAGTGTACGACAATATCGCCGTACGTGTAGTTGACTTGTTTTCACCGATCGGTAAAGGACAACGTGGTCTGATTGTAGCCCAGCCGAAGACCGGTAAGACAATGCTGTTGAAAGATATTGCCAATGCGATTGCTTCCAACCACCCTGAAGTGTATATGATTATCCTGTTGATCGACGAACGTCCTGAGGAGGTAACCGATATGGCTCGTAGTGTAGATGCCGAAGTGATCGCATCTACTTTCGACGAACCGGCTGAACGCCATGTGAAGATCGCAGAGATCGTTCTGAACAAGGCTAAACGTATGGTGGAATGTGGCCATGATGTCGTGATCCTGTTAGACTCTATCACGCGTTTGGCTCGTGCTTACAATACGGTTCAACCGGCTTCTGGAAAGGTTCTCTCCGGTGGTGTGGATGCGAATGCTTTGCAGAAACCAAAACGTTTCTTCGGGGCTGCCCGTAACATCGAAAACGGTGGTAGTTTGACAATCCTGGCAACGGCATTGACAGAAACCGGTTCGAAGATGGACGATGTGATCTTTGAAGAATTCAAAGGAACAGGGAATATGGAATTGCAGTTGGATCGCAAACTGGCGAACAAACGTGTTTATCCGGCTGTCGATATCACGGCGTCCAGTACGCGTCGCGACGATCTGTTGCAGGATGAAAGTACGGTAAACCGTATGTGGATTTTGCGTAAGTACTTAGCCGATATGAACTCTATGGAGGCTATGGAATTTGTCAAGAAACGTATGGAGCAGACATTTGATAATATGGAGTTCCTGGCTTCGATGAACGGATAAATAGGAGATTCCCGATATTTATAGAGGGGGGACAAGCACATTTTGCTCTCCCCCCTTTTTTATTTATTCTTTCTCAAATGTGTTCCTGTATTCTGAGGGTGTCATACCATACTTTTCACGAAAGATACGGTAGAAGCTGCGGACGTTGCTGAAGCCGGAATCGGTAGCTACGGCCTCTATCGTGTATCTTTTGTAGTCTTTGAGTAGGTGGATGGAATAGTCCAGGCGCTTGTTATTGATATATCCGCTAAAGTTTGTTCCGCTATATGCCTGGATCAATTGGGCGAACGTGTTTTTGGAAATATGGAGTTGGTTCAGTAGCAGTTCCCTGGATATGTTCGGGTCCAAGAACAGTTTATCCTCTTCGACCAGGCGGTCCAGTTCTTCAAATAGCTTTTTGTCTTCTGCTGACGTTCGTATGTCGCCATAATCTTCTTCCTTTTCTCTGGATTGTGTTTGTTTCCCGCTTGCTATCGGAAGAGACAGCTCATGTTGCTGTTTTAACAGCTGTTTGATTTCTTCGTTAGCCTTATGCAGTTCTTCCCGGTAAGCCAATTGGCTGTCGATCTGTCTGGCTAGGAAACGATTCTTGCGTTTGATTGCACGTAGATGACGAATAACCAGATAGAATGCTAGTCCGGCGAGGAATAATACTCCCAATATTGCAACCAATATGATGTGTTGCTCTTCGAGTTTGGCCTTTTGTTCTTTTATTTGCATATCTTTTTCGTGTGTCTCATAGATTTTGGCCAGTTCCAAGGCTGAACTTTTTTGTTCCCGCACTTTCAGACTATCTATTAAAATGGCGAGGTCCTTGAAATATTTGGCCGCCTCTTTATACTCTTTTTTCTTTTCATAGGCATCTCCAAGTGAACGCTTGATCGTTCTCATATGGTAAGTGACCGTGTCATTATGGGTGTATAGGAAATCTTCATGTGCCTTATTCATCTCGATTACCTTGTCATAGAGCTTTCTGTCCATCAGGTAAGGAATAATCAGATAATCATCTTTGCTATAAGTATTTCCGATTGCCAGCCAGGCTCGATACGCTTCGTCCGCTTCCTGCATCCTACCCAAACGTGAGAGGATAAGTGCGCGTTGGGCGTACATCGTCTTTTTCTCCTTGTCTGTCAGGCTGCCGATATCCGTTGTCCCCTCCATATCCTTTGTCACGACTTCCTCTAGCAGATCGAGAGTCTTTAGTGCTTTTTCATACTGGTTGTCCCGTTGCTGCATGATTAGCAGCGTGTTATAATTATATCGAAGATTGTCATATTTATACTTGTAATCAGTGTTTTTCATTAGTTCGATGGCTTCGTTCATCAATTCGTATCCCTGTTTTTTATCTTCTTGATAATAAATCATTTTACCCATGTTGAACAATGCTATCGATTCCATTTCTTTATTTCCGCATGCTTTTGCTTTTTGTAACAACAGCTTTACGTAGTCAGCTTTCTTCAGCTCGTCATGCAGGCAGTCGTAACTCGAAATCATTCGGTGAACCTGTTCCATATACAGCTTATCGTCCGCTTTTACAGAATCGCTTTCCAATGCCCGCTTATAAAACTTTAAGGCTTGGTAGTACTTGCCTGTATTAAAGTATAAGTCTCCTTCCACAATATCCATACGATGTGGTGAAAGAGTTTTCCGTTCCCTTAGTTTCTCCATGATTTGTTGTGCCTTATCAAAATCAGAAAAGGTATATTCGTACACATAATCATCTGTTATCAGGCTGTCAGATAGAGATATGTTTTCTGCAAAAGCATGTATTCTGGCAAGGTTGCTTATTACGATTATCCACGTAAAAAGAATTCTATGGTAAAGGTTGTTCATGTTCTTATTAATCTGTTTTTCGGCCCAAAGGTAGTAAAAATGAAACAGATGTCATCAGAGTATAATCTATATAATTGGAGAGATACCCAACATGCTTTGATTCATACCAGCGGCTTTTTATGGCTAAAAAATAAAGGTGTCCAAACGACTTTATCACAATTTTTAGGAACAAATTTCACGGAATTATACGAGTAAATTTATTTTCTTTCCGTATTTTCTGTGAAATCTGTACCTAAATTGTATCTGTTAGCAGGCTTTTGTTTTGGTACCTCCATTTATAAATGTAGCTTATGCTTCCTTTCTTGGTCTACCTCTACGGCGCTGGTTACCGCCGCCGGGGTGGTTGTTGCTTTTTCCTTTTCCACCGTCTTTGCGGGGGCGTCCTCTACCGCGGCGCATATTGGAATATTTTTCGGGTTCGTATAAAGGAGTTTCTCCGAATTTAGGATCGATCGGTATTTTGTAGATTTCCTTATCCAAGAATTCTTCGATGCGTTTGAATTGGAATTGTTCTTCGGTTGAAATGAAAGTGATGGCCAGCCCTTCGCCGTTTGTTCCGCGGGCAGTACGGCCGATGCGGTGTACGTAGTCTTCCGGATCGTGGGGAATGTCGAAATTGATTACCAGTTTGATGTCGTTGATATCGATACCGCGTGAAACGACATCAGTGGCAACGAGGATATCGATACGCCCGTTCTTGAACTCTTTCATCACTTCTTCACGCTGTGACTGCTCAAGATCAGAATGCATGGCAGCCACATTGAACTTCATCCGTTTGAGGGTGGAGGCTAGCTCCTTTACTTTCATTTTCGAAGATGAAAATATGATGACACGCTGCGGACGACTCTGTGAGAACAGGTCTTCCAGTATGCGCAGTTTCTGCATGTCATAGCAGACATAGGCCGTTTGCATGATTGTTTCGGGTGGACGGGAGATGGCTATTTTGACTTCTTCCGGATTTTTCAAGATTGTTTGAGCCAGTGTCCGGATCTTGGGAGGCATGGTGGCGGAGAACATGATGGTTTGGCAGGTTTCTGGTAATAGCTTGTAAACCTGCATAATATCATCATAAAATCCCATGTCGAGCATCCGGTCCGCTTCGTCCAGGATGAAGAAGGAAACTTGTGACAGATCGACAGTGCCCAGCTTAATATGCGACAACAGACGTCCGGGGGTAGCAATCACAATATCAGCACCCATTTCCATTCCCCGCTTTTGTTGCTCCCAGGCAATGCCGTCCGTTCCTCCGTAAACGGCCACGGCGGAAACGGGGACAAAGTAGGTGAAACCTTCGATTTGCTGGTCGATCTGTTGGGCCAATTCGCGTGTGGGAGCCATGATAATGGCATTGATTGCATTGGCTGGATGTAATCCTTTGCTGAGTTCATTGATCACCGGCAACACATAAGCCGCAGTTTTTCCTGTTCCAGTCTGTGCACAGGCAATAATGTCTTTCCCTTCCAAAATAACCGGAATCGTTAGTTCCTGTACTGGAGTTGTCTCCAGAAAATTCATTGCGTCAAGGCCATCCAATACGGCCTCTTCTAAGTCCAATTCGTCAAATCTCATCTTTCATCATTAAATTCCCGGTAAAGGTAGATAATATTTGGCAATATTTATTACACAGAACGCTGCTCTTCTTTCAAAAGAGGTGTTTTTTCAGGAAGAGATTGATTTTAGTAACGTTTTCCAGGAGAGATTGCGATAAAAATAAATATCTTTATACCCAAATTAGCATTTTAAAGCATTTTGTTATGGGCAGCACTTATGGCAGGAAGGATATCCGGCCAATCTTACAAAAGCAAGATTCATTACATGAATTGATTAATACGATTTTGGATAAACTACCGTTAGGCGTTTTTGTAAAAGATGCGGAAGATGATTTCAGGTATCTGTATTGGAATCGCTTCATGGAAGAAATAACCGGCATTGATACGGAAGAAGTTGAGGGGCATAATGATTTCGAGCTGCGTTTTGATGCGATCATGTCCGCAGAAGAGCGTTTAGGGCTGGATCGTGATGTCATGGAGACGGGTAGGACTATTGAGTTTAGTGGGAAGATTTCTGACGCGTATGGTATCCGGAAGGATATTGAAGTTACGAAATTCCCGATTGCCTTGAGTAATGGCAAACCTCTTTTGCTGGCTTTATGGCGGGATGTTACGGTCCGCAACAAGATGGAAAATACCTTGAGGCGTTCGCAGGTTCTGACTAAGATGGCTCTACATTCCAATGACATCCGTCTTTGTTCCATATTTGTAAATCCTGACAGCAAACGGAATTATGATGATGCGGTTGTCCAAGTGAATAACTGGTTGCCGGGGAAAGAAGATGAACTGATCGATATTTCATGGCCTCGATTTGCTGCCCGGGTTCATCCTGACGACAGGGAGAGACACGATGAGGCTTTTCGGAAATTGTGTGCGGGAGAGATATCGGAAGTAAAAATCGAGTTACGTGTGAAATATCCGGGAATGGTCAATTATCATTGGCGTGAATCGTCGGCAACCGTTTATGAACGGGATGAACGGGGGAGAGCACTTGTGATCCTAGGATGTACGATCAACATACAGGAGCGTAAAGGGCAGGAGTTGAATCTGGAAGAAGCCAAGCATAAGGCGGAGCTTGCCGATAAGATGAAGTCCAAATATCTGGCGGATATGAGTCATGAGATCCGTACCCCGCTGAATGCGATCACCGGTTTTTCCGAATTGATGGCTTTTGCCGATTCGGATGAGGAGCGCAAGGGGTATTATGAGATCATCAAGACCAATAATCTGCTATTGATGCAACTAATAAACGATATTCTCGATCTGTCCAAGATTGAAGCCGATGCCATCAAGATCAGTTATGAACCAGTCGATATAAATGAACTGATGGATACAACATTTGCCTCTATCAAACTCCGTATGCCGGAAGGGGTGCAGTTGTTTTTGGAAAAGGGCAGTTGTACATGCCGTTTCGGAACTGATAGTATCCGCCTGTTACAATTGATCAATAATCTGGCGAATAATGCGATTAAAAATACCAAGCAGGGTAGTATCACGTTGGGATATACCTGTTTACCGGATAAGCATCTGAAATTTTATGTGAAGGATACGGGAATCGGTATCGCAAAAGATAAACTGGAGAGCCTTTTCACACGCTTTGTCAAAGTGAACGATTATGTGGAAGGAATCGGTTTGGGGCTTGCCATCTGCCAAGGTCTGGTAACTAAAATGGGCGGCTCTATGCATGTGGAATCCGAATTAGGGATCGGTTCGACTTTCTCTTTCGTATTGCCGTCACATGAGGGATAATGTAGCAATTGGCATATTGGACTACTGTCACATTATTTATAATATTTTTTGTATATTTTGTCGAATGTACCGTTCTTGCGTATCTGGTCCAGCCAGCTGTTCAGACTGTCGAGTAGGATAGGAGAGTCTTTACGAACTGCCCAGGATTGGAGTTGCGTGAAACTTATGTCTGTTTTGATATCAATTTCCGGAAGCTGTTTTTGAGAAAGGACAGCTATCTGTTGGTCGCAGACAGCATAATCGATGTCTCCTTTGGCTACCATGATGGCAAGTTGTTCCCCGGAGTATAATTCGTCTTCTATCACGTAAATCGTATCGCCGATCTCATGTCCTAAGTTTTGTAGCCTGAGTTGGGCGGGAGAATCTTTCGGGATATATAAAGTCTTGCCAGCCAGATCGAGCTGGTTACGGATGGGTTTGAGTCCGTTATTGGCCTTTTCTGTTCGTTGTATCAAGACTTGTTTGTCGAGGATGATCGGTTCAGTGAACAGATATTTTTCTTTGATCTCGCTGGTGATCGGGATATTACGGGCGACAATGTCGCACTTGTTATCTTCAAGCATATCGAAACTTTCAGCCAGGCTCATCTCCAAAAGTGTCTGTACTTCCAGGCCTGATAGTTGAGCGATAGCCTGGCTCAGTTCATATTGGAAACCTTCTATCGTGTCGCCTGCCACATAATACCCCGATTGATTGTATTCGGTCACCAGCCGCAGGACTCCTTCTTCTTTGATCTCTGGATAATCGCGTGGAAGGACTTCTGCTTTTGACATGGCTTTCAGGCGCCATAACATGATCATGGTTGCAACGGCGATTATCAGCAGCCCGATGTAGACTCCTATCAGTTTCCTCGATTTCATAAAATCAGTTGTTGAATGTGACAGCGACGCCCATTTTCAGGACGAACGGATCCAGCGGATAATGCGCCAGCGAGAAGTAGTTCGGATTGACGAACTTGGAACCCAGGTTATAGCCCATCACAAAAAAACGAGCCTGTTTCAGATGGAAATTGACATAAGCATTGACTAGCGGGTAATTTCCGACCTTCACTTCATCCTGTATCTGGAACTGCTGTGTAGCCGGTTCGTAATACGGGGCGTAGTAAGATGTGTTATAATACATATTGGCACCCAATTGTACCATCAATACCTTTGCTACCTTAAATTTCAGATACATATTGGTATATAGGCTGATTTGAGGCAAAGGGAGTACGCTTTTGTCGCTGCTCAGCTGATAGGCTACTTCGTTTTCCCATCCGAAAGCGCGGTACATGACATCTTGTTTGATGCGGGCATTTATCACTTGCAGATTTCCACTTTTCTGTTCCGGCATTCCTTTTTTGTTGAAGAATACATAGTTCTGTATGCTTTCGATTCCGGCAGACAACTGTGTCCGTGTGGACTCCAAATTGATCTTGGCTCCGGCATAGATTTGCTGGATCATGTTCATATCCCGGTTATCCCACCAGAAATAGCGGGAATGGAAATGACGCATATAGAATGAAGGAGTGACATTCTTAATGTATCCTTCCGCACTGATCGTCGCGTCTTTTTTAAATAGCTTGAATTTGGTTTGCAGGTTTCCCGTTGCCCGAAATTCTCCGATATCGTCACCTACGACGCAAAGTTCTCCACGGGCGTTGTAAGTCAAGATATTTCCTCGACGCTTGGAGATTTCGGCTCCAATATATGTTGAGAATTCGTCATATACTTGTGTCACCGGAAATTCGATGGTGGAAGGAGATGCATCTAACCCGCTTCCATATTCAGGGTCGTAAGACAGTCCCGGTATTTGGGCCGGCAACTGGAATTTGCGCTTGTCGAACGTAGCAAAGGCGGTGATGCCGAACTTGGCCCAGTCCTGAAAACCTTCGCGGAGGGAGAGCCCGAACGTATTACGCAGATTCCAATAGGAAGTACGGTCGTCGACACCCGTACCGTTTTCCAAACCGAATACACGTGGGTATCCATCCGGAGTCAGATAACATTCGTTTAGATTCTCGTCTGCTTCCGAGCGGAAACGGCGACGGTTGTCCTGATATTCCAGTGTATGAATGATACTGGATACGGGTATAAATACTTTCACGGGATTTCCCAACGTGTCCACTTCCTCTTCCAGCTCGCGCTCGAATCCGAGGTTATAGTGGTGGCTGAGGAAATATTGTTTGCCACGTACACGGTTCCATGCTTTGACTGGATAACGCGTGTTGAATGCTTTCGGGTCATCCTGGTTTCTCTCGCCGGCAAAATATTGGTCCGGGTTGGTGATAACCGAGTCGTTGGCCAATCCTCCGTTTTCGTAATTGATGAAGTTGAAGTTGCTCAGATAGGCATGCGCTTCGTAACGATCCGACTTGTAACTGCCGAAAAGACGATAGCTCAACAGTTTATTGCCGTTATTCTTGTAATATCCGCGACTGTAGATATAGTCCAAATCGCCACCAACGTTGATCTTAGGGCCGAAGTTCATGGTCAGTGTGCCTTTCAATCGTTCGTTTTTACTTTCACTTCCCCCCATAGTCGTGTACATTACGTTTGTGTAAGGGATTTTTGTATTGTAATACTGTGCGTTCTGAGGGTCCGTTATATAATAATCGTAAGCATCGGCAAATAGGAAATCGCGCGGTTCCTTGCGTTCGGAAAAGATACGGGTTTGTGCCGGTGATCCCGTATTGGCCAGGTAGCCGACTGCCAGTGATTCGGCTTCCACCAGTGTACTGTTGGCGAAATTCAATTTATGCGTGTCCAATGGAGCAATATAAGGATCACCCAATAGAGGAGTAAGCCGGTAGGCCGTGATGCGTCTGTTGTTTGTTGCTGAGCTGTCTGGAATCAGCAGGCTGTCAGGAACTTCCTGATTGGCTTTGGATAGGTTCCCGAGCGAGAATCCTTTCCGGTCTCCACCTGGTCGGCGTTGCGCATGCAGAGCCGAAGCGGATATTATCAAGAGTAATAATATGTATAAGCTATGCTTCATGAGGGGCAAAGATAGTAATAATGTGCCAATTTAGGTAATGTGCCAATTAAAGAAAACTCCTAATAAGGCTTCCACAATATTAATTGGCACATTGACTCATTGGCCTATTGGCACATTATTACATTTGCACTTTGGTAATAATCTCCATACCCTTCTTGATAGCCGCCTCGTTCATCGGGATGAGCTTGTGGTGGCGTTCGGGCAGGGATTTCTTCAAGCCTAACAATACGTTTTCCAGTTTCACCATCGGGACGATTTTCAGCAGTCCGCCGAGGATCAGCATATTGAATGCTTTCTCGTTTTTCATTTCGGTAGCTGCGTCCATCGCATCCACGCGATATACACTGACATCGGTCCGTTTCACCGGTGTATGGATTCCGTATCCGTCATAAATAATGATACCACCTTTTTTCACCTTGTTTTCAAACTTGTCCATGGAAGGCTGGTTCAGGATGATAGCAATATCATATTCGTTCAATACGGGAGAGCTGATGCGGTCGTCACTCAGGATAACGGTTACGTTGGCTGTTCCACCACGTTGTTCAGGGCCGTAAGAAGGCATCCAACTGACTTCCTTTCCTTCCATCAGGCCGGAATAAGCCAAGATCTTACCCATTGACAAAACCCCTTGTCCACCGAAACCTGCTATTATAATTTCTTGCTTCATTGCTTCAAAAATTAATAATTACTTATTATTCTTTATTCTTGAGATCTCCTAACGGATAAAACGGGAACATATTCTCTTCCATCCATTTGTTTGCTTTCTCAGGTGTCATTTTCCAACCGGATGAACAGGTGGAAACGAATTCGACAATTGAAGTACCTTTGCCGGCCATCGAGTTTTCGAATGCTTTGCGGAGCATCTTTTTTGCTTTGCGGACGGCTGCGGCAGTCTGTACGCTCTGACGGGTGACCAGGCAAGTCCCTTCCAGTTGTGCAAGCAGATCGCCGATCTTCAACGGATAACCGTTTAGGGAGATGTTACGGCCGTAAGGGCAGGTTGCCGTCGGCATTCCTTCCAGTGTGGTAGGAGCCATCTGACCGCCTGTCATGCCATAGATGGCATTGTTAACAAATACGATCACGATATTTTCTCCGCGGTTGGCTGCATGGATTGTTTCAGCGGTACCGATGGCAGCCAAGTCGCCGTCACCCTGATAAGTGAATACCATCTTGCCCGGATTCAGTCGCTTAACGGCTGTCGCGATAGCAGGTGCACGTCCATGAGCCGCTTCGATCCAGTCGATATCCAGATAATTATAGGCAAATACGGCGCATCCGACAGGAGAGATGCCGATTGTTTTATCTTCCATACCCATCTCGGCGATCACTTCGGCAATCAGCTTGTGTATCACGCCGTGGCTGCAACCGGGACAGTAGTGCATGGGATTTTCATTCATCAACCCAGGTTTTCCATATACCAGGTTTTCCGGTTTTATTATTTCGTTAATTTCCATGTTTGTAATAATTTAGCTAATAAATCTCATCAGATACTGAACCAAGCGGAAACAGATCGCCGCGCCACCGCAATACAGGAATGGCAGTCGGTTTTCAGGGAAGGCAAAGTAGCAAATTACTGCTGCCACTGCCAAAACCATGAATAACCAGGTCAATATCGTGTCAATTTTACTTCCGCGAATCATGATTAAAAATTAAAAAATAAGGCCAGTCGGCTAAAGGATTTTAATTCTTGATTATTAATTCTTTCAGCGCATTCAGTACTTCATCCGGCGTGAATACGATCCCTCCGAGACGGCCGAAATGTTCAACCTTTACTTTGCCGTTTACAGCCAGACGTACGTCTTCGACCATCTGTCCGGCGTTCAGTTCGACGGAAAGCATACCCTTTACTTTCTCAGCATAAGCAGCGATTACTTTCGTCGGGAACGGCCACAATGTGATGGGACGGAGCAGACCGAGCTTGATGCCTTCCGCACGTGCTATTTCTACCACTTTCTGGCAGATACGGGCGGAAGAACCGAATGCGATCAGCAGATATTCGGCATCCTTGCACTGGAACTCTTCGTAGCGGACTTCATTTTCTTCGATCTTCCGATATTTAGCCTGGAAGCGGATGTTGTTTTCTTCCATCTTTGCCGGGTCCAGTTCCAGTGAAGTAATGACATTCGGTTTACGGCCGGCTGTCTTTCCTTGTGTGGCCCATGGGCATTCGGCTATGATTTCTTCTTCTGTACGGCGCGTATGGAAAGGAGGTAATACCACTTTTTCCATCATCTGGCCGATGATGCCGTCTGCCAGGATAATAGCAGGATTACTGTACTTGAAAGCGAGTTCGAAACCCAATCCGACGAAGTCCGCCATTTCCTGCACGGAAGAAGGGGCGAGTGTGATCAGGCGATAGTCGCCGTGTCCGCCGCCTTTGACTGTCTGGAAATAGTCGGCCTGGCTGGGCTGGATTGTCCCCAGGCCGGGGCCTCCACGCATCACGTTTACAATCAGACAGGGCAGTTCGGCCCCTGCTATATAAGATATACCTTCTTGCTTCAGACTGACACCGGGGCTGGACGAGGAAGTCATCACGCGTTTACCTGTACCTGCACCTCCGTATACCATATTGATGGCTGCCACTTCACTTTCTGCCTGTAATACGACCATTCCGGTTGTTTCCCATGGCATTTCGGCCATCAGGGTCTCGAGTATCTCCGACTGCGGAGTGATCGGGTAGCCGAAGTAGCCGTCAACACCGTAGCGAATAGCCGCATGGGCGATAGCTTCGTTACCCTTCATTAATTTTATTTCTTCTGCCATACCTTTATTTAATTGACAATTGACAATTGACAATTGACAATTTTGTTTTGTGATTAATATTCTGATTCTTTTTTTCTTAATTGTCAATTGTGCATTGTCAATTGTCAATTCTCTTCTTGTAGATGGTTAAACAACCGTCCGGACAAACTAACCCGCAACTTGCACAGCCGATGCAATCATCGGGGTTTTTCATGTACACATAATGGTATCCCTTGTTGTTTACTTCACGCGGGTGCAATTCGAGTACATCCGACGGGCAGGCTACTACGCAAAGGTTACATCCCTTGCATCGCTCTGTGTTTACAACAACAGCTCCTTTTATCTTCGCCATAATTTATTATATTTAAAAACTAATGTAACACTAACTATCTCATTTGCGACTGCCAAAGGTAGTAAAAACTTTACAGAAAGAATCTTTTTTACTTTAATTAGTATGAAGTTGTTACTTCCGGCAGCCTTTTAGAATCGCCACGAGTCAAGGCGACACCTGCTTTGTGGCGACGGGAATCAGGCGGACGGGACTGTTAAGTCCTGATGGCATCGGTTCCCATTTGTCGTATTGTTTCTGCCGGTAATTCAGGTCGACCATGTTGATCTCCTTGAAAATTCGCCATGTTGTTTTTCTCCGGTCGTAATCGGCAATCCTGTTTGCGGGCAGGTTGGTCACATCCACATCGATCCGGTTGACTCCCGGCTCCAGATATTTTCCGACTTTCAAGCGGAAAGGAACTGCCCAGACTGTTCCTACCGATTGGCCGTTGATGTAGACACGTGCACTTTCCCGTACATCCCCCAGGTCCAGTATCCAGTCGTCGGCTGTCATTTCGGGCAGTCTGAACGTCAGGCTATACCGTCCGGTTGCCATGTTTCGTCGTGCGTCCGGATGATCGAGCGTGGTCCAGGAGACAGGATGGTCTATCATGAATGTCTCCGGAATGGCCGGTTCGCTTTCAGGAAAGCTTAAAGTCCAGCCATGATCCAGACCGATGCTGAGAGGCTGTTCATGTATATAATTCCAGGCTGGGCAATCGGGGGTCTTTTCGGTGAAAGTCTGCAAGATAAGCGATCCCCCGGATGGTATTTGCAGGTAAACCTCTGTTTTTCCTTTCTGCCGGCGGATGCGTGCGGCGCCTCGCTCCTTCGTCATCGGATCGAAAAGGATGGCGGCATTGGCCTGAACACCCAGTGGAATCCAGCCGTCGACCCCTTTTTTCTGCAAAGAGGCGATAAAGTAATGGTATCCGGTCGCATTCGAGCGACGGATGCATTGCAGGCCGAATCGGGTTTTCATCTCTTCCCGTGCGACACCGCAAGCTTGCAAAGCAAGAGAATAGTCGGAACCGGTGATGATCCGTCCCTTTTGCAGGCTGTTCGTTTCGGTTTCGTCGAAAGAGGCGGTTGCTGGTAGCTTCTCCCATGCCCGGCGAAAGCGCTTTCTTCTTTCATCCAGATCTCCGAAGCCGGGTACATCTTCTGGATAGTTCCCGATGAAGACGATCGTGGCCCCTTCTTTTGCTAATTGTACCAGATGGCTCAGAATATCGGCCGGCATATAACGAACGGCAGGAATGACCAGTGCCTTGTATGAGGAGCCGCCCGAAGTCACCAATTTTCCGTTTTTGATACCAGTACTCCGGATAAAATTGTCGGAGATGTAATCGACATCATATCCACTATTGTAAATGGTGTGTATGGCACGGATAAACAGGGGAGCCCGCTGTTGCATTTTGTGAATATCGAAAGCCAAGAAGCGTTCGCTTGCTTCCTGCCACATGTCGTATATCGGCAAATAGACCAGGAAGTCATTGTCCGGTTTCCCCATCTGTAAAAACGACTGGCAACGGGTGATATAATCGAAAAAAGCGGGGGCATCTTTCCATATGCTGTTTGTCGGCGACATGTTGACGGACGCGTAGAACAGCCAGCCGGGCCATTCCGCCTCGCGGGGAGAATAGGGAGTGCCGTGGAAAAACATGTGGTTGACACCCGATACGAACATCAGGTCCATATCCGGTTTGCATTGTGATAGCGACGTACGGAAATGTTCGGTCAGCCAAGTGAATGTCTCCGAGGAGGTATATTGCTTACCGGCTATATGGGCCGCCGAGGAGGCATACTTGAGCATCGACAGGTCAGAGTCGTTCTTGCGTGTTAGCGAATCCTGGCGTAATCCTTCAATATGAAACTGAGAGAGGCCGAACCCTTCGCATTCGGGAATATCGACCGTGGCGTACAAGTCGATTAGGTTGCCTGGCGAACCATGTGCCTGGTTACGGGTGAGGCTTCCACCCCGGTGCGCCCATTCCGTCCATTGGCGGGTGAAGTTTTCCAGTAAAAGTTCCGCCAGTGTTTCCCGATAGTCAGAGAGGATGCGGGCGGTCGTATCCGTCCGAACGGGATTGAGAAATTCCGGCAGGTAGTTTTCCAGTCGGTATCCACGCCTGTGGGCGAATTCGGTAAGCAAGCTGGGTGTCCAGTCGGCTCCGTACACTTCATACGAGTCGTTGAAAAAGGTATGCGGATAGGGAACCTTGTTTTCCCGGAAAGCCTGTTCGAAAGTCGCGAAATACTGCTTGACGGCTTTTCCGGAAAAATGATCCATTACATAACCTTTCCCGCCGGGAGCCGCCCGTTTCACTTGTTGGAATGTTTTCCCGCAGAATAAAGCGATCAGGCGCCAGTTTCCTGGAGGAACCGTCCAGTCGAGCCAGTTGTTTTTCACTTTTGATGTGATGTCGATCCGTTTCCCCTTATCTGAAAAGGCCATCAGACGGTTCAGACTGGCGACACCCCGTTGTTTCGGGTCCTCCACTTCGATCGCGATCCGAAGTCTTTCTCCCTCTTGGGCCGTATATTCCTGGAAGATCGCTTTGGTTGCTGCATTCTCCAAGGAGATCATCGGGCCACCGAAAGGCCAGCCGGTTCCTGCGTTCATGTCCGTTTCCATTCCGAGACGTTTGCATTCGGACCAGGTGTGCTGTAACATCCGCATCCAGGTGGGAGATAGGAACGGTATTTCGTGTGTGTCATTTCCCTGTACACCATAGATCGGGGTGATTTCGACACCGCCTAACCCTGCTTGGGCATAGGTTTCCAGGTTATAAGTCAGGTTCGCCGTGTCTACTGCGCTCCCTAGCCACCACCAGCGGGTTGCAGGACACGATTCGATCGTGATCTCCGGCCACGATTGCGAGAAAACCGGTATTGCGGTTGTCAAGTAGATCCCGGCAACGGTCAGGATATGCTTGAAATGGGGGATGATGTCCATAATGGATGTTGCTTTTTCAGGGTTAAAGATACAATGTTTTTAGTAAATTAGGAATAATGTGCAAAAAAATGGATTATTTCACTTCGAACGAAATTGTCTTTCGATTGCCTTGGTTGTCGATTAATGTCAGGCGGTGTTTGCCAGGGGAAGCGGAACTGCTGATCTGGTGGTGGTCCGTCGTTTCGCCGATATAGGTTTCGTCGAGATGCCAATAAAGGATGGCATCCGGGCGGGCATGGGCGGCCTTGAACACGAATTGCTCCCGTTTGTCGGAGAAACCTTTCGGGAGGTAGAGGATAGCGCCCGGTTCCGGATAGATCAGTTCGATTTGCCGGTTCCGGTCCTCTCCGCATCCCGGTTTCACAGGTGGTAGGGGCACGTAGTCGATATGATAGTTCCGGTAATAATATTCTTCGGAAGGAGGCAGTACGAACCACGGACATGCGATCATCCGGTCGACCGACTCGCATGAACTGTTCACTCGGAAGCGGCCGTCCTCTGAAAGATGGACAAGCCGGTGGTAGGGGCAGACTTCCGTTTTGTCGGCAGAGCGAGGCATATAGAGCGTGTCTACCCGGTTGCAGATCGCGGAGGCCTTGTGTCCGCTGAGGTGGCAGACCGCCGTCGGGAGAAGTTCGTCGTAAGGCATGTCGAACCAGCCGCTCCCCGGAAGAAGAGAGAACAAGTCGAACAGGACAGGAGCGGCATTTCCTACACCAGTCAGTCCCGGCCGGCCTTCTCCTGAAGCGTTTCCCACCCATACACCCACCGTATAGCGAGGAGTCGTCCCGATCGCCCAGGCGTCTCGTCCGCCATAGCTCGTCCCTGTTTTCCAGGCCACTTGCTTCATGGAACCGAACTGTTGCCAGTCTGCTTCCTCTTCGGGGCGGTTCAGCGCCGACATCGCTTCGAAAGTGAACCAGATGGAAGCGGCGGAAAGGAGTGGCTTGTCCGTAAGCCTTTTGTCCGCGACGGAGCGGAGTGGATCGGTCGGAGAGGCCGGAAAAGGGGTGAGCGGATGAATATCCGCCGGGTTATATCGCCCGTTGTAAATCCGGTAATGTGCGAGTGTACGTGCCAAGGAAGCATACATGCCGGTGAGGTCCCATAATGTCCCTTCCGCACCTCCTAAGATTAATGAAGCCCCGTAATGTTCTTCGGAAAAGCGTAGCGTAGTCATTCCCATCTTTTTAAGCAGTGACATGAACCGCCCCGTATTGTAGGTCGAAAGCATCCTTACCAGCGGAACGTTGAGCGAACGTTCAATCGCCCGGTGCGCCGGGACCGCCCCGTAGAAAGTCTTGTTGTAATTTTGCGGGGAGAAACCGTTCAGGTTCAGGGGCACGTCCGGGACGAGCGTACCGGGGAGCAGTTGTCCGTCGTGCAGCATGGCAGCATAGAGAAAGGGTTTCAGGATGCTGCCTGTGCTACGTGGTGAAGTGATGATGTCGACTTGGTTCCCTTTGCGGGCATCGGCCTTGAAGGTGACGTTTCCCGCATAAGCAAGCACTTCGCCCGTTTCGGCATTGGCGATAAGGGCGGCCAGGTTATGGATGTGGTTGGAGGCGTAGTCTCGAGCGTAGCGGTTCACGATCTCTTGTGCCTGCCGTTGCAACATCCGGTTGACGGAGGTCGTGATACGTGTTCCCGGAGCGTCGGCCGCCAACCGTTCGAGCAGGTGGGGTGCTTCGTCGGGCAGAGGAATGGGCGCTTCGGGAAGGGGTTCGAGGAGTGATAGTTCGTATTCGGTTTCGTCCAATATCCCTTTTTCTTTTAAAACGGTCAGGAGCTTGTCGCGTTTGGTTTTCAGCCGTGCCCGGTTGCGTCCGGGATGGATCAGGGCGGGCGAGTTGGGCAGGACGGCAAGTGTGGCACTTTCGGCCCACGAGAGGTCGGCGGCGCTTCGCCCAAAATAACGCCAGGCTGCTGTCTCGATGCCTACGACATTCCCTCCGAACGGGGCGTGCGAGGCATAGAGGTTCAAGATTTCATGCTTGTCACAGGCTGTTTCTAAAAGGAGGGCGTAGCCGGTTTCGATCATTTTTTCATACAGGGTACGGTTTCGGTTACCCCGTGCGATCCGTGCTAACTGCATGGTGATCGTGCTTCCTCCACTGACGATCTTGCCCCGGCTGAGGTTGGTCCGCATGGCCCGGGCGATGGCGGTCGGATCTACCCCCGGATGTTGATAGAAGCGTTTGTCTTCATAGGTCAGCAGGCAAGTCACGAACTTGTCGGGAAGGGTGTCAGCCGGAGGGAAACGCCATTGGCCGTCAGGTGCGATCCGTGCCCCTAACAGCTGTCCGTCGGAAGAATAGAGCAGGGTGGAGCAGGCTTCCGGAAAGAGTGTCCGGGGACCGGTTAGATAGAGGACCGTTCCTATCAGCAGCTTTATGAGAAATAGAAAAAACATAGCCTTTTTCTCGATTTTGTTGAAAAATGAGTTTAATATACGAAGATAGCGGATTCCGGTAGAATCAGATTATTCTTTTAGGTAAAAATCAAAATTGGTATCCGGAACGTATTCTTTTTTCTTTTTTATTGGGACTTCTTGTCTTTTGGGATCTTATTGTATTGATTGAAAAATATACATTGGTCTAAATCGAAACTACTATCCCGTCTATTTTGATTTTCTACCCCATATAATTCAAATTTCCTGCAAGGGTAATATTTTTTAAGAAACAGTGTGTTTGTTTAAGTAGTTGCTATATAGTGGATTGGATGCTAATGGCGTTTTTGGGGGACTTATTGTTTATTTTAATAATTTCAACGCTGCTTTTTGAAACCTCTTGATGATGGTGTGGTAGTCGGATAAAGTGTCCAATAAATGGACAGCGGTGTCTAATTTTTTGACACTGCTGCTGTTTTTGTTTGTCTTTATGTTGTTGATTTATTGATGTTTAATTTGTGTGGCATGATTTTTGCTTTTAAAATGAAGAGATAAAACTGTAGGATGATGAGGGCTTTGTTACACAACTTTTTCGGCTCGTTGCGGTGATTCAAGTTATAGACAGTCTTAAAAGTAAATAAATAACAATTGAATATGAAAACGATTTTGCGGAATTTCTTTAGTGTGCTCCGTCGGTTTAAGGCAGCTTCAGTTTTGAATGTACTGGGGTTGAGCATTGCATTTGTGGCGTTTATGCTCATTATGATGCAGGTGAATTACGATTATACGTTCGACTGCAGCCATCGGAATGCCGATGCTATCTTCCGGGTGGATATCGTACATGGAAGCAAAGGATCGCAGGCTATTATCTGCCGTCCGTTCGCACGGGCATTTACCGAATCGTCTCCCCATATAAAAGGCGGATGTCTTTTGAACGCCTGGGTGGGTAGCCCTTTCTTCTATGTCGAACAGAACGGGCAGCGGACGGGCTATCGGGAAAATGCTTGGGAGGTGACTCCCGGCCTTTTGGACGTGATCCATTTTGATATGCTTGAAGGGACTGCCCAAGCTTTGGACGAACCGGGTAGCGTGATTCTTCCGGAAAGTATGGCAAAGAAAATTTTCGGGAATGAAACGGCTATCGGCAAACAACTTATTGCTCCCAACGTTGAGATGAATGCACAAATCATAAAAGGCGTATATAAGGATTTTCCGCGTAATTCGGCTTTACAAAATGTAATATATGTGGCTATGAATCCGAAGGAAAACTATGATAACTGGGGAAACTGGAATTATTTTTTCTTCGTCCGTCTCGATGATCCGGCCAATAAAGAGAATGTCCTGGATAATTTCAAAAGTAATTTTAATGCAAAAGAAGTTTTTGGCAATGAGTTTGAATGGGGAGGTGAGGAGAGTTTCGACCTTCGCCTGACCTCTTTGCCTGATGTCCATTTCTTGAATAACGTGGATTTCGATTCGATGCCGAAAGCGAGTCGCCAGACGTTGCTTGTACTTTTCTCCATCGCTTTTGTCATCATTATTATCGCTGGTATCAATTTTACCAATTTCAGCACGGCATTGACTCCTATGCGTATCAAGAGTATCAATACGCAGAAGGTGTTGGGTAGTTCCGATCGTATGTTGCGTGGAAGCTTGTTGGTGGAGGCGGTTGGCGTCAGTATGTTTGCTTATCTGCTTTCCCTTCTTTTCTTATATGTAATACCAAAAACACCGGTTGCCTCCCTGGTGGATGCCGACATCTCGTTCGGGGCGCAGCCGATGATCATAGCCGGCACAGCTGTGATCGCTGTGATCGTAGGTGTATTGGCCGGCCTTTATCCTTCCTATTATGTCACCTCTTTCCCTCCGGCATTGGTGTTGAAAGGGAGCTTCGGTCTCTCGCTTGCCGGACGCCGGATGAGAAGCGTGTTAGTGGGAATCCAGTTTGTGGCTTCTTTCATTTTGATTATCGGTTCTTTGTTCATGTACTTGCAAAACCGGTATATGCAAAATGCGCCGTTAGGCTACGACAAGGAAGAAATGATTATCGTACATTTGAACAATAAGATCAATAAAGACCGGGACGCTTTCACGAACCAGTTGAAATCGTTCTCCGGCGTGGAGGACGTGACCTATTCCCAATTCCTGCTTTCGAGCCAGGATCAATATATGGGATGGGGGCGTGACTATAATGGAAAGAATATAAACTTCCAGTGTCTTCCTGTTTCTTCTTCTTTCCTGAAAGTGATGGGTATAGAGGTCAAGGAAGGCCGTGATTTCCGTCCGGAAGATGATCAGAAGGAGACGGGTTGCTATATATTCAACGAAAAAGCAAAAGCTCAGTTAGAATTGAAGTTGAACGAACAGATCGACGGTGACGAGATCATCGGTTTTATCCCGGATATCAAGTTTGCCTCTTTCCGTCAGGAGGTCACTCCGATGGCTTTCTATCTTTGGGGGAAATATCAATGGGGACAGGAAGGCAATTATTATAATGCCGCCTATGTGAAGTTTAAGGCTGGAAGTGATCTTCGTGCTGGGATGGAGCACGTACGCGAATCGCTGAAAAAGTTCGATTCGGAGTATCCTTTTGTGATCCGTTTCTATGACGAAGTTTTGCAGCATACTTACGAAAAGGAATTGAAGATCGGCTCTTTGATCACGTTGTTCAGCTTTGTCGCCATCTTTATCTCTATTGTGGGAGTGTTCGGCCTGGTTGTGTTCGAGAGCGAATACAAGAGGAAAGAGATCGCCGTGCGCAAGGTGTTGGGATCGACAACGGGAGAGGTCTTGTATATGTTTAATGTGAGCTACTTTTGGATTTTGTTGATATGTTTTGTTCTTGGAGCTCCGGTCGCCTGGTACGGAGTCCACCGTTGGTTGGAGAATTTCGCCTACCGTACGCCGATGTATTGGTGGGTATTGCCGTTGGCATTCCTCGCCATAGGCATGATCACGTTTCTGACGGTGACATACCAGAACTGGCATGTTGCGAACGAAAATCCGGTAAAAAACATAAAATCAGAATAAAATCAAAAATCATAATTCAAAAAGTCATGATAAAGATCGAAGGTTTAAGTAAGTTTTTCCGTACGGAAGAGGTAGAGACGATTGCATTGAATAATGTTTCCCTGGAAGTGAAAGATGGCGAATTCGTGGCTATCATGGGGCCTTCCGGATGTGGCAAGTCTACATTGCTGAACATCTTAGGATTACTGGATAATCCGACGTCGGGCGACTATTACCTGGCAGACAAGGAAGTCGGGCATCTCAAAGAGAAGGAACGTACGCAGGTTCGCAAAGGCAATATCGGTTTCGTATTCCAGAGTTTCAACCTGATCGACGAACTGAACGTGTTCGAGAACGTGGAACTCCCGCTTACCTATCTCAAAGTAAAAGCCGGTGAACGTAAGCAGATGGTGAACGACATCCTGAAACGGATGAATATCAGTCACCGTGCGGGCCATTTCCCACAGCAGCTTTCCGGAGGTCAGCAGCAACGTGTGGCCATTGCACGTGCCGTCGTTTCGAATCCGAAGATCATCCTCGCCGATGAGCCGACCGGTAACCTGGACTCTAAAAACGGCGCAGAAGTGATGCAATTGCTTACCGAGCTGAACCGGGAAGGTACCACTATCGTCATGGTGACCCACTCCAAGCACGATGCTAGTTTCGCCCACCGGATCATCAACCTGTTCGACGGTAGCATCGTTTCGTCAGTGAACGAGTTCATTTGATGTAGGTTTTTGGACGAAAATGAAATAACTTTCAGAATAAAATCATACCTTTGGAGCAATCTAAATTTAATAGACCATGATCAATAGAAGAAACTTTTTGAGAAATGCGTCCCTGTTTACGTTGGGGGGCCTGATGGCCGGTAAAGTAGGGAATGCCGTTGCAGCACAGCCTGCGACATCTGCTGTTTTCGAAGCGACGGCAGCTAAGAATATCGGTTTACAAATCTATTCTTTAGGCGACGAGCTATACAAGGATGTTCCGGGAGGAATGAAGAAACTGAAAAAGATGGGGTATCAGACCATTGAACTTGCCGGTTATGGTAAGGGTAAGATCCGTGATATCGAATTGATGGACTTTAAGAAGATGGCGGATGATGCCGGTATTAAAATCCTGAGTTCGCATGTGAATCCTCCTGTTCGCGAATACACGAAAGAAAATCTGAATACGATAAAGGAATTCTGGAAAAAGACGGCTGACGACCATGCCAAGTTAGGTGTGAAATATCTGGTTCAGCCCGGTCAGCCCAGTACCCGTAACGTGGAAGAAACAAAATTTGTGTGTGAAGTCTTTAACGAAGCCGGAAAGATCGTGAAGGCAGCAGGTATACCGTTCGGTTACCATAACCATGACATGGAGTTTGCCAAGGTGATTTCCGGTGGCACGGAAATGAAGTTCGGACGCCATAACAAAGGCGAAAAAGTGTATGACATCTTCCTGGCGAATACCGACCCGTCTTTGGTTTTCTTTGAGATGGATGTTTATTGGGCCGTTATGGGCCAGCAGGACCCGGTTGAGTATATCAAGAAATATGCAGACCGTATCAAAGTGCTCCATATCAAAGACCGTTATGTCTTGGGTGATTCCGGTATGATGAATTTCGAGCAGATATTTAAACATTTCTATGCAAATGGCCATAAAGACTATTTCGTAGAAATGGAAGGTACAGGCAGTGGACACCAGTTCGAAGGCGTGAAAAAAAGTGCCGATTATCTGCTGAAATCTTCGTTTGTAAAGTAAGTAGACACAGAAGCATTAATAGAGAGTAAGAGGTGTGTCGAAACTATCCTGTTCCCGCGCTTGACGCGGGATCGCATTAAAACCAGCCCTATAAAAGTCTGTCCTTTTGCGGCCCCGCATCAAGTACGGGGACAAGGAGATTTTGACACACCTTCCTATATGTTATGTCTGGAAATCTTCCGCGTCCACTTTTACAACTTCTGTGTCTACCTTATAACGCCTCTTTGATCTTTTCAACCATATCCTGGTATTCCATGTCCGTCAAGTAGACTTTTTGCGGGTTCATGGTGAATGTTCCGCCGAAGTCAGGGCCTCCTTCATATTTCGGAGCCAAGTGGAAATGAAGGTGCGACAGTTTATCCGAATAAGCACCGTAGTTGATCTTTTGCGGATTGAATACTTTCTGCATCGCGCGGGTCACCCGTACGACATCGGCCATAAATGCATTCCGTTCTTCGTCGCTGAGCATGTTCAAGTCGTGTACATGGTCTTTGTAGGCAACCAGGCAACGCCCGTGATACGTTTGTTCTTTGAACAGGAACAGTCTGGATACCGAGAGAGGAGCGATTTCGATCATCAGCTCGTGTAAAGTCTGATTGTTCTGGCAATACAGACAATCTTTAGGATCACTTAAATTCATATTTTATTAGATTTCATTATTGATGTTGCTAAATTAACAATTAAAATGGAGATTGGGAGAAGTATGCCACATTTATTGTAGAAAAAATACACGGGCTTCTACATCTTTTCCCCTGTTTTACGGTCTGGTATCCGGCGATATACTGTTTTTTACCCCTTATTTTGTAAGCTCTGGAATACTTTGCCAAGTTTTTGGCACGCTGCTGTGGTACGATCCTTGTACTGGTCTAATCAGATTGAATGAAGGTTTTAGTAATCACTTAGGTATTAATTTTTAAATTGTTAGAGTCATGAAAAAGATTGTTTTAATGGTAGCAGTAGCAGCATGTGTGGCATTCGCATCACAAAGTGTACAGGCATCGGCAGTGCAAACATCAGTTGAAAACGTAATGCAGGATGATTTCGTGAAAATCGAGGTGAAGGAACTTCCCCAGGTTGTGCAGGATGCAATTGCCAAATCTTACGAAGGCAGTACGGTGAAGGAAGCCTATGTTGCCGGTGCCGACGGTGCCAAGAAGTACAAAGTCGTCCTTGTCGACAAAGATCAGAAGGAACAGACGGTTGTTCTGAATGAACAGGGCGAGGTAATCGAATAATATGTATCTATCTCCCGATACTGTTTTTCTAATAAAACCTTAATAAGGGTTAGTAAAACTTATCGACACATAAAGCCGTTCTGTCTGCGAAGATAGAATGGCTTTTTTTATATATTAATTAGATTTATTTTCATCTTGTTAGATGTGAGAGTTCGAATAATTCATATCTTCGCCTCTCTAATCAATCGCTGTGTATATAGCAAATGGAAATATTTATAATTATTGGTCTTATCTTATTGAATGGCCTTCTTTCTATGTCGGAAATTGCTTTGGTGTCGGCACGTAAGGCGCGCCTCGAAGTAGAAGCAAAACGTGGTAACAAATCTGCCAAAACAGCTTTGAAGCTGGCAAACGAACCGGACCGGTTTCTTTCAACTATCCAGATCGGGATTACGCTTATCGGTATTTTGACCGGTTTATATTCGGGTGAGGCTTTTGCCTATGACCTGGCCGAGCATGTCCGCCGCATTCCTTTTCTGGAACCTTATGCATTGGTTGTTTCCAAAACCACAATTGTTGTGATCGTCACTTATCTGACACTGATTATGGGTGAGTTGGTCCCCAAACGTATCGGTATGGGCTATGCGGAGCGGGTGTCGATGTTGGTTGCCAAACCGATGAATATCCTCTCGCTGATCGCTTCGCCTTTCGTATGGCTGTTATCCAAGAGTACGGCGTTGACCGTTAAACTGATCGGAACCGATGCGACTGAGGAAAACAGGGTGACGGAGGAGGAGATCAAGGCGATTGTCAAAGAAGGCTTTGATGTCGGCGAAGTGCAGGAGGTCGAACAGGATATCGTGGAACGCGTGTTTAACTTGGGCGACCGTAATGTCGGATCTATTATGACACACCGCAGCGAGCTTGTATGGCTGGACTTGACGGACAGTATCGAGCAGATACGTGAGAAAGTCCAGGAAAATCTTTTCAACATCTATCCGGTTGCCGCCGGAAAGTTTGACGATATCAAAGGTGTTGTTTATCTGAAAGACCTGTTCGGACGTATCGATGAGCCAGATTTCTCTTTGTCCCAGGTGATTCGTCCGGCAGAGTTTATGCCGGAAAACCAGAGTGTGTATAATGCATTGGAACAGTTTAAGCAGGCACGTGTGAAATATGGCATCGTTACGGACGAGTTTGGAGGTATCCAGGGGATTGTTACCCTGAAGGATATTATGGAAGGTCTGATCGGGCAGGTTCCCGATGTGGGTGAAGAGGCCGAGGTTGTCGAGCGGTCTGACGGAACCTGGCTGGTGGACGGACAATACAGCTTCTATGATTTCCTTGAATATTTCGACATGGAAGATTTGTATGCCGAGCATGACTATAATACACTCAGCGGTCTGATCTTGGAGATTTTGGAACGGGTTCCGAAGACCGGTGAGAAATTGAGCTGGCTGAACTTCGAATTCGAGATCGTTGATATGGACGGTGCTCGTATAGATAAGGTTTTGGTCTCTAAGATACCTCAGAAAGAATAAACCGGAGTCAGATCTCTGCCAGCCTGTGCAACACTTCCATCTTGCCGAAGAGGATGAGCAGATCACCCTCTTCGACTCTCAGGTCTCCGGTGATTTTGTCGATGACGGAGTATTGGGTTTGTTTTAATCCGATCAGGTTGCGTTCTGTTTTGGGACGTTCGATACCGACAAGGCGCACTCCGAAATTCTCTTCTATGTCTATGGTCTGTAGGGTCTGTCCAACAAAGGTGGTAGGTGCTTTTATCTTGTAGAGATGGTGCGTATTCGTCACCCTGTACCATTGTTTGAAGAGTTCTCCAAGTAAAGCTTGGGATGCATACATACCGGCAAAATCATCTTCCGGAGTAATGATCTCCGCAACGCCGATCGAGCGGATCACTGCCTCGTGGATGGGAGAAATCCCCCGTACGATCAGTTTGTTTACATCTAAGTTTTTTAGCAAGGCAACAGTCTGTATGGAGGTACCGAAATCTTTGCCGAAGGTGACGAAGATGGCATCCATCTCGTTCAGAGGTAGTGTGTTCAAGGCGTCCTTGTCTGTCGTGTCGAGGCTGATTGCTCCGGATATGGTGTGTTTGACCGCTTCGATCTTGTGCGGGTTGATATCTACGCCGATCACTTCATTTCCGATACGTGTCAGGCTTTCGGCGATGGCACGTCCCAGGTTTCCTAATCCGATTACTAAATATTTCATATTGTATTCTTTTTGTTACATTAATATATTTTCCTGTGGATAGGTGTAATTCTTCTTTTTGTATTCCTTGTAGAAACTGATAAAGAAGGTCAGTATACCGATACGCCCGACCAACATGGTGAAGATGATGACCAGTTTTCCCGAAATACTCAGCAACGGGCTGAAATTCAAACTTAACCCTACCGTGCTGAGTGCCGACACGACCTCGAAGGTTAAGGTGAAGACCGATACGTCTTTTTCGGTAATGGACAGTACCCAGACGGCCAATCCCAGCCAGCAGAAATAGAAAACGATTGTGGCGAAAGCCCTGCGTATGGTTTCCGGTGATATTTCACGTTTGCGGATTTCCACATTCTCTTTTCCGCGGGCGGCGTTGTGTGCGGTCAGCAGGGCGACACAGACGGTCGTTACTTTCAAGCCGCCGCCGGTAGACATGGGAGCGGCACCTATTATCATCAGGATTAGTGTCAGCATGAGTGTTCCGGTAGTCAGCGTCCCCATATCCGCAACGCAGAATCCGGCCGTACGCGGGGTGACGGCTCCTAGGAATGCATTGGCAAGCTGTCCCCTGAATGGCAATCCGGCGAGTGTATTGTCCATTTCCAGCAAATAGTAGAAAAAGGTACCGCCGGAAAGCAGTACCAACGTACTGATCACTACGATGTATGTGTTGATATTGATAATTCGGGGAGTATGGATATAATGCTTCTGCTGTCCGATCACGATCTTGAATGTATTGACAAGCAGATGTCGTAACAACTTCAGGTAGTTGAAGACGATCGGGAAACCTAACCCGCCGAATACGATGAGCAGGGCGATCCAGACATGCAGGTTGTACTTTTGGGCGACCAGCGGATCATACATGTTTCCACTCAGAGTCGAGATTCCTGCATTACAGAAAGCTGAAACGGCATGAAACACAGCATAGAACACTTCTTCCTGTGTGCCTCCCGGCAAAGCCCCTTTTATGTCCAAATAAATCAGATAGGCCCCTACGCCTTCGATAAACAGTGTCACGAACAGGATATTAAGGATCACCCGGAACAGTCCGTTCACCCGGTCTTCGTTCAACATGTCTTTCAGTACGAGCTTGCTGGTGAAAGATGAATGCCCCATGAAAGAAAGGGCGAAAAAGCTGGTGAAAGTCATGACTCCTATACCGCCGATCTGGATAAGGAACATGATGATGATATGTCCCGTATGTGTGAAGGTCGTTGCTACATCGACTGTTGTCAGTCCGGTCACGCAGACGGAGGTGGTCGAGATGAACAGGGCGTCTACGAAATGAATCCCGTGTACTGTGGCGTTTGGCAACATCAGCAGTCCCGAACCGACAAGAATGACAAACACGAAGCTCAGCAGGAACAGGAGGGACGGCTTGATATGGCTTTGCAACAGTGTGAATGTCTGACGTGACAAATGGATGGCGCTCAGCAACAGCAGGAGGAAATAGACGAACAGTGGTTCCGTGAGGAAACTGAGGTAAGGCAACGACTGATGGATAGCTTCTTTGAAGAATACTTTGCCTGATAGTACGGCAAAGAGGAAAAAATAAATGCCGATATCCAGGTATAACATCTTCTCTTGTATGATCTCTTTGAATTTTAAAATATACCGGAGCGATATTCCCGTAAAGAAAGCTAGCAGGAGATAAACCCGGCTGGCTTCCAGCATATGGGTGACATGGGCCGAATATTTGAATCCGAACTGATAGACCAGGATGAAAAGGGAGGCGAGTGAGGCAACAAGTATGATCCCTTCGGCCGCCATATTTAGCAAACCCTTCATATTCGCCCAGTACATTCGGAATGAGAACTGTAGATGTTTGATATCCATAGTGCGTCTTTTTTAAAATAACAAATGTATTAAATAAATGTTAGAAGTATCTTCCCTTTTTGGATAATCGCATTAAAATTCAGGTTCGGCGCAGTTCCTTTTTCTGTGAGTGGTAATGTATGTTAAATAACGAGCTTTTTATCCTTTTAAATAGATATTGTTCAAATTACATTATGCCGTATGTCGTTTTTAACCTTATATTTGCGGAGAATCTTTATTGTGATATTATGGAAACACTGAAAAATAAGCGTGAAATGTTTTATCCACACGTTTCGGTCGATTGCGTATTGCTTGGGACAAACGAAGATAAATTGTGTGTGTTGCTTGTCGAAAGACAAGTTGCCGGTAGTAACGAGAAACACTACAAATTGCCGGGAAGCCTGATTTATGAGAGTGAAGATCTGGATACGGCCGCTTACCGGGTCTTAAACGAAGCGACAGGTCTTAAACGTGTTGCCCTGAAACAGTTCCGCAGTTTCGGGTCTCCTGCCCGTACCAAGAATAAAGAGGATGTACAATGGCTGGAAAATGCTTCCAAGATGAAAATCACACGGATCGTGACGGTCGCTTATCTGGCGTTGTGTAAGTTTGGGAAGAAAATGACGATGGGAGAGATGTCTGATACTCTTATCTGGGCACCTGTCAATGAATTGCCACATCTGCCATTTGACCATAAGGAGATTGTTGAAGCTGCCGGCGAGGAGATACGTCGGTGGGTGGATGTCGAACCGGGTATCGTTTTCGATTATCTTCCGTCAAAGTTTACAGCCTATCAGTTGCGGCGCATTTTCGAGATCATTTATAATAAGACGATAGATGTACGCAACTTCCATAAAAAGATGACGGCGATGGAATATGTCGTACAGACGGATGAGGTGGAAACGGGTGTGAACCACCGGGCGGCCCGTTATTATCGATTCGACAAGGTAAAGTATAACAAGTTACATTCGAAGTTTAATAAGATATAATATATGTGTTTATTAGGTTGTGATATCGGAAGCTCTTCGGTGAAGGCTTCTATTGTTGATAAAGATACGGGGCTGACGCTTGCCTCTGATTTTTATCCGAAAGAAGAGGCGGCGATCAAAGCCGTGCGTCCCGGATGGGCAGAACAGGATCCGGATGACTGGTGGATGTATTTGAAAGAAGCGATAAAGGGTGCGATTGCGAAGGCGGGTATCAAAGGAACTGAAGTAGATGCGATCGGCATCTCGTACCAGATGCATGGTCTCGTGCTGGTAGACAAAAAGATGCAGGTGCTGCGCCCTTCGGTGATCTGGTGTGACAGCCGTGCAGTACCTTATGGGGACCGGGCTTTCAAGTCGATCGGTGAAAAGCAATGCCTGGCACATCTTTTGAATTCTCCCGGAAACTTTACGGCTTCCAAATTGGCATGGGTTAAAGAGTTTGAACCGCAGATATTCGGACAGGTACATAAATTCATGTTGCCTGGCGACTTTATTGCTATGCGCATGACAGGCGATATCGTTACGACTGTTTCAGGCCTTTCGGAAGGAATTTTCTGGGATTTCCGGAATAACAGTGTTTCTGAAGATTTGATGAACTATTTTGGGTTCGGCAAGGAGCTGATTCCAGATATTCGTCCGACTTTCGGTGTGCAAGGGGAATTGCTCGGATCGGTTGCTTCGGAGTTGGGTTTGAAGAAGGGGACACCAGTTACCTATCGGGCAGGCGACCAGCCTAACAATGCGTTGTCGCTGAATGTCCTGAACCCGGGTGAGATAGCTGCTACGGGCGGTACGTCAGGGGTTGTGTACGGTGTGAATGGCAAGGTGAACTACGATACACTGTCCCGAGTGAATACTTTTGCGCATGTGAACCATTCGGCAGACCAGATACGCTTAGGTGTCCTCTTATGTATCAACGGTGTGGGAATCCTCAATTCATGGGTGAAGCGGAATGTGGCTCCGGAAGGTATAAGCTATCCTGCTTTGAACGAGCTGGCGGCGACCGTTCCGATCGGTTCGGAAGGCTTGTCGATCCTGCCTTTCGGAAACGGTGCAGAGCGTATGTTACAGAACAAGCAGGTGGATTGCTCCATTTATGGGCTGAATTTCAACATTCACAATAAAGCGCATATCGCCCGTGCCGCACAGGAAGGGATCGTCTTCTCTTTCAAATATGGTATGGATATTATGAACGAGATGGGGATCGATATCGGGGTGATCCGTGCAGGTAATGCCAACCTGTTCCTGAGCCCGATTTTCCGGGATGCGTTGGCTGGCGTTACGGGAGCGGTGATCGAACTTTACGATACGAATGGGGCTGTCGGGGCTGCCAAAGGTGCCGGTATCGGTGCTGGTATCTATGCGTCGGCGGAAGAGGCGTTTGCTTCCTTGAAAAAGATCAATGTGATAGAGCCGGACGGGCTGAAAGCGGACAAATACTGCGGGGCTTTCGAGGTCTGGAAAGAACGGTTGGAGAAAGCATTGGCGTAACAAAAGAAAAAATTGTATAATCAATAAATACTTATTATCATGAATTACTTTAAAGGTGAAAAAGAATTTTTTCCGGGGATTGGAAAAATAGAGTTTGAAGGACGCGAATCAAAAAATCCGATGGCTTTTCATTATTATGATGAAAATAAGGTCGTAATGGGTAAAACTCTGAAAGACCATCTGCGTTTCGCTATGGCCTATTGGCATACATTGTGTGCGGAAGGGGCCGATCAGTTCGGTGGCGGAACGAAAACATTTCCCTGGAATGCGGGTGCGGACCGTATTTCCCGTGCCAAGTATAAAATGGATGCTGCTTTCGAATTTATGACGAAATGTAATATCCCTTACTACTGTTTCCATGATGTGGATGTTGTGGATGAAGCGCCGACGTTGGCCGAATTTGAAAAAGACCTGCATACGATGGTTGAATATGCCAAACAGCATCAGGAAGCGACAGGGAAGAAGCTGTTGTGGTCTACCGCCAATGTGTTCGGGCATAAACGTTATATGAACGGGGCGGCTACAAATCCTTATTTCCCTGCTGTGGCTTGTGCCGGCACGCAGATCAAAAATGCGATTGACGCTTGTATTGCCTTGGGTGGCGAAAACTATGTGTTCTGGGGCGGACGTGAAGGATATATGAGCTTGTTGAACACCAACATGAAACGCGAAAAGGAACATCTTGCCATGATGCTGACGATGGCACGTGATTATGCCCGCAAGAACGGGTTCAAAGGTACTTTCCTGGTAGAGCCTAAACCGATGGAACCGACAAAACATCAATATGACGTGGATACGGAAACGGTTATCGGCTTCCTGCGCCATTATGGTCTCGACAAGGATTTTGCCATTAATATCGAAGTGAACCATGCTACATTAGCCGGACATACATTCGAACATGAACTTCAGGCTGCCGCCGATGCCGGTATGCTGTGCAGTATCGATGCCAATCGCGGTGATTATCAGAATGGTTGGGATACAGACCAGTTCCCGGTTGACATCTACGAACTGACACAGGCTTGGTTGGTTATCCTCGAAGCAGGCGGCTTGACTACCGGAGGCACGAACTTCGATGCCAAGACACGTCGTAACTCGACCGATCTGGATGATATCTTCCTGGCTCATATCAGCGGTATGGATTCCTTTGCCCGTGCCTTGATGGCTGCTGCCGATATCCTGGAACATTCCGATTACAAGAAAATGCGTGCCGAACGTTACGCCAGCTTTGACCAGGGTGACGGTAAGAAGTTCGAAGAAGGCAAACTCCTTCTTGAAGACCTGCGTACCATCGCTCTTGCCAGTGACGAACCAAAGCAGATCAGCGGGAAACAGGAATTGTATGAGATGATTATCAACCAGTACATTTAATAACATATAAATACTGATTTACCGGTGTGCAATAAAATAATGGTGTCCCGTAGGGGCGGGGTTCTACTCCGCCCAATGAAAATAAAGTTCGCCTTGCCGGATTCGATGGGCAGAGCAGAGCCCTGCCCCTACAAACGACAATTATTTTGTATGGCCGTGTCATCCAAGTCCCATACCGATAAATCATTATTTACTTCTATGAATCTCTATCGTGAAAAACAACAACTACATTTTTGGAATCACCCTTGTGGCGACATTGGGGGGATTATTATTCGGATATGATACAGCGGTGATATCCGGGACGGTCGAATCGCTACGTAAATTCTTTATTGAACCTTTCGGACTACCATTGGATCAGGCGAATGCGCTTGAAGGATTCGTTGTAAGCAGTGCCCTGATCGGTTGTATATTAGGTGCTTCTTTTGCCGGTTGGATCAGCCAGCGGTATGGACGGAAACCTACGCTTGTGTTGGCTGCCATCCTGTTTTTGCTGTCGGCAATCGGTTCGGCATGGCCGGAACTGTTTGTCGGGATGCCTGGTAGCGGAGATCACACATTCATGTACCTTTTTGTGTTTTACCGGATTGTCGGAGGAGTAGGAGTTGGTTTGGCTTCTATGGTTTCTCCGATGTATATTGCCGAGATGGCACCGGCGGAAAAACGGGGAAATCTGGTGTCGTGGAACCAGTTTGCGATTATTTTCGGTATGCTTGTCGTCTATTTTGTAAATTACAGTATCGCGTTGCAGGGAGATGCCGCCTGGTTGCACGCGATTGGCTGGCGTTGGATGTTCGCGTCCGAGATCGTCCCGGCTTTACTTTTCCTGGTCCTTCTGATGTTTGTGCCGGAAACGCCCCGTTATTTGGTGATGCGCGGTAAAACAGATAAGGCGCTGTCCGTACTGGATCGCTTGATGGGAAAAGAAAAAGCGGCACCCGAACTGGTTGAAATAAAAGAAAGTTTCAGGAAACAGGAACCTTCCATGCGTCCTTACTTCTTATTTATGGGGATGTGGCTGGTGCTGTTTCTGCTTTTGTACGGAGCGTTGGAATTGGCTGGTAATACGAGTGCTTTGGAGATCGCTTTGATCGGTAGTTTTTTTGTGTCTTTGATCTTTCCGGTGCGTTCGTTCGGTATACTGATCATATTTGTCGGTGTCCTTCTGTCCGGTTTCCAGCAGTTTGTCGGGATCAATGTCGTGTTGTATTATGCGCCGGAGATATTTAAGACAATGGGGGCCGCCACCGATGCCGCTTTGTTGCAGCAGATCGTGGTAGGAGCTGTGAACCTCTCTTTTACCGTACTGGCTATCTTTACGGTCGACCGGTTCGGACGCCGTCCGCTTATGATTATCGGGGCATTGGTCATGGCCGTTTCGATGATGATCTTGGGGACGACTTTCTATACGCATTCCGTCGGTATCGGCTCGTTGGTTTGCATGTTGGTGTACACGGCTGGTTTTGCGATGTCATGGGGGCCGGTCTGTTGGGTATTGCTGGCAGAGATCTTCCCGAATACGATCCGCTCGACAGTGATGAGTATTGCCGTTGCCGGGCAATGGATCGCCAATTTCCTTGTCTCCTGGACTTTCCCGATGCTTGATAAGAACCAGTATCTGACCGATACGTTTAATCATGGTATGGCCTACTGGGTTTATGGTGTCATGGGAGTTTTGGCCGCTCTGTTTATCTGGAAATTCGTTCCCGAAACAAAGGGCAAGACACTGGAACAGATGGAACAATATTGGAAATAAATCCGTAAGTTTGCCGTTCGAAAAGACAAGAATCGATGCGCATACTGAAAAAAATACTGATAGGAAGCCGGAACTTGTTGCTGTTTCTGTTTGTTTCCAGTTTGTTGGCTGTGGTGGCATATAAATTCATTCCTGTTTACTACACTCCGCTGATGTTTATCCGCGTCTACGAACAGGTTCGGGATAGCAAGCCCATCAAGCTGGAACACAAATGGATGCCTTTGAAGCAAATTGCCCAGCCATTGGCACAGGCGGTCGTGGCTTCGGAAGACAATCTTTTTCTCGACCATGACGGTTTCGATATGATACAGATTCAGAAAGCTCGTGCCGATGCCGAAAAAGGCAAACGTGTACGAGGAGCGAGCACGATCTCGCAACAGACTGCCAAGAACGTGTTTCTCTGGCCCGGAAGGACTTATTTGCGCAAAGGCATCGAGGCTTATTTCACCGTCCTGATCGAATGGATTTGGGGGAAAGAACGTATCATGGAAGTTTATCTGAACTCGATCGAAATGGGAGACGGTATTTATGGTGCCGAAGCAGTCGCACAGGCCCATTTCAAAAAGCCGGCCTATAAACTGACAAAGGCGGAAGCGGCTTTGATCGCTGCGACCTTGCCGAATCCCCGCAAGTTCAATTCTGCAAAACCTTCTCCTTATATGCTGAAACGGCAGACGAAGATCATGTCGCTGATGGAGAAACTGCTTAAGATCAAAATGGGGTATGACAGTGGTGACTCCGACCCTGAATCCGGTAGCAGGAAAGTGCGTAAACGTAAGAAGCTCCGAGCGGAATCTGGTATGACGGTATATCTGCCCGAAAAGAATATTTACATAAGAACGATAATCATATGAGTCATTTTATATATCACGATCTCGGACGTATCGAATATGAGAAGGCACTGGAACGCCAGACGGCTTCTTTCAACGCCTTGTTGGAAGCGAAAGCGCAAGGCAGGACCGGGGAAAACCGGTTGTTCTTCTGCGAACATCAGCCGGTACTGACTATTGGAAAAAGTGGTAAGGACACCAACCTACTGATCCCGGAAGAACTGCTTGTGCAGCGGGGTGTCTCTTTCTACCATATCAACCGGGGAGGGGATATCACGTATCACGGTCCCGGACAAATCACCGGATATCCGGTCTTCGATCTCGATACCTGGAAGTTGGGACTCAAGCAATATATCGACAGGCTGGAAGAAACCATTATCCGCTTTTTAGCTATCTATGGCATTAAAGGGGAGCGGCTCGCGGGAGCTACAGGTGTGTGGATCGATCCTGATGTGCCGGGTAAAGCCCGTAAGATTTGTGCGATCGGTGTGAAAAGTAGCCGTTTCGTCACCATGCACGGCTTTGCCTTGAATATAAATACGAACTTGGATTACTTCTCCCTGATCAATCCTTGTGGCTTTAAAGATAAAGGAGTCACCTCGCTTGAAAAAGAGTTGGGGGCGGAACAGGATTTCGAAGTGGCCAAAGCATGTCTTCATTCACTTTTCATTGAAATGTTTCCGGAATGATGGTCCCGTATGCTATTCATCTCGCTCCTTTGCAGGGATATACCGATTGGGTCTACAGGGAAGCGCATGCACGAGTATTCGGGGGAGTCGATACCTATTACACTCCGTTCGTCCGTCTTGAAAAGGATGGCTTTCGTAATAAGGAATTGCGGGATCTTGCACCGGAAGCAAACGCATCCGCCTCACTTGTTCCCCAGATGATCGCAGCTTCGCCCGAAGAGTTCCGCCGGATTGCCGGTTTGTTTCGCGAATCGGGGTACCGACGTGCTGATATTAATTTGGGTTGTCCTTTCCCGATGCAGGCACGACAACATCGGGGAGCGGGTATCCTGCCTTATCCGAATGAGGTGAAGGTGTTGTTGGAAACGATTTTTGAATTCCCGGAGATACAATTCTCGGTCAAACTGCGGTTGGGTTGGGATTCTCCTGAGGAGGCGCAAGCGCTTCTTCCTTTTTTGAACAGATTGCCCCTCACACATCTCACATTGCATCCCAGGATCGGTACGCAGCAATATAAAGGAAAGACTGACCTGAGTGCCTTCTCCCGATTTTATGATTCATGCACGCTTCCGCTTTTCTATAATGGAGACATCCGGACTTTGCCGGATATTCGTTCGTTAACCGGACGTTTTCCCCGTTTGAAAGGTATCATGATCGGACGTGGTCTGCTGTCTTCTCCCTGGCTGGCAACGGAATATATATCCGATACCCCGCTTACCGCTCAGGAGAAGATAGAGAAGTTGTCTGCTTTCCATGCCTTACTGTTAGCGGGCTATTCTTCCCGTCTGGAGGGAGGCGAACATCAGGTACTCGACAAGATGAAGACCCTTTGGGATTACCTGTTGCTGGATGCAGGGAAACGGCTCCGGAAAAAAATATTGAAAAGTTCCCGGTTGGCAGATTATCAAGAGGCAGTGCGGAATTTGATTTACGACACCTCGATCACTGCCGGGCAATGATCCGAATGAACAGCCTCATTTAAAATATACGCTTTTTCCACTTGTGCTTTCATCGGTTCGCTGACCATGCAATAGTCAATACGCCAGCCCTTGTTTTTGGCACGGGCGCTGAAACGATAACTCCACCAAGTATATTCCTGTTTGTCCGGGTTGAGAAGGCGGAACGTGTCGATATAGCCGGCATCCAGGAAACGAGTCATCCATTCCCGCTCTTCCGGAAGGAAGCCGCTGTTCGTCGCATTGCGTACCGGGTCATGAATATCAATCGGTTCGTGGCAGATATTGTAGTCCCCGCATAAGATCAGTTTCGGACGCGATTTTTGTAGTTCCACTACATAGTTCTGGAAATCTTCCAACCATTCCATCTTGAATGCCTGACGCTCATCGCCGCTTGTACCCGAAGGGTGGTAAACGCTGATCACCGACAGATCCCCGAAATCGGCCCGGATGAAACGCCCCTCGTTATCGTACTTTTCGATCCCCATCCCATATTCCACATGGTCCGGTTCTCGGCGGCTCAGGATTGCGACTCCGCTATAGCCTTTCTTCTGTGCACTGAAAAGCCATGCTTTGTAGCCGAGCGCTTCAAATGCTTCAGCCGGATATTGGTCCGGTTGCAACTTGGTTTCCTGTAGGCAAAGTACGTCGGGTTGTTCTTGTGCCAGCCATTCGGGCAATCCTTTTCCTACAGCGGCACGCAGGCCGTTTACATTGTATGTTATAATTTTCATCTCCTAATACTTATTTTAATGATAAGACAAATGTAATGTATTTTCTTCTATTGACATATTTTCAGTGAGGTAACCTCACCCAAATATCATTTCTCCTTTTTCCCGAGGAGGGAACTTTCGGCACAGTTATCAAAATGACACCTCTTTCCCATCTAAATTGAATTAATAGGGCATCTTTTGGAAATTACCCGCAAGGGTAATATTTTTTAACATTCTATTTGATAGCAAATACCCCGATTAGATGGTCAAAATGTCAATCCGTAAAAGATGATCAAAAAAAGATTTTTTCACATTTATCATTTTTAGATGCCTAATCTTGCCAAAACGTAAGAACAGTATGGATCGGAATTTTCGATGAAATAGAAAAATGGTGCAAAAAGGGGGTATTGTTGATTTTATTCTGTTACAAGTTGTTCTGAACAACTGGAACTATCATTCTCATATCCCTGTTATAAATATAGTTTGGACATATTTAAAATTATAGTTATGGCAAAAAGAAATAAGTTAGCCGTCTTTTCAGTGGTAGCTTTAGGCATGATGTTTTTTGCAGAGCAAAACAAAGCCTGTACGCGTGCGGTCTATCTGGGACCGGATGATATGATCGTGACAGGGCGGACGATGGATTGGAAAGAGGATCCGCAATCGAATATTTACCTTTTCCCTCGGGGAATGGAGAAACGGGGAGGGATTACGGACAATACGGTGACGTGGACTTCCAAATATGGGAGTGTTGTGACTGCCGGATATGATATCGGAGTTTGTGACGGTATGAATGAAAAAGGCCTGGTGGCGAACTTGCTTTTCCTGACCGAATCCTCTTATCATCGTCCGAATGATAGCCGTCCGGTGATGGGATTGAGCATCTGGACACAATATGTCTTGGATAATTTTGCGACGGTGGACGAAGCTGTGAATGAATTGAGCCTGGAAACTTTCCGTATTGATGACCCTGATTTACCTAACGGAGCAAAATCGACTTTGCACCTCTCGATTTCGGATGCGACCGGGAATAGTGCCATCTTTGAATATATCAACGGCAATCTGATCATTCATGAGGGACGAGAATGCCAGATAATGACAAATTCCCCTACCTATGACAAACAGTTGACTTTGAATGATTACTGGAAAGAGATTGGCGGTCTGGTTATGCTACCCGGGACAAACCGTGCTTCCGATCGCTTTGTCCGTGCATCGTTTTATATCCAGGCATTACCGCAAACCGATAATTTCAGGCAGGCTGTTGCCGGAGTTTTTAGTGTGATGCGCAATGTTTCGGTTCCTTTGGGAATCTCTATCCCCGAACAGCCCAATATTGCTTCGACTCGCTGGCGTACGGTAGCGGATCAAAAAAGTAAAGTGTATTATTTCGAGTCAACGCTTAGCCCCGATATTTTTTGGATCAATTTCAAAGACTTGGATTTTAAAACCGGAGCTCCGGTGAAGAAGTTGACGCTCACGGGTGGAGAGATTTATGCGGGCAATGCCGCCGGAAGGTTTCAGGCCGGAAAGTCACTTCACTTTCTGTTTGGGATATAGAAGGTTGTTTTGTATTTTTATGTCCGAATAAAAATGAGAGTAATATGATAGGAGCAATAGCCGGAGATATTATCGGTTCCGTATATGAGTTTGATAATATAAAGACAACGGTTTTTCCGTTATTTAACAGGAAAAGCAATTATACGGACGACACGATTATGACGGTCGCCGTGACTGACTGGCTATTGTATGGAGGGAATCTCGTGCAAGTTATGCATCGTTATGGCAGGGAGTTTCCGTGTCCGATGGGAGGCTATGGAGCACGTTTCGGGCAATGGCTTTGTGAAACGAATCCACAGCCTTATAACAGTTGGGGGAATGGTTCGGCTATGCGGGTTAGCGCAGTTGGGTGGGCTTTTGGTTCATTGGAAAAAACATTGCAAGTGGCTGAAGAAACGGCTGCCGTTTCCCATAACCATCCGGAAGGGATCAAAGGGGCTCAAGCTGTGGCTGCTGCCATCTATCTGGCTCGTACAGGAAAAAGCAAGCAAGCTATCCGAGAATATATTGAAACGACTTTTTTATATGATTTGAATTTTACCTGTGACGAGATCCGGCCGGACTATCGCTTTAACCCAAGTTGTCAGGGAACTGTCCCGGAGGCGATTGTCGCTTTTTTGGAAAGTACGGATTTTGAAACTGCAATCCGTTTGGCCATTTCTCTCGGTGGCGATTCAGACACGTTGGCCTGCATTACGGGAGGAATAGCAGAAGCCTTTTATGGAATGTCCGAAGACTGGAAAATCGAAGTGTTGAGACGGTTGCCAGAGGCTTTTGTCGAAGTTGTTGAAGAATTTTATCAAAAAATATGATTGTAGGATTTCTTTTTTCGTACATTTGCGATATTCTTTATTGATGAAAACCTATTTATACATTTGAATATGAAACGAGTTCCCTTTTTTTACTATATCATGGCATGCCTGTTATCCATATGCATTACTGCGTGCGATAAGGAAGAGCAACTGATTGAAGATGAAATCCCGGAGATGATTAAGGCTGATCTCTCAAAAAGATATCCTTCTGTGGAAATCCTGAATTATCAGGAATATTCGAACTTTTCTCAAATAAATGTTATAGATAAAGACCAAAATGAAGCTTCGATCTGGTATGTGGATGATATTTGGAAAATGACTCACACGAAGATTGCTGATTTCAACCAGCTTTCGCCTGAAGCACAAACTGCTTTTGAAAATTCCAAGTATCGTTTTGCCCAATTTGAAAATATATACAAAACGGAGCGGGAGGGGATGGATAGAAGCCTTTATACATTACATTTCCTGTATCAGTGGAAAAATGTTAAAGATATGACACATTACGTTTGTCTGAATGATGACGGGATGTTCTTGGCTGTATATACATGGACACCGAATGACCCTACCTGGTTTGTTGATTTGCCGAAGGCTCATTTTGACTTTATCTATAAGAAATATGACGGTTCTGAAATTAGAGGATATCAGAATAATGGAGGATATTATGATTATTTTGTCCTTCATAACGACACCCTTAAATTTGTTTCTTTTAGAGGAGAGGTTGAAACTGATTATTATTTTTGGAAAGAGACAAGGTATGAAATCAGTTTAGATACAAAAGTCCCTGATAATGTGGCCAGAGTCCTGAAACGGGACAATCCCGATTTTGTTTATACAAACCTTTATTATATTGAATCTCCTGAAGGGAATGCCTATTTTTTTCAAGATAAGAATGATGACCGGGAATTAGGGTACACTATTGCCGAAGATATTTCTTAGATTTATATTCCTGAAATTCTATAAGTAGAAAAAGCTCCGTCTTGACAAGGTAAAAGTAAACCTTTTTCCCAGCCGCCTTGTTCTTTTCCCGAAAACATGTAAAAAACGGCGTGAAACGAGACTGTTCGACAGGCTCTTTTAATGCGAAGTTTTAAAATATATGACAAAATGACATATTTTGTTTCTGGTACTTGTTTTGTAGGAATGTCTGTGGAAATGAGAAATAAAAATAGAATTGAAAGGAGTATAACTATATGAATTTAAACAATTTTACAATTAAAGCACAGGAAGCCGTCCAGCAGGCCGTGCAACTTGCTACTCAGAATGGGCAGCAGGCGATCGAAGCCGTACATTTGCTGAAAGGTGTCATTATGACGGGCGAAAGTGTGACCAATTTCATCTTCCAGAAGCTGGGTGTCAATATCCAGAATCTGAATCGTGTATTGGATGCGCAGATCAGTTCATTACCGAAAGTATCAGGCGGAGAACCTTACCTGTCAAGTGAAGCAAATGCCGTTTTGCAGAAAGCAATCGGCTATTCATCCAAAATGGGGGACCAGTATGTGTCTCTGGAGCCGATTATTTTGGCCTTGTTCACGGAAAAGAGCACTGCTTCTCAAATTCTGAAAGATGCCGGTATGACAGAAAATGAATTACGCCAGGCGATTGAAGAATTGCGGAAAGGGAATAAGGTAACCAGCCAGTCGGCTGAAGATACATATGATGCACTGGGAAAATATGCGATCAACCTGAACGAACGTGCCCGTAGCGGCAAGTTGGATCCGGTGATCGGTCGTGACGACGAAATCCGCCGTGTACTTCAGATCCTGAGCCGTCGTACGAAAAATAACCCGATTTTGATTGGTGAACCGGGTGTTGGTAAGACGGCGATTGCCGAGGGGCTTGCTCATCGTATCGTCCGGGGTGACGTACCGGAAAATTTGAAATCGAAACAGATTTTCTCTTTGGATATGGGAGCCTTGGTTGCCGGGGCCAAATATAAAGGCGAATTTGAAGAACGTTTGAAAGCTGTAGTGGGTGAAGTGACTAAATCGGATGGGGAAATCATCCTTTTTATCGATGAGATCCATACATTGGTCGGTGCCGGTAAGGGCGAAGGTGCGATGGATGCCGCCAATATCCTGAAACCTGCTTTGGCTCGTGGTGAATTGCGTTCGATCGGTGCGACGACGCTGGATGAATATCAGAAGTATTTTGAGAAGGATAAGGCGCTCGAACGTCGTTTTCAGATTGTTATGGTGGACGAACCGAACGAATTGGATGCCATTTCCATCCTGCGTGGTTTGAAGGAAAAATATGAAAACCACCATAAGGTCCGTATCAAAGATGATGCCATCATTGCTGCCGTCCAGTTGTCTACACGATACATCACTGACCGGTTCTTGCCCGATAAGGCGATCGACCTGATGGATGAGGCAGCAGCCCGTTTGCGTTTGCAGATCGACTCTGTGCCGGAATCTCTCGACGAGGTTTCCCGCCGTATCAAGCAACTGGAAATCGAGCGTGAAGCGATCAAGCGTGAAAATGATAAAGGAAAGCTGGAACAGCTCAATAAGGAAATTGCGGACCTGAAGGACGAAGAAACGAAACAGAAGGCTCAGTGGCAAAGCGAAAAAGAGCAGATCAACAAGATTCAGCAGAATAAGATCGATATCGAAAACCTGAAGTTTGAAGCTGATAAGGCCGAACGTGAAGGCGACTACGGTAAAGTAGCCGAAATCCGTTACGGAAAGATCAAACAAAAGGAGGAAGAGATCAGGGAAGTCCAGGAGAAACTGAAGACGATGCAAGGTGCTTCCGCCATGATCAAGGAGGAAGTGGACAGTGAAGATATCGCCGATGTGGTATCTCGTTGGACGGGAATTCCTGTCAGCAAGATGATGCAGAGTGAAAAGGAAAAATTGCTCCATCTGGAATCTGAATTGCACACGCGTGTGATCGGGCAGGAGGAGGCCATCAGCGCTATTGCTGATGCTGTGCGCCGTAGCCGTGCCGGATTACAAGACCCGAAACGACCGATCGGTTCATTTATTTTCCTCGGTACGACAGGTGTTGGTAAGACAGAGCTGGCCAAAGCGTTGGCGGAATATCTGTTCGATGACGAGAATATGATGACTCGTATCGATATGAGTGAATATCAGGAAAAGTTTAGTGCGACTCGTCTGATCGGTGCACCTCCGGGATATGTCGGCTATGATGAAGGTGGCCAGTTGACGGAAGCGATCCGCCGTAAACCTTATTCGGTCGTCCTGTTTGATGAAATCGAAAAGGCTCATCCGGATGTATTCAATATCCTTTTGCAGGTGTTGGATGATGGACGGCTGACCGACAATAAGGGACGTGTCGTCAACTTCAAGAATACGATCATTATTATGACCAGTAACATGGGATCGTCCTTGATTCGTGAAAACTTCGAGAAGATGACACCCGAAACGCACGATCAGGTAGTGGATGAAACGAAGATCCAGGTGTTGGAATTACTGAAGAAGACAATTCGCCCGGAGTTCCTGAACCGTATCGATGACATCATCATGTTTACTCCGCTCAACGAAGAAGAGATCCGCAAGATCGTGACTGTTCAGCTGAATAGTGTGAAGAAGATGCTGGCCCAGAATGGGATTGCGCTGGAATTTACGGATGCAGCTCTGGCATTTATTTCAGACAAAGGGTTCGACCCGCAGTTTGGTGCTCGTCCTGTAAAACGTGTCATCCAGAAGTATGTCCTGAACGAACTGTCCAAAGAGTTGTTAGGTGGAAAGATCAACAAAGATCGCCCGATCACAATCGACAGCAACGGTGCCGGTTTGGTCTTCAAGAATTGACCGAAGATGGTTGGATTGATATATATTTATGTGAAAGGCTCTGCTCCCAAAAGGAGTAGGGCTTTTTTTGTTGGTCCGGATGTTCTATCTTTGTGAAAATATTTGAATATGCACCATCCATTACAAGTTCTGAAGCACTACTGGGGCTATGACGGGTTCCGGCCGGGACAGGCAGAAGTCATAGACAGTATTCTGTCCGGGCATGATACATTGGCGCTTATGCCGACGGGAGGAGGTAAATCCATTACCTTCCAGGTGCCTGCATTGGCGAATCCGGGTATTTGCCTTGTGATCAGTCCGCTTGTCGCTTTAATGAAGGACCAGGTGAAGAACCTGCAAAAGCGAGGGATTCTGTCGGCGTTTATCAGTTCCGAAATGCCGCATTGGGAGATTTTGCAACAACTGGATAATTGTATCTTGGGAGATTATAAGTTCCTTTACATTTCTCCTGAACGTATTTCTTCCGAACTGTTTCAGGAGAAGTTGAAGACGTTGTCCCGCAAAGTGAATTTGCTGGTTGTGGATGAAGCGCACTGTATCTCTCAATGGGGGAATGATTTTCGCAGGGATTACCGCTTGATTGCGGATATCCGCGATGCTATACCGCAGGTCCAGGTAATTGCCGTAACAGCCTCAGCAACGGCAGCAGTGGTTGCCGATATCTGCGAACAACTCCATTTCCGCAAAGGATATCGGATATTCAAGACCTCTTTCGAACGGAAGAACCTTTCGTTCGTAGTCCGTAAGACCGATAATAAATTGAAAGAAATCTGCCATATCCTGTCGGCCGTACCCGGCTCTGCAGTGATTTACAGCCGTACTCGCAAAGGGGTGGAAGAATATGCCGGAAAGTTGCGGGCGGCAGGTATTTCTGCCGAATATTTCCATGCGGGCCTGGACCCGGTTCTGAAGACAGAGCGGCAGACGAATTGGGTGAAAGGATTTACGCGTGTGCTGGTCGCTACCAACGCATTCGGAATGGGGATCGATAAAGGGGATGTGCGGGTGGTTATCCATACGGAGTTTCCTGATTCGATGGAGGCTTATTACCAGGAGGCGGGACGTGCCGGCCGTGACGGGAAACGGGCTTATGCTGTAGCTTTGTTGGGACCGCAGGACATAACGGATATAAAAAGACGTCCTTCCAATGCTTTCCCTACGGTCGAATATATCAAACGGGTATATGAAGCGTTGTGTAACCGTTTTCAGATTGCAGAAGGGGATGGGGAAGGCGTGTCTGTCTATCTGGATGAACCGGAGTTTTTGAGAAGCTGGCATTTCGATAAGGGCCGTTTGCGTTCTTCCCTTGAAATACTCTCTTTGTCGAACTATCTGACGTTTGAACCCTATCCTAATTCGCAACCCTATTTGCGATATGATCAGCCTCGTTGGACGATGGATCGTTTCCTGAACGACGCTTCTCCTGCCGCCAAAGTCGCTGTTGAAATCTTACGGAATTACGAAGGGCTTTTTTCTGCCGGAGTTTTCGTCAGTGTCGATATGCTGGCGCGAAAAACCGGGCTGGAAGCTCGTGAGGTGGCGAAAGTCTTAGGGTATCTGCGGAATGTCGGTTTCTATTATGTTCCTCCCCGCAAAGAACCCCGGATCACTTTTAAGATGATCCGTGTCCCTCTGGATCGTCTTGTCATTACGACCGCATCCTATGAAAACCGTTTGGCAGCTTTCAAAATGCGAATCGAAAAGGTGGTGGAATATCTTGAGACTCAAGGTTGTCGCCAGGAGTTTATTTCCGGATATTTCGGTATGAAAGGGACACGATGCGGATGCTGTGATAATTGCTTGCAGAAGTAGTAAAGGTAGTTCAACTTAACCCTATGTGTTACGGAGGCTAATGCATAGAGTTAGTCCTCGTAAAGCTATGCATTAGGAACCTGTTTAAGATTCGGATTGATTTTTTGGAGTACCTGTATGGATAACGGATATTTTTGTTTATGTTTGTAGCATCTATCAACCAAAAATTAAAAAGATATGAGTGACAAAGACGATTTAATTTATGATGAAGATGATTCTGTAGCATTTATCCAGAACTATCTTCCCCAGGAATTGAAAGGAAAATTCAGTAATGACGATATTAATTATATTGTGGATCTGATTTATGAATTTTATGAGTCGAAGGGTTTCCTTGATGAAAATTCCGATGACAATGCCGAAATTGATATTGATGAAGATGAATTGATCGGGTTTGTTGTAAAGAATGCGCAAAAAGACGGTGTTGGCAAGTTCTCACCTGAAGACATCACTTTTATTGTACAGGGAGAACTTGAATATTGCGATTCCATCAACATGTTCGATTAATAGACTGTTGTATAGTTACAATATAGTTTATAAAAGAATAAGAAGATGAAAAATTTTAAGTTGTTATCAGTTTTGCTGCTTTGTATGGCAGTCGTTTTTACGAGTTGTGGAACATGGAACAATACCGCTAAAGGTACGGCTATCGGAGTCGGCGGAGGTGCGGCAGTAGGTGCCGGAGTCGGTGCTTTGGCTGGTAATACTGCATTGGGTTCGATAATCGGTGCTGCCGTGGGCGGTACTGCAGGTGCCCTAATCGGTAAAAAGATGGACAAACAGAAGAAGGAACTGGAAGCTACGCTGCCGGAAGAAACGACTGTCGAGACCATCAACAACGGTGAGGCGCTGAAAGTCACCTTTGATTCGGGTATCTTGTTCGCAACCAATTCGAGCACTGTCAGTGCCGCTTCCAAGAGTGCTTTGCGTGACTTGGCTGCCAGTTTGAATGCAAATCCGGATACAGACATAAAAATCATAGGGCATACGGATAATACAGGAAAGGTTGATTACAACCAAACATTATCTGAAAAACGTGCAAAGAGCGTATTCGATTATCTGATGGAAGACCAAGGCGTGAGCAGTAAGCGCATGACTTATGAAGGCAAGGGAGTACATGAACCGGTTGCTGATAACAGCACTCCTGAGGGACGTGCGTTGAACCGTCGAGTGGAAATCCTTATCCTTCCCAACTCAAAAATGGTACAGGAAGCACAGCAAGGAACATTGCGATAAGAAATTATAGAACTCTGGATCATAAGGAGGTATGTTAATCTCTCTTTATTACGATCTTTTAGGCACGGATTTCACGGAATTACACGGATAAATTAATTTTCTTTCTGTGTTTTCCGTGTATCCGTGCCTAAATTATGTTTATCAGTAAGCAGGATTTTGTTTTGATACCTCCTTTGCCTTTGTATTAACAGTCGTTTATAACCGTTCCAAAATCTTCAGACAAGTTAATTAACACTCTTGAAAAGGGAGAATGCAAACCTTTTTTAGTTCATGTTGTTTAAATAGTAACTTATATATAAGTGCACAAATAATAGTATAAACTGTTTTAAACGTTGAATGAGATGAAAAAGATTCTTCCTTTTTTCTTATTGGTTCTTTTACTGGCGTCTTGCCAGAAGGATCCAGACATGTCAAAACTAAGCGATGATTTCGTAGTATTCACAGATCACAACAAGGATGCTAATTTCGAATCGTTTACAACTTTCTACATCCCTGATAGTGTAATGGTTATCGGTAACAGTGAAAAACCGGAATTCTGGAGTGCAACTGAAGCTGACGATATCGTCTCTACCTTGGTTAGTGGCATGGAAGGCCGTGGTTACACACGCGCATCGGATAAAGAATCTGCGGATCTGGGTTTGCAGGTTTCTTTTGTGAAAAATGTAAATTACTTTACAAACTATCATGACAATCCTTACTGGTGGTGGGGGTATCCGGGATATAACTGGTGGTACGGCTACTGGGGTAACTGGACTGGTGCATGGAATGGATGGTATTATCCGTATCCTGTAGTATACAGCTATAGCGTAGGTTCTTTATTGGTTGAACTGGTTAACTTGAAGGCTCCGTTGCCAAAATCTACGGATGCTAAACTTCCGGTTCTTTGGACTGCTTACATGACTGGCTTGCTGTCCGGTTCCGACAAGGTAAATATCGAACTTTCTACTCGTGCTATCGAGCAGGCTTTTGTACAGTCACCGTACTTGAAAAAATAATTAAACGCGAATTAGATAAATTTGAGTCTTATGAAAAAGATATATAAATCAATAAAATTAATCGCTTTACTTGTTGCCTGTTTAGCGATACCTTCCCTGGCTGGTGCCCAGGTTGTAAAGAACATGTATTTTAATATTGACTGGCAGATCAACTCTCCATTCAGTCAGGATTTCTCAGACAAGACAAGTGGTTGGGGAGCACATGCGGAAGCTGGTTATTATGTAATTCCTAATTTCTCGGTAGGTGCATTTATCTCTTACCATACCAACAATAAGTATATCGATCGTCAGACATTGCCGGTAAGTTCTACATCGGCCATCACTTCCGATCAGCAGCACTCTATCTTTCAGTTGCCTTTTGGTGCAGCTTTTCGTTACAACGTAGCTCCCGAAAGTCAGTTCCAGCCTTATGCTGGTGTGCAGTTGGGTGCAAGCTATAGTGAAATGTCGACTTATATGAATGTAATGAAAGTATACGACCGTAACTGGGGTTTCTATGTGTCTCCTGAAATCGGTATGAATATGTATTTTACACCTCAGAAACAGATCGGTCTGCATATTGCTGCCTACTATAATTATGCAACTAATAAAGGAGAAGTCCTGAGTTATTCGATCGATGGATTGAATAACTGGGGTATCCGCTTAGGTCTTGCATTCTAATGCGAAGTTTGTTCTTTTAAGTGTTTTATGTAGTTTATGGGGAACGGGAGGCTGTCGTAATGACACCTCCCGTTTTTTGCTTTACAAGATTTGTAGTTTGAGACCGAACGAGAGGCTCAGATAGTCTTTGGGTTTCAGGTAACCGTTCCCGATCTTGTTTATCAGATATAGGTCACAGGTACTGAGTTCGTAAAAGAAAGAGATGGATTTATGCCAGCTCTTTTTTGTGTCTAGCTTCAATGTGAATCGCTCTCCAATGAAAACATGGGTACGGATGCGGGTGGAGAACCAGTAATAGCCTTGTGGATATTTGTCCGGCTGCTTGCCCCAGAAATCGCGATCTAAAAGAGTATTGATATAGACACCGCAGGCGAGAGGTTCGAAAGACAACTTGTCGGCGATACGGATGTTCCAGGGATAATAATTCTGTTTGAGTGTAAGGGTTGCCATAGCATGGCGGTCCGAGTTGCGGGGAACTATCCCCAAATATACATCTGTTTCCCAGTGGTTACGATAATAATTCCAACCTGTTCCGAGTGAAAGCATGCCCATTGATCCGGCAAACTGTAGTTTGGTATAACGGGGAATGAGTTTTTCCCATCTGGATATATATTTCTCCACGCGTTTCTTGTATCGCACATCATCCTCGATTTTCTCCTGTGCCTGTAAGGTGCCGGTCAGGAAAAGAAATAGGAACATCCATTTAAAAATCGATAACTTCATACGTGTAGTCGTCTGGGGTTAGGGTGAATAATAGGTAGTTGCGTTTGGCTATATTGCTACAGCCATAGTAGATGATCCCATCGTCGAAAAGGTCTTCCACTTGTAATTGATGGTTATGTGCATTCAGGCAGAATTGCAAAGAGGGGAATTCGCGGATATATAGTTGGAATACGTCTTTTACGTTATTATCAAACTGTTCGCTTCCGGGACGTGCATGCATGGCGATGACCGTGCGGCTGTAATGGCGGGTGCTGTCTTGCAGTTCCTCTTTCAGGAAACCGAAATCGGGAACAGGGTGGGAGTAGTCGTATTCGATCGCATTGGTGTTAAGGCAAACGAATTTGACGTCCCGGACGATAAAGGAAAAGTTTTCTCTCCCAAACAATTTATTGAAAACTTGGTCGCCATTGCCGATTACGTCATGGTTACCGATCAATCCGACATACGGGATATCGAGCTTCGACAGGATATCGACGGCCCACTCGTATTCTTTCTTCATACCGAACTCGGTATAATCTCCTCCATGTATGATGAAATCGATACTGTCTTTTTTTGTATTGATATGTTTTACGAAATCTTCCGTCTCGTCGTAGCTACGTTGGGTGTCGCCCATCAGGACGAAGCGGATCGTGTCTTTATCTTTTGTTGCTGCCTCGATAAGCGGGATGTTGTGGCCGTTGATATCGTGTTCGGAAATGGTGAGCCGGCCGTCATACGGATGGTAATCGATCAGGTCGCATGCAGACAAGAGTATGCACAGGAATAATGGTAGAGTTTGTTTATACATGACATCCTAACTTTTATTTGTATTTGTGGCAAAGTTAGGATGTCATGCTACTTCAAAAAAGGTCAAGATGCAATGAATAATGTGCCAATACGAAGAAACTCTCTCATTGGCACATTATTTAATGTAATTATAATACCGGTTGAAGAAATTTTTGAACCAGCCTGTCTTCATCAATCCTTTTTCGAAAAGTAGGATTCCTAAAAGGGCGCAACAGATTCCCAAGGTCACATCTATAATATAGTGATGTGAAGTGTAAACTGCTGTTCCCCAAATTCCAGCCATGATGATGGCAAACAGGATAATCACAAATTTATTGCATTTATTGATAATCGCATAACATAGTGCCACAACCATATATGCGGCATGTAATGATGGAACTGCCGCGAATACGTTTGCGTTGCGGCCATAGATGGAATCGAAGATCGAAAGGCCGGTCAATGCGTCGAACCTACCGAGGCCGGCAACATTGCCCGGTGTGTCGAGTATCGGTTCGAAACCATAATTGATTGCATACCAAGGAGGAGCTGCCGGGTGGATATAATATCCGGCAAAACCGATCAGGTTGACGAACAGGAATACCATCGAGAAGCGAAGATACAAATTACGATCCCCCTTGAGATAGAGCCACAGCCCGAAAGCGATCGGAACCGGAACCCAGCAGAGATAAAATATGCCTGCAAGAAAGTCCGCTATCTGGCAATTATGAATCGCGAAATACTCGCAAGGAATCAGGATATTTCCATTATCGTTTATACCGAACAGACTTTTTTCCAGATTATACAAACTTTCCACATCAATCGGGTTGGCTTCGTAGTTTGGGAAAACACGCATCCAGTCGTATGAAATGCCAAAAAGAGCGAACGGCAACAAGGCTACAGCCAACTTACGGGTGGTCTTGCTGGCGAAGAAGAGGAGCAGGTAGAGGCCGACCATGAACACATGCTCCGGGCGCAATCCGATACATACGGCTGTCAGCAAAAGAAACAACGCTGTCAGGCTGATAACGGTCCCTGCCTCCTTTCTTGACGGGAGTACAATAGTCTCTTTCATTCGTTATCTTTGCTGCTCAATAGTTTACGACAGTGGTTCAGGCGTGCGAATGCCGTGATGTTGGAAAATATCGCAACGATCAGCAAGGGAATGACGAATATCATGATCGGTTCGAATGTCTCGTTGTTTTCCATCATGGGTGCGAAGATTCCGCAGCAAAGAGCACCTAACCCGGTCAACACCACGCGTTCGGGACGTTGCATGAAACCGACTTTACATTCAAGTCCCAATCCTTCGGCACGGGCACGGACATAGCTAACCATCAGTGAGCCAATCAAAGCAATGAAAGCGACGATCGAACTGATAACATATCCCTGATTGATCAGATAGAAACAGATCCCGAAGAAAACAGTCAGTTCACTGTAGCGGTCCAGTACCGAATCGTACAAGGCTCCGAATGTGGAACTCATTTTGCCGATACGCGCCACCTGTCCGTCCATCATGTCGAACAGTCCGGCAAACAGGATGATGCCGCCACCCCAGCCGATGTAGTAGAAATCACCTCGTTCTCCCTTCATTCCGGCATAAAGGAATATGCAGGCAGCCACAATATTCAGGATTAATCCTGTCGTCGTAATAAAATTGGGTGTGATCCCAATTTTAATCATCCCATGTACGATTGGGTTGATGATCTTATAGATCGTCTGTTGCAACCAATCTCTAAAAACTTTGAATTTCATATCTAACTATTTTGTTTTTATTTTGAGTTCACTCTCTGGAAACGGCCCCTGATCCTACAGTTCTTGTAGACAAAGACACGTTGCATATTATAGTTCCAAAGAAATCCGACAAGCAGCGAGACTACTATCTTGGAAAAGACGAACAAGTCGTCGATATAATGTTTCAGGGTTTCCTGGACCCAGGGATTCCTGCTGATCGTTTCCGTCATGAAGTAGATCCCCCAAGTATTCAGTAAGATACTGCCGATCCAGACCAGCAGGTATTTTACCATTACATGCCGTTTCTTGCATTCTTTGGATTTGAATGTCCATTTGTAATTGATGATGCAGTTCACGATCCCGCCGCAGACAGAACCGGTGAAAGTCGCATACACGTAATAAATTCCAAATAGTTTGACCAATAAGATCGTGACCAGAAAGTCTGTCGCACTGGCAATCTGCGAAGAAAATTGGGCTCGTATGAACATAAATATCCCGCCTTTCTCCGAAAACGCTCTTGCACTCTTCTTTATCCAATCAACCATCTTGCACCGATTAGCAGGATGAGGCTATATATTCCAGCCAAAATATCATCCATCATTACTCCGACTCCTCCCTTGAGACTTTCCATTTTGCGTATACCCAACGGCTTGAAAATATCGAACAGGCGGAATAGCGCGAATGCTGCCAGTGCATACCACAAGTTACCGGCCGGTGCTGCCAAAAGCGGAATCCAGACACCTACCATTTCGTCTACTACTACCCGCGAAGGGTCTTCTCCCCAAATAGGTTCGACTGCGTTTGCCGAACGGATGCCGGCAATCGTAAATATACCGACCAATAACGCGGTTATAATAAGAAGCAGAGTAGGGGATACGGCGCACGACAATGCAAGCCAGATCAGCGTAGCTAACAAGGCTCCTGCCGTTCCCGGAGCAAACGGAGAAAAACCGGAACCAAAGCCTGTTGCAATAATAATATGAATTAGTGGAACTCTTTTCATTCTGTCAGTAAAATGCGTGCAAAGTTATAAAAATAATATAACTTTCTCCTTTATCCGGGAGAAAGTTATATCGAGAATTCCATCAGCATGGAATTTTAGTTTCATAGGCATATAACAAAAGTTTCATGGGCATGAAACTAAAATTTCCCTATAATGAAACAAAAGTTTTCCTATAATGAAACGTTAGTCACATTATAGGGAAACTAAATTTGTATTATCCTGAATTTTAGTCCAGATAGTTAGGGGCTTTTTCTCCGATCATCTCGCGCAACGTCTGCTTAACCATTCTCCATTGCTGGAAGAGGTCATGTACGGGCTGATGTTCGAAGTCGTGCATCGGGCTCTTGCAGAAGAAAGACAACCAGGTCTGGATACCACACATACCGGCACGCAGGGCCAGATCGCTGAATAACACCAGGTCGAGTGCGATAGGAGCAGCCAGGATGGAGTCGCGGCAAAGGAAGTTTACCTTGATTTCCATCGGGTAACCCATCCAGCCGAAGATGTCGATATTGTCCCAGGCTTCTTTATTGTCTTTGCGGGGTGGATAGTAGTTGATGCGTACCTTATGATATACGTCTCCGTACAGGTCCGGGAATTTTTCGGGTTCGAAGATGTTGTCGATGACAGAGAGCTTGCTGACTTCTTTTGTCTTGAAGTTTGCGGGGTCATCCAATACTTCGCCGTCACGGTTTCCTAAGATGTTGGTGGAGAACCAACCGCTTACTCCTAACATACGGGTTTTGAACATCGGGGCCAACACTGTCTTCATCAAAGTCTGTCCGCTCTTGAAGTCCTTACCGGAGATAGGCACATTCATCTTTTTAGAGAATTCCCACATGGCAGGAGTGTCCACGCATAGGTTGGGAGCACCCATGATGAACGGAGCGCCTTCTGCGATAGCAGCGTAAGCGTAGCACATACTTGGGGAAACGGCTTCCGTGTTGTTGTCCTTCATTGCTTTTTCCAAAGCGGCAAGAGACATATGCTCGTCAGATAGCGGAATATAGATTTCTGTACTTGCAGCCCACAAGACGGCGATGCGCTCGCAATTGTTGGCAGCCTTGAATTCACGGATATCTTGGCGAAGCTGTTCAACCATATCCCAACGGGTGGCAGCCTGTTTGATGTGTGTGCCGTTCAACCGCTTTGCCCAGTTATGATCGAATGCGGCCGGCATCGGCTTGATTGCTTCCAATTCGTCTTTTACGCCGTTCAAGTCTTTTTCTTTCAAGACTTCTGCGTACATAGCCGCTTCGTATGCATTATCGGGGAAAATGTCCCATCCGCCGAAAACGATGTCATTCAGGTCGGTCAGAGGTACAATATCTTTGATCGCTTTTTCTTCTCCGTTTTCTAAACGCATTGTCGCTAACTGTGAGATTGAACCGATAGGCTTTGCCAATCCTTTACGTGCAGCCAGCGTACCTGTAATCATGGTAGTGGCAACTGCACCACCTACCCCAACAACCAGAATGCCAAGTTTGCCTTTGGCTTCTTTAACTTCGATTTTTTCCATGTCAAATTAAGTTCAAAATGATTGGGACAAAATTAGGCTTTCTGGTTGAGACATAAAAAACTATATGTCGGCTTAATTGGTCAGAAATACTATAAAATAGGCCTTTTTTACATATTAATGTATCGAAGCCTCTTTTTTTAACTTCCTATGATTATAAGGATGTTCTTGAGGAAAAGTCTTTTTTTATGTGTCTTTTTTGAATTGTTATGAATTAATTTCTCAGTTTTATGGTGGAATATCCATTTTTAATGCTTTCCTTTGTAGCCGACAAGCAAAACTGTTTGTGTAGTTCTTTATCTCCGATTTAATATTCATAGAGAATATGATTTAGCAGACATTGATCTTTCCTAAAAGTTTTATTGTTTCAAATTTTTTTATTAATTATTTTATATCATTTTTTGTATGAATATTTACATTGGTAACCTGAACTATCGGGTTAGAGAATCAGACTTACAACAGGTTTTGGAAGAGTACGGTACAGTTGAATCAGTTAAATTGATTATTGACCGTGACACTCGTCGTTCTAAAGGTTTTGCTTTCGCAGAACTTCCTAACGAAAACGAAGCAAGAAACGCTATCGAAGAATTGAACGGCGCTGAATACGAAGGACGCCAGATGGTTGTAAAAGAAGCAACACCGAGACGCTAATAAAAATAGCATCAAAGTATACGAACGGGGATATGGACAAGATTCTATATCCCCGTTCTTCGTTTATTCCTTTTTAATTGTTACGTTTGCACTTAAATTTGCAGTAGATGAAAAGTCTTTTAAATATTTCCTGTTTGCGCATCAGCTTGTGCCTCCTGCTATGTTTGGCGGGAACTTCATTTGTCCATACACTTCATGCTCAGATTCCGGACCGCGTTTTCAAGACCGATTACCGGATCGATCCGGGAAAGAAAGGGGAACTTTCGGTTGAAATAGATAACCTGAGTTTCTTTAAAGATGATGAATATACCGGTTCATTTATGAAAGGTTATACGTTGCCGGGGCTTTGGTTACAGGCAAAGGCTGTCTATTACCCGTTGGAAATGTTGAAACTCGAAGCAGGTGTTCATTTGCAACGTTTTTGGGGGGCGAATCGCTATCCCAATATGGCTTATCAGGATATTGCGCATTGGAAAGGTGATCAGTACCAGAAAGGCTTCCACGCACTTCCCTGGTTCCGGGCGCAGGTGGCCTTGTCTGATCATGTGAATATCGTGCTGGGCGATTTGTATGGGGCAGCCAATCATAATCTGATAGAGCCATTGTACAATCCGGAGTTGAATATGGTTGCCGATCCGGAGATGGGATTACAATTGTTGTATCATTCCCGCCGGTTCGATTTGGATGCGTGGGTGAACTGGGAAAGTTTTATTTTTAGAGATGATGTCCATCAAGAAGCTTTTACGGTCGGGTTGTCTACTCGTTTCAAGTTTAACGATCCGGATTCGCGTTTTCATTTCTATGCTCCTTTGCAAGCTTTGGCCCAGCACAGAGGAGGAGAGATCGATACGATCCTGACCAATTCTGTCCAGACATTGATGAACGGTGCTGTCGGAATTGGGGGAGTGTGGAACACGGGGCATAAGATATTCAAGAGTGTAAATGTGGAACTGGATGCCACCGGCTATTATCAGCAGGCCGGTAAGTTGTGGCCTTTCGATAACGGCTATGGTGTGTATGCACGTGCGTCTGCCGATATTTACGATTTCCGTGTGAAGACTTCCTATTGGAGGTGTCATCAGTTTATTTCCATGTTCGGCAGTCCGTTTTATGGAGCTGTCTCGACATCCGATGAAGGTCTTACTTTCGATGATCCTTCCTGTGTTTATTTTGGTTTGGAGTATTCGCGTGAATTGGCAAAAGGCTTCTCGCTTGGTATCGATCTGGATATATATGAACATCTGCCTGTCGTTTTTCGCGGCACTGAGCAGGACGGCTATAAATCGTTTGCCAAAACCAGTTTCTCTGCCGGGATTTATCTGAGGGTAAATCCGTCTTTCCTGATAAAGAAATTTTAAGAGTTAATAGTTGCCCGGCTTTCTGTCCAGGCGGAACAGGGTGAAAAGTAGTGCTGCGATGATAACCCAATTCGTGACGATCATTGTCGTGAATAGATTGATTAGTTGCGGTAGTTGGTCTCTTGTGCAGTCAGACAATTCGTTGAGGGGATCGCTGAAGTTTCCATATAATCCCATAATCATGATTGTTTGTATTACGAGTAAGACAATAACCAGTCCCGCACAGATGTATTTTGTGAAATTATTCATGTTTTTAAAGTATTATCTGCAAAAATATAAAAAATACCATTGCTTTGCATTTTATTGGAGGAGAATGTCGGTAAATAAGCAAAGTTTGTGAAAATATTATTATTTTTGTAGGCGGGATGTTAATTGAATGGTCTTAAATCGCTGGTAATATGTTCGATATTTCTTTATTGTATGAACTGAAGAAAGGGAATAGAGAAGCCTTTAATGGTGTTTTCCGCTACTACTATCCCCGGATGATGGCTTATGTTGCTTCTATGGTTGAGCAAAAGGTGGCAGAAGATATTGTCCAGGATGTTTTCCTGTATGTGTGGGAAAACCGTGAAAAGCTATATGTCAGTGATGGTTTCCATTCCTATCTTTTTCAATCTGCTTATACTCGTTGCCTGGACTATTTCAAGAAAAACCTCTCGATTGAAAAATACCATTCTCATACTTACGAGAAATATTTGGAAGATTATCAGAATCTGTTGAAAGGCGACAATCCTGTTATTGAGGAGCTTTCTGTTAAAGACTTCTATCGCCATTTGTATGAATTGCTGGAACATCTGCCAGTACAGCGTCGTGAAGTTTTTATCCTTACTTATATAAAAGGGCTGACGACTAAAGAAGTTGCGGAGCAAACCCGGATGCCGCAACGTACGGTGGAGAGTCATTTGTATTTGGCGCTCCGGTTCTTAAAGGGACATATGTCCAGGAATGATTATTATATGCTTTGTGCCGTTTTCCTTTCGCATGGCATACACGCTTGATAAGATAAACGAAAAAAATCATTTTTGCTCAGTAGTTTTTCCTCTTTGATCGTTTTGCCTATATAACAAGGTGAAAAATGGAATTTGATTACGCACTTTTGGCAAAATATCTGATCGGTAGCCTTTCCCCGGAAGAAATGGAGGAGGTGATGAGGTGGCGTGATTTGTCGGCTGAGAATGAGGTTGTTTTTTCAGAAGTGTTACGTTTGCGTCTTTCGTGGAATGCGGCTAAGTATGCGGATGGCGAGCGGATAGATATGGCTTTGGAAAAGGTAAATGTCCGGATTAACCGGGCAAGGCGTTACCGAATTGCCCGTTCTTTGTTGAAATATGCCGCTATTATCTTGCTGTTTGTCTCGTTTTCAACTGTCGGATGGAATTATTTTAAGCCGGAAACTTATGTGACTATCGCTTTAGGAGATAGCGAAAGCGTGAAAAAAGTAACGTTGGATGATGGCTCGGTTGTTTGGTTGAGGGGGAATTCCGTATTGAAAATACCGCAGTCATTCAGTGCCGTCAACCGGACGGTCTCCTTGCAAGGAGAGGCATTCTTTGACATCGCAAAGAATGCTAAATCACTATTTATCGTTGCTACCGATTATGTGAAGGTAGAGGTACATGGAACTTCCTTTAATATCAATGTTAACGCTGAAAATAAGTCTGTAGAAACCGTTTTAGTAAGAGGTAGTGTCAGCCTGCATACTCTGAACGGAAAGAAAATTTTAGAAATGAATCCGGGAGAACGGGTTGCCTATTCTTGGGATGAAAATACCTGCTTTACGGATCATGTCGATGTGAATGTCTGTGCTACATGGCGCTTTAACCAACTGGTTTTTGAAAATACTACACTTCGTGAAATCGCCAATCAATTATCAATCAAATATAATGTAAATGTAAACATCGAGTCGTCAAGGCTGGCTCAACGCAGGTTTCGTTGCGTGGTCAATGAAGACGAGCGCTTGCCGGATGTTTTGGAGCAGCTTTGCTATTTGGCACCGATTACTTATCGGATTGAGAGTTCCGAAATTTATATATCTGAAAAACAAACAAAAAAATGAACGTCTATGGGAAATTGAAATGTAATCTGAAGTAAACAGTTCCGTAATATCGGGGATATTCCTTTGCAGCGGTTAATTAAAAAATGCTGTCCGGTATGGGAAGTGTTGTTGGCGGGTACGGATGTATCCGGTAAAAAGTTAACTGTTTTTTATAGTACTAACAAAAACGAATCACATGGTATGAATAAAAAAGTATCTATTGCGACATTATCTGCATTCTTAGTCGCAACATCGCCTGCAATGGCGGTAAATGAAGCGAATACTTTGTATGTGAATCTGGAATTGTCTTTGAACAGGACAACTGTAGGTATGGTCATACAAAGTATCAGCCAGCAAACTGGCTATGAATTTTCTTATGATGAATCTATCTTAAGTAAAGAAATCTCAAAAGTATCCGTCCGTGTAAAAAATGAACACATCGAAAGTGTTTTAAAGAAAGTCTTTAAGAATACGGATATTTCTTATCGAATAGTCGATAACCGAATTTTCCTGCAAGATAACGCAAAGGCAAAAAGTGTGTCTTTTGCAAGTGTTCAACAGACTAAGAGGACAATCAGAGGTACGGTTGTCGATAATACCGGCCTTCCTGTTATCGGGGCAAATGTCATTGTGAAAGGAAGTGCCGGTGTCGGTACGGTAACAAATGTCGACGGTGATTTTACATTGGAGGGGATTGAAGACGGTGCGACATTGATGATTTCCTATATCGGTTATGTAGATCAGGAGGTTGCCGTAGCGAAAGGGAAAAACGATTATAAAATCACAATTCACGAAGATACACAGAATCTAGATGAGGTAGTTGTTGTCGGCTATGGAACGCAAACCAAAGTAAACCTGACAGGAGCGGTGAGCACGATTGGCAAGGACGAATTGATCAATCGGCCTGTGACGAATGTCTCTTCTGCTCTCCAGGGGTTGACTCCGGGGGTTACGATAACATCCGGAACAGGAAGGCCAGGAGATGACGGTTCGACTATTCGTGTGCGTGGGGTGGGAACCTTGAACAACGCCAATCCGTATATTTTGGTGGATGGTATTGAAACCGGAACTTTCGATTCGATCGATCCTAACGATATCGAATCTATTTCTGTTTTGAAGGATGCTGCTTCTGCTGCCATCTATGGTTCCAAGGCTGCCAATGGTGTAATCTTGGTTACGACCAAACGAGGAAAAAGCGGTAAAGCTACAGTTTCTTATAATGGCAATGTGAGCTTTTCGAATGTATCGACATTGATCGACCGTTTGAGTTCTTATGATTATGCCCGTCTGTATAACCAGTTGTTGACACAGGATGGTGCGTCTCCTCGTTTTACAGATGATGATCTTCGTCTATTTCAGGATGGAACTGATCCTTATGGACATCCGAATACGATCTGGACGGACTATATTTTTAGGACTGGCTTTACGCATAAACACAATCTTAATGTCAGTGGAGGTTCTGAAGATGTGAAATATATGGCTTCTGCTGGCTTTTTAGGACAGGAGGGAACTATGAAAAATTCTGATCGTTCTCAGTTCAATTTGCGTACGAATTTGGATATTAAATTATCTGATAAATTTACGATGCGAACGAATATGGCCTTTATTCATAACCAATATTCCGAACCAAATGCCTCTTATGGAGGTGGTTCTAACCAACTTATATGGCAAGCCAATCGTATAGCTCCCTGGATTCCGTATAAAAAAGAAGATGGTTCTTATGGTTCAATATCGGATGGAAACCCCGCTGCTTGGATCGATATCGATAGTCGGAAATATCACTTACAGCAAAATTTCTCCGGTATATTGGCCTTTGACTATCATATTATGGATGGGTTGACCTTTACGTTGCAGGGGGGGTATGTGACGAATATAAAGGAAACGAAAGATTATCGCAAGGAATGTTGGTATGATGATGTTAATTATCATGGACCAGATCAATTGACAGAAACTATTTCGAGGTGGAGCCGTTATACATTGGATGCATTACTGAATTATGATAAGACCTTTAATCAGGATCATCATTTTAAAGCGATGGCAGGTTATAAGATCGAAAAGTATGATTACCGGGAACTGGTTGCGTTCCGTAAAAGTTTCCCGAACAGTGAAGTGACTGATTTGAACGGTGGTGATTCTTCGACACAAACGAACAGTGGTTATTCTCGTGAACTGGCTTTGTTGTCTTATTTCGGACGTCTCAATTATGACTACAAAGGCAAATATCTGTTGGAAGCCAATTTCCGTGCTGATGCTTCTTCCCGTTTTGCAAAGGGCTATCGTTGGGGATACTTCCCGTCTTTCTCTGCCGGATGGCGTATTTCGGAAGAAGATTTTATGGAAAATACGAGAGGCTGGTTGCAGTCTTTAAAATTTAGAGGATCTTGGGGCTTGCTTGGAAACCAGGATGCGGTGAAGGACGAGTATTATCCTTATTTGCCTACTTTATATATTGGTAAAAACTTCCCGTTCGGTGGAACTGTTCATCAGGGTATCACGGTCGTAAGCCATAAGGTTACGACTATTTCCTGGGAAAATTCGACAAACTGGGGAATCGGCTTTGATGCGAATTTTTTGAACGAGTTTATGCTGAGTGTTGAATATTATAACCGTAAAACATCCGACATTATTATGGATATTCCAGTTTCCGATACATTCGGTATATCGGGGACGTATCAGGATAACAAAGGTTCTTTACGTAATAGCGGTGTGGAAGCAAGCTTTGCCTGGAACCATTCCTTCAATAAGGACTGGAGAATGGGAGTTAATGCGAATTTCTCCTACAATAAAAACGAATTGTTGGATTTGGCAGGTGTCAATGAGATCATCGACGGTTATACAATTAATCGTATTGGCGAACCTTATCAATCATTTTATGTGTATGAAGTAGATGGGTTGTTCCAAAGCGACGAGGAAGCTGCCGCTTACGAAAAACAGTATGGCAACCCATGGTCTCTGCCGTTCAAAGGTGGTGATTTCCGGATCAAAGATGCGGACGGCGATGGAAAGTTGACGGATAAAGATCGGGTGGTGAAAGGTACGCAACAACCTAAAACGACTTTTGGTTTGACACTGAGTGCAGGTTGGAAAAATTTTGACTTGTCGGTGTTTATGCAAGGTGTGACAGGAACAAACCGTTACTTCTCAAGAGATGTTGTCGGTTCGTTTATCGGTGATACTTCACACCCGAGTACGAATTGGTTGGATGCTTGGACTCCTGAAAATACAAATGCGGAATGGCCACGTCTGTTCCTTGAGGAAAACTCGATCAGTTCCCCGCAGCGCGTAAATTCATCTTTCTGGTGTATGAACACGAATTACCTGCGTATCAAGAATGTCAATTTCGGCTATACGTTACCGAAAACTTGGACAAGTAAGTTAGGAATAGCTAATGCGAAGATTTACTATACAGGCGAAAATCTGTTTACGTTCGACAGTTTGCCATTCAATGCGGATCCAGAATCGCCGTCGGGCAACTTGGATGTTTATCCTATAAGCAGAAGCCATTCATTCGGTATTAATGTAACTTTTTAAACGGATTTATATATGAAACTGAAAAATATATTAGGTCTTGCAGTCTGCCTGGTAGGGACAGGTGTATTTGCTTCTTGTGATGATTTTTTTGATTTGAATCCGAAAGATCAGTTGACGACAAACACATTTTGGAATACTTCCGAGGATGTCGATGCCGCTGTAACCGCTGCCTACAACTGGTGGGTTAATAACTATGTCGGATCGAAATTTATTTTTTATGAAGATAGCTATTCGGATATCGGTTTCAATTATACGAATGCTTCTAACATGAGAAACATGGGGAGGGGGAGTGTTTCTCCTACTGCGGCCCCGAATTATTGGAGGCAGTATGAAACGATACGCCGTTGTAATTTCGTAATCGAAAATATTGACTTGGTTCCGGCTTCTGCTATGACGGAAACGGAGAAGAATGATTTTCTGGCACAAGTACGGGCAATTAGGGGATATAGCCATGCTTACCTGGCAACCTGGTATGGAGATGCCGTTATTATGGATTTTGTGCCTGCAACGGCTGACGATGCCAAACTTCCGCGTGAACCGGAAGCAAAAGTGAAAGAGCATGCCATGAACGACTTGATGTGGAGTGCTGAACATATAGCGGAGAAGCCGGCCGAAAAAGGACGCATTGCCAAAGGTACGGTTCTTTCGATGATCGCTCGTTTTAATTTGTTATGGGGTAATTATTCGGAGGCGTTGGATGCTGCAAATAAAGTGATTGCTCTGAACCAATACGAACTGGATCCTGATTTTCTGAATATGTTTTCTATGTCCGGACAAAATTCGAAAGAAATTATTTGTACCTATGAACATGTCCAGACGACTTATGCTTATGGTGATGTCATCCGTTTCTATAACAATTCGGATGGTGGTTGGGCCTCTTTTGTACCGACCCAAAACATGGTGGATATGTTTGAAATGGCGGATGGCAAGTTGATCGATGAGACTGGTTCCGGCTATGATCCGGTTCACCCGTTCTACAATCGTGATCCACGATTGAAAAATACGGTTATCTATTCCGGATTGGATTGGATAGGACGCAATGGCGTGTCGCGAATTTTCAATACTCTTGACAAGACTTTGCCGGGCGGTTCTTCTAATAAGGATTATTATACGGCGGCAGATAATGCGTCTCATACCGGTATGCTATGGGCTAAATATTTGTATCCTAACCAGGGACAATATTCTACATCCATGAATGATGATGCCTTGTGTCCGATCATCTTCCGGTATGCGGAAATATTGTTGACGAAAGCAGAATGTTTGGTCGAGTTGAATCAGGATTTGCAGGAAGCTATGAATATCATCGACCGGTTACGTTTGAGAGGAGGTCATATCGCTGTTGACCGTTCTAAGTATGATACACAAGCCAAAGTTCGCGAACTGGTAAGAAGGGAACGCACGATAGAATTGGCCGGTGAGGGTTTCAGATTTGAAGATATCGTTCGATGGGATGAATACGACAAGAGTGGAGCTAAAACCGGAAAGAAAGTGGCAGAGACTGTTATGCCGGGTGACTTGTATCGTTTGTGTGGTACTGTCGACTATGATGAACCGGATCCGGACCGTCGCGCCGTGATCGATGTGAATGCTCCTCGTGAAGACCGATTGGTTGAAGTTCGTTATTTCGATAAGAAGCAATTCCATTTGCCTATACTGCAGGCGGAAATGGATGCGAACCCTCAATTAGTTCAAAATGATGGTTATTAACAGAAAAATTAAACATATTTACAATGAGATATATTAGAAACTTGATATATATCCTTTTATTTACAGTTGCCACTCAGGTGGCAACTGCGCAAATAAAGATCCTTTACGGACCTTATCTGCAGAATGTAAAAGAGAATGAGGCAACTATTGTCTGGGTAGCGGATAAGCCGTCTATCGGCTGGGTAGAATTGGCTCCGGATGATGGAACTCATTATTATGGAGAAGAGCGGCCTAAATATTTCGATACGACCAACGGTGTTAAAAATACATCCTTGCTGCATGCTGTGAAGGTAAAAGCGTTGACTCCCGGAACAACCTATCGTTATCGTATTTATGCTCAAGAAGTATTGTCGCATGAAGGAATTAATGTCATATACGGACGTGTGGCTGCTTCGGATGTTTACAAAAAGAAGGCCTTGACGTTTACAACGTGTGATCCGGATAAGAAAGAGACTTCTTTTGCGATGATCAATGATATTCATGGACGTGAGAACATTATTACGAAACTGTTGAATAATGCAAACTACAAGGATAAAGACTTGATTATTTTCAACGGGGATATGGTTTCGGAGTTTAAAGACGAGCAAACGATCTTTAATGGATTCATGAAAGAAAGTATCGACTTGTTCGCATCGGAGAAGCCTATGTATTACGCTCGTGGTAATCATGAAACCCGTGGTGAATTTGCCACTTCCTTCCAAAAATATTTTTCACCCAAAGAACCGTTTTTGTATTATCTTTTCAGACAGGGGCCTGTATGTTTCATTATGTTGGATACGGGGGAAGACAAACCGGATTCCGATATCGAGTACAGCGGTATTACTGATTATGACGGTTATCGTACGGATCAGGTGGAATGGATGAAAGAATTGTATAAAAATGAAGATTTCAAGCAAGCTAAATTTAAAGTCGTCATTGCACATATGCCCCCTTCCGCTGATCTCAATATCTGGCATGGACAGAAAGACGTATTAAAGAAATTCGTTCCTATCTTGAATGAACTCGGAGTTGATCTGATGCTGTGCGGACACCTCCATCGGAACAAATATGAGGAACCGAGTGCCGGGATTAAATTCCCTGTATTGGTAAATTCAAATAACAGTGTGGTTTCTGTGGAGACTAATGGTAACCAGATGGATCTGGTAGTACTTGATTTGGATGGCAAAGTCGTGACAAAAAAGTCATATACGGCAAAATAATCCTCATAATTCAGTATTAATTTATATGAGTGCGGTTACTCGGGTGGAAATCCGAGTAATCGCACTTAATGTATTTAGTCTTATCCGATATTTTATCATATTCTCTTGGTTTTTTTATAGAACGATTTCATTTTTAGGGATATAGATAGGTTCATAGAGATTACTGTGAATATTTAGTAGGGATCAGGTTTTATAGTAAAAATGTACGAAATCGTCCGATATGTATCTTACAAAGGGATAAAAAACGAATCCAGAGTCTTTTCGGACGAATTTGAACTTATGGATAAAGAGGAGAAGTATAGTTTTGTGGCAGGTAAAATTTTTAACAAAAAAATAAATATATGGATAGGATGCAATTTCAACAAAGACTGGTCGGTCTACAGGAACACATGATGAGTTTTGCCATCAAACTTACTGCTAATAGGGATGACGCTTTGGATCTGTTGCAGGATACGACGCTGAAAGTTTTGGATAATCAGGAAAAGTTTGTAGATAATATCAATTTTGCTGGTTGGGTTATGACCATAATGCGTAATATCTTTATAAACAACTATCATAAGGTTGTTCGTGTACAGAGTATCGTTGACCAAAATGCGGATTTGTATAATCTGAATGTTCCCAATGATTCTATTTCGGGTTCTCCGGATAAGATTTACCAGATTCAGGAGGTCACAAGAGTTGTTGCTGGGCTCAGTAGTGAGCTTAAAATTCCGTTTTCATTGTATCTGAATGGTTATAAATATCATGAGATAGCAGAAGAACTGGATCTTCCCTTGGGAACGGTAAAGAGTCGTATCTTTTTTGCACGCAAGGAATTACAAAATACACTGAAAGATTACCAATATGCATGAATATGATTGAATACTATTATTTTCAAAACTAATATGAATCTGAAAAAACTTAGGATATTGGTTTTGTTTTTATTAGTAGGAAACAAAATAAAAAATGCTGTTGTTATTCTATAAAAATATATAGTCTTTATTGCAATAATAGATTTATTTGTAGGTAATTTTTTAAGAAGGAGGGTATTGTTTGAAATAAATTTGTTGGTGATTATTTGTAAATAATAAGCTTAATATGCTTGTGTTTTACGAGAGTAATATCGGAAATAATATTAAAATATGAATTTGATGTTGCTCCAAGTGTTTAAAGAAGTGTATAATTAAAAATTATTCAGATGAAAAAGATTCTTTTTATAGTATTTTTGCTGATAACATCTATTGGCGTTTTTGCCCAAAAAGGAAATTTCTCATTGTTGGGGAATTTTGGTTATCAGACGGATTTTAAACGTGTGATGTTAGGCGTTCAAGGACGGTACAATTTGACGGATCATGTTCGTTTGGCACCGGATCTGATGTTCTTTTTCCCGAAAGATAAAACAACAGGTTTGGATGTAGATGTCAACGCACATTATGTGTTTGATTTGAGTGAAGATCATTTGTCGCTTTATCCTTTGGCGGGATTTAACCTGCAAAATAATTTCCAAGGGAAACGGACCGTAAAAGGAGAAGAAGGAGAAGAAGGAGAGGTTACGTTGGATTCGCACAGTTCTACAAATTTTGGTTTTAACGTGGGAGGTGGATTGACCTATAATCTCAATTCGCGTAATTTTCTTAATGTCGAATATAAATATGTCTTTGGCAAAGACAATTCTTCCGTAATAGCATTCGGCTGGGGATATCGTTTTTGATCCCGGCTATTTTTATCACAAAAAAATCAATCATGAAGAAGTATTTGTTTATTATGGTGCTTTGTAGCATCATACAGATCTCTTTTGCCCAATCGAAAGAAGGTCAAAGTTCGGAACCTGCCCGTAAAGCAACATTTATCAATAATGGTTTCTGGGATCATTGGTTTATTGGAGCAGGTGCAGGCGCCAATATTTATTTTGGCGACAGAAATAGTGATGCCGACTTCTTCCATCGGTTTACCGTGGCACCGGAAGTTCAGTTCGGTAAATGGATCAATCCTTATTTGGGAACACGTATCAAGGGAGCAGGTTTGACGAATCTGCATACATTCAATGATAATGCGACTATCATGTCACGTAATAGGTTTGCGACGGTACAAGCGGATTTGATGTGGAGCATGACTGATTATTTCATGAAGTATAGTTCGGATCGTGTATATAGCCTTGTACCTTATGTCGGTTTCGGATGGGCTTTTGGATGGGACTATACGAACCAACCGACGTATGCAGGCGGGCATACCCGTATGAATGGCATGACGCTCAATGCCGGTATTATCAACAATTTCAAACTATCCGATCGAGTGACTCTTTCTATCGAGTTTGCAGCAACGGCTGTCAGAAGCGAGTTCAATCAAGTCAAGAGCAGTGGCAATTATGATATCTTGGGAACCGCATCGGCCGGACTGATCTTTAATTTAGGAAAGACGGCTGCTTTCTCGGAAGCGGAGTTGAGAAATCCTCAGGAAATCGATGCGTTGAACAGTCGGATTAATGAACTGTATGCTCAGAATCAGGAGTTGGCACAACGTCCAGTGGACTGCCCTGAACCTGAGGTGATAACCGAAAAGGTGGTTGAGTTTGAGGATAATCCGTTGATAAACAATGTGGTTCTCTTTAAGATTAATCAAACGAAAGTAGATCCTTATCAGGGGGTTAATATTTACAATATTGCGCAATATCTGAAAGATAACCCGCAGTTCAAGGTGCGTGTGATCGGTTATACGGATCGTAAGACCGGAACAAGTCAGATCAACGAGAAACTTTCTGCTGAAAGAGCACAAAATGTAGCCCGTATTTTGATCAGCGACTATAATATCAGTCGTGACAGGATAAAGGTGGAATGGGTCGGTGACAAGGAACCTCCTTTTGATAAACCGGAATGGAATCGTGCCGTGATTCTTTATGTAGAACAAGAATAGAAAATGAAGAGACCATCTTGGAATAATCCGGAGATGGTCTCTCTGTTTTTATGAGTACAAGAATTATAAATGATTAGAATAAATGCATTATGACACATATAAGTAATTTGATTGAGTTGAAAAAAAGAGTTTCTTGGGGAAGTGTTTTTGGCGGTGTAGTGACGGTGTTGGCTGTCTCTATCTTGTTATCGGTGTTAGGCTCCAGTATCGGTCTGTTTTTGTTTGATCCGTTTGCTGATAATCCCGTCTCTGGGATTGGGACAACGGTCGGCATAGGTACGGCTGTGGCTTTGATTGTCAGTATGGTTGCCGGTGGTTTCGTCGCCGGAAAATTAGCCGGGGTGGATGGCTTGATACATGGTTTTTTAGTTTGGGGTACAACTCTTATTGTAGGGACATTTTTCTGTGTTTTACTTACAGCCGGGGCGGCCAAACTTACAATGAATGCATTGGGAGCCGCATCGTCGGTGGCCGGAGGGGTTATTTCCGGAACCGGTTCGGTTGTGGGCGGTGGAGTCTCCGCTCTTTCGGATCAGGCGAAAGATTTGTTCGGTGAAATCGATTTTAAAGTCGATTTGAAACACGGAGAGTTGCCAAAAAATATTCGTGCGGTTCTTGTGAAAAGCAAAGTGAAAGAGTTGCAACCTGATTATTTGCAGAAGCAGTTGGAGGGGGTGAAGGCCGACTTTGGCAAATCTGTGAAGAAAGCCATCGCGTCTCCACAAGATGCAGATGAGATTTTTAAAGATTTTCTGGCTCGAGTGAAGGAACAGACGAATAAGCTGACAAAAAGCATAGACCGGAATGATCTTGCCAGAGCATTGGTAAATAATACCGATATGTCGAAAGCTGAAGCAGACAAGGCGGTCAAGCAGTATACGGAAATCATGCAAAAGGCGACTGCAGAGGCCGACAAACAAATTCAAAATCTGGAACAAAATCTGGATAAAGCGATCCAGGAATGGCAGGAAGTGAAGCAAAATGCACTGGAAGCGGCTGATAAAGCTACGGACGCTGCGGCTCGCTCAGCTCTTGTATCTTTCTTTGCTATCTTGATCGGTGCTGTCTTGTGTAGCTTGGCTGGTGTTTACGGTAGCCGGAAAACGCAGGAACGAATAGATATGTGATTGGGGAGAAATATCTTCTTTAATAGATTCTTTCATTAGTATAACGGGGAGGCCTAATAAAAGAGCCTCCCCGTTCGTGCTATATAGAAGCAATCTCTCTCTTCTTGCCTTCAGTACAAGCATATCCATATAAAGTTTTTGTAGAAACAACCATCGTGCTATCAAGATAGCCGCACCAAATTCATTTTATAGCAATACGGTCTGATGAATTATATAATATAAGATATGATGTTTCCTCACTGCAAGAAAACTTATCTACATAGGCATAAAAAACATCAAAGTGCCTGTTAATTCTGTAATCAGTGGTTGTGATTATATAATTAGTGCCAGCGATTATATAATCACAACCACTGATTTTATAATCACTGACGCCGATTATAAAATTAATAGGCATTTTAGAAAGAATTATTAGGAACAAAAAAGAATATCCTGTCCATAGAAATAAGAAATTGTTACTGCAGAGTTTGTGCGGTTGCTTTGGTATACTACGGTTAAACATATAAACATAAGGCGAAAACAATGAAGTGATTTCGCTTTGTAGAGGGTATAAAAAAAGGGGCTGTGTCATAATTCCTGATTATGTGCAGCCTCTTTTTTGTGTCTATACAGCAATAAATTTGATTATGCCGTCATTTTTTCAAACTTATCCTGGCATATTTCCAGTTTATGCATGTAACAAATAAAAATAACCACGAATTTTCCATAAAAAGACGCTTTTCTTCCCTTTTTGTCCACTTTTCTCATCATTGAACATAGTTTCTTTATATTGAAGGCTATGGCAAAGAAGGTAAAATCCATCACGACCTTGTCTTTTCCCATATGCCTGAAACGGCGGTAAGCTATATTGGACTTCATCTGTCCGAAGACTGCCTCCGGTTCAATGCACCGCCTTCCCCTTTCCTTGATCCCTTCTTCTGAAGTCAATAATTC
>CDZN01016963.1_pt1 | contig 180686 bp, 195 predicted proteins | sample 557701 | NCBI WGS metagenome assembly CDZN01 (sample SAMEA3182089, study PRJEB8094) | gut metagenome | biome: human; feature: gut; material: Stool; isolation source: human stools | place: Canada | collected 2013-02-04 | reverse complement strand
TTCTTTTTTACCGGCTTGTTTATACTTTCTCGCAATAGCTTGTTCAGAGGCAGCTCTTCTTGAGAATTCGTAGGCATCATCATCGTATTTATATGATTTATTTAACAAGTAATTTAATTCGTTCTCGGTTTTAGCATTAATAGATTTACTTGCTCCGCCTCCGCCTCTGCTACCGCCTGAGCCACGTCCTCCCATATATTAATCTCCTTTCATTTTTGGAATATCTACGCCAATCCAGTTCTTCTCTTCTTGCGACCAAGAAAGTTTCCTTCCTGATTTTTTGGCTATTCTATTAACTACTTTGTCAATTTGAGCACGACTTGATTTGTGCAGGACTTGCCAATCATAATCTTCCTCACCTCTTGCATCAGAAGGATTTTTCCATTTTCCGAGGCTACGGACTGATACGTTTATAAAGTCTCCGTAATCTTCAACCCTAAAGTCGCTACGTCTAATGTATCCATCAGTTGAAACTTTACTTATTAATTCATCTTTCAAATTAGAAACTGTACTATCCATAGACATTTTGGCTTTTGGAGTTCTTGGTTTCTTTTCAGGTTTTACACCATTTTTGAGATTTTCTGCACGTTTAGCACGAGCTTTAGCAAGAGCATCAAGACGTTTTTGCTTTAAATCTGCGGCTTTTTTAGCATCAAGTTCATCTATTCGTTTTTTTATAGATTCCATTGCTCGTACTCTTTCTTCGGCTGTATAAGCTGTATTTCCTGAAATACTGTTATACAATCTTATAAGTTCGTTTTTATCGGTAATACCGTCCCCGATATTTTTAGGGGTTTTTGAAGTAGCACCTCCGCCGCCTTTACCGCCTCCTGAACCACGTCCTCCCATTTTTACCTACCTTTCTTTTCAAATTTATTCATGTATGGTTCAAACCACTTGAGGTTTTTATAACCTTCAAGTTCGGTCAGTTTGTTTCCATAAATCAAAATCTGCTTTGGTTCAAGTTGTTTTATCATTTCTTTAAAACCTTGTAAGAATAGCCTTTTAGCTTCTTTTGAGTTCAGCACCCCAACAGTACCCACTGCAACGATTGAGTCTTTTGGAACACCTAAAAATGCGTATTTATAACTGGATTCATCTGACCAACTTATTGATGGTATAACTTTAATCCCAAGCATTTGCCAGTAACGAGCACACCAACGATTCCTGTAAACCTGCCAAATTTGGAATGCTTCAGGATAGTTTGTGTACATAGAAAAGTCTGGGGATAAGACTCCATCATATTTTTTTAATTCTTTAATTTGAAAGTCAGCATTTTTCCAACATCTCTCAAATCGGTAATCATCTAAGAAAAAATGTGCCGTTCCGTTTCTGTTTGAATCTACCCGATAAGGGATGAGTTCTTTTACTTCAAACTCATCCGGGATAATATCGGGTATGCCATAGGAATTGGAGGAAGCAAAGAAACCTTTTTCAACATTTTGTACGTTTAATAAATCTCTCCAAGACATAATCAATCCACCTTATTAAATTTTTTTATTAACGATTTCAGCTTTCGCTGATCTTTTTTAGACATTGAAGATTTATATTTTTGAGCAATTTCAATAATCTGCTCTGCATAATTGCCGGCTTTTTCCAAATCTTCCTTGTCCTGAATAATTGAGGAAGCCTCCTGATTTTCAATCTTTGTCTGACCGTACCTCGCAATTTGCGAGATACAGTCACATAAAGATTTAATCATTGCAGAAAACCACATCTGCTTATTTCCTCAAATCCGCAACTACGGTCAAGAGGTGATTGGCAAATGTTTCAATAGCGTTCACACCCTGATTAAAACAATAATCGTCCAGAGCATTCGGAGAAGTTTTAATCTTTTCTTTCAGTTTTTTCAAACTGTCAAGAGCCGGCTGTGTTGCTTTTGCGAGATTTTCATAGAGTTTTGTAATATACTTGGGAACATTCTTTTCCGCAAGATTAATTACAAAAGGTTCTATTGCATCCCACAGTTCATTCAAAACTTTCCAGTCCTTAAGCCACGAGAATAAACTCATAATAGTCTCCTTTCTTAATAAACTTGTATTTATTGGCTTTTATCTTGGTTCTGTACCAGGATATTTTTTGTCTGAGATACTTTCCGACACTCTCAGAGGATAAATGCGGCAAGTAATGAAGATAAGTAATATCTATCTTGCCTTCACGTTTGTTTTTGGCTCGTCTTTGGTCGAACTCATAATGAGTAAACAAAGATTTTTCAGTAATTAAAATGCCGTATTTTACAGATAAATACCCTGCAAGACAGCATAAAGATTCAACTTGTTTTTGAGTAAGCGGATATTTTGTCTGCTTTTTATCGGATGTAAAACCTGCCATTCCGCAGACTGATAAACCTATGCAGCCAGTATTTCCGCCACCGCAGTGCATTGCATAATTGCCGTCATAGCAGTTTAAATTATCTTCCGGCTTATGTTTTCCTGCATAAACCCGCCCGTATTTATCAACGCAATAGTGGTATGCTGCCAAATCTTCGGCACATGGGGAGTTTGAACCAGCGGTCCAATGCAGGCAAATTTTAGATAGTGAGGTCATTATTTGTTTCTCCGTCAATTTCTTCATAATCGTTTTTTTCATTAATATTCGTAAGTACTACTTTTTCACACTCTTTCCCCGATTCTTTATGTTTGAGAATCTTTCTTTTGTCCGGGTACAGTATGTTATATTCTTTTGTAATAGTTGCGTTTTCTGGCTTAAAACCGCACCAAATACAATGTTTACCATCTGCATTAAAGCCTATATATGTTGTTTTAATTTCCATTTTTACTCCTTATAACTTGCATTAATGGTAATTTCACAGATTCTTAAATAAACAGACTTTTCAGGCATAACAAGTCGATAATATTTATAAAATCTCGTACTGTTGATATTAAGAGTTCTGGAAATGCTTGTCTCATACTCAAAATTTGCAAGATCTGTCCAATCAATATTATTATTGCTACCCTGAACAGTAATACTTGCGGGCTGGTAGGTTGAAGAGCTTGAATAATACTTAATAACCAAACTAGATACTCTAAGGGGTTTAGGGTTATAGAATGTTATAGTATTTATCTCTTCACTTGCCCATAAATAATCTGTTTCATCACCATTAAAGACTTTGAACACCCCGTAATAAGAACTAACTTCGCCTGTACTGGCTGCTGCAAAACTATTTCCGCCTAACTCTCCATTTTCAGTCAGATTTGGTCTGACAAATGTTTTTAATGTAACGGCATGAATTTCAATATTTTGAGTAAGATTTTCGCCGGTGAGAGTTATTGTCCCTTCTGCATCTGAATAAGAATCACCACCATTAATATAGTATTTAATCTCCTTATTATTACCGATTATATTTAATATATAGTTTCCACCGGACTCTTCTACTGCGGGAATTTCTAAATTATCAACATAAAAACTGACGTTCAAGCCGCTAACGGCAGTAGATAATTTTATTTTATTTGCGGATTGAGTGAAATCTAAATTAACATCGACAATCGAATCGTCCTCTAAATCGTTTAAGATTCCTGTTATTACAATCTTGTCATCAGGAGAATATATTGCATATTTTACATCCCCTGATACAGCATATCCGCTTGTTCCAGAGAAATCTTCTTCATTTACATAAATAGTAATATTTTGTTTATTGCTAATAAAATTCAAATAAACAGAATGCAGGTCAAATAAAATAATCGTATTATCTCCGTCAAAGCCGGATATTACGTCCTCCCAATCCCCGATAACTTTTTTTATTGCAAAAGGGAAATGGACAGTACATCCATCAACGTTATATAGCATTCTTTCAAAAATATTGTTATTATCGTTAAATGAGTTTGAATTTAAAGAGGGGAATGAGAGTGATTTTAGATTTTTGCAATTACTAAACATATTACCCATTGCCCGAGAGCCGTTCACAGTTGATAATTTATCAAAGGTTACATTGATAACTCCGGAATTCTCAAACATGTTGTATAGAACATTGGCCCCATTTACGGTTGTTAAATTACTCAAATTAATTTCCGTTAAATTAGTGCAATAACCGAATGCATAACCAAATGTTTGCGAACCGGAAACACTTATTAAATTACTCAAATCTAAATCCGAAAGATTTAGGCAACAATAAAAGGCCCTATAAAATGCGTTTCCATAAGTGCCTGCGGGAATTTCCTTTAAAGCCGGCATTGAAACTTTTTCAAGATTTCTGCAATATGCAAAGGCTTCATTGAAACAGTGATTGTTAGTAATGTTTTTTAATTTTGGTAATAATACTTCTTTTAGATTTGCCTGATTGTAGAAACTTTTTTCTAGAGCATTGTAGGGTTTGATTGTTTCCAAGTCAGGAAATGATACTCCTGTTATGTTATTAATATTTGAAATTCCGCTGTTAGAAACACAGAATCTATATGTTAAAGCGGATTCTGCTATCGTTTGAACTCCATCAAAAAACAGATATTGTCCGCTTTGCGGGATTTGTAATGTCCCGTTTTCATCAATATCACCTAAAAAAGCATCTACACTAGCACCGTATTTAGTTAGCTTTTCAGATGTAGTATTGCTTATTGTATTAATACACGTTGCCAAATTTTCACTATTTTGTTGCGTTGGCAGTTCTGCACCCATATCGCTGCATTTTAGATATGCATTTGCAATATTTGTTTTTATTCTTTGAATTTCATCAGCTATACTCATTTAGACCTCACTTAATAAAGTTTCAATATTACCGATAATGTCATATACACACTTCGCACTGGGGTATTGGAGGTCAGTAGAATTTTCAGAAAGACTTGTAACAAGTTCATACGGTGAAGATGTTTCACCGCTATATGTTCCATTTACCTTTGCAACACTGTTCCCTGTACCTATATACAATTCCTTTGTGTCTTCACACCAAAGAGGCATTCCGTTAGGTGCAGATGCAGGAAGATTTATTTTTGTGCCACGTTTAAATTGAATATTAACCTCCATATTCAACCACCCTTTCCCTTGCGGCTTGTCTTTTGTTTAATAAATCGTGATACTGGTCTTCAGTAAGCGATGTTTGTAATTTCAAATCAAGTTGGTCTCTATGCCTTATTACAAGCCAATCAGTATCAGACAGATAATTTTTTGCTTCAATATTTGTATTAATTAAGTCCGAAACGGCTTTTGTTCTTTTTACATACTTTTCGTTGATGAATACATAGTCATCTGAATTACAAATTTTCCCATTTATGTAGATAATATTTTCTTTTGGGATATCGCCGGAATATTCAACAATTTGAATATTGTCATCACCTATATTTGGTTCATAATCACATATTCCTACAAGAGTATTGTTTTCTATTAAGAGATAAACCATATTACTTCCTCCATACCGCAAGCCAGTTAGCCTGTGGATTTGCACGCTGTTCAGTGTTGTAACAAGTAATTTTTATGCGTGAAGATTCCTTGCTCCAGTAACAATACATAGAATCGTTGTAATCTACATCTCCGTTGTAATGTATCGTCCTAATGCTCGGAATAAATGCAACAAGATTGCTCATTGTATAACCGCTTGGCGGATAGACATATGTTGTTGTGCCGGTACTTGATCCGGAGGCTATAACAAACTGATTAGTGCTTTTTAAAAACGTGCTTGCATGATAGCCGTCAAGCGTATCAGCATCAGGTGTTTCTATTTTTTTTAATCCATTACCCGTTCCAATGTATAGTTCTTGAGCATCTTCACACCATAGTGGCATACCGCTTGGTGCAGATGCCGGCAAATCTTTTTTTGCTCCACGTCTAATGCGAATATTTGTTCCCATCTATTAAAAAAATCCTCCATCAAAATTTCCGTCAAAAGGTGCAATAAACCCGAGTCCGCTTTCATCTGGAAGAACTTGCAGAAGCATTCCGGCTTGCCCGGCAAGTTCCGGAAAGTCATCTAAGTCAGAGAGACTTGAAACAAACGAGGGCTTATTTTGAACATTCGCCCAATCTACCAGAGTATCTAAATTGTTAAATTCAGATATCTTTATCCATTTTGTGCCGTTATAAACATATTCTGCCCCGCCTCCTGAGCCTACAGTAGAATCTGCTGATGCATCAATAACAAAGGCATGTAACCCTTCAAAAGGAGTTAATTCGTCCCTTTCGGTTATATTATCAACTACAGCAGCCTCTTTATATGCATTAGGAATCTGTGCATTGGGAATTTTTCCGGTAGTATCAAGAGTTGCTAAACCATTAGCCTGTCCTTTTTGAGCTATTATCCTATCATCTACCGCCGTTGCAAAGTCTGTTATATCCTCGTGAGTATGCGTGTGTTCTTTTTCTGCTTTTTGAGCCAGAAAGTTTGCAAGTTGAGCAGCATTAGCAAATTCTGTTAAGGCATTTCCCGTACCATTTCCAATATAGAATTTTTTAGTATCTGTTGTAAAAAGGAGTTCGCCTGCGTCAGCCTCAACAGGAAGATTTTCCGCTAATCCTCGTTTGATTTGTAGTTTTCCCATTTATATTTCCTTTCTTTGTTAAGTTGCTAAAATTCGCCGGCATCAATATTCTCTGCATTATCAACAATTCCGTTACCGTTTTTGTCATAAATAGTTGTACTCATTATTAGTTCAGGAACATTTGGCGGTTGAGGGATATCAAGCTGTTCTCCATCCGTAAATGTTCCGCCGTCAATATATTCGCAAGTATCAACCAGACCGTTGCCGTTTGTGTCATAAAGCCAAATAGGCATTAAATCAGGGTGTGTATGCCCGTTGAATAAGTTTTGAACCCAGGCGATACTTGCCATTTGTATTGTTGGATCTAAATTAATCTCTATAACATCGGCATTTATTGCTGCAATAACAACTTTAATCCACAGTTCTTTAAAACTTCCCTCTGTCTCAAGCGGTTTATATGTTTCAGGCTGTTTGCCGACTAAAAGTAGATTGTTTTCTGAATCAAATATCCCGAACTCTCTTAAATAAAATCCTCCTACAGAAGCCGGTATTACTGCTTTCGCTGTTAGTGCGGTTAATTCTGTTATTTCTGTTCTGTATTTCTCATTTTTTAATTTTGTCTGAGATAATTCCGGTTCATAATATTTACCATTAGAATCTCCCACAGCAATATATTTTAAATCTAGTTTTGTGCCGTCAGCGAGTGCTTCTTGAATTTTTTGCAAACCAATGTTTGTAATTATTGAATAAAATTCCTGTGTCATACCGTTATTTCCTCGCTTGTTATTGCACAACTTGTATATTTTTGTGTGGTAGTACTAATCAGATTTATAATCAAATTTTCAAGTTTTGAACGAACATTCTTATTTGCATCAATCAAGTCGGTTAATGATTTCTCTGTTGTTTCATCAAATGGCTTATTATTCATATCTATGGAAATTTTAAAATGGTATGGTTTTCCGCCATATTCAAACCATTCCTGAAGCTGACCGTTAAGTCCCAGAATTTCCAATACTCTAACGAGAGAAAATCTCGTGCCTCTATATCTGTGTAAATTTAGAGAATTTTTAATTAAATCTCTTTTTTCTTCTGTGTTTGTGCAGTTTGCCCAACCTTCATTTCCTGTAATATGAAATTGCTCTGCCAGATGAACCAGGGCTGATTCTTCAACCTTGTCAAATAAGTAAATTAAAAGACATTCTGTATCTAAGCTCTGAAAGCGACTGAAAAGTTCGTCAAATACCATTGCAGACAGGTCGTTAATCGGAGATAGGTTTGTTTTATTCATCTGCCCGTTCTCCTATTGTTATTTTGATACTTTCAAGATTTGCCCATTGGTTTTTGGCTAATTTTTGAAAAGAGGGTGCAGCTAGTTCAACTTTATACACACCATAAATAGAATTTAATATTGCAATAATTTGTGTTGGTACAATATCCTTTCCGAGTTTCGAAGATAATTCTTCTTTGTATTTCGCTAAATTCTCATTTACTAATTGTTTAACGGCATTTTCATCTGCATCAACATAAAGGTACAACACAGCCGTTATACTAAAATTGATTTTCTGAGGGGAATGCACGACAACTTTATCGGTCAAAGGACGGACTTTGTCTGAGCTTAAATAATCAGTGATTAGCTCAATCATTTCAGGATTTGGATTCCCTGTATTTAACAGAGGATAAATATCAACAACCCCTGCTGAAGATGACATAACTTCGACATCTATTACACTTTGATGTGCTGATAAAGTATGAAATTTGTATGCCCCCTTACTGCCTGCATTAGAATAACTTTCAGGTGCAAGCCGTATTCGTTCCCTTAAACTTTCCTTGTCCTCTTCGTCAGCACCTCCGTATGTGATTTGTGTATTATAGACGGTGTTTATATAATCAATAGGAGTTAACAGGTTAGTAATGGAATTAACAGCATAATTATTAGCATCAGCTCCTGTCGTTGTACAGGAACATTTAACCTCCGCAGATAAACTTCCTGCTTTTATTGTTACATCTTCTTCTGTTTTAAAAATAAATTTACCGTCAGAAGTTTCAATTTCACAACCTGCATCTATAAAAATATCAAAATCAAGAACCTCATCAACTTCAAATTTAAATATTGATTGAGCTGCTTTCCCTTCAAGTTTTTTAACCCCGACAAGTTCTCCGAGATGCTCCAATACTTCAATTGAGGCATAATTTAATAGGTTAGTTTTTGCTACTTCTTGAATTTTTATTCTCAATAAGTTTTCTCTATATGCACCAACATCTATCAAAATACGTTCTAATTGTGCAGGTTGAAGTGTCTTGCCTGTTTTTTCTTCATACAAAGCAATCCATTCTTCTGTAATTTTTTCAGCATTTCTTTCAATAAAATTCGGTTCAGGTAAATTTGTCATAATGTAACTTCCGTATATCCATTGGCATTGGAATCTTTTAAACCCCATTCAACTTTAATTTTGATTATTGTGTTCTCAATTTCGACTTCAACAGAATTAATTTTTATACGAGGCTCCCATTCCGTAATAGCATCAACTGTTTCACGTATTATATTGGGAGTTGCTTCGTTTACTGGGTAATCAATGTATTTATATATGTCCGAACCAAAGGTTGGACGGTGAGGCACAGAGCCTTTTTTAGTTAAAAGTATAATTGCGATGCATTGATTTATATCATCAACACCTTCTGCAACTTCTCCGATTGAATTTAGTTTTAATTGCCAATCAACGTAGGTGATTTCATTTAAGTTTGTCATAGGGGTAAATATTTTTCTTACATTGTTTTATTAGGTGTAGATGTCGGACTCCCTTGATTCCCAGTATGGGAATGAGAATTATATGTATCTCTCATTGCTTGCATAGAGGATGTTTTGTCAGTTATATCAGCATTTGATTTTATGCCGTCTGTATTAATCAGTGTTCCTGTGTGATTAATATTGCCGTTTAAGTTTATGTTTTCAAAGGTTATATTCAAAGAATTGGTTTCTTTATCGATATTAATCAGAGAATTGTTTTCCAAATTAAGTGAAATCTGTTTTTCTGAAATAACCGCCGGCACATCTTCAGTTGAATAAATTGCTCCGAGAATTACTCCATCCTCAGAGTTTTCATCCATAAGGCAGGCGACTTGCTCTCCAATGTCGGGCATTGCATAAAATTTATCTTTGAATGTCTTTGTTTGCAAGACTGGTAACCAGTAAGAAGTCGATTCGTCGTCTTGAAAACTTACACGAGCTTGAGCATTCAGAGCATTAATTTGAGAGATGATTCCAAATCTTAGCACGATACCACCTCACAATATGTTTTATAACCATTTGACCTGTCATAAGTATGACGAGCTTGTTTTATGTGATATTTACCTGAAAAATGCCCAATTCCTTTGAGTTCAATGTTAGTACCGGCAATTAAATACGGATTTCCGCTAAACTCAAGTGAGCCTTCAATTTTATCATCAGCAGTTCCGAGAGCCGCTTTTGCTTTTACTATGGCTTGTTTTTTGTCAGAACAGCGTGCTGTAATTTTTAAAGTATCACCCTTTGCAACATTCTCATTTCTTGCCGTTGCCTTAACTGTTTTCTTTTTCTTTGGATCAAAGTATGAAACCTGAACAGCTTTGTATTTTTGAGAAGTTTTTTCTCTGAGATTTATATGCAGCAAATCGGATTTATAAAATATCTGAGTAGATTTTGCACCCTTAAGTTTAGTTACATCATAGAAAACGAGATTATTTTCAGCAATTTTGAAGATATAACCGTATTGTTCTGCCAATTTTGTAAGAAATGTCAGGTCTCTTTCTTGATTTTGCGTAATCCTGTCAACTCGCACATCTGCAATCTCTCCAACGAGAGTGTATCCGTGCTTATCGGCAATCTCTTTTACTATTTGTTTTAGGGTTTTATTTTCATAACCTTGAGAATTCTTTTGTCTTAAAGGCTTTTTAATTCCTGTAGCAAGCCCCTTGACGGTTATAACGTCAGGCGGAGTGTCGTATTCCAGTTCGTCAATTTCAAAAACTCCGCAATTAAGAAGTTTTTCTGCCTCATAACCAATATATGCACGCAAGGAATCTCCTTTAGTTGGTATCCAAGCTCCTTGCCATATTTTTTCGGCATCTTCAAACATAATTACAAGTTCGTCAGATTCTCCATGTTCAACATCTGTATATTCAATAGAAGTAACATACAGAGAAACATCTTTTGTTATATTCTTTTTTTCATAAAATAATTCAAAAATTGGGACTAGCATGTTTATTTTTCTTAATAACCTTTAGTCTGGAAAATAGTTGTAATTAAACAGTCTTGCGATAAAATAAGTAATAAGAACAGCTAAAACTTAGTAATAACAATCAATAGGGTTGAATTTTTTAAATTTATAGTGTATAATGTTTATAGATAGTCTTGATACGGTAAATCTTGCAACCGAGCCAACAGGCGACAGTGGTGGAGCAAGCCCACATAATCAAGACTATCTTTTTTATTGCTTATTAATATTTACAATATCTATCAAAGTTTAGTAGATGTAGAGATTTAACAAAGTTTTCTTTTCGATTTTTTGTAGTTTTAATAACCAGTTTATAGTATTTTTTATCAGCTTTAAAAAGAATTACATCATATCCCGTTTTGGACTTGTAATATTTCGATGGGGATTTAACAATTAAAGGAATCTTAGCATAATCATTATCTTCAACTTCAGGATGAGATAATCTATTTTTTATCATATTGTCTATTGAAAATTTTAATTCACATTTGGTACAGTTTAAAAGTTTTCTAATATCTTCAGATATAAAACCAATGACAATATAGCTGTTTAAAACAGATGGATTGAAAACTTGTCTGGCATATGCAATTTTTTCAGAATTACTTAATCCGTCAGTATTATTCCTGATGTATTCAGTTAAATTACAACTATCTTTGCTAAACTCTTCAAAATTACTATATTTCTTTGGATTAATTTCTTTCATGAAAAATGCCTTTAATATGATAATTCTAGCATAAATATGCGGCATTAGTTGTTCTTATTATTTAATTTTCAAAGTACAAAACGGGAATAAATTTATTTTTTCCAAGGGGGCAGTTCAAACTGTATGGTTTCAGATTCTTCAAGGACAGGGATTTTGAGTTTTATTCCTGCATCTAAGACAGGCTCAATTGAAACTTCGGGGTTTGCTTTTATAATCTCTTCGTATAAATTCGGGTTGTTATAATATTTCTGAGAAATCATATCCCAACGATCTTCATCACGAGTGATATATGTATAATATTCTGTCATTTCTTTTTGAAACCTTTATTTTCTTTTTTATCTTCGGGAACTTTTCCTGTGTATTCTCTTAATCGAATATCGACCTGAACAGCCATCAAGTCCCCTTCCGGCGAGGCTTGCTCTACTGCTTGTCCGATTTCATCAATGACGAAAACTCCGACATATTCACCGTTCCCTTTTATAAATTTCAATGCGGTTGCCGCATCTGCGACATCTTTTAGCTTTTTAATTTCATCCTCCGGCACGCAGAAATTACGATGGAAGTTTAACTTTATATTCTCTTCCTGCAAATTTTTACCTAAAAATTGCAGAATTGGTTTGTTTTCTATACGGTCGTGTTGAGCATAATTGTAGGATACTGTTTCATTTAATCCGTTGAAATACGTTATTAATTCAAATTTTATGTCTCCGAGTTGAGCGAACAATTTCAAAACTCCTTAATAAGCAACACGTTCCTTACGTTCAAACTCCCTTTTAATGATGCTCACAACGTCGTCTTTATGTTTTTTGAGCATTTTCAGAAACTCATCTTTAGATTCACTTCCTGATATTGTGATTGTTGGATTGTAGGTAATGATAAATGATGGAGAAGCTGATTTATTCACTCCTCTTGTGTGGGCTTTTAAGCCCCCTGAAAATACTCCCAAGGTCTTAGTCATCGCATTTTGGAGAGGCAACGGTTTTAATGTTGATGCAATTGTTTCAACAATTTTTACCTTATGCAAATCTTTAAGCGGCCCCGTCTTTGCAGGGGAATGAGGCAAGTGGTCTCGTATAATCTGTGCGTGTTTTCCGATTGCTTCTTTAGTTTTTCCAAGTTTGGATAATATTCCGTTTGCAAGCATATCGCCGATTTTTCTGCCAAATTCAAAGACTTTTGTTACAAGTTCGACTATTTTTACAATAGTACCTGCGATAGCTTTACCAAAACGAACGCCCATTTTTTCCGCAGCACCGCCTGTATCTTCAACAGGTTTTATTAGTTTTTTGAACCAATCAACAATGGCTTTTATAGGGGCTATAATTGGCGAAAGTGCTTTCCCCATTCTCTGGAATAACGGCATCAACGGTTGTAAACCCTCTTTTAATTCCTGCCACATACCTTTAAAGAATCCTGAAATCGGTTTCCAGTATTTGTAAATTACAAGAGCAACAACACCGATAGCAAGAGCAATCCAACCGAGTGGTGATGTGAGTAGTGTTACAGAGAATGCTCTAAAAGCAATTATTGCATTTTTTATCATGCCGGGAATAGATAAAAAACCTGTTTTGAACGCCTTTAAACCGTTTATAAAATTAGTTGGCATTGCTCTCATTGATGCAACAGTCCACTCTTTGAGAGCCGCAGAAGACTTAGAGATATTTGCAGGCAGAGTTTTAATTCCGTTAATTAAGCCGTTACGCAAATTTTTATCAAACTGTGCAATATTTCCGATAAAACCACCGCTTGTTGCAGAATTCAATCCTAAAAACTGCATTAGTTTTTGAGAGTTTTGAACTAAAACAGGAGTTAAATCTCTGGCATACTTGAGGAATGTTCCATACATTCCGACAAATTTGCCGATAATTATTGTTGCGGTGCCAAGTACGGTTAAAAGGATTCCTAATCCGATTGTTCCAATAATCGCCCCGAATAAACCTTTTTGGAGTAAAGGATTATTATTTATTTTTGTCAGGAGATTGTTTATTAACTCAATTGGCTTATGAAGATGAGGAAATACGAGTTCTTTCATATTGATTTTTAATAATTTAAACTGCTCGTTTGTGGTTTCCATCATGTGTTCAAAGTCGGAATCAACAACGCCCTCGGCACTTAATGCAGATGCTTTTATCCTTTTATATTCATCAAGATTCTGCATCATAGGTTTTATGAAATTTAAAACCTGTTTATCCTGAAAAACTTCTGACACCTTGAACACATCTCCGCCGGAGAGTTCCGTCATCATTTCAATTACTTCTAAGATTGGATCACGCCCCTGAGCGGCCGCATCTAAAAGAACCTGCTTGAGATTAACCCCGAAAACTTCCTCAAAGTTCTTTACAGCAAGAGGAGAAGTAACTTTTTGAATAAAGTTTTCGAGGTTGTTTGCCGCTTCTGATGCCTCACCTGCACCTTTCATGGCAACTTGCAGGGCAGCACCTAAAGATGCAACAGCAGGAGTCCCTTTCATTCCAAGCATAGCAGCACCTGCCGTTAAACTCGGAAATGCTGCTGCCATATCTTTTAATTCAAACCGTCCCTCTTTGCCTGACATTGCGAGGATGTCCATTGACTTTCCTAAATCATCAATCGGAACTTTTAAGTTATCACTTACAGCAAAAGCTGTTCTTGAAATATCTTCAATGGCTGCCTGTTCACCTGTTGCAGTTCTTCCTATGACATTCATATAATCAAGAGCTTTTGTGGGATCAATCCCTGATGCAACTAGAACGTTTAAACCTTCTGCGATTTCAGGCCGCATCTGGTTTGTATATCTTGAAATAGAAGCAAGACGTTTATCCATATCTTCTAATTGTTTTGCAGATAATTGCCCGACATTTCCGAGTTCTCTTAAGCGGTGTTCCATTTGAAATGCTTCAGGAATAGCCTCTGTAATTCCAAGTTTGTACGCAAGCCCACCCCCTGCAAGAGTCAATGCCCCTCCGATTTTTGTCATATTCTGACCGAGTCTGTCCAACATATCTGAGGTGTTTTTTATTTCTCGCTGAAGTCTATCAAACTCATCATTGGATTTATTTACAGCATCACGAATAACCCTCGACATTTTATCAAAGGCTACAAGAGTTAATGATACTTTCATAAGACTGTCCATCATTGGTAATACCTCACAGATTTTATACTGTAAGGACAGTCTTTTAACTCGGCATCAAGAAAATATTCAAAATTAAATTTTTGATATTCTCTTGATTTTCTCGTTATCATTGTGTCAAGCATTCGTTCAGACTTTCATTTTGGTTGTTTGAGTATTTAATGGCTTGATTGCACCAGTATGCAAGGGTTGGGATGGACATTTCGCATAGTTCTGAATACTGCCATCCCGTTATCTTGCATAGATGAATTACACTTTGGCTGTCGGGGAGGTAAGAGCAGAGGTCAGAGCCGTTACTATCTCTGTTTTTTCTTCCGTTTTCGCCGGGATTTCTTTCGCTTTCCCCACCGTTAACTTTCCCGAAATTTCACCTTGAAGAGCTAACACATCTTCCAAGTCCATTTCAAGGATGTCTTCATAAACGAGCTTTTGCCCGTCAATTTCAACAAGTTCGGCTATAAGAGCATAGGGTATCTCGTCAGAGGTTTTGGCTTTAATTTGAGCCTGCAATAGGTCTTTACCCTTGCCCTTTTCAATGATTGCAATTTTTCCTGATGGTAATGTTAATTCTTTTGGCATAATTTTGTTATACTCCTTTTCTTATTTATGTTTATGCTCCTGTATTCTTTTTGAATTGAGACAACATATCTATAACATTGACTTTATAGATGTTTTCAAGAACATCAATTTCAAATATCTCGACTCCATCGACAATAAGTTTTGCATAAGTTACAGACATAGTTGTTTCATATTCTGCATTTTCGTGTGGCTTTAAAGTTCCTAGCGGAAATTCTTTAAATGTTCCAATTAAAAAAGCAGTAGCAGGAACTTCACTAATTCTTCCCATACCGTTATAAGTTTCAAGGGACGCTCTTACCTGAATCATTGTTGATAAAAACGGATTAGATGCTGTCATTAAAACTTCCGGATAGAGTGCATTCCATTTTATTTTGCATTCAAGTTTGTCAATTCCTGCAAAAAATTCAGCAGTACCGACCATCCCAAGGGCTTTGTGTTCAGCCATTTTGTGTTTTATTTGCGGAAGTTGAACTTCTTCAGCTCTGCCCAGTAGATTAACTCCGTTCATATACACATTAGCATTGGTTAATTTATTTATTTTCATTTTTGTCATAACTTATATACTTCCTTTTTGGTAAAATCCACACTCTCCAATACCTATGTCTGAGTAGTGCAATATAACAATTTCTTGTGTAATAGCTTGTATTAGCGGACACTCCTTTACGTTTTTACAGGTTCTGCATAAATCGTAGCTTTCACAAAATATTTCAAGTTCTCCACAATTATTGATTTTGGCTTTCATTAACTCCCCATTGATTTCAGTAATTCTATATTTATAAAACTTTCAAACGTTATACGTTCAGCCGGAGTAGGGGGCATAAACTCGATATCAAAAATAAGATGCCCGTTAGCAATTTCTGTAGCAGGATTTTTATCAGGATTATATGAACATTTGCCATCTATTAATGCGCCTCTACCAATCAGAGTTCTTATAAATGCATTAACTGTTTCATTAATAGAATCGATTAAACCGTTGTCAATAGGGAAATCTATAAATTGAAGCATTGAATATTCTACACTTTCATGAAGAATATCAGCAGTCCGCCTTATGTTTATAAAATTAGTAACGTGAGTAGAACTTGGATATGCTGCTGAACGGTTTCCCCACGTTCTAAAACCAGAACCGTAAGAATTAAAAACAGTTACAATCCCTGCTTCGTTTAGAGTGTTAACTTCCGAACTCGGATCATTAATCATTGATGTCAGCTGCTTTTCAACACCTATAATCCCTTTTATTTCTGTGTTAGATGGAGACCAATGATAGCCTTTATCAATATCTTTTGCTGCAATAACGCCTGCTAATCTTTGTGAGTATGGTTCCAATATGTTAGTATCAGTTACGGAATCATAGACTTTTAAATGCGGATAACACAGAATAATTCTGTCAGAAGATATGTTGAAGTTGATTGTTCCTTGTGGACCTCGTCCTGTTATTACATCTTGAACGCTGCTGCCTAAAGGAGCATCGACAATACCGATTGCTCTTATTTTGTCGCATATTGTATTCATTTCTGTAACAATAGCTGAATCTTCGCAATATACAGGGGAAATTATTATTTTGGGGAAATATCCAAATAATGAATAACAATCCTGAAAGGCTTTTATTCCCGTTCTTTTACCAGTATCAGCATCTATAGATCCGATAATGTCTCCTTTAGTAACTTTTGAAACATCCTCGTGTCTATCCGGATCAAAGACATTAATTACGATAACAACACCGGCACCTTGGTCAAAAATAGCATTAAGTGCCTGCGGAATGGTAAATCCGGCTTTTGATTCACCAAAATATTTAACGGCATCAATCTCATTTAATATTAAAACTGGTTCATTTATAGTCTTATATTCTTCAGATACGTCTTCAACTGGTGCAGTACCAACTAATCCTATAACGGCAGTTTTTACTGTTTTTACTGTCCTTGCACCTTTTTCAATTTCTATCGTTTCAACGCCATGTAAAAAACTTGCAGGCATTTACAATTCCTCCATTTCTTCTATGCTTGGTATTGTGAGGGTAAATCTTAATTCGTATTGCCAAATTCCGTTAGTTTCCGAAATAAAATTTTCTTTCACCGGTTTTAACTTAGTACATCCGGGAATTTGATAACCACATAAAATTTGTCTGACTTTTTCTAATGTTTCATAGGCTCCTTCGTTAGAGCGAAGATTACGAGTTACAATTGTAATCGCAAATTCAAGTCTTTTCTCCTGTGAGATTAAGAAAATCTCATTAGAATTTGTATAGTTTGCACCCTGATAATGAACAAGAATTGCTCCAATCGGGTGTAATAAAGTAAATTCTTGGGGTTTTTCCGGAAACCCTTGAACCATAAACTTAGGGAAATTTTTCTTCAGCTTATCTACAAGGGTATTTTCAATATTTCTAATATTCAAAATTTATGACTCTCTTATTAAATAATTTATCTAATTCAGTTTTATTCGTTCGATATTCTCCTGTGGATTTCAGGTTTATATCTGATTCAGTTTCAAGCGTAATAACTCCTTTTTTAAGTAGTTCAAGAGTTTTTATGGCATTTTTGTAATTTTCAGATATAGTTTCAGGAATTTCTGTATAAATTCTTCTTGAAAACAATCGGTAAACAGATAAATCCAGAGCTATTACCTTTAACAAAGGAAAGTGGGTATTGAGAGGTAAAGAATATTTTCCTCTCAAATACCCATCGATAAGTGTAGAGGAGTAGATAAGGGCTTCCTCACAGACAATGGTGTCGATTTGATTATCATTACCATTATCATTTGTCAGCTGAGCCAGGGGTAAAGTACCGATACGAATTTGTATATCTTCGAGAGTGCAATAGTCCAAAATTAAATTCCTCGCACAATTCTAATCACTTCTCCTGTTGAAGCTGTATCAAGAGAATATCCGTTAACTGCTTGTGATTCAGCAGCAACTATGGCTTTCCCATTTTTATTGGATGTTACAGCATCTCCTATTGCAATATTTCCTTCTGACTCAATAAGAAAAATTCCAAGAACACCAACCGGAGCATATTGTCCTTTTTCAATTTCAACCTCTGATACTCCAAAAGCCTTTATGCCCTCTGTACAAATATTTCCGTTAAAATCAATAAATCTTTGTTTAGGCAAGTCAGCAACGGCTTTTACTGAATCAATTAATAGTGGTTTATATAGTTTATTTGCCATTGTTATCGACCTCCGTATCATTCTTTACTTCTTTTTCAGTAGTTTCTGATTTCGCTTTTGACACACTTTTATTTGCTTTATTTTCTACAGAGGCAATGGGTGTTAATATATCTGATAGTTTTTTGGCTTGTTTTTCATCTAGTTCAATAACATCGCCAAGCTTATACAATTTACCGTTGTGTAGAAGATTTGTGTTTTTTAGTTTGTATTTTTTATTAGCCATTAGAATTATCCTCTTGATTTTTGTAAGGTGGATCTGAAGGATCAACAACATTAGAAATTAAGTAACCTGCTTCTGCTCCGACTAAAAACGGTGTATAAATATCCGTAGCCCGAATATATTTGACTTTGTTTCCTTCTTTTTGGTATTCATCAACCTGAAGAGCATCTTTTTTTCGGATAGTATAACCATACGTCGGATCATATTCAGTTCTTGACGTATATTGGGGCACATAAGCAAGAATAATATTGTTACCCCATACTCTTGAAAATTTATTGCTTAAATCCGTAAAAATTGTTTTTCCTATTACAATGTTTTCAATTTCAAAAAAATCTTTTAACAGTTGCAGAGTCAAAATTTTGTTTTGGTTATCCGAAATCATATCTTTTAGTTCAGGATGTCGTTTTATACGTTCCCAGACTTCTTGACCAATAACCATTGTATTGGGATCTTGACCGATATTTCTGCAAATAGCATTTTTAGCATCATCAATTACCCCAACTGGATCAGATTGTTTTTTAGAGAATTGACTTGAACCTGATAAAACTATTTTGTTATCAGTAGGATAATTTTCAGGATTTTGAGCTAAATCAGCACACTGCTTTTCATGTTTTAATTTCAAACCCTCAGTTACAACATTTGTTGCATGTATTTGTAACTTAACCTTTTTTGATTCTTCTTCCTCCCTGTAATCTATCGGATATGCTAAATCGTGTTCCGTTAATGTAGCAGTATGTTTTGAAAAACCTTGAGGACTTATAACATTAGAGTTTGCTCTAATAGCTCTTTCGGTATCATACATTTGGAATGCTTCCTTATTAAATTGAAAAATATCTATTTTTTCCAACTCAGAATAAATTGTCGGAAACAATGTATCTGCAACAAAAGAGTTATTTTTGTAACCACGAGCAACTTCAGATAGATATGCGTTTATACGTAATTCTTCTAAACGACCCATTTTATACCTCCTTAACCTTTAATAGTGCATCTTTAAAGGAAATATTTTCTTTTTCAGCAATTGCAGTTGCCTGTTTATAAATCTCTAAACTTTCTTCATCAGCATCTGCATATTTTTCAACTTTTGGTTTTGCACTCTGTTTTTGTTTAGTTGCAATCTCATTAAATTCAATTTGCTTTGGCAAAGAGGTAATAAAGTTTTTAAAATTATCGACACCGTTGGAGGACTCGTCAAACTTTTTAATGTTATCCAAGTCCTGTAAAATAGAAAAAACGGTGTCTTTATTAGCAGGTGTAAGAACTCCAGATTCAATTTGTTTATCAATAAATTCCGTGAAATCCTTATCCCTGATTTTTGCCTTAATATCCCTTAGTTCTCTTGAAAGTTCATCTTTGCCTTCAGCATCTTCTTTAAACTTTGCAAGTTGAATATTAAGGTCTTTAACCTGAGCTTTTAAATCTTTAATTTCATTATTTTTCTTTGAATTTTCTTTAAAAAAATCAACCTGATTTTGTAAATCAGCAATTGTTGATTTTAACGTCTTAATTTCAACTGAATCATTATCCATTCCGCCCGGAACTTCAAAAATATAGGTTTCGGATTCACCTTCTTTAAACTCGACAGCTTTCATTCCTTTTACTTGCGGAATAGATGCCCCTAAAAATGAAACAGCTTTCAGATATGGTTTTTTGCCCTCAAGCTCTTTATATATCTCAACAGATATTTTTTTATACTTACCTTGATTTACAAATTCTTTTAACTCATCTGACAAATCTTTAAAAGATGCTTTTAGTATGCCATTTTCTTCTTTTAGGCTTTCAACCCAACCGTATGCCGGACCTTTTTGCTCATGATCCAAAGTTATTGGAGCTTCACAAAAAGCGGGATCATAATTTTTAGCAAGTTCAGATACCTCAGATTTACTAAAATTACCTTGAGGATACGAACCGGCTTTAAATACTTCAAAAAATTTCATTAAATAAAACCTTTCTTTGCAAAATTTCAACTGCAAATCTATTTCTATGTTGGAAGTATAATTTGTTTTTTCTTGCCGTCTCAAATATAGCCTTACATTTATTTCGGCGACTCTGAAGAACTACTTTTAATAAACACTTCTCCTTATAAGTTGAAGTGGCAATTTATCACAAGTTATCTTTAGAGAAAGACACAGGCATAAAGCCTCTTTTCTTTTTGCCAAGAAAGGGATAAACAACAATGGAAATATCTATATTAGTAAAATTGATTGAAAGTATCGGTTTCCCTGCGGTAATTTTTGTTATTTGGTACATATACCATAATGCTCAGGTTAAGACTTTTGAAAAAATTATTTCTAATAATTTTGAAATATTAAAAGATTTAGTTGAAACCAATCAATATAATGCAACTGTACTGTCCAGGATTGAAAGCAAAATAGATAGTAATCTTTGGTGTCCAGTCTTAAAAAGGGAGATTTCGGCATAATGAATATTGAAAGAATTCAACTAAAGGGACAACTTGCAGAAAGCAAATCAAAATACAAAAATTTAGATGTAGAAGCCTCCGCCTTGGTAATTCTTATACGGTCTCTATTAAATCCGTTTGAAGAAGATACTGCCAAACTTGATACTCAAAAAGCACTTGCATCAATGCAAAGACTTAATGAATTGGTAATTGAACTCAAAAATCTAAAATCCCAAATTTACAAATTGGAGGAGTATTTTGAGTAAAAAAGATGTATTACTTGAGACGGCTCAAAGGATGTTTGTTGTCGAACAAATGACAATAGAGGAAATTGCCGTGAAACTTGAGGTAAACGAAAAAACAATTCGAAGATGGAAACAAAGATATGATTGGGATTACAAGAAAAACAATTATATTAATTCAAAAACTATGTTCCACGAAGAATTGTATAACTTTGCTCGTAAACTGATGACTTCCATTGAATCTGATATTGATAGCAACGAAAGAGTTGATCCCGGCAGAATGTTTGCTTTTACAAAAATGCTTCCATTGATTACCAAAATCAAAGAATATGAAGAATCGGTCTCTAAAAAACAAAAAGATTCTGAAAACAAAGGGATTACTCCTGATTTTATAAAGCTCATTGAAACCGAAATATTAGGAATGAAACCAAGTGAAAACTAATTATTTTTTACCCTATCAAGAGCGTTGGCTTGACGATAAATCTAAAATAAAAATATGGGAAAAATCAAGACGTATTGGTGCTACTTATGTACAAAGTTATGAAGATGTCAGGGACTGTATCAATAAATCAGTTCCTGCGGTTTGGTTTTCTTCCGCTGATGAATCTGCAGCAAAAGAATATATTGACTATTGCGAACAATGGGTAAAATTATTTCACTCAACAGCAAAAAGAATTGGCGAAGTTATTATTGACAACGAAAAAGACATCAAAGCACTTGTTATAGAGTTTTCAAACGGTACAAAGATTCATGCACTTTCTTCCAATCCAAAAGCTTTCCGTTCTAAAGGTGGAAAAGTTGTTCTAGATGAATTTGCATTTCACAATAATGCAGATGAATTATGGAAAGCTGCCCGTCCTTGTATAACCTGGGGATATCCGTTAAGAATTTTATCTACCCATAACGGACAAAACTGTTTGTATTACAGGTTTTTAGATCAGATTCAAAAAGGTCAACTTAAATGGTCACATCATAAAACCCCAATCCAATTAGCAGTAGAAGAAGGATTGGTTGATCGCATATACAAAAGAGAAACCTCTGCACAGGAACGTGAAGCTTGGATAAAAAATGAACAGGAAAACTGTTTTAATGAATATACTTGGTTGCAGGAATATTGCTGTATTGCCGTTGATGAAACAAGTGCTTTTTTACCATACGACTTAATAACATCGTGCGAATTGGACGATATCCTAAAATCTTTATTTGAAATTCAACACGACTTCTATGTCGGTGTAGATGTTGGCAGGAAAAAGGATTTAACTGTTATTTGGGTATTGGAGAAAATTGAAAATATAAAATATACAAGAAAGGTTATTGAGTTAGCGCAAATGCCATTTTGCAAACAAGAAGAAATACTTCACGAAATTTTATCGCATAAATTCTTCAGACGGAATTGTCAAGATAATACCGGGATTGGTATGCAAATGGCGGAAAATGCACAATATAAATTTGGAAAATTTAGAGTTGAAGGTATTACTTTCACAAACAAAATTAAGGAAGAATTAGCATATAATCTAAGAACTGAATTTGAAAATAAAACGGTATTTATTCCTAAAAGACATGAAATCAGAGAAGATTTACATTCTATAAGACGTTTAACAACCTCTGCCGGTAATATCCGCTTTGATGCAGAACGTTCAGATAACGGACACGCTGATAGGTTTTGGGCATTAGCACTGGCGCTGCATGCCGTAAATAATAGTTCCGGCGAAATAAATATTTCTACTCGAAGGAAAAGAAAAATGCCGGAACTTTTAAAACCGTTTTAAGGTGTTTTTTATTCCTTTGTATAACTTTATACCAAATTAGATATTCAATAGCCTTTTAAAGGCTATTAAACACGAATTAAATAATATTTTTATTAATCTCACAAGGATTTTTTATGAAAAAAGATTTTGCAACAGAAATTGCAACCAGAAAAAGAAGTCTAAACTTCTATTCCTTAAGTTTATATCTCCCTGATCCAGACATTGTTCTTCGTAAACAAGGCAAGGATATGAAAGTTTATAATGAATTACTCTGTGATTCACACGTTTTTGCTTGTGTACAATCAAGAAAATCAGGTGTTCTCTCGCTTGAATGGGATATTAATAGAGGACTAGACAAAGATAAAAATGCTAAACTAATTGAGGATTTACTTAAAAAACTTGATATTTACAGGTTTATTAACGATATATTAGATGCTACATTATTTGGATTTCAGCCAATAGAAATTATATGGGGAAAAGTCGGAAACTTTGTGCTCCCAATAGAATTAAAATCTAAGCCACCTGAGTGGTTTTGCTTTGATGATGATAACAAGTTAAAATTTCGCACAAAGGAAAATTATTACGGGGAAGAATTAGCACATTATAAATTTTTATGTCCGCAATCCAATCCAAGTTATGAAAACCCTTATGGCGAAAGAACTTTATCCAGAGTATTCTGGCCCGTTACTTTTAAAAAGGGAGGATTAAGATTTTGGGTAGTATTTACGGAAAAATACGGAATTCCTCATTTAATAGGCAAACATCCAAGGGGTGCATCAAAAGAGGAAACTGATGAACTTGCCGATATGTTAGAGGATATGGTTCAGGATGCCATTGCTGTTATTCCTGACGATTCTTCAGTAGAAATTCAAGAAGCAAATAAATCTTCATCTGCTGAAATTTTTGAAAAATTAATCGACAAGATGAATTCAGAAATATCAAAGGCTATTTTAGGACAAACCCTAACGACTGAAATTGGCGGAACCGGCAGTTATGCTGCATCAAATACACATATGGCTGTTCGACAAGATATTATTAATTCAGATAAAAAACTTGTTGAAAAAACTATAAATCAATTAATTCAATGGATTTATGAAATTAATTTTTTTTCTAATGCAGAAGTTCCTGTGTTTGAGATGTATGCACCTGAAGAAGTTGATTTAACTTTAGCTCAAAGAGATAAAATACTTTCTGAAACAGGAGTTAAATTTACAAAAGAATATTTCATAAAAGCCTACGGTCTTGAAGATGAGGATTTTGATATCCGAGAAGATGTTATCCCTGCAACAAATTCTCAGTTTAGTGAATTCAAAGAAGATGCATCCGGTCCCGGACAAGAACAAATTGAAGATTTGTACAAGTTTATTTCAGACAATAAATTATCTGAACAAGCTCAAAAAATGATTTCTCCTTTAATTGCATTAATTGATGATTGTGAGGATTTTAACGAAGTTTATGAACTATTAACCGATAAGAACCTTCACTCTAAACAATTTGAGCAAACTCTTCAAAAGGCTTTGTTCTTGTGTGAACTGCAAGGAAGGAGTGATGGTCTTGAATAAACAATTGACTAACTTGGGGGCTCGCAATAAACAGCATTCCGAGTCTTGCTCAACGCAAGCCTCTCCAGCCTCTGCTCGCCTCCGCTTTCTTGATTTATTCTCAGGCATTGGTGGTTTTAAAATTGCACTTGAAAGAGCCGGTTTTAAGAGCATAGGGTTTTGCGACAACGATGAGTATGCGAATAAACTATATCGAGCATATTTCAAAAATGATAAGGAATTATTTTACGATGACATCAGAAAAATCAACACATCAGAACTCCCCGATTTCGATATCTTATGTGCAGGATTTCCTTGTCAATCTTTTTCAATTGCTGGAAAAAGACGAGGATTTGAAGACACAAGAGGTACAATGTTTTTTGAAGTCGCACGGATTCTTAAAGACAAACGACCCAAATATTTTATTCTCGAAAACGTTAAAGGCTTACTTAATCACGACGGAGGCAAAACTTTCCAAACAATACTTAAAGTTCTCTCCGACATTGGGTATAGCGTACAATGGCAATTACTTAATTCTAAGTTCTTCGGAGTACCTCAAAACAGGGAAAGAGTGTACATTGTTGGATGTTATGGAAAAGAATGTACCGGAAAAATATTTCCTCTCTCCGGAAGCAATTCAGAAAATTATAGCGAAGTCAGAATAAAACAAATCCCACCAACAATAGGTAATTCTCAAGGAAATAGAGTTTATTTTACTGATGGATTAAGCACCTGTTTAACATCAAATGGTGGAGGACAAGGTGGAAAAACAGGTTTGTATTTTATCAATAAGCCAAGATTTGATAAATATAAACAGTCAGATATTGTTGAAACTCTAAAAGTTGCAGGAGATACTCCCTTAATGAAAGTTCGAAACGGAACTAAAAAAGGGTTTGATGAGGCTTGCATTGGTGATGGTATTAATTTAGCTTATCCTCAATCTAAAACAAGAAGGGGACGTGTCGGTAAAGGTTGTTCGCAAACTCTTGATACAAATTGCAATATGGGAACAATTGATGATTATCGTATAAGAAGATTAACACCTCTTGAGTGCTTTAGATTACAGGGATTCCCCGATGAAATGGTAAAAGTCGCAAGAGATATTGGTCTGGCTGATTGCAGATTATATAAGATGGCAGGAAATGCAATTACTGTAAATGTTGCTGAAGCTGTTGCAAGAAAAATTGCGGATTGCGAGCAGAGGGCGGAGGGCTTGGAGAAGTCCAAGACCGCAGACCCGTTTAATGCGAGCAACCAAGCGGCAGAGGTTGAAAATGGTTCAACTTAAAGGTTTATTTAAACTCGCTCCTACTGCAGCAATAAAATATTTCAAGAAAAAAGGACAAACATATACTTGGGATTGGTACGAGCTATGGCAGGATGCACATAAAAAGACTTTTACTGTTGCCAAAGTTATGCGAGAAGACATATTAAAAGATATTCGTTCTGCATTAGATAAGGCTCTTGAAGAAGGGAAAACTTTTCAAGAATTTCAAAAAGAACTTAAACCTACCCTGCAAAAAAAAGGTTGGTGGGGCGAACAGATTGTAGTTGATACTCAAGGCAATGCCGAAAAAGTGCAACTTGGTTCAATGTATCGTCTAAAAACAATCTATGCCGTCAATATGCAAACTTCATATATGACAGGGCGATATAAAACGCAAATGGATAATATAGACAATCGTCCTTATTGGGAATATGTCGCAGTATTAGATAGCAAAACAAGACCTGAACACGCACAGCTTCATGGATTGGTTTACAGGTATGATGACCCGTTTTGGGCTAGTTTTTACCCACCAAACGGTTGGAGATGCAGATGCAGAGTAAATGCTCTGTCTAATTACAACCTGCAAAAAAAGAATATAAAACCAAGTGATTCAACAGGAACACTCTCTCAAGAGATGCGACTCGTCTCGAAAAAATCAGGAGAATACAAACCGGTTACAGTTTACACAGATCCATTGACCGGTAAAAAAATTGCCCCGGATGTTGGTTGGTCTCATAATCCTGCAAACGGATTTTCGGAAGGGTGAAGCGAAGCGTAACCCGTAAGGTGTCGGGAAGCTGAGAACTTTCCGACACCCCGAATAATCCAAGACAGCGGTTTGAATGATATTTGAACACTATTAAAACAAGTATAAAAGGAGTATTAAATGACTGTAGATAGAAAGTGCTTAATTAATTGGGTTGGTGGAAAAAGATTACTAAGAAAAACAATCGCTCCACTTATTCCTAAAGACATAAAATCGTATATTGAACCATTCGGTGGTGGTGGTTGGGTTTTATTTTATAAGGACAGATGGGCAGATTTAGAAATCTACAACGACTTAGATGGAAGATTAGTTAATCTTTTTAGAATCGTGAAATATCATCCTAATGCTTTAAAAGAAGAATTAAAATATCTTCTTGGCTCTCGTGAAATGTTCTTCCAATTTTTGAATGGCACTTTTATTACCGATATACAAAAAGCAGCACAGTTCTTATTTTTAATAACACGTTCTTTTGGTGGTCGTGGTGATACTTTTGGAACTGTAAAAAAATCTTGTGGTGGAGCTTCAAAATCTCAACGCAATATTTTAACTAAAATTGATGCAATTCACGAACGCCTTGATAAAGTTATGATTGAGAATCGTGATTTTGAGAAATTAATCAAACAATATGATTTTGAAGAAGCATTTTTCTATTGCGACCCACCGTACACTTCAGGTTGTGGTTATGAAGTAACATCAACTACTGATTTTGACCACGAACGTTTAAGAGATGTTTTAAAAGACATCAAAGGTCGTTTTCTGCTTTCATACGATGATTCTCCAAAAGTCCGAGAATTATATAAAGGATATGAAATGATTGAAGTTGAAAGACAAAACGGAATCAACAACAGAGAAGGCACTAATAGAGCTAATAAAGTTTATAAAGAACTTTTGATTGCTAATTATCCTATTAAAGAAGATTTATGCAAATAAACGTAAAGTTATAAACTGTAAAATACTTGCAATTTACATATTATGTATTATAATGTAAGTACAAAGTATTTTATAGGAGGTCATTTATGAACTTAGAAAACATTTTAGAAGAATTAAAAAAATGCCATAAAATAAGCATAAAAGAAGATTACGAAAAAATACAAGAACCACTTTTAAAACTTATTGTCGATATAAGTTCAAACTCTACACTAGAAAAAACTGGTAAAGATTATACACGTTATGACATTATATTTATAAATTCTTCAAATAAAAAAGAAACTAATATTCCAAAAGCCAGAGTTCCAGAAATTACACTTCAATACTTGATTAGTAACAATATTTTAAGTAGTTCTGATTTTGCTTTTTTTGAAGAGAATAATTTCGAAAGAACCTTTGCTTCAAGTTCTGGAGACTTGATAAAAGAGTATAATCAAGATATTGACAAAGTGCAACGATACACAGAAATTAATTGTAACGGTCAAATATGGTATGTATGTAATCAATGGGATAAAACTACCATTGATAAATTCAATGAATATGTAAATAGTAAATTTTCAAAGTATATTAAGATTGTTGAACACTAGATGAGTGAACCAATTGAAATAAAACTTGATAATAAAGAGGTTGAATCAAGATTACTTGATTTGGCAAAACGAAGCGAAAACCTGCGACCATTAATGAAAAACATCGCAGGTATTTTCGCATATTCTACCGAAGAAAACTTTAAAGAAGAGGGCAGACCTGATAAGTGGACAGAATTATCGGAATCAACAATTAAGCAACGGACAAAAAATAAACAGTGGCCCGGCATGATTTTACAGATTTCAGGTCAACTTGCATCTTCTGTTAATACATATTATGACGATGATTCTGCTGTTATGGGTTCAAACCTTGAATATGCAGCAATTCATCAACTCGGCGGTCAAGCCGGCAAAAACAAATCTGTCGAAATCCCTGCAAGACCTTATTTACAACTTACCCCTGATGACTTTGAAGAAATCCTAAGTATGACCGAAAATTTCTTAGGGGAATAATCCCTCAACAAGTATGTAATCAGGTCAAAGGAAAGGAGAGAAAATGACAACAGTTGAACCTATTAAAAGTAAAAAAGATGTCGAAAAAGTCGAAAGATATCTTGAAAAACAAAGCACTAGAGACCACCTGCTTTTTGTGTTTGGTACAAATAGCGGTCTTAGAATTTCAGACATTGTTGCCCTGAATGTCGGGGATGTCAGGGGAAAAAACTATATTCAAATCGTGGAAAAGAAAACAGGGAAATACAAAAAATTTCCACTTAATGATAAATTAAAAAACTTAATTGCTGGTTATGTCAAAGGCAAAAGAGACAAAGAGCCATTGTTTAAATCCCTATGGGGCAGAAGATACAACAGAATAACTGCATATTATATGATAAGAGATGCTTGTAAAAAAGTCGGACTAGAAGAAAAAATAGGCACACACTCTATGAGAAAAACTTTCGGATACCATCACTATCAACAATTTAGAGACATTGCACTCCTGCAAAAAATATTTAACCATTCAAGTCAGTTAATAACCTTACGTTATATAGGAATAGACCAAGAGCAAATTGATTACACATATAACAACTTTGTTTTATAGTTCAAAACACTCTCTAATAAAGGAATTGCATTACATTTTATATGGATTACAAAATATCCAAATTGTATATTCTAAAACTCAAAAATCTTAAATTTTGCTATTATGCTTGAATTTCTCGTCTTTAGAATTCAACTTTCAAAACTTAATGTAGCAGACAAAATCTTATAACTCAATTCCCCACATGTCTAGTATTTTCGGCACAAAAAAAATTGCATTACTAATTGGATAAAAAGTAATCCGATAAAGCATTAAAGGAGCCGTAATGTACAAGCATCGAGCCACTATGACAGACAGACGACACCAAATATTGATATTAATTGCAAAAGGTTATAACAACAGACAGATTGCAAGGAAAATGGGATTATCTTTGTCAAACACAAGAATGCAAAAATGGCGTTTGTATTGCTATCTTGGCGAGATTCATACTGCACTTGATGCCGTTTTTATGGGATTACAAATGGGGTTACTTAAAGAGAGCGATTTGGCAGAGCAAATCAGAGAGGATATTTATGACTGCAAAAATGAAAAACAGATGTTCAGTTATTCTTAAAGAAAATGATGTAAGAATCGGTACATACCGCCCAACTCAGAGAAAATTTCACAGTATTCAAAAGAAATTAGAACCATTCAGGCTATTATATCCAAAGGCAAAAACGTTCAAAAGCAAGTACAGAATAGTTCTAATGCAAGAAGATATTAAAATGGGAACATACAAAGTTCCTGAAAAAATGTATGAAAAATTAAAGTCTGAAATTGAACAATATCGTTCACTTGGTTATCATTTAAAAAAAGTAAGATGTGTCGAAACCGGACAAATTTTTGAAAGTGCAAGAGAAGCTGCACGGTGGGTAAGATTTGCAACAGAAAGGGATTACTGCGATTTTGATTTAATTAAACAATGCTGCCGGGGGAAACAAAAAACCTCATACGGTTATCATTGGGAATGGGTAAACGAAGAATTAGATAAAGTTAAGAAACAACTACTAGAAGATAGTTAAACTATTTTAATTAAATTACAAATGATAATTATACTTCCATTACATTATCAGTCCAGAGTTCGCATTGAGTCATTACCGTTTGCAATGCATCATCTTGACCTTCCGGCGGATAGTTATATTTTTTAAGTAATCTTTTTATAATTTTGCGCATTTTGGCACGTGCAGATTCTTTTTTTTGCCAGTCAACTGTTTTATTTAAACGGAGCGTATCAGTTAATTCTTTAGTCATAGCAACCAATTCTTCGTTTTGATAAAAGTCTTTAACTGCTTGAGGTTTTGTTAAAGCATCATAAAAAGCGGTTTCTTCTTTAGAAAGTCCTGGGATAGGCTGTTCACCTTCTGCGATTTGTTTTGCCATTTTTAATAACTCTTCAATGACTTCTGCATTAGTAATTAAACCGTTAATATATCTATTTATAGCCATTTGCATCATTTCGCTAAACTTTTCACTTTTTACTGCATTAGTTCTGCGATAAACAGAAATCTGTTCTGCTAACAGTTTTTTCAATATTTCAACTGCAAGATTTTTTTCTTTCATTTTTGCAATTTCATCCAAAAATTTTGGATCAAATAACGAAAACTCTTCTTTTATATCAGAGAATAAATTTATTACACCTTCACTTTTAATACTTTGTTTCAGCAATTCATTTATTCTTGCATTCATTTCAGGTAATGAAATTTTTTTACCAATACCTGTATTTGTTAATCTTCCGATTAAAACTCTCACAGCTTCAAAGAATGCTGCCTCAATCCTCTCATTATCTTTGGCAATAGAAGAACATAAAGACAATGCTTGATGCAATAATAGTGCTTCTTTTATGTATAAATCCTTTTTATCTTGCATTGATGGTGCAATTAAAAAGTTTACAGCACCCGATATGGTTTTTGCTCTATCTAAATCAGAGCCTGTCATAAATTTAGAATAATCATAACCATGTAATAAATCTCGGCAAACTTCTAATTTCTCAATGAATTTAGGATAGGAGATTTTGGAAATATCCATATTTCCGTAATTTTTTCTGTCTCTTACAGTATAATCGTTCATTGCTTGTTTTAATGCCGTTGCAATGCCAACATAATCGACGATCAACCCACCTTCTTTATCTCTAAATACTCGATTTACTCTTGCGATAGCCTGCATCAAATTGTAACCTGACATAGGTTTATAAACATACATTGTTGCAAGTGACGGAACATCAAAACCCGTAAGCCACATATCAACAACAATTGCAATTTTCAACGGATCATCATTATTTTTAAATTTTTTTGCAAGTTCATTTTTGTATGATTTGTTGCCTATAATACTTCGCCATTCTTCAGGGTCGTTATTATCAGAGGTCATAACTACAGCAATTTTTTCATTATTCTTTTCTCCCCATTCAGGACGAAGTTCCAAAATTCTATGATATATTTTCATGGCTATCGGTCTTGAATAGGCTACTATCATTGCTTTACCTGTTAATAGGTTCTCTCTGTTATTTTCATAGTGATTTAAAATATCATCAACAAGAGAATTTATTGTATTTTCGTTTCCTAAAACTTCTTCCAAGTTTGCTAATTGTCTTTTACTTTTTTCCACAACATCAGCATCGGCATTTAATGACATTATTTCGTATTCTTTATCAATAAGTTGTAAGGTTGCTGAATCAAGCTGTAATTTTACAACTCTGCTTTCGTAGTAAACAGGACGAGTTGCACCATCTTCAACGGCTTGCGTCATATCGTAAATATCAATATAATCACCAAATACTTCTCTTGTGTTTCTGTCCTTAACTGAAATTGGTGTTCCTGTAAAACCGATATATGTTGCATTCGGTAAACAATTTCTAATTATTCTTGCAGCACCAGTTTTTATTTTTCCTGTTTTATCATCAACTTTTTCAGCGAAGCCATATTGACCTCTGTGTGCTTCATCTGCCATAACAATTATATTTCGTCTTTCCGATAATGGTTCAGTTGATTCTTCGAACTTTTGCATTGTTGTAAATATAATACCATTTGCCTCTCTGCCATTAAGCCAGTCCTTTAATCCAATATCTGTTGATGACGGGTTATCTCCTAACTTCCTGCAAGTTGCTTGCACAGGCGTCTGACGCAAAAAATCCTTACATTTACAGAATTGACCGTACAATTGATTATCTAAATCGTTACGGTCTGTCATAACAACAATGGTCGGACTATTTAATGCTTCCTGCAAAAGGTGAGCATAGAAAACCATTGATAAAGACTTACCGGAACCTTGTGTATGCCAAAATACACCGCCTTTTCCATCGGTTTGAGTTGCGTGTTTAGTGGATTCAATAGCTTTTTTGACTGCGAAATATTGATGATAACCTGCAAGAATTTTAAAACTGTCTGCACCATCTTTATTAAAGCAAATGAAATTCTTTAATATATCAAGTAATCTTTCTTTTTCAAAAATTCCCTCAATAAAAGTATCAAATTGGGCATATTGAGTATTTTCATAATTGCCGTCTTTGGTTTTCCATTCCATATATCTGTCTTCGCCTGAAGTAATTGTTCCGGCTTTGGATGTCAGCATATCAGACATTACGCAAATTGCGTTATAAATAAACATAGAAGGAATCTCTTTCATATAATTCCTAATTTGTCTATATGCGGCAGATGCATCTGTTTCTTCTCTTGATGGGGACTTTAATTCAAATAAAACAACCGGCAATCCGTTTAAGAAGATTAAAACATCGGGTCTTTTTTCGGAATTTTCAATAAAAGTCCATTGATTAGCAATAATGAATGAGTTATTATTTGGATTTTTGTAATCAACAAGATAAATTATTGTTGAACGTTGTTCTCCATTTTCTGTGTATCGAGCTTGAATGCCATTTTGCAGATAATCCATGAAAATCATATTTTGTTGTAATAAATCATTATTATCTATATTTTTTATTTTATATAGAGCATCTTGAATTGCATCTTCGGGAGCATTTTTGTTTAATCTGTGAATATAATCAAGCAAAATCTCTTCATATAAAGGACAATAAAAATCACGAAATTCAATATCGGGACCATAAACATGAGTATAGCCCATATTTTTAAATAATTCTATTACTGAATTTTCATAACTTTCTTCTGTATATAGTCCCTGCATTTTTCATTCCTTATTTTTCGCTAAACGATAATTTATCGGTGGACGAGCCATCAAATTTTTCGTCTATTTTAACATTTGAAACATCAATTTCACCACTCATTAACTTTGGTAATAACGTGTCTCTAAGCTGTGTTAGGTGTTTATTTTCTTTTTCAATTTCTATTTTTACTTTAAAGAATGATTTATATATTTCATTAAATTGCTTTGCAATATTTTGAGATGGGTAATTAATTCCAATTAAGGCAAAATCTGAGTAATTTAGACTTTGTCTTACTGATCCTGATGCACGAGTTTTTGTTTCTTCATTAAATATTGCTGATTTAAAATAAAACCTAAAGAAACTTTCATAATCCTTATCTACTTTAAATACAACATACACAGGACTTACGCAACCCGTATATCCAAGTTCATTAATACCAATTGAACCAATATTTATTCTTGCAGGATTATATGCAAAATTCCCGTCTTTAACAATAATATATTTTTCGGTGTTTTTACTATAAACTTGTTTGGAAAAATACTCATCAGAGGGTTGTAATTTGCCTGTATTTACTGCTGATAAAACTGTGTAATTATTTTTTCCTATTCTTGTTCTAATATTTTCAGTAACATCACCTAATGTTAAATTTTGCCAATCATTAGGCATTGTTCCACCGAATGGTTCAAAATCAACAAACCATGATTTAAAAATCGCTTGAGCCTGTTGTTCTAAATTATTATTTATTGATTGATTAATTTCTATTTTATCGTCTACAGAGGATAAAAATTCGGCTATAATATCTTGTGTTTTTGTATCAGGTAAAAGGATATCAATATTAGAAAAAGTGTCCCTTGTAATTGTATCAAAGACAGAACCATGTGATATTGCTTTTAATTTATAAATACAAGCTTTGATTAAATAGTATAAAAAAGTTTGATTAATACTATTAATACCTCTAATTCCATAGCATGATTGATTAAATGCCATAGGATAGGGAACCATTGCCAATTCGCCAACAGTTCCTCTTGCAGAGATTATAATATCGTCTTTTTGTAATAACTTTGTTGAACTATGATTTAAACCTTCTTTGGTTATATATTTTTCTGTTGAATATACATATCGATTATCATTATTAAAGTCTTTTACTGATATCCAGGGAATATTACCATTCCAATATTCAAGTACACTTGTTTTTGGCGTTCCACCCCCAATTAATTCAATAACATCAATTAATTTATGTTTCGTTAGAGTGGTCATTAAGCCACCTCCAATCTTTGATTTTGGAAGTCAGCTTTTATGATTTTTGCAGGTGCTAAATTATTATTTAGCGAATTATTTAATTCAATTTTTTTATCAATACTATCTATTATTGAAACAATTTTACTTTGAATGTCTTTGTTATAATATTCAAATTCATAATTTAAAAATTCTTGAATTTTCATGTTTGGCTGGGTAGATGTTCCAAATGCAATAGATTGAATATAATTTTGGCAATCAGTACTCCTTATTATGTAATACATAAATTTAGGAATAATTTTGTCTGTATCTGCCTTTATACGAATTAGCCCATTGTTATAAACTGATTCCATATCCTTTTCAATAAAGCAATTAACACCTATAGTATTTCCAGTTCTTGCAATTATAATATCATTTTTTTCAAGTTTATATTGTTTATAATCGTCTTCAGTTGTTTTCGTAAATCCCCATTCACTATAATTTCTTTTTTGCGAAATATCACCTATTCTTAGACATCTTAAACCTGTATTTACATTGATAATAGGAGCTCTTTTGATTGCATCAGCACCGGTATTTGCAGAGTTTGTTACATCACAAAGTCTATATTTCATATCCGATAGCTCCCAAATTTTTACGAATTTCATTTTGAAGTTCGTTCGATTTTGTAAACATATCGGATAATTCACTCGTTAAACGTTTCATCTTATCTTCAAACGGTTCGCCATCATCTTCTAGTTCTTCAATACCGACATATCTCCCTGGAGTAAGAATATAATCTTGTTTTTTTATATCCTCTGTTGATACAACTGCACAGAACCCTTTTGTATCTTCTAATGTGCCATTTTGGAATTGTTCAAAAGTATCCGATAATTTCTGAATATCTTCGTCGGTAAAATCTCTATGTTTTCTATCTGCCATATACCCCATTTTACGAGCATCTATAAAGAGGGTTTTTCCTGTTTGTTTTTTACCTTTAGTAATAAACCATAAGGTAACGGGAATTGTAACGCTGTAAAATAATTGCGTAGGAAGTGCAATTATTCCCTCAACTAAATCATCTTCTACAATTTTCTTTCTAATCTCACCTTCACCGCTTGTTTGACTTGATAATGCGCCATTTGCTAGAACAAGACCAATTTTTCCATTAGGTGCTAAATGATAAATCATGTGCTGAATCCATGCAAAGTTCGCATTTCCTGCCGGAGGTATTCCGTATTTCCAACGTACATCTTCTTGCAGTTTATCTTGCCCCCAATTTGAAAGATTAAACGGTGGATTTGCCATAATAAAATCTGCTTTTAAAGTTGGGTGTACATCGTTGAAAAAAGTGTCTGCATGCGATGTCCCAAAGTTTGCATCAATACCACGAATAGCCATATTCATTTTAGCCATTTTCCAAGTATCAGAATTTGACTCCTGCCCATAAACAGATATTCTATCTCGGTTTCCGCTATGGGCCTGCAAAAATTTAACTGATTGAACAAACATACCACCAGAGCCACAACATGGATCATACACTCTACAATTCTCAAATGGTTTAAGAATTGAAACTAATGTTTTTACAATACTTGACGGAGTATAAAATTCACCGCCTTTTGTACCTTCATAAGCTGCAAATTGTGCTATACAATATTCATAGGTTCTTCCGAGTAAATCTTTGCTTTCTTCGGTATCATCCATTTTTATATTATTTGTGAATAAATCAACTACATCACCTAGTACACGTTTATCTAAATCAGGGGAGCCGTAATTTTTAGGTAACACACCTTTTAAAGATTTGTTTTCTCTTTCAATAGCAAGCATAGCATTATCTATTATTTTCCCGATTTCAGGAGTATGTGCCGCTTCAGAAATTTTATCCCAACGAGCTTCAGCAGGAACAAAGAAAATATTTTCTGATAAATATTCATCCTTATCGTTTTCAAAGCCATCACCTTCAGCAACCAATTCTTGATATTTTTTATCAAAAACGCTTGAAATATAACGCAAGAAAATTAAACCAACAATAACTTTTCTATATTCTGCAGCAGGTATATGTCCCCACAAAACACAAGCAGCTTTCCATAATTGTTCTTCAAATCCAATATTTGTGCTATTCTTCCCTGCCATTCGATGTCCTCATACTTGTACCCTGCAACACTTATTTTATCTCATGTTAAATATATCACAAACACGAGAATATGGCAGTCTTGTAAATATTTTCAGTGTAATTTTTACTATGTCCAAATCTGACTTTGTGAAATGTTACAATACTAAATTTTGCGTAAAATAAAGCGTTTTTATTCTTTCTTTAACATGAAGTAAAAAGGAGGAACGTTATGAAACAAGAATTTATTACAGAAATCACACAGCAAATGCTTCCATATTTGGATAATATGGAATTAGAACAACTGCAAAAAGTGTTAAAAGTTGCTTTTCAGAATTATGAAATTGTTAAAACCGAAAATGATTCAGAGCAAGATTATTCAAATTTAAACTTTATGGAATTATTCTTAGCAGCAAAAAGAGTCGAAGGTTGTTCGGGAAAAACACTTAAATATTACAGAGCTACGATTGAAACAATGCTTTTTTCTATAAACAAAGAAATAAAACATATAGTTACAGACGATTTGAGAGATTATTTAACAAATCATCAATTAGAAAGGAATTCAAGCAGAGTTACTATTGATAATATCAGAAGAATTTTATCAAGTTTTTTTGCTTGGCTTGAAGATGAAGATTATATCGTAAAAAGTCCTGTTCGCAGGATTCATAAAGTTAAAACAGGAACAAACATAAAGGAAACTTATTCTGACGAAGCTTTGGAATTAATGCGAGATAAATGTACGGAATTGCGAGATTTGGCAATGATAGATATTTTAGCTTCGACTGGTATGCGTGTGGGTGAAATGGTTTTATTAAATCGAGAAGACATTAACTTTACGGAACGAGAGTGTGTTGTTTTTGGGAAAGGAGACAAAGAACGAATAGTTTATTTTGATGCACGAACAAAAATACATTTGCAAAATTACCTAGAAAGCAGGAATGATTGTAATCCAGCTTTATTTGTGTCGTTAAAAGCTCCATATGAGCGTCTGCAAATAAGCGGAGTTGAAGTCAGACTGCGAGAATTTGGAAAAAGGCTGAATATTAATAAAGTACATCCGCACAAATTCAGGAGGACATTAGCGACAATGGCAATAGATAAAGGAATGCCAATAGAACAACTGCAAAAATTATTAGGTCATTCAAGAATTGATACAACACTCCAATATGCAATGGTCAAACAAAGTAATGTTAAATTGGCACACCGAAAATATATAAGTTAATAATTCGCTAAATAATAATTTAGCACCTGCAAAAATCCTAAAAGCTGACTTCCAAAAATCAAGATTGGAGGTGGCTTAAATGTACAAATGGGAAGCTATAAAAGTTGGTGATTTAGGAGATATTAAAACTGGGAAAACTCCAAAAACCTCAAAAAAAGAAAACTATGGCGGCAATATTCCATTTCTTACGCCGTCAGATGATATGTCAGTAAAATATGTAATTAATACTATAAAGCATATTACCGAAATCGGCTTAAATGAAGTTAAAAATGTTCTTCTCCCCCAAAATTCGGTTTGTGTTAGTTGCATAGGCTCAGATTTAGGAAAAGTTGTTATTACAACAGTACCAACCGTCACTAATCAACAAATAAATTCTATTATTGTTGACACAGAAAATTATAATGTTGATTTCTGCTATTATTTAATGCTACAACTTGGCAAAATATTAAATTATCACAGCAAAACATCAACTGCCGTACCCATAATTAATAAAAATAGTTTTTCAAATTATGATATTCTTGTACCAGAATTAAAAATACAAGAAAAAATTGCAAATATTCTGTCTCCTATTGATGAAAAAATTGCAATAAATAATGCAATAAATAATAATTTAGAACAACAGGCAATGGCTTTGTTTCGCAATAAATTTATTAACAACATTAATACGAACCATACAACATGTAAAGCTGAAGAATATTTTGATATAAGTATCGGCAAAACTCCACCAAGAAAAGAAACAGAATGGTTTTCAAGAACTGATGGGATAAAATGGGTTTCAATTTCCGATATGGGAAACTGCGGAATGTATATTAGCGATAGTTCTGAATACATAACCTCATCTGCTATTGATAAGTACAATATAAAAATTGTTCCGGATAATACGGTTATTTTAAGCTTTAAATTAACTGTAGGAAGAGTTGCAATAACTGATGGTAAAATGGCTACTAATGAAGCGATAGCACATTTTAAAACGAATGATAAAAGAATTAATGAGTATTTATATTGCTACTTAAAAAGTTTCAATTATCAAACAATGGGAAGTACTTCTTCTATTGCTACAGCAGTTAATTCGAAAATAATAAAAGCAATGCCCTTTATTGTACCAACCAATGAAGAAATTGATAGATTTCATAATATTGTTAATCCAATGTTTAACAAAATTAAGCTCAATCAAACAGAAAATGTTCGTTTAACACAGCTTAGAGACACGTTATTACCAAAGTTAATGAGTGGTGAAATTGATGTTTCAAATGTTAAAATAGACGAAAAATTTGATGGCTCGTCCACCGATAAATTATCGTTTAGCTATATTTATATAGTAATATATGAACCTTTTATAATAATTATCGTTATAATAATAGTAGGAGTAAACTATGAAAAAACTGTATATTATATTATCATTCTGTTTTATTTTTTGTATTTGTAATATTAGTTGTTTTGCAGCATCAACAAATTCTTATGATGTTTATGGCTCAAAAACCGGCAGCTATAGGAAACAGGGGAATACAATAAATGCCTACGATAGATATGGTTCTAAAACAGGGAGTTATAGGACTTATGGCAGTACAACCAACTCCTATGACAGGTATGGAAATAAGACCGGCAGTTATAGAGAAACATCATCCGGATATAATTCATACGATAAATACGGAAACAAGACAGGTAGTTTTAGAAAAACATCTAATGGTTACAATATTTATGATAAATATGGCAACAAAACGGGTTCTTTAAAAAAAGATTCATCAGGAAGAATAACTGAATATGATAAGTATGGAAGAAAAGTCGGAAGTTATAGATAATTACTTATTCTTATTGCACTTGCAATCAAAATAAGGACATTTTCCATTTTTGCCTATATTTAAAATTGCAGGGGTTACATATTCAACATCAAAATTATGAATTTTAGCAAGTTCTCTGACTCTGTGGAAGTAGACAATTTCTTTCTTTGGATTTTCAAGAATTAAAACGACCATAGCCTTTTTACCTGTCATTCTTTGATAATGCAATGCTTGTCCGATGCTTTCAGCCCACTTATTTGCGAAATCAAATTCAACTGCGTGATGTTCTGTAAGGCAGTCAACCCTTGTCTTATCTTTATTTTCATACTCCTCAATTCCGTTATGTCTCTTACACCAAGCATGTTGGTAACTTGATTCGTTATGTTGATGAGCATATCCATAGCAAGAAGTACTGCAAACAGTAGCAGAAAAAATAAATAATGAAATTATTTGAATAATAAATTTTGGCATATTTTTTAGTATAAATATCTAATATGTCATATTTGGTCATAAAGAATGCCTTATTGTATTAGGTTGCTATGGCAATCTAGTATCTTAAATTTAGCACTAAAATTATGGTATGCAAGAGGTTTCAAACGATAACAACAGCATACTTATCAAGACATTAGGTGAAATCATAAAGAAACACAGAGAGGCTTCCGGTAAAACTATTTATAGTATTTCTGCCGAAAGTTCTATGTCTAAATCTACTTGGAGAGAGGCAGAACTTGGAGTTTGCAAAGATATTAATTTAACAACATTATGGAAAATTGCAGAGGGGCTGGATATTACTCCGGCAGAATTATTGAATGAAGTTAGTAGTGTTTTAGGTAAGGATTTTTCTTTAACCGATTTGAATTAAATAAAAACAGGATACCTATTAAGATATCCTGTGGGGTGGGATAAGCAAGAGTTGGAAGATTTATAATTTGCGTCTTACTGTTCTAAATATGTAATTTTCAGAAACATCACATTCTAGTGCCAATTTTCTTCGAGAATATTTACTTCCGTCATAAGTGTTTTTTATGTACCTTCTTTTAGCGGCAATAATACAATTTTGAGGAATAACAAATGTTGTTCCTTTCGGAAATTCGCATATAATTCTCTTTGTTAAATCATCGCCTATTATTGCTGCAAGTAGTTTTACATCATCATTTGCAACTTTTTCTAAATCTATGTACGCATACCAAGGCGGTGGAGTGAAATCTGTCATTTATATTTATCCTATAGGTTGTAGTCTCATCAGTTAACGCATCACGTTAAGACGGTCAGCTTGCACTGTTAGCCGACCGTTTCGACTTGTTAAATTCTTGCAATCGGAGGAAGCATAACTTCGCAAGACATCATTGAAACTTTATCCATCATGGATTTTAAAAGTTCAACCTGGGCTCCCAGATTTGTGCATTTTAAACGTCTTGAATCTCTGCATCTATAGTCTGCATTATCATCCAACATAATATCTGCAAAAATCTGTTTTGCATCATGCCATTCGATAGTCAATTCGTCCATTTTTTCTTGCATCATTGCCATAACTTGTTCTTTCATTGACATTGTTTTTTCCATAGTTTTCTCCTTTTTCTTTATGTACTCCTTAAAAGCCTTTTAAATAGCTTTTAAACATTGATTAATTTTTATTTTTTCAAAAATTGCTATAATTCTTGCTGCTTTATTTTTTGTCATAAAGCGAATATCATCCACGTGAAACTGTTTTTTCAAAAATTCCCTGAGAGATTTCTTTATTCCTTCTTCTGTTGTTTCGGCACATATATCAGCCCATGAAGCTTCCAGTTTCCTTAGTTGGCGTGGCGTTGCCATTTTTATATCCCTGCCTGCAAATTCTTCATATTTTCTATTACAATTTTTGCTGCTGCTTTTTACCTTATCCTTTAGAATATTTATAAATATTGCAGCTTCGGTTACTGTAAGATTTTTAGAGCTATATACATCAAAACTTGCAAGCATATCTCTGTATAAATCATCATCCAGACCTAAAATATTCTTCAATGTATGAATTTGTTTAATTTGTGAAATTGTACTCATAAAACTCCTGTATTTGTAATTCTTTTCCTTGTTTTATTCCCAACTGTACACCTGCTATAAATATGCTGAGTATTATTAGAAATATGTATAAACTTTTTTCGAATTTTGTGTATTCCTGCATAAAACCTCACATTATTATTTGACTTATACTTGCTTGAATAACATCTTCATTTACATCCATATTATTCAGTTCAGCAATACGAACAGCTCTGACTAATAGTTTTGTCAAAACTCTCGTATTGCCGGCTGAATATTCGGTGAGAGCAGGGTAGATAGATGTATTATTGGGAATAACAGAGGAAATAATTGCTGTTATATCTTCTTTAGATAAAGAATTTAATCTGACTGCAATGCCGACTCTTGAATAAAGTTGTGCATATTGACGTTTTTCACCTTTTAAATTCATTATTAATCGTGGCATTCCGACCAATAATATGCCGACTTGTGCCTTATCATAAATCCGTCTTACCAATTCCAGTGATTTATATGGCAGATGCTCTGCTTCATCAATAATAATTAATCTGCCGGAAGATTTTAATTTATCAATGATATCAATAAACATTGAATGAATTGTTCCACAGCCATCAAAACCAAGTTTTTTATGAATTTCCGAAAATAAAACTCTTGGTGTATATCCTAAATCTGCTTCAATCAAAATAACGTCAGGATTATCTATTGCATATTTTTTAACTGCAAAAGTCTTTCCAAGTCCTGCGTTACCACAACAAACACCTATTTCATTTTCAACGTGACAAGTTTTTGCTACTTCAAAAACATCTTCTACAATGCTTGTTTTAATAAAATCTAATTTTATTCTGCTATTACGTAGTTTTTCTATCTGCAAAAAACTGGCAACAGCATCATTAATTTTTTGTACATTTCCGGTGTAGTTATTATTCATCCACAAATGTAGTGTTGCACTGGAAATATTTAAAGCACGAGCCATATGAGCAAGGCTGTATTTCTTTTCTTTTTGTAGTATCTTTAATTCTTTTGTTAAATCCATAACTCCTCCCTATATAGCAACCCTTTCTTGATCCCGCCTTTTTTCACTTTCTGTCAAATAAATTTTCTTTTTCGTGATTTGTGCAGGAATATATTTTAATGTTTTTGTGGTTTTCTTTTCTGAAGTAACAACTTGATCCATTAATGTATTTGAAATTTCAGATACTATAGGATTGCTTTCAAGTGTTTTGTTATCTAATCCATTTTTTAAATTTGTAATAATTTCTGTATTTGTAGGACTGTACTTACATTGAATATAGTTTTTAAGAATTTTCTTTTCCTTGTTTTTGGCTTCAATCGCCTTTTTATACTCAGCTTTTTGAACATTTGTAGAAGCAAGAAATGAAACCGCCTGATTAACATTTGCCTTACCAAGAAACTCATCCGTAACGGCATCAAAAACCCAAGCTTCCTGATATGCATTAATATCTCGCCTTAAATATACTTTTCTACCTTTTTCTGCGATCATCCACTCATCCCAATATGTCAATTGAAGTTGCGAGTCATAAACTCCATTTCTTCCGATAGAGACATTTTTGGATGTTCTCATACAGAATAACTTTAATGCATCCTTACTTATAACTCTTTTAACAGTAAATTCATTACACCAAGCTTCATCAGGAGATTTACCCTGCAACACTTTACTTTTGGATGGCTTTTTATTTAAGAAATTTTCAATAAAATCATCAAACAGAAGCTTAAAATCACCGTATTGCATAATTTTATTATTTTTAATTTCATTGCGTAATTTTTCAGGCCGCTCGGTTATTTTTCCTCCCCTATATCCGATAAAATGTTTTGAAAGAAATGTCTTAATTTTTAAGAAATCTCTTTCCACCGGCTTTGTTTGTGCATTATAAGGAAGTGCAAAATGAACGGTAATACCAACATTTTTCATTAAAGAATTTTCTCTGGTATTTGAGTGTTCAACTTTTACTGATTGTATTCTGCCTCCTGCAAAATCTTTACATCTGTAATCTTTACCGTTATCCAGATAAACATCCGTCGGTAACCCGTATTTTTGAACTCCATAATAAAATGCTTGAAAAATATGGTCAGAGTTTGGTGCTTCAGCGTGTAAAAACCAACCAAGCCATTTTGAGGTTTTTACATCCCTAAATACAGTAACCCACGGAAAACAAACAGTTCCTTCAAAACTGACGGCAACATCTATTTGTGCATGGTCAGAGACCCAACAAGTTCCTGCTTTTAACTCAGAATAATCCCTTGAAATATATGATGCATATTTTTTATTCCAAGCGGATAGTCCATATCTCGCAAGATAAATTGCCTGCTCAGGTACCTGACTTTTTAAATACCTATCAAATGTCCTGCAAGTCGGAAAATCAATCGGATTAATATTATCTTTTTGTTTTGCATAACCTAACGTGATAAGCCAACAAGAATTTGCAGAAGGAGCTCCTTCCTTTAGATACAGGCTTTTATAATACTCAAAATAATCCTTATTTATTGAATATCTGCAATTTTGACGTCCTTTTTTAGATAAAAGAGCGCTCACACCAAATTGATTATATTTTTTTCTTGCCTCAAATAATCTGGTGTAGCTAGAACATTTATCAGGATTTTTTACATTCCAGTCTCTCAAAAATTCTTTTATTTGAGCGGGTTTCATTCCGCCTGTAAGGCTAATTAGTTTCAAGTATTTATCGGCTTGCTGTCTTGCCCACACAGGTGCTGAGGCATAATCTTTAGAATTTTGTTCTAACTGTTCAACATCTGTATTCTTATTTTGGGAATATAAATTCTGATATTTATTGTCTAGAGAAGATAATAAAATCGAATATATCTTATATTTCCCATTTTTTACAAATTTGGAAATATATTTACCTGATTTACATTTGCGTCTAACGGTTTCTTTAATTTCACCGGTTAAACTGCAAATATCTTCGACTGTTAACCAAACTTCTGTCACTATACATTAACTCCCTTTTTTTCTGCAATATATAGTTTTCTTTGTATAAATTCTTCAAATCTTTTTGATTTTCTTTTTCCGGCAATAATTTGGCTGATATAACTTTCGCAATACCCCAATTTTTGAGCCAATTCTCTTTGCGAAACACCAAGTCTTAATAACAATATCTTGTACTCTACTCTATCCACTTGCTTCCCCCTGCTGTTTTATTTACACGATATTTCATATAATATGAAAGATTGTGTAAAAACACAAGCAAAATTCTTATTTTGCCAAGTTCTTTACAATAGTAGATACATTCAATATTGGTTCATAAGTTAACAGTAATCGTGGATTGAAACATTGTGTAATTCGTTAAGAAATATTACACAATAGCACAATTACATATTGAAATATTGTGTAAGTTGTGAAATACTTAACACAAAAGGATGGTGTTATGACTTTATTAAAGGACAGACTAAGACAAGCAAGAAACGAACATTCCATGTCACTTGAGGAAGTTGCAGAACTATTCAAATCTAAGGGTGATAAAATAACAGCACGTACAATACTGGCTTATGAACTTGGAGACAGACAACCAAGTGCCTTATATATTCAGGGTCTAATTAATTATCTTGATATTAACCCTTATTGGCTTTTAAGTGATAAAGGTGAGATTTTTAATAATAGTGTCCAACTGCAAGAACTTCCTAAAAATGTAGATGTATCAAAAATGGTATTTTTACCACTAATGGATATGAGATTATCCGCCGGATATGGTGCAATTTTACAAGGTAGCGAATGTGTTGAAGATTTTGTTGCTTTTGCTGAAAAATGGCTTTCTAAAATTACACTTACTAAACCGAATAACCTTCTTGCTTTTATGGTTTCAGGGGACTCAATGGAAGGAGATATCCATGACGGAGATTTAGTTATTATAAATACAACAATGAATGATTTATCTAATGATGGAACTTATGCTGTATGTATAGATGATAAGTTTTATATCAAAATTCTTCAACGTATCCCAGGCAATAAAATTTTAGTAGTCAGTAAAAACGACAAATATAAACCTTTTGAAGTGGATCTTAATTCTGAACACTTTAAAATTATAGGTAAAGTCATTTGGTCCGGATGTAAAACAGATTGCTAGTAAACATTTTTATATCATTACATCTGTGATGCCAGAGTACTCTCTATAATATGCTCTTATTTAAATTTTACGAAAGAAAAAACATACTTTTATAGTAGGACAAATATCTAAATTTTAGATAATCAAGGCAAATTTTAGTAAAATTTTACGGACTTAAGTCGTCACTTTTTATTTGTGTTAAACTTTAAAAAAGGAGTTACTATGAAAAAGATTACTGCAAAAGTACTAATTTGTACATTTTTATTAATGTTAACATGTTTTATTTCATATGCAAAAGCAACAGATGTATCAAGTGGTGGAATTGGCGCAAGATTATTTAAAGATGGTCGCAAATGCTTTGTAATATATATACTTCCCAATAGTGCTGCAGCTAAGGCATATTTACCCCTCGGAGCAGAAATCTTGGAAGTAGACGGACAGAAGGTAAGAAAACTAAAATTAGAAGAAATAACAGAACTTATAAGAGGTTCTATTGGGACAGAAGTTACGTTATTGGTTAAAAATAATGGTAAAAAAGAAATTTACAAAATAGCAAGAGATAAAATCGTAATTCCCCCAACAGATGATAACAATACTTTTAACATTCATTGGAAACAAATAGCTCCAGATGGTTATGAGGATGTTCTTTATATAAGAGTATTACCACAATATAGTTCAGCTTTTAAACAATATTTGAACTACAATAATTATTGGGCTGAAAGAAAAGAAAACTTTAGACAGTCATTCGCTGTATGTAAAACATATGATCAAAAAAATCAAGATGCTTGTTATATGAATCTGGTTAATAGAGAAATTAGTAAAACACAAGCAGATGAAGAAAGAGAAAGACAAGCTGCTATGATGCGTATGCAAGCAGCTCAGAATTTTGTAAATACAATGAATCAAATTCAAACAAATACAAACCTTAATAATATAAACAACAGTATTCAGCAAAACAATTTCCAATTACAACAACAAAATATGCAATTATGGAATATGAACAACAATCTAAGAGGATGGTAGTAAAAAATTACTGTTAACTTCCGAATTTCTAATAAATATTTTGTATCATTCCATTTGAGATGTCCGACTTTTGAAATGGAATGATTTTCCGCATAAAATTTTTAAAATGAGACGACATTCCATTTCGTGCCAGACATATTCCATTTTAGCTGACAAATTATAATTATCACAAGCTATACTAAAACCATTTCCTAGCAATATATTTCTGTGATCACTGTTAGTTTCAGAAATAACCTCTTCAAATTCGGGGAGACGTTCCACTATACCTCCTATAACTTGAATACAAGAATAGCATAAGTGTACAAAAATTTTATACTTTATTTTAATGAAAATTTGTAAAATATAAAATGACAAAAATTTTGAAAAATTTTAAACTTCAAGTTGCCGAAAATAATCAAACCATGTGGAACAAATAATCAAACCATGTGTTCTTTTACAATTGTCCACAATTTTACCGTAAAATTCCTATATAAATCTGCCCAAATCGCGATAACCTAAATATATCGCCACATTTTCCGATGACACTTTCCGGACAAAAAGTCCGTTTTGAAATTCCACACCTTCAAACTCGGAAGCTAGTCGGAAGTTTAAATTATGTTTACATTTGAGCTTTTTGATAAAAATTATTTTATATATTTTTGTTGAAAGAAGTTATAAAAGCAAGAGTATACAGTCAAGTCTTGATGCAAATATGTTCGTACAAAAAGCTGAATTTTGTGTATAATATACATTATTAGGTGTAATATGCTTTGCATCTCAGCAATGTTTTCGACTTTATTTAAAAATTTCACAATCTGCCTGAACTGATTAAATTTCGCACTAACAAGCTCAAGTGCATCAGGCTCAAACTCGACTTCAGAAATCTCTGTCACAATTTTTGCCACATCTTCTTTATTAAAAGTTTCGAACTTTAATACTCCCAAAAGCCTGTCATAAATATGCTTATGCCGTTTGAGTTTTGCTTCCGCGAGGCTCATCCCGACAAGCACAACAGGAATCCCGATTTTGTCGTGCAAATCGCGGACTATCTCAATCGCAGACGAGTTATTCAAAAGAAAATCCACCTCATCCACCACCAAAACCTTTGGCCGCTCGCGCAGTTTATCCTCAATCTGCTTGAATAAAAGCGACGTCAGATATGTCGGTACATCATTAAGCTCCTCGACAATTTCGGTCAAAAGCCAACGCGCAGACATTTTGTGGTTGCACCGAACATAAATCGCATCGTTATTCGTAACCCACCACATAATCGTCTGCGACTTTCCGAGCCCGAAATCACCATAAACAAGTGCCATCTTGGGCAGATTCGCGGGTGCATTTTTGAGCGTATCCATCAAATCCACAAATCGTTTCACATTCTGCGTTACAACAAATTTACGTTTCATAAAGACCTCTGTATTCCTCACTTTGTTTGTATTCCGCAAGCCACACCCTGTCATCTTCACAAGTGCAGCCGTTTTTCATAAGCCATTCAAACTTTTCGTACTTATTCAAAAACACAGGTGCGTTCATTTGAACTTCTCTTGGCGTTTGTTTTTTCGTTTTAACCGGTTTAGCTTCAATTACTTCCTGAATATCTTCTTCAATATCATGCTCAATAAATTTTAAATTTACATTCGGCAAGAACTTCTGTAATTCTTTAATCGTCTTATTTTTAAGCCGTTTTTGTTTTTGAATTTTCTGTTTCAAATCCTCGACATCTTTGATATCGCCAAGATGATAAGCCATCGGATGAGCTTTCGTGACACGTTTTGCGGTACACAAAAACTGATTTTTGACTGTGTAAACTTTAATCTCGGATAAATCAAAAAGCGAGTAGCGAATCATAACCTGAGTTTTGAGCCCATACAATTTATCAGAGTAATAAAATGTGCCGAGGAACCGAATTCCATTTTGATAAATCGTTTTGATGTCTGCCGTCATCATTAAATCGTCAAGCTGAGCCGTATCAATTTTGATTTTTACCCTGTTTTCAAAAACTTCCGCAATCGTATGATTTTTATCATTCGGACAAAGTTGCGAATTCTTAAACTCAAGCCACTTATCGACAAGCATTTTAACCTCATTAATCGTCGGGTAATAATTCGGCTTAAAATATTGCTTGTGGAATTTTTCATTCCGCTTAAAATGTGCGGGTTTATTTTCAATATTTGAACCAGAATAAGTCGGCAAAAGCTTTTCAAAACTCTCCTGAAATTCTTTGAAAAACCGCTCAATGACTTTGGCTCTCGCGTTATATGGGCGAGCAAAAACCGTCTTAATCCCGAGCCGAGCATAAATCCCCTCAAATCCTGTTTCCTTAAAATCCGTGTTCACAAAGTATTTTGCCTTGAATGCCCTGCCGTTATCCTGATACACGATTTTCGGGATATTTTGTAAGTTGATTATCGCGTTACGCAGAGCTGACGCGATGCTTTGAGTGTTTTCTTCAAGCATAATCTCGTATCCGACAAGCGCGGTCGATTTCCAATCCAAAAAGCCGATTAAAGTCGCCCGTGTGGGTTTGCCGGTAAACGGATTTTGTACCAAGAACGATAGTTTATGTCCGTCTGCCACAAGCACATCCCCGACTTCAAGTTTTGAAATATCTCGCATAATAAATGGTTCAACGTTGTCCTTTAAGGCTTTTTCTCCATCACGAGCCAACGTCCAAATGTCATAATGATTATCCCGAAACCAATTCGCATAACGGCGAAATGTCACATCCTGAACATTTATCGGCCCCTCTTTTGACAAAATATGCTTGGTTATCGAAATGGCTTTGCCGACACAAAATTTGTTCGGGTGCAGCAAAATTTTCAAAAACACCTGTTTTTCATAATCGGTCAATGATGTGCGAAACTCTGTCGCATACTCATATTTTGGCAGCAATAAATGATAATCTGTCGTGTTTCCGAGCTTGCGTTTCCAACGTTCAACCGAGCCGATTGAAGTTTTGCCAAGCACCTTAAAAATATGCGGATACAACATGCCGGTATTGTAACTTTCAATAAACTCAACTCCGGCACGGGTTTTACACTCAGGATGATGCTTTCTGTATTTTTGCCACTCGCGGAGCAAATCCAAACGAGCCAAAGCAATCTCATTAACTTTTGTCGGAAGATTTTTGACAGGCAAAATCGGTATCAAAGCCGTCGATTCTGACGTTATTTGTGTCTTTTGCTCAAAATATTTGTCCTGTAAATCCAGCTCAATACTTGATAATAGGATTTCAAAACTTTTTCCGCCTCTGACAATAATTTCACGGGTGACATATTTATCACGCGACATCCGAATCGCCCGAGTGCTTACGCCTTTTAGGTCTGCTAATTCTTGAATTGATATGTATTTGTCTTTATTGGTCATTTTGGCTCCTGTGGGTATCTCGCCTGTACTCGCCTAAGCCGGCTCATAGGCTCAATTATCCTACGTCGCTATCGTAGTGCTTTGCACCGGCTTACGCATATCACATCTATCGCTCTTCTGACCTTAAATTGGAACTGTTTCCGACTAATATTTACCCCTTTTGTATCATTTGGACACAAATCGAGCGAGCAGAGGGTGAAAGCCGTAGGCGGTACCCGTTTAATGCGAGCGAGTATAAATTAGGACTTGATGTTTCTTGGAAACAGAGTTATTGTGAGAAAGCCGTAAACGAGAAAAACTTGTTTTTACTCACTTACGGCGCCGAACAAAAGCCGGCGGGCACGCTTAGATGTGTTTCCCCAGAGTATTTCGGAGGTGTTATGAAGAAAAAAGAGCTACAAAGCATTGATTATATTAAACAACGTGCCGATGAAAATTTGGCAAAAACAAAAAGCGTGTTTTTATACAGGCGAGAACTAGCGATTCGGTTTGCATTGAGGCAAAAAGAATTTACACAAAAGAAACTTGCAAAAAAACTTAAAATGACAGAAAGTTATGTTTCAAAACTCATTACGGGCGAAAGATACAGCAAAGATTTTGAATTTTTCGTCAGGTACCACTTGGGGGTAGATTATTTCGGTATATAGGAGGAAGTATGAATATTGTTCAGCCGATAAGAGATAGAGAGAATATAGAGAAAATGAAAGCCGTGCTTAAACGTAAAAAGCGTGACCTGGTGCTTTTTATTTTCGGGATAAATTGCGGTTTGAGGATATCTGATATTTTGAAACTTGATGTAGGAGATGTTAAGGGCAGGGATTTTGTTGAAATCAAAGAGAAAAAGACGAAGAAAAACAAGCGTTTCCCTTTAAATCCGGAGCTAAAGGTTGTGCTTGAAGACTTTGTAAAAGACCGCCCGGAAGATGAACCGCTATTTATTACGCAACAAGGAAACAGGCTTGATAGAAACCAGGCTTACCGAATTTTGAATAAGGCTGCAAAAACATTAAATCTTCAGGACAAAATCGGCACACATTCGCTAAGGAAAACATTTGGCTACCACCATTATAAACAGTTTGATAATATTGAACTCCTACAGAAAATTTTCAACCATTCCTACTCCGCCATCACCCTCCGCTACATCGGCATCGAGCAAGATATTATTGATGAAAGTTATATGAATTTTTATTTATAGTATTAATTTTTCTACAAAAAAATGATTCTCATATTCATGATATAATAAACTGGTGGTATTTTACCATAAATGTATAAAGTTGCATGCAATGAGGAATTTATTATGTCTAGTGAGGAACAACGTAGAGAACTTCAACGTAGAATCTGGCAAATCGCTAATGAAGTTAGAGGTGCTGTTGATGGTTGGGATTTCAAGCAATATGTACTTGGTACATTGTTCTATAGATTTATTAGTGAAAATTTTAAAGCTTATATGGAAGCCGGGGATGAATCTATTAACTATGCAAAATTCCCTGACGATAAAATCACTGATGAAATTAAAGATGATGCAATAAAGACAAAAGGATATTTTATATATCCAAGTCAACTTTTTGAAAACATTGTGTTAAATGCAAATAAAAATGAAAATCTTAATACAGATATCGCTTCTATTTTTAATTCAATAGAAAGCTCTGCAGAAGGTTATCCTTCACAAGATGCCATAAAAGGGTTATTTGCGGATTTTGATACTACTAGTAGACGGTTGGGTAATACTGTAAAGGAACGTAATTCAAGACTTGCTGCTGTATTAAAAGGTGTTAATGATTTACAATTTGGTAAATTTGAAAATAATGAGATTGATTTATTTGGAGATGCTTATGAATTTTTAATTTCAAATTATGCCGCAAATGCAGGTAAATCTGGGGGAGAATTTTTTACTCCACAATCAGTTTCTAAGTTAATTTCAAGATTAGCAATTGAAGGTCAAACAAAGGTAAATAAAATTTATGACCCTGCAGCAGGTTCGGGTTCTTTATTATTGCAAGCAAAAAAACAATTTGATGAACATATTATTGAAGACGGTTTTTGGGGACAAGAAATAAATAATACAACTCAAAATTTGGCTCGTATGAATATGTTTTTACATAATATAAATTATGATAAATTTAATATTGCACTTGGTAATACTTTATTAAATCCATATTTTAAAAATGATAAACCTTTTGATGCAATTGTTTCAAATCCCCCTTATTCAATAAATTGGATTGGTAGTGACGATCCTACCCTTATAAATGACGATAGATATGCTCCTGCTGGTGTATTGGCACCAAAATCAAAAGCTGATTTTGCTTTTGTATTACATTCTTTAAGTTATTTATCTAGTAAAGGGCGTGCTGCTATTGTTTGCTTTCCTGGTATATTTTATAGGGGTGGTGCTGAACAAAAAATTAGAAAATATCTGATAGATAATAATTATGTTGAAACCATTATTGCATTACCATCTAATTTATTTTATGGGACATCTATTGCTGTAAATATTTTAGTTTTATCAAAACACAAAACTGAAACTAAAACACAATTTATAGATGCAACTTCTGAAAATTTCTATAGTAAAGAAACAAATAATAATGTACTCAATCCAGAGCATATTGATTCAATTATTAAATACTTTATGGAGAAAAAAGATGTAAAGTATGTTTCCAAAATAGTTGATAATGATTATATCGCAGACAAAAATGATTATAATTTATCTGTATCTACTTATGTTGAGCAGGAAGATACAAGAGAAGTTATTGACATCACAGAACTCAATAAAGAGATAGCAAGAATCGTTGAAAGAGAAGCTCAGCTAAGAACAGAAATAGACAAAATAGTAGCTGAAATCGAGGTCGGAGCATAATTCATGGATAGAGAAGAACTTGAAAATATACTAAGTTATAATTGTCATGCTACTACAATGTCTCAAATAGCTGTAAGTCTTTTAATGGGTGAAAACCCTCTTAATGTAAGAGGAATAAGAGAATTACTTGCTATGTATATGTTAATTCCATATATAACTAACTCTCAGTTAGACACACCAAATGAAAGTTATAAAATCCCTAAACTTGATATAAACAAAGTATTTACTAAGGTGCAATTCAAAGACGGTAGCTTATCAGATATGACATTAGGCAGACTTAGAGATGCCCTGTGTCATTCATTTGTGGCTTTGACAGATAAAGGAGACCTTATGTTAGATGATAGAGCATCATGTGATAGAAAAACTCATGACTCTATGACTGATAAGGGTTTTTGTAATAGACTTGTGCTTGATAAAACACGACAGAAACTTTTATCACTACATAATGAAGTGTTAAAACAACAAGCACAATATAACAGTAGTTTGTTGAAAGAATTAGAGGTTTGTAATGAGTAAACTTGATGAACTGATACAAACACTTTGTCCTAAAGGGGTTGAGTATTTACCATTAGAAGAAACTTTGAAGTATGAACAACCTACTAAGTACATAGTTAAAAGCACTGATTATGATAATACTTTTGATACACCTGTATTAACAGCAGGACAGACCTTTATACTGGGTTACACCAATGAAACAAGCGGAATTTATCATGCCAGTAAAGACAATCCAGTTATAATATTTGACGACTTTACCACAGCTAATAAATGGGTGGATTTTAAGTTCAAAGTTAAGTCTTCTGCTATGAAACTTTTGACTCCAAGAGATAATAATAAATTCAATATAAGATACTTGTATCACACAATACAGACCATAAAATACATTCCAGTAGACCATTCACGACAATGGATAGAAAAATATTCTAAGTTTACTATTCCTGTACCTCCTATGGAGGTGCAGCGTGAAATTGTCAGGATACTTGACAATTTCACAGAGCTTACAGCAGAGCTTACAGCAGAGCTTACAGCAGAGCTTACAGCGAGAAAAAAACAGTATGAGTATTATAGAGATAAGTACATAACAAAAACGTCTTATAACACGGTAAAATTAAGTGAAGTTGCTGACATATATTTAGGATTAACATATACACCAACTTATGTTGAAAATGGTGTGAAGTTTATATCAGCTCAAAATACTTCTAAAGACTATCTTGATTTAACAAATGTCAAGTATATTTCAAGAGAAGAATATGAAAAAAGCACGTCCAATGCAAAGCCCAAAAGGGGTGATGTCTTATTTACAAGAGTAGGTTCTAATTTGGGGCATCCAGTCATAGTTGATACTGATGAGGACTTATGTATGTTCGTAAGTTTAGGATACCTGAGAGTTAATAAGGACAGACTTCTGAATAGGTATGTTAGACATTGGATGAATACCGATTTGTTTTGGTCGCAAGTTCGTAAAAACGTACATGGGGCAGCAAAAGTAAACTTAAACACAGGTTGGCTTAGAGACTTTGACATAATACTGCCAACAATGGAAGAACAACAGCATATAGCTGATATATTAGACAAGTTTGAATTACTTTGTAATGACATATCAATAGGGCTTCCTGCTGAGATTGAAGCACGTCAAAAACAATATAAATATTACAGGGATAAACTTTTAACTTTTAAATCAAAGAATAGCGAGGTTTGTTAATGCCAGAAACATTAGTAGAAATTGCTAGAAATTTAAAAAATACTAAAGAAAAAATTCCGCAAAAAGAAGCAAAAGAATATGATATAAAAGTTCAACTTATTTTTGCTTTTAATGGAACCGGCAAAACAAGACTTTCTAAAGAGTTTCAAAAACTAATTTATCCTGATATTGATACCAATGAAGAAGATGAAAAAGAAAATCCAAAACGCAAAATTTTGTATTATAGTGCATATACTGAAGATTTGTTCTATTGGGATAATGATATAGAAAATAATGCAGAGCCCAAATTAAAAATACAAAATAATAATTTTACAAATTGGATTTTAAATGAACAAGGTAAAAGAGATTCTATCATAGAAAAGTTTCAAAATTATGTTAACAATAACAAATTAATGCCATTGTTTAATCCAGAAGGTAATGAAGTTACGTTTTCTTATAAAAAAGGTGATGATACAAGTTCTAATAATATAAAAATATCAAAGGGAGAAGAAAGTCTATTTATTTGGTGTGTATTTTATAGCATATTTGAACAAGTAATTGAGGAATTAAATATTTCAGAAGTAGAAGAAAGAGAATCTGACCAATTTAATGATTTAGAATACATTTTTATCGATGATCCTGTTACATCTTTGGATGAAAATCATTTAATTGAACTTGCCGTTGATTTAGCGGGACTAATAAAATCAAGTAAATCAAATTTGAAATTTATAATTACTACACATAATCCGTTATTTTATAATGTTTTATACAATGAATTTAAAAACGAAAAATCTAAAAAATATATCTTGAAAAAATTAGAAGATGGGACATTTGAATTAGAAAATCAAAAAAATGACTCACCCTTTTCTTATCATTTATTTCTAAAAAAAGAACTTGAAAAAGCAATTAAAACAGGAGAAATACACAAATGTCATTTTAACTACCTAAGAAATATATTAGAGAAAACATCAACATTTTTGGGTAGAGAAAATTGGGCTGATTTATTGCCTAAGAACCCTGAAGATAAAACAAACCCATATGAAAGAAGAATTATAAATATTTCAAGCCATTCTAAACATTCAGCAGAAGAAACTTATATAATTAATGATAGTGATAAAAGAGTTTTAGAATATTTAATAAAAAAAGTTAATGAAATTTATAATATAAAAATAACAGATAAATCAAAAACGCAAAGGGAGGAAAGTAATGCCCAATAATATAACTCCAATTATAGAATCTAATAATTTTATCGTATTAGATAAATATACAAATATTATTAATTCTTCAGAATCATATCAAACTGAAGCAGAACTGGAAAAAGAACTTATAAACGATTTGATAAATCAAGGATATGAATATAGAAAAGACATTGATTCAACAGAAAGTATGTTGAATAATTTAAGAACTCAAATTGAAAATTTAAATAAAACAACTTTTTCAAACGATGAATGGATGCGTTTTTGTAGTGAATATATTGATAAAGCAAATGATTCTATAATAGAAAAAACACGAAAAGTTCACGATGATTATATTTATGATTTTGTTTTTGATGATGGTCATATTGAAAATATATATTTGTTTGATAAAAAAAATATTATTAGAAATAAAGTTCAAGTTATCAACCAGTTTGAACAAACTGGTACACAATCTAATCGTTATGATGTAACAATTCTTGTTAATGGCTTACCATTAGTTCAAATTGAGTTAAAAAAGAGAGGTGTCGCTATTAGCGAAGCTTTTAATCAAATTCATAGATACAGCAAGGAAAGTTTTAATTCAGAAAATTCATTATACAAATATTTGCAAATGTTTGTTATTTCAAATGGCACAAATACTCGTTATTTTGCAAATACAACAAAACGTGATAAAAACAGTTTTGATTTTACAATGAATTGGGCAAAATCAGATAACTCTTTGATAAAAGACTTAAAAGATTTTACTGCAACATTTTTTCAAAAAAATACATTATTAAGTATTCTTTTAAAATATTGCGTTTTTGACACCAATAATACATTATTAATAATGAGACCATACCAAATTGCTGCAACAGAACGTATTTTATGGAAAATAAAAAGTTCATACGAAGCTAAAAAATGGAGTAAAACCGAAAGTGGTGGATATATTTGGCATACTACAGGTTCAGGTAAAACATTAACCAGTTTTAAAGCGGCAAGATTAGCAACTGAACTTGATTTTATTGATAAAGTTTTATTTGTTGTTGATAGAAAAGATTTAGATTTTCAAACGATGAAAGAATATCAACGATTTTCTCCGGATAGTGTAAATGGTTCAGATAACACTGCCGGTTTAAAAAGAAATTTAGAAAAAGATGATAATAAAATTGTTGTAACAACAATTCAAAAATTAAATAATTTAATGAAATGTGAAAATGATTTAGATATTTATGACAAACAAGTCGTTTTTATATTTGATGAGGCTCATCGTTCACAATTCGGAGAAGCTCAGAAAAATTTAAAGAAAAAATTTAAAAAGTTTTATCAATTTGGATTTACTGGAACTCCTATTTTCCCAGAAAATGCTCTAGGTAGCGAAACAACTGCAAGTGTTTTTGGTAGGGAACTTCATTCTTATGTTATTACAGACGCAATTAGAGATGAAAAAGTATTAAAATTCAAAGTAGATTATAATAATGTTCGCCCAAAATTTCACAAATATGAAAAAGAACAGGACGAAAAAAAATTATCAGCAGCAGAAAACAAAAAAGCGTTTTTGCATCCTGAACGCATAAAAGAAATTACGCAATATATTTTAAATAACTTTAACAAAAAGACCCATAGGCAACAAGTTGGTGGTAAAGGGTTTAATGCAATGTTTGCAGTAAGTAGTGTAGATGCAGCAAAATTATATTATGAATCTTTTAAAAAATTACAAAAAGATTTAGAAAAACCAATCAAAGTCGCTACAATTTTTTCTTTTGCACCCAATGAAGAACAAAATGCAATTGGAGAAATACAAGATGAGACATTTGAACCAACTGCACTAGATAGTAGTTCAAAAGAATTTCTAAAATCTGCTATTGATGATTATAATTTTTTATTTAAAACTAATTATGGTGTTGATGGCAAATCTTTTCAAAACTATTATAGAGACTTGTCTAAACGAGTAAAAACCCAAGAAATTGATTTAATTATAGTAGTTGGAATGTTTTTAACAGGATTTGATGCGCAAACATTAAATACATTATTTGTTGATAAAAATCTAAGATACCATGGACTGATTCAGGCATATTCTAGAACTAATAGAATTTATGATGCGACAAAATCATTTGGAAATATTATAACTTTTAGGGATTTAGAAAAACCAACTATAGATGCAATCAAATTATTTGGAGATTCAAATACAAAGCACGTGGTACTTGAAAAAAGTTATAATGAATATATGCAAGGTTTTAAAGATATAATAACTGGTAGAGCTCGCAAAGGTTACATTGAGTTAATAAACGAACTTAAAAATACATATCCAAATCCACAAGCCATTGAAACAGAAAATGATAAAAAGAACTTTGTTAAATTATTTGGTGAATATCTTCGTGTAGAAAATATTTTACAAAATTTTGATGAATTTACAAGTCTAAAAGCTATGCAAGAAATAGACGTATCAAATAAAGAAGCTCTTAATGAATTTAAATTAAAATACTATTTAGATGATGCTCAAATAGAAGCAATGAAACAAATAAAGCCACTTTCTGACAGGATTATACAAGATTATAAATCAACATATAATGATATATGTGAATGGCGAAGGCAACAACGAAATAATGAAGATGCCGAATCTGATATTAATTGGAACGATGTTGTATTTGAAATAGATTTGCTCAAATCGCAAGAAATTAACTTAGATTATATTCTCGAGCTAATCTTTGAAGCTAATAAAACTAAAAAAGATAAACAGTCTTTAGTGGAAGATGTTCGTAGATTAATACGTTCAAGTATTGGCAATAGAGCTAAGGAAAGTTTAGTTATTGAATTTATAAATGAAACAAATTTAGATAATATTGAGGACAAAGTGAGTATTATTCAGGCATTTTTTAAGTATGCTCAACAAAAACAAACTGAAGAAATTAAAGCATTAATCCAAGAAGAAAATTTAAATAATGATGCAGCACAACGTTATATAATGTCTTCTTTGAAAAAAGAATATGCCAGTGAAAATGGAACGGAATTAAATGAAATTTTACCAAAGATGAGTCCCCTCAATCCTTTATATTTAACGAAGAAGCAAAGTGTATTTCAAAAAATATCTAAATTCATTGATAAATTTAAAGGTATTGGCGGAATATCTTAATCATCATGCAAGATATTTTTACTAAAAACTTGCCATTTATTTTTCTTTGAGTGATGTATACGACACGTTAAAGGAGGTCGTATGGAAAAAGTCGGATTGAATATCACTCCAAAAGAGTTCAAGCAATTAAGCAAGTGGTCGGAGAATATTTATAACACAGCAGTTGTTATTGATTATTTTGTGGCAAACCAACTTGAGATTGAAGAATGCTACAATCTTGCGCCGGTAATTAAGCACCTGCGAAATGATGCAGATATGCTAAACGCATTCTTTATTGACCACGAAAAAGAAGTTGAAAATTCAAATGCCGTTTAAAAGGTGTTTAAAAGCCGTTTAAATCGTGTTCAAAATTATTATGTCCAAATGATACGATTTTATACGTATACACTTGATGTTTCCCACAGAAAGAGTGATGAATGGTGTAGCTTGAAAGGAGCACAATATGATTGAAATTGGTAAAAAGTACAGATTGAAGAAACTCAAAGGCTGGTTTGAAAAAGATAGCGAAGAGTTTACGGTTTTATGTTTTGGTGAACCCAATATTGTCGGCTGCGTTGCACCGGATGGTGAAAGATATGTATTTGATAAAAATTTTTTGATTGATCCTAAGAAACCGGACGAGATATACGCTGATATTACAATAACGAAAGGTTAAACTATGGTTGAAAAAGATTACAAGTTGTACGGGACAAAGATTTTGAATCTTAAAACACAAGAAATCGGTTTGCTGATTTGTTTATGGGAAAACAAGTTTGCCGATAAAACAGTAGATTTTGCAACTTGTGTTGATAAAAACGGCAAACGCTATAACATAGAGCTTGATAACATTAGAGGTTTTGAAGATGATTTTGAAAAATAAATTGACTAAAGAAACACTTGATATTCCGTATTCTGAATTCAGGATAAAGTTTGCCAAAGAAATTCAGGATGCGTTTGAAGGCTACCGCAAAACACAATTGAATAAATATTCTTGGAACTTCAAAGATGACAACTCTTTGGAGTTTAATTTTTATTTTGAACTCCATTGGAACTTTAATCATTTTGGAAATAGCAACTGGTATATAGAAAGAATGTAATCAACCTTCATCAACAAAGAAATCTTCATCAAGTTTTTTAATTTCTATTGTCGTTTTAGGCTGAACACCAACATTATGCTTTATCATCAATTTTGTTAGTTCATCACCATTAATTAGTCTTATTACTTTTCCCTGAACAGAAGCAGCTTTTTGTTTTGCTTTTTCATCGAAAAAGCTTGTAGTTATAAATACACCTTTACGTACGGTTGAACAGCCAAGAGCTCCGGCAAAATTTTGCATTTCCTTTTCGTTAACTTTATTATCTGAATATCTTTTTGCTTGAAGATAAATCTTTTCCAGACCTAATTCATCCTCGTCAATGATTCCGTCAATACCACCATCATGGCTCATTTTTGTCATTGACCCAATACCATAATTCATCTTTTCCATAAGTTGCAAAACTATTTTTTCAAATTTAATAGGATCAACTTGTTTTAATTTTTCTAATAGTTCGCTTTGAAGATTATCAGAATATAAAGCTTGCGCTTTTGAAATCATTTCATCAGGAGTTTGACATTCATCAGCTTCAATAATATTTTCAGTATCAGAATTTTTCTTATTTTCAATATTTGAAAAATCAACAAAAGACGGGAATTTCTTTAAATACCCAATATTTATCTTATTTCCTGTTTTATTTTCCTGTATGCCAGCCTCACTAATTTTATAATAGCCTCTTTTAGGTCTATCTAATAATCCGGCTCTAAATAAGTAATAGACTGCCCAATTAACACGATTACGAAGAATAGTTTCAATATTGCTAGGTATCATTTGATTTTTATCTTCTTCTGATAAATTAAACAATTCAGCAATTTCATCTTCGATATCACGCGGACGTAACTCTACATTTTTCTTTTCATACAAATTTAAAACAGGATTCATTAATGATTGAAAATCAGGTACAGCCATGTCTAACTCCTTTTTCTTTTTAGGGTATCACAAACATGAACATATTTTGAACCGCTTTAACCAATTGGTTACTAATCATCATAGTAGAATATATCAATTTCATCATCTCTAATATCAGAATCAAGATTATTTAATTCTTCATAATCGATGATCGGAGTATTATTAACTATATTTTTCAAACCATTACTTACCCAATCAATATTCCATAAAGGAGGTTTTGTCTTATCCATTACAAGCTTACAAATGTCAGAATTATATTCTTGAAAGTAGTCATCATTATATATTATTCTTTGTAACCAAACTTCCATATATTCAGTATTAGGTTTTTCTTCAAGTTTTTTCTCTATCTTGAGTATAATATCATATCTCTTGCTAAAATCGGATAAATATGACAGCGATTTTCCTATGATTGCTGCTATTGTAGGATATACTCTTGGATTATTATATGCAATAGAAAAAGCGATACTTATTATAGGAACTATATTTTTATCATCTTTTTTAAACTTTAAATTTTTGTTGTATTCCATTAATAAAGCTTGCAAGCTACCAGAATTTGGAAATCTTTTGGCAAAATCATATATTCTAATAAGCTGCTTCTGCAAATTACCTTTATTTAAGCAGAATTTATTTAAATCTTCTAAATGGGAAATCCTATATAACTTATCTTTCTTTAAAGAACCCTCGATTATATCTTCTGTTTTTTGTGTTTTTGTTGTATTTAATTTAAATCCTAATTCAATCATTACTTCTGTTAAGTATTTTATTATTTGATTGCCAGTTTGAGTGTTATGCACGAAAATGCGATAATCATCTCTGTATCGAATTATTTTGTAATCTTCTATGTCATTATCATTTAATTTTTGTGTTAAAAGAGAATCTGCGTATCCTAAAACAATTTCGGCAATAAAGTCCATCAGGACAGAACCTTGCGGAATACCATTAGTTTGGTTATTTGTCATATATCTAATTAAAGTGTCGATTTCATCTCCTTCAAGATTGATAGACGAATTTTTTATTGCCTGTTTGGCAGTTGATTTTCCATGTAGAGCCCATGAAATAGAATGCGTATATATAGAACCATAGCAATCTGAAATGTCAGTAGAAAATAAAAATGAATATTCTAGAGCTTGTTCTAAAGACAATTGTTCAACTTCATTCCACCAATTGGCAACTTGACTCGCTTGTTGTTTTTTCTTTGGAGATTTTAATACCGGAATACCTTTACTAGAAATTTTTTCGTTTTTTTGAAATTTCTTGAATTGTTTTTTGATTAACTTCCAAACATGATCTTGAGTTATATAATTTACCAAGGCTACATAAATTATAGGATTTAATAATTGTAATGGTCTCCATGCATAACAACCATCTTTGTTGTTATAAATTATATAATTCACATCATCATAATTATATGGTTTATCGTTTGCAGTGAAAAAATTCCTTAAATTTTTATTTTGTAATCTTTTGTCTAATTTATCCAATAATTTCTGAAAACTAAAATATGTTGGCAATGTTATATTTGAATACATTTCTTCTTTAAGAAAAAATTCTTTTGCCTTACTTGGTGATAAACTTAAAACATTTTTTGTAGCCAAAATCATACTCCATTTTTTTTTAAGGTATCACAAACATGGATTTGAACATATTTTGAACGGTTATAAAACAGGTTTTGAATTAATTTGCTGTTTTATCCATTCCATAATTACGGAAACGAGGTATTCTTGTTCCGCTTTTGTTAGTTCTCTGTGTTGAGGGAATTTGTGCCATTTTTCGATGCAGCCACGGCAGCAGGTGGCTGTTGCGTGTTGAGCAATAAACACAGGATGTCCTCGCATCGGAGTTTGTTTACCATCGTTAATTGGTTCAGCCGGGGCTACTCTATCACGAATAAAATCGCAGGCATGGGTATAAATGGTATCAAGCCCTTTTTCTTGAATATATTTTAATTCTCTTGCTCGAAGTTTAAATTTGCTCCTGAATTTTGATTTTGCTAATCTTTCTAAAATTTCCATAATTATATTTTATCACGTATATCTATGCTATAATAACTATAGAACGGAACATTCAAGAATCTTTAAGTTTAAGACAAAAAACAACTTTTTGTAAAATACATACGGTATCTTAACAAATATTATAAATACACTTGACAAATTTTAAGTTTTTAGAAATAATAGCATGTAAAGGAGGCTTACATGCTCGAAAAAATTAGTGAAGAATTAAAACAAAGAATAGCAAATAGCCATATCGAAGGCTTTGGGGAAGAATTAGAATATTGGGTTAAACAAATAAATACCCCTACCAGTAATTACAAAAATATGCTACCGCGTGATTTAACAAATGGCATTCTTATTTCTTTTTGCGATGCTAATTTAAGATACGATATTGTAAGACGTGGCTTTTATGAATTATTGTTATTGCTTGATTTAAATTCAAATCTTCTTTTTACCTGCATGAGTGAAGATGCTCTTAACAAAATTTTAAAAGACAAAAAACGTGAAGTACCACATTATATAGACATTTTGTCCCTTAAAAATAAAGGGTTGGAAGGTAAAACCCACCAAATAACTATTCCGGGAATTGAGACAGAGTTATTTCCCGAAGATGAACTTGAACGACAATTGAAAGAATTGTGCTCAAATCTTGAATTGCAAACAGACAAAGAATTTAGACATTGTATAATTACAATTAAAAAAAGCGGTTATAATGTACAAGAATTAAAAGCATACATTTTCAATTCTGCGTTAGAATTAGTTGAAGAAGAGAATTGGAGTCAATATCTGAAACCAAGTTATACATTCCTTGATGATACTAAAAAATCTAACGAGGTAGATATAATAAAACCGACATTAAAGAAAGATTTCTTAGTACAGGACAAAGATACAATGCCAGAAATTAAAAATGATAAAAATGATGAAAAAGATGTTAATGAGGAAGAATAAAGTATAATGAAAAATAAATTTAGCGGTGAACAGTTAAAAATTGCTCGAACCTACAGAGGATTAACAACTGAAGAGCTTGCTCAAAAAATTGGAGTAAAAAAACAAACAATATCTTTGTATGAAACGGATAAAATTATTCCCGAGGTAGAAAATTTATTTAAAATAATTAAAGAATTAAACTTTCCAAGACAATTTTTCTTTCAAAATAAAAAAACTATACCAGCAGGAACTCCGTATTTCAGAGCATTGTTAACTACTAATAAAAAATACAGAGAACAACAAAAATTACAGAACCAGTTTAGAGCTCAATTATGCGAATATCTATTAAAATATATGGATTTCCCTGTTTTAAATATTCCAAATAATATTGATTTTGATGGAGATATTGAGGCTTTTTCATTAAAAATAAGAGAGTTCTGGGGATTAGGTTTAGAACCAATTACAAATATAATTCATTTGCTTGAAAAACAAGGACTAATTGTTTTACTTACAAAAACAGATACTGATGATATTGATGCCTTTAATCAATCAATACAAATAAATGACGAGGAAAGATATATAGTTACTTTGTCTAAAAATAAACCTTCTTTCTCAAGGATACAATTTGATGCGGCTCATGAATTAGGACATATACTGCTACATCCAAAAAGTGAAGATATAGAAGCTATTTCAAGAGAAGAATTTAAATTTTTAGAAAAGCAAGCCAATGAATTTGCCGCTTCATTTTTATTGCCAAAGGAAGCATTTATAAAAGACCTTCCTGAAAGATATCGGTACAGTTTAGATTATTATGTCAGATTAAAGAAAAAGTGGAATGTTTCAATATCAGCGATGATTATTCGTGCATATAATTTGAATTTAATGACATACAATCAATATCAGTACTTAATGAAAAAAATGTCACAAAAGGGTTGGAAGACGCATGAACCATATGATGATTCAATTATAATTCCAGAGCCTACAATGCTGAAATATGCAATTGATTTGCTTTTAGATAACAATATTCATACAGTTCAATCGTTATTAGAAGATATAAGTGTTGATTTGGCTTTAAATTCTGATGAAATAGAGTTTTTGTTAGGCTTAGAAAAGGGTAAGCTTGCAATTCCGGATACAACAATTTCTAATATTAAACCTAAACTTAAGGTTTAAATTTTGTCAAAAGTTGATAAAAATACATCATAATAAAATTGTGATGCGTGGTGATAATCGGATAATATATTATCTAATTATTGACTTTTTTAATAAAATCGATTAATGTATTATCTATGACCAATCAATTTTTAAACCAAAAAACTCCCAATGAAATTGCCAAAAGTTTAGCGGATAAAATTAAAGAAAACCGAAAAAAGCTAAAAATTTCACAAGAAGCTTTAGCACAAAAATCTGGTGTTAGCTTAGGCAGCATTAAAAGGTTTGAAACGAAGTATGAAATTTCTCTGCAATCTTTTATTAAAATTGCTATTGCTCTTGATTTAGATAATGACTTTGAAAATTTATTTACACAAAAAACTTATGCTTCGATTGATGAGGTAATTAATGGATAATTATAAATATCTGAAAGCTTTTTATAATGATAAATTAGTCGGAACTTTGGCTAAAACTCCTGATAGGCTTGTTGCATTTGAATATGATAACGAGTGGCTTGCTACCGGTTTTAGCATTTCGCCATTCTCACTACCGTTACAGAAAAAAGTATATTTGCCAAAATTTGAACCGTTCGAGGGGCTATTTGGGGTGTTTAATGACAGTTTGCCTGACGGTTGGGGAAGATTGCTTGTTGATCGTCTTTTGCTAAAAAACAATATCAACCCAAGTGAAATTGATAATTTAAATCGGCTTGCAGTTGTACAAGAAAGCGGTATGGGAGCTTTGACATATAAGCCTGAACACAGATTTGAAACTCCACAAGAAGAATCTTATTATGACAAGCTTGCGCAAGAATGTTCAAAAATATTAGAGTCACAAAGCTCTGATAACTTGGATGAACTTTTTAAACTTGGCGGTTCGTCAGGCGGAGCAAGACCAAAGATTCTAACCAAAATAAACGGAGAAGACTGGATAATAAAATTCCCATCTTCACAGGATCCTAAATATATTGGAGAGCAGGAATACAAATACTCTCTTGTCGCAAAAGATTGCGGGATAAAAATGAGTGAAACAAAACTTTTTGATTCTAAAATTTATTCGGGATATTTCGGTATAAAACGATTTGATAGAGAAAACGGTAAAAAAGTACATATGGTTTCAGTTAGCGGACTATTAGAAACAAGCCATCGCTTGCCGAATCTTGATTACAATATTTTGATGAAATTGACTCTCGAATTAACGAAAAATTATCAGGATATTGAGCAGTTATATAGACTTATGTGCTTTAATGTTTTTGCGCACAACAGAGATGATCATTCAAAGAATTTTTCGTTTTTGTATGATGAAAGTAAAAAAGAATGGCAACTATCCCCTGCTTATGATTTAACTTACAGTTCATCATTCAACGGAGAACACTCAACGACAATCAATGGTGAGGGTAAAAATCCAAGTTTAGAAGATATTCTCAATGTTGCAAAAAATATCGGAATAAAAGAAAAACAGGCTCGGGAAGTTGCTCTTGATATTAAAGATAAATGTTTGTCATTGATTGATTAAAATTTGTCATAATCAAAGATAATTAAAAAAAACAGAATTTTTGGTAATTTTATAAAAATTTAGTTATTCCACGTGTTTTGACGGTCGAAAGAAAATAAAAAAAAAGAGAAATTAGACTGGACACACATGAAATCTTATTCTCAAAATTATGTTATTTCATTTCAATAGGTAGTTTATAGTGGACATTTACAGATTTTGTAATATAATACTTTTGTTAAAATAAAATAATAAGTTTTCTAGGGTTCCGCAATTATTTATTGGACTGGACCAAGAGAAAATGCAAGGGGAGATTCCCTTGTTCACGGAAGGATAAAAGCCTGGGAGATATTTATCATATCTCCCAGGCTTTTTAACAAACAAATAAAGAAAGGAAGAAATGAAATGAAATGGATTTTTTTACTTGTTGCCGGCCTACTGGAAATTAGCTGGGCAGTCGGCTTAAAATTTTCACATGGATTTTCACTAATTATCCCATCTGTTATTACCGTATTGTGCATGATTTTCAGCTTTTACTTTTTGGCACTTGCCCTAAAAGGACTCCCTTTGGGAACCGCATATGCTATTTGGACAGGTATAGGAACATTAGGCACCGTAATATTCGGAATAATTTTATTTAAAGAACCAATTACAGCTATGCGTCTTGTCTGTATTGGTTTAATATTAAGCGGAATAATTGGTTTAAAGCTTCTAACTCACTAAATTAAGGAAACATTGTGCTAGAAAAATATTGCAATTTTGGTAGCATATTCTTCCAATTGGAAGAGGTAAAAAAATAAAACAGATGCCAATTTTTTTTTATAGAACACCTAATTCTATTGAGAATTTAGGGCGCATTATCAATGCAAATAAAGTTGATATTGTTGTTCAAGTTGTTCATCATGTTCACCGGACCAAATTTTATTTTCCAATACACAAAGAAATTTATTATCCGGGTTAATAATTAATATATCAATATTCTTGTATTCACGTCTTATTTCACAGTCCCAATATCTAGCACCTAATATATCAACAGGATTAATTTCAATTCTATTGTCCTGTATATAATCTTTCATTGAAAGTTCTAAAAAAACTTTTAAGAAATAATCCCCTATGTTATGACTTTCCCGTGGATTCATTAACCACGCGAGAAAATTTGAGTGCCTGATTTCTGTATTATCCAACTTTAAGGCAGTAAAAATATTGAATTTTTCAATTCTTTTTTCTAATTCATCAAGAGCACAAGACATCCACAAATCACATAACTTGTTCATTTGTTCATCTTTTGACATATAATTCCTTTCCATATTTGAAATATAATATCAGTTAATTATTTTCTATCTTCACTGAAGGATGCAAATTTCATCCGCTGCCGCTTATAAAACTTTAGGGAGTTTTTCTATCATAACATTACAAACTCTAAATATGTATTATTTTTTAATTAACTTGTCAGCCATTACTTTAAATTCATCATATGCGGTTAAAGTATTTGTAATTCTTCCTAAAGGATAAAGCACATAATAGGTTATTTTAGTTTTTAATTTAGGTTTGCAAACCCCATCCTGGCACTTTAGATAACCGATCTTTTCCCCATCTTCAAAACGTCTTTTTACATATGGTCTAAAGTATTCATCATTAAATATTTCAACAGGAATTTCTCCGCGTTCAACGGAATAAAAATAGATAAATGAGGATAAACTTCTATCCATAGTTACCGGTCCAAAGTAAATGAAAAGTATATTAAATAATATATATGTAAAGATTACAAGAAAATTTTCAAAGAGATCTTTGTTCTTGGTGTACCACAGCCCCCAGCCTGCAATAGAACTTACGATGGCTATAAAAAATGCACTAAAGAATAATACACCATGATCTTTATTCAATGTATAGATATATGTTACAAGCAGCATAAAAAATGTTGACACTATAAGACATAAACAATATTGTAACAATTTTTTATAAAATAGCATAACCCAGCTCCTCTTAGTATAATTAAACATATCCTTACTTTAAAATAACATAGAATTATGAAAATTAAAACAACTTTAATCGATAAACTTACATATATTTATTTAAGTATTCCACTTTTAATATTTTTATCAACCTGGTTGAATCCATTCTTTGCTGTAATAAGCGTAATTTCACTTTTGGCAATTTTGGGTTTAATTTTCTGCCAGCTGCCTTCAGGCAAGCTCGAAATTCCGGGCAAAGTTCTGGCAACAACAATTGCGGTATGTTCATTATGGTGTATTTTATCCGGTATTGGCGGCTATTTTTATCAAAATTCCGATTTTCATCTGCGTAATGCACTGCTCAGAGATTTAATTAATTTTTCATTTCCGGTAAGATACGATAACGGCTCGGCAATGGTTTATTATATGGGATTTTTAATGCCGGCTGCAGTTTTCGGGAAGCTCATGCTCTGGCTGGGAGCACCAAATGAAATCGCATTTAAGCTCGGGGATACATTTAATTTGTTATTCTGTATATGCGGAGTAATACTTACTGCACTCCAGCTTTTTATTTATACAAAACCTAAAAAATATCAGTTTTATATTTTACTTTTTATTTTCATATTCTTTTCCGGACTGGATATACTTTACCCTAATGTAGATAAAGAATATTTGGAATGGCATGGGCTGCTTCAATATAGCAGTAATACAACACTGCTTTTCTGGGTTTATAATCAAACTCTTGCACCATGGTTAATTACTACTTTATTTATAAAAAAACCTTTCAATTTTAAAAATCATATATTTCTTGCAGCTTTAACATTATTCTTCGCACCTATGTCATTTCTTGGTCTGGGGATTTATATTTTCTTTTTGCTGTGCTATGAAATTATAAAATTTATAAAGCATAATAAAACTGCTATATTTTTGCAGAAACTTTTCAGCCCGCAAAATATATTGTCACTATTGATTTTATTACCTATACTTGTTTTATATTATAAAAGCAATAATACCGTATCTGAAGAAGGCTTAAGAGTATTTTTATTTAATATTAATATACTCATATTCTTCATACTTGAAGCAGGACTATTCCTATTCATAATATTTTATAAAAATACAAAAAATCCGGTATATTACATTACATTTTTATCCTTGATGCTCTTCCCGTTTTTAAGAATTGGTACTACACCAGACCTATGTATGCGAGCATCCATACCTGCACTATTTATATTAATGGTATTAGTAATCAAATTTCTTTTTGATAAATCGGCAAATAAAACAGCAAAAATTATATTGGCAGTTTTATTATTAATAGGCATTTGTACGCCTTATTCAACCTTTTACAGAGGATTTTATGTAATGCTGCATCCAAATATAGAAACGCCTGTTAAAAATGATATAGTTACCCTCAATAATAAAATTAAACGTCCTTGTATATACCAGCTGACGAACCCAAATGATATAACGAAAATTTATACTAATTTTTGCAACTACGGAACGTTAGATGCTGATAATACCGTATTTTTTAAATATTTTGCATCCAAAAGAAAAAACAATGGAGGATAATAATGGATATATCTAAAAATAAGTTAGAGGAAGCATGTTTGAAAGGTATAATTTCGGAAGAACAGGCAGAAAACCTGCTGAAATTTTTCACAGAAAATAACCTGAATACTGAAGAAAGACAAAAATTCAATATCGAAACAGTGTTATATTATGGAGGAAGTATCATTGCATTAGGCGCAATGGCTTATTATATGCACGACCTGGTAACGTCCAGCACATATGGATTTATTCTTTTGTTAAGCATTATTTATTCACTTGTTTTTTATTTTGCCGCAAACTATATGTGGAAAAAAGAAAATAAAACCCCTGCTGGTCTTTTATATATTTTATTTATGTTTTCCGTTTCTTATATAGTACTTGTTATTACAAAAATGACCGGAGTATATCCGAAATTTTCAGAAGCACATAACTATACAGACTTTTTCGCGGCATCAAAACCTGCCCTTTACACAATATTTTCACTTACATTAATTGCAAGTATTGTGTTAATAAAAAAAAGACCTTTATCAATACTTACGCTGCCGGTGATAGCATCATTATACAGCATTTGTTATCTGTTTATACCCGATATATTTGACAAACTAATAGTAAAACACCATCATGGCGAACTCTATTACGGCATACTCTTTTCATGTATCCTGATAGCTGCAGCATTTAAAAACGATAAGTTATATAGTATCGACTACTCAAAATGGATGTATATAGCAGGCAGTTTAATACTTTATTACTGCTTTACAGATTTTTCATACATATTTTTTGGTATAGACGGGCACAATTATGTAAATAGAATAGTACTATTAATATTCAATATAATATTTATACTCTTATCAATTATACTGCGCCGGAAAATATTTTTGCTTTTAGGGGGAATCGGCTTTTTCGGCTACCTTGTATCACTGGAAATTTCCTTATTAACATCTGTTAAAGCAGACAGCCTTATTAAAATAAGTTGCATAATTATAACCGGATTGTTAGCAGTATTTGCAGGGAATTTATACAATAGGAACATAAAAAAGATAGAAGCGGCTGCTGAAAAAATTCTACCAGCAAAATTCCGCAAAAATTTACCTAAATACAGATAAAATAAAAATTAAGAGTTGCATTTTAAGGACTTTTGTATATAATAAATATTGTTACTCCCGGATCGTCTAGTGGCAGGACTGAAGATTCTGGCTCTTCCAACGGTGGTTCGAATCCATCTCCGGGAATTTTTTATTGCTTAAATTTTTGCTGGAAACAACGGATTTATAAGTATATATGCGAAAATCATTATGCCTTTTACCTCTTGCACTCGGCACTTTTGGGCTGGGAATGACTGAATTTGTTATGATGGGAATTTTGCCGGACACTGCAAAATCAATGTCTGTATCAATTCCTGCTGCAGGACATTTTATATCATTTTATGCTCTGGGAGTTGTTTTTGGTTCAATATTACTTGTTTTACTTGCAAGAACGAAACCTTTGAAAAATATCTTAATAGCACTGGTTACAATTTTTACATTAGCAAACCTTGCTTCCGCATTTGCTACAAACTATAATATATTCTGCCTGCTGAGATTTATTGCAGGACTGCCGCATGGGGCATTTTTCGGCGTAGGCGCAATTACAGCGGGGAAGCTCTGTGAAGCAGGAAAGAAAAATCAGGCTGTGGCAACAATGGTTTCAGGCATGACTATAGCAAACCTTTTCGGTATTCCGATGGGTACATTCATAAGCCATAATTTTTCATGGCGGATAACTTTCCTATTAATAGGTTTATTCGGATTTTTAGTTTTATACTCTGTCGTAAAATTTATACCATATATAAAACCTCTGCCGGATACAGGATTTAGAGGTCAGTTCAAATTTTTTAAATCACTTGCCCCTTGGCTTCTTATATTTGCCGTAATAATGGGGAATGGCGGAATATTCTGCATGTACAGCTATATTAATCCTCTACTGGTTAATGCGTCAGGAGTTGAACCAAAATATGTATCATTTCTGATGGTACTGGCCGGAGCCGGCATGTGCTTTGGAAATACTTTTGGAGGAAAGCTTTCTGATAAATTTTCGCCGGCTTTAATTGCAGGAAATACCCAGCTTTTAGCAGGAATAGCACTTTTAATGATGTTTTTCCTGGCTGGAAATCCGTTTTTGGCAGTATCTATAATGTGCATCTGCACAGCATGTCTTTTTGCAGTATCTGCACCACAGCAGGTGTTGCTGATAGAAAATGCAAAAGGCGGAGAGATGCTCGGAGCCTCATGCTCCCAAATTTCATTTAATCTTGGGAATGCACTGGGAGCATTCATAGGCGGACTTCCTGTTGCCCATGGACTTGGATATGAATACACCGCTTTGCCAGGTGCATTATTTGCATTTATAGGTTTTTCTCTTTTGTTTTACTTTTACAAAAAATATGAAAAGATTAAATATCAGCAGTCTAACTAATCACAAGTGCAAAAATTTCCCTGTCCGGATTTATTATATATATGATTAAACTTCTAAGCAGAGTAGGTCCTGAGGCAAAAATCCCTTACAAAGTCTGTAAAGGGTCAGTTAAATGCAGAAATAAAATGGCGCAGAGATTGTACAAAAAATTTTGCATTGAGCTTGATAAAAATGCAATCGAATCGGTATGTGCAACAGAGGATTTTACAACAGCATTAAAAAATACTCTCCATCCTTACAAAATAGCATTCAACGTCAATGCCGAAACCGGCTCTAAGAATAAGGGGACATTAACGCCTCAGTTTTCAGTAAAAAATTCCGGTGCAAACTCAGCAGTAATAAGCTGTGAAAGCTTCAATCTCAGCCTGCCGATGGATGATGATAAAAAAATTATCATAGATAAATACTGCGCTGCACATGAGGTACGGCATTTGTTTGACCACATTTTTAACCCTAAAATGTCGCTGGCTAGATGGACAAACCAATTCAATAATCAGCATTATGACACAAATATTAATATCGTTAGAGATAAACTTTTCAATGAATTTGATACTCCCTTAAATATACGGGAACTTGAAAAAGAGATAACAGGGCTTCTAAGTTCTGTTCCTGACGAAATTTCAGTAGAAGTTTTACAAAAAGCACGCTATCAATTAAAAACAGAAATTAATGCCTATAAAAACGAATTAAATTATATGAAAAAAGGCTTCGGATATTTTAAAAATTTCGAAAGAATTATCTATTTGGAAATTTCTCTTAAACAAAAGGCTAAGTTTCCGCAAAAACTAAAATTTATCAACAGACTTTTGAGGGAAAAATTGGCAAGCATTAGAAGTGCTAATAAAGAGCTTTTAAATTAATGTAAAGTTTTATAAAATTAAACAGCAAATAAGTTAATTTTATATTATCAGGAACATTATGAGAAATATGAATATAAATATACAGCAATTTAGCCCGAACTATTCCCGATATACACCCAATTTTAAAGGGAAATATGAAGTGGACACTTCTACTGCAATAAGCAGAAATCAAGTGTTTACACTCGGTATGCTGATGAATAATTTCTGGATTTTTGATGCACGCAGCACTTTTAACCGTATCAGATATAACAGCGTTTACGGAAAAGCAACCGTAAATGTTAATGTTGATAAAGAAGCACTTTTTGAGAGAATTTTAAAAATGAATAATATTAAATATACTAAACTTGACCAGACAGTTTAATTTTCAGTTCTTGCAAAAGTATGCCTGTCCAGCAGAACCATAAGCACTGAAATATCAGCAGGCTTAACCCCGCCTATACGAGAAGCCTGAGCCAGAGTTTTAGGTCTGATTTTATTTAATTTTTCTTTTGTTTCTGTTGAGATATGCTCCATTGACATATAGTCGATATTATCAGGTATCTTATATTTTTCAAGCTTCCCTGCCTGATCCACCTGAAACTCCTGCCGCTTTAAATAGCCGTCATATTTCGTAAGAACTTCAACCTGTTCATAGACATCTCTTGGAAGATTAAGTTCTCTGGTTGTTTCATCAACTTCCTGAATAATATTATAATTAATATTCGGGCGTTTCAAAAGGTCTGCAAGCTTAATTCCGCGTTCTATATGCTCGCCGTATTTTGCAAGAATAGAATTAACATCTTCAGAAGGTGACAATTTAGCCTCTTTCATTCTTGAAATTTCACGTTCGATATTTGCCTGTTTTTCTTTAAATACATTAAACTGAGCATCATCAATCAAGCCAATCTTATGTCCGGTCGGAGTAAGCCTTGCATCAGCGTTATCCTGACGAAGAAGCAGCCTGTATTCAGAGCGGGAAGTAAGCATTCTGTATGGATCATCAATGTCTTTTGTCACCAAATCATCAATAAGAGTTCCGATATAAGATGAACTTCTCGGTAACTCAAGCATTTCTGTGTTATTGAGATAATTCATTGCATTAATACCTGCAATTAAGCCTTGGGCAGCAGCCTCTTCATAACCGCTGGTTCCATTAATCTGACCGGCAAAGAACAGACCTTTAATAGTCTTTGACATTAAAGAATGAGTTGTCTGAACAGCAGGAACATAATCATACTCAACCGCATAAGCAGGTTTTATGACATGAGCTTTCTCTAACCCCGGAAGCGTCCTGAGCATTTTAAGCTGAACATCGGCAGGAAGAGAACTTGAAAATCCCTGAATATACACTTCATAAGTATTCAACCCCTCTGGTTCAATAAAGATATGGTGTGAAGGATTTTCACTAAATCTTACGACTTTATCTTCAATAGAAGGACAATAGCGCGGACCAACTCCATGGATTAAACCTTTATACATAGGAGATTTATCAAGATTAGCTTTGATAATAGCATGGGTTTCTTCGTTTGTTCTTGTAAGATAACAAGGATATTGAGGTCTGACAGGTCTATTCGGCTTAAACGAATAAAAATTCAAAACCTCATCCCCTGGCTGGATTGTCATTTTGGAGTAATCAATAGTTCGTTTATCAACTCTTGGAGGAGTACCTGTTTTCAATTTTTTAATGTTAATACCGAGCTTCATAAGTGAATCTGAAAGCCCTATTGCGGCTTTTTCACCTAATCGGCCTGCACTGTATGATTGAAGCCCGACAAAAATACGTCCGGACAGCGATGTTCCTGTTGTTAATATAATTGAACGGGCTTTGTATTCTATACCAAACTCATCAACTGCACCGCAGACAACGCCATCCTTTGTAATTAAATCAGTAATACAAGCCTGACGCAGAAATATATTTTCATTATTTTCAATAATATTCCGCATGCAGTCAATATATTGCTTTTTATCAGATTGTGCCCTGAGAGCCCTTACAGCCGGACCCTTTGAAGAATTTAGCATTTTCATCTGGATATAAGTTTCATCAGCAACCTCGCCCATCACACCGCCAAGAGCATCAATTTCGCGCACAAGTGTAGACTTTGCAGGACCGCCGATTGCAGGATTACAAGGCATCATAGCGATATTATCAACATTTAAAGTTGCAAGAAGAACCTTAGCTCCAAGTTTTGCACAGGAAACTGCAGCCTCACATCCGGCATGTCCTGCTCCAACTACTATTACATCGTATTCGTTATTCAAATATCCCATACCATCATTATAATACAAAGGAAAATAAATGCAGAGTATATTTAAAACCGCTTATCAAACAATAAATAGATCAAATATTATATCACCCGATTATCTAATACATTTAGAGGATATTTTGTAGAAATAATAAAGATTGAAAAAAGATGATTCGATAAAAGTTATACACATATTTTATTTGGAGCTCACAAATGTCAGAACAGATTTTAGTACAGCCGGTAACGGCAGCAGACAGCGAAAAAAGTAAAAAGGCGCAGGAAGCACTTGAAAAAGCCCGTATTGCGCATGAAAAATATTTAATAAGACAGGATAATAATGATTTACAGGAAGCAATAACAAATTATATTGACGCTGTAAAATTTGATCCGTCAATTCCTGAATCTTATTACCGCCTGGCAGCATTAATGTGGGAACAGGGGCAAATAAGCGTCAACACTGCAATAGACCAGTGCAAAACCGCAGTTTCCCTGGCTCCAAAAAACATGAATGCACATCTATATACAGGTTTCTTCATGAAAATGGCAGAGAATTACCCGGAAGCCATGGATGAGTTTAAATCTGCAATAAAGATGGGCAGACTTAAATCTGCAAGACCAAGACTTGTCTTATCACAGACTATCTTGCAGAAAATCAATGCAGAAAACGGCTCAGTAGCAGATTATATGCAATTTTTATACTACTTCCTCTCCGGAAGCCTTATGCTGGCGTGGGACAGACCGTCTTTAAAAATGTTTTACAAAAATATTTCAGATGACTTTTCTGTATTCACATTTAATACAGTTGGAAAGTTCCTCGAAAAATTTAAGCTCTATCCAGTAGCTGAAAATATTTACAGAAAAGCAATAATTGAAACAAACCACAGCCAGATCTTTTATAATAAAATGGGAGATTTGGCGCTAAAAAATAATGAAATTGATTTGACAGTAGATTGTTACAAAAAAGTACTGGAAGCTAATCCGCTTAACAGGGAAGTACTTGTAAAATTAGCAACCATATTACAGACATATTTCCCTGAAAACACAGATGAAACAATTGATTGTTACGAAAAACTTCTTGAATTTGATATAGATACAGCTCAAATTTACTATGAATTAGGTCATTTATATCTCAAAAAAGAAGATAAAATCAACTCAATCAGTGCATTTAAGCTTGCTCTTGAAAGAGATACAGAAAATCCTTTTTATAATAATTCTCTTGCATATGCGTTTTCTAAAGCTGAATTGTACGATGATGCTATAGAGTTTTACCAGAGGGCAATAGCGATAAATCCTGATAATGAATGGACCGCAATCGTATGCCAGGCACTCGGAGCAATTTACGGAGAAATAAAAGGAAATATTGAAGCCTCTGTCGCAACATATCAGGCTGGTATAATTTTAGATCCAAACAATTATGAATTACATATTTCCCTTGGTGATATTCACATGGCAGAGTATGATCTTGATAAAGCAATAAGAGCATACTGCGATGCAATTCTGCTTAATCCAGAAGATTACAGAGGATATTTTAAGGCTGGTACGGCTCTGTGGGAAAAGGATTACCTTGAAGAAGCCCTTGTTGCCTATCATAAAGCAATTGAATTAAATCCGGAAAATGCTTATGCCCAGAACAACCTCGGAATTTTATACCTTGACGGGCTTGGTGATGCAGAAGAAGCTCTGGAATATTTTGAAGAAGCAATTGCACTAAATGCAAATTATACACTTGCTTATTTTAATGCAGGCAGGGCAAGCCAAATGCTTGATTTTACAAATGATGCTGCTAATTACTATCAAATGGCAATAGACTTAAACAAAGTTACAAACGAACTGGATGAAGAAGATATAATAAGACGGCTTCATAAACTCTTTGAAGCATAGAAAGGAGTAACATATGCGAAACGCAAGCTATAACGTGAATTTCCCTGAGGGGGGGGGGGCTTAAATACTTATCCTCATTTACGAGTGCACATAAAAAGGCATTCACTCTGGCTGAAGTTTTAATAACACTCGGCATAATAGGAGTAGTTGCAGCAATGACACTACCTTCTGTCATCAATAAATATAGAAGAAATGTTGTTGAAACAAGACTTGCTAAATTTTATTCTATTATGAATCAGGCATTAGCCAGATCCAAGTCAGAAAAAGGTGAATTATCATTTGAGCAGACAGATTTGCAGGATTCAAAATATTTAGAAAGCTGGTACAGGGAGAACGTAACAAAATATATAAAAACCATCTACGAAGAAGGATCTGACAAAAATAATACCTATTATAAAGCAATATTTATAGATGGCAGCGGTTTTAACAGTTACTTTTCTGGCACGCTCCCGGATGGAACTCCAAGTTTAAATAATTTATATATTTTTTACTGTATAGACTACAAAAACTGCAAAAACGGGCATTTTGACGGAATAAACACCTTTTTATTTATAGGTGATATAGAAAATGCGAGAATAAATACGTATGGTACTAACCAATCACATGAACAGCTCACAAAAGATTGCGCAAACATTAAGAGAAGTTGGGGATGTGCAACTCTTATAATGCAAAACGGTTGGAAAATCCCCAAAGATTATCCTCACTTAAAATAAATTCAACTGTTTTTGCTTTTCAAAATGTTTTCTTAAGAACGATGGGCGGTGAAATTCGGTAAGTCCATACTTATCAATTGCCGCCATATGTTCTTTAGTCAAATATCCTGCATTCTTTGCCCAGCCATACTGCGGATATTTTGCATCTAACGCTTCCATATACCTGTCGCGGGTAACTTTTGCAAGAATACTTGCAGCTGCAATAGAAGCTGAAGTTCCATCACCTTTCACAACATACTCCTGAGGAGCTGTAAAGTCTTTAATAAGCTTATTACCATCTACCAGCACCAGAAGATTTTCATATCCAACCTTTTCAATAACCTCTTCACATGCAAGCTTCATAGCCTTTAAAGAAGCATTAAGGATATTTATCTCCTCAATTTCTGCAACCTCAATACAAACAATAGAATTTATTGTTTCGTTTTTAATTATATCGTAAATACTCTCACGCCTTTTCTTTGAAAGTTGTTTACTGTCATTTAGAACAGCAAGTCTTTCTATCAAACTGCCGGAATTTTCAGGAAAAGTTACAGCCGCAGCAAAAACTCCGCCGGCAGCAGGACCTCTCCCTGCTTCATCTGTTCCTATTATTTTTTTCTTAAAACTGGTATCGAACTCAAATAAATTTTTACTGCTCTTCAAAGTCATCTAAAATAAATTTCCCAATCTTTCCTTCTCTAAAATCTCTCAATATATAAACAGAAGTTCTTTCTATATCAGGCTGTCCGCCTGCAATAATCCAATTTCGCTTAAATGCGATATTCTCAACTGACAAATCCTCTGCGCCAATTCCATAGTATTCTCTGACCTGTGCTGAATATTTCCTATCCAAAATCTCAAGCAGTTCATGCGCAATAATTTCATTAGTATAAGCATTTTCGGATATTGAATTTACAAAAGCTAATTTTTTAGCAGCCTCCTGATCATCCTGCCTCATCGGAATAATTCCCGGAGTATCAAGCAGTTCAAGCTGCGGATTAATACGGACCCACTGCTGCTGACGGGTCACTCCGGCTTTTGCACCGATTTTAGTTTTTGAGGATTTTGTAAGTTTATTAATAATACTGGATTTTCCAACATTTGGCATACCCACAACCATAACTCTTGCCGGACGCCTTAATAAGCCTTTTTTCATCAAAGCCTGAATTCTTGGCTCGGATAATTCAACCGCTTTTTTAACAATTATGCTTAAATCCTTTGAATTTTTGGCATCAGACAAGATAACCGGAGCATTAAACTTATCCTCAATAATCTTCGCCCACTTTTTCAATTCACCAGAATCTGCCAAATCAGCCTTATTAAGCAAAATTAATCGGGGCTTCTCACCAAGAAGCCCCGTAATATTTTTATAAATGCTTGATAACGGTAATCTAGCATCAATAACTTCAATCACTGCATCAACAAGAGAAAGCTGTTCTTTTAATTTTCTTTCAGCTTTAGCAATATGTCCCGGATACCAGTGAATATGAGTCTTATCTTTTTTCAATTTTTTCCTTGATACGAGTTGCCTTACCTGAACGTTCTCTTAAGTAGTATAATTTAGAACGTTTAACATCACCGCGTCTTACAACGTTAATTTTTTCAATTCTTGGAGAGTGGAGAAGGAACACACGTTCTACACCAACACCCTGGAATACTTTTCTTACGGTGATAGTTTTATTAATACCTGAACCATGCTTTTTAATGATAGTACCTTCAAAAGCCTGAATTCTTTCTTTGTTACCTTCAACAATTCTTACAAATACTTTAACAGTATCACCCGGGTTTACGTCCGGCACTTCTTTTTCCATATAAGGTTTTTCTAATTCATCAATAATAGGGTTCATTTCCAATTTCCTTTATAATTTTTACTTAATACTATTTGTTTAAATTCCTTAATCGGCTGTTAAATATTTTCCACAAAAATATACCGACGCACGTAAGTATTTTAATAGTAGGACAAAGTAGAAAATTTTGCAAGCAGCAATTAATAAATATTTACTTTGTGCTATCATTTAATTATGAAAAGTTTTATAGACAATATTTTAAAAAACAAAAAGAAGAAATTTACTGTCAATACAGAAACTATGGGGGTAAATATTGATAAAAACGAATTTTACGAAATAAAACTTTCCAATTCTGCACACCCCGAAAATTTTGACAGAAAATAGATTATGGAGAGCTGGATATGAAAAAAATTTTTATTGTACTTGTAAGTATGGTGCTGCTTTTATCGCCATGTATTGCTGCTGAAACCAACAAACGTCAGACAAAGGATGAAAATGTCATTCGCGGCATTATTAATTCTCCTTCCGGAAGGTTATCAAAACATTATGTATCGTTTAGGGAAGATTATTTTCTTTATAACAAAGGTGATAAGTCATCAGTTTATTATTCTATTGTAAAACTTGAAGAGAAATACAATAAAAAGAACGCAAAAAATGCAGAAGTAAATCTTGAATATATTAACAAGGTAAAAGATTTATATGAATTTCTTGTAAAGTATCCTTCAGATAAGTCAATGACCACATGTTTTGTTGAAGAATTTGATGCCAGAAAAATAATCATACCGGATAACGTATACAACAAACTTGATGAAGATTTGGTGACATTTATTACTCTTGTTAACGTATATAAATAAAATATTAATAAGGAAAACATATGTTTCGTTAGATACGACGTGAAAAACAAATTACTATTAAACACATGTTAGAGAAACGTATTCACAAAAAATAGAGAGTTAAAATCTCTTTTTAAATAGTGGTGTAAAGTCGAGAATTTCAAACTTTTAAAATTTATAAAAAGTCTGAAATATTTTCTTACTAGAAAAATTTCAACTATCTATAAATAATAAAGGTACAGGTACACAACTCGGATTTAATTCCGAATTATAATTGTTTTTTTTAAATAATAAGCTATCATAATTGACAACAAAAAGTGCACGAAACGGATTGGATAATATATCATTCCAATATTCACAAACCAATTTCTGATATTCTGGAACTTGTTGTATATCAATATTGTGTTCACAAACTAATAACAGAATAAAATTCTTGTATTTATTTTCACTATTACCTTTATCAACTTTACTTTTTATTTTTTGAATATCTTCTTCTACATATTTATTAACATCAACAATACAATTTTTAAAAGCATTTTTGTTATCTAAATCTTGTTGTTGTACAAATTTTCGCTTATGTTGTGTTCCAGAATAAACAATATCATTACTACAAGCTTTTTCTATATTATTGACATTAAAGGCCTTTGAATGCGGTCCAATAACGCAAGAACCATACTCTCTATTATATTCAGAAACTAATTCCTGGTAATAACCATCAATACTTGTAGTACATTCGACTTTTGTTATTACACCATCGCAGTTTTTTAATTCTGCATCTATTGATTTATTTTCATTTCCACAAAAATGTATATAAGGAATATGTAAATACTCTGCTAATTTAATTGTCGGATAAACTTCTTCTTTAAAACGTTTCATTGCATCTTTATTATCAAATAACTTATTAATATCGTTTCCTACAAGTAGTTCAGCTTCTTTTTTCGAAAATTCCATACTTAAATACTGATCTGTTTCATAGAAATATTTATGATGTTTCATTTAATTTTCCTCTTTTAAATATTTATTTTCAAAAATAACCAAAAAAGATGTAAAAGCAATAGTCACATTTAAATATAAAGAATATTTAGAGAAAAACGACAAATATTTATCATCAAAATTTTTATGCACTAAGGGTTTCTACTAAAAAAAAAGAGCCACAAAGGCTCTTTTTTAATGGTGGGCCCGGAGAGACTCGAACTCTCACACATCGCTGCGCTAGATCCTAAGTCTAGTGCGTCTACCAATTTCGCCACAGGCCCACACAATATTTAATTTTCATTACCTGCGGCTCATTGCTAGACGGCGTCTACCTCCCTCCATAATTTGATACTTAATCAAATTACGGAGCCTTGCCACAGGTCCATATAATATTTAATTTTCACTACCTGTGGCTCATTGCTAGACGGCGTCTATCACCTTCCATAATTTGATGCTTATTCAAATTACGGAGCCTTGCCACAGACCCTTTTGCTTTATGCAAAAAAGTTACATTTATTACTCTATCTGAATAGAATAATAAAGTCAAGTGTAAGATTATAATTTTTGTAAAATTCATACCTAGTTTCTTGATTAGACAGAGTATTCCTGTTAAGTTAAAAAAACAAAAAGGATTTTTATGCGTATCACTCAAGTTAGCAATGTTTCAAACAGAAAGTTTGCAGTCTGTCCAAATGTTGCAGAAAACAAAAATAAAACTTATATTAATAAAAATATTAACCCTGCAGATACAGTTGTTTTTGAGGGTAAACTACACTTAAAGCAGTATAATCCTGCATACAGATTTTGCATGAAACTCTTTGAGCGGTCGCAAATTGCATCAAGAAGACGATTTTCTCCGCCTATAGCTGAACTAAAAGGGAAAATAAACGAAATACAAATTCCGCTTACCGGGCGCAGAAAAATTACAGCCTATGATATTAACCCTGATAACACAGACAAATATATCATTTTTTTTCATGGGACATCTCAGAATATATCAAACTGCCAGCAGATTTATAATGAATTTTTAAAATCAAAATATGCAGTCCTTGCACCTGAATACAGCGGCTTTGGCAAAAATAAAACCCTAATGGCTGATGAATATACTTTGGAAGAAGATATTGCCGGGTCAATTAGATATTTAAAGAAAAAGAAAATCAAACCTGCAAATATAGGAATAGTTGGACACAGTCTTGGAGGGTTTGCTGCTACAAGGGTTGCAGAAGAAATTCCGCAGGCATCTTTTCTAATTCTAATTTCTCCGGTAAATACTCTAAGCTATGAAGTAGATAATATTGTCAATAATAAAAAATTCAAAATTCCAAAACTTTTCCAATACATATATAAACATTATCCAAGAATTTTAAACCCGCTTGAAAAAATTTTCAAAACAGAAGAAAGAATCTCCAAAACAAGGGTACCGTTATACATAATCCACTCAGCAAACGATAACCTTATACCGGTTAAGTCATCAAAAGCTCTTGCATTAAAATCAAAATCTCTCAGAGAATTAGTTATTCTTGATTCAGGCGGTCACAGGCTTGATGAGAGCAAACTGAAAACTATTCACGAGATTTTAAACAAAATTTAAAGCTTATTTACCTATGCAGTAATACTCAAAACCTCTGCGTTCCATTCTTTCAGGTTCATACTGATTGCGGCCGTCAAAAATGACAGGATTTTTCATCAGGCTTTTAATTTTATCAAAATCAGGTCTTCTGAACTCATTCCATTCGGTAAGCAGCAGCATACAATCTGCACCGTCCAAAGCATCATAAGCATTATCTGCATATGTTATCTCATCCCCCCAAAGACTACGGGCAAAGTCAAATGCCTTAGGATCATAAGCTTTTACTTTCGCACCGAGAGTAAGCAGTGCATTTATAATTGTAATGGAAGGTGCCATACGCATATCATTGGTCTTTGGTTTGAATGCCAGCCCCCATACACCAAATGTCATGCCTGCAATATTTGATTTAAATCTTTTCAAAATTTTATTTATAAAGATTACTCTCTGTTCTTTATTAACCTCATCGGCAGCCTCAAGAAGCTTATAGCCGCAGTTGTTGTCTTTTGCAGTTTTCAATAAAGCTTTAACATCTTTCGGAAAACAGCTCCCGCCGTAACCAAGCCCGGGGAATAAGAATTGTGACCCTATACGCTTATCGGCGCACATGCCAATTCTTACCATCTCTGCATTAGCTCCGACTTTTTCGCAAATATTTGCAATTTCATTTGCGTATGAAATTTTTACAGCTAAAAAAGAATTTGCCGCATATTTTGTCATCTCGGCAGACTTTACATCCATAATTATTACAGGGTTTCCGGTACGCAAAAACGGAGAATAGAGCTCTTGCATAATTTCGGTTGCTCTCTGGGAGTTTGAACCTATAACAACCCTATCCGGCTTTAGAAAATCATCTACTGCAGCACCTTGTTTTAAAAACTCCGGATTTGATACCACATCAAAATCGTGCGAGGTTTGCCTTTTAATTATTTCAGTAACTCTGTCTGCAGTCCCAACCGGAACTGTGGATTTGTCAACAATAACCTTATAGCCGTTTACAGCTTTACCTATACTTTCGGCAACAGCTTCAACATATTGCAAATCAGCTGCCCCGTCTTCACTCTGAGGAGTTCCTACTGCAATAAAACAAACTAAAGCCTTTTCAACAGCAGATTTTAAATCAGATGTAAATTGAAGTCTTTTTTCTCTGACATTTACCTTGATTAATTCATCAAGACCCGGCTCATATATCGGAACAATACCCTTTTCAAGCTTTGACAGCTTTTCCAAATCATTATCAACACAAGTTACATTATTACCCATTTCAGCAAGGCATGTACCAACAACAAGCCCAACATATCCTGTTCCAATAACACAAATCTGCATATATATATTCTCCTTAGGCTACTCTCATAAACAAATTGTAACACAAAGAAATAAATATTTTGGCAATTTAAAATTTTTATGGAATAATGGCTATTAGTTGATTAGTTTACAGAGGGCTTAAAAATAATGTCAAATACGTACAGATTAAAAGATACAATATCTAAGGACGCATTTAAATACGGTTACCTTTTAAAAAAGATTTTTCCATATATAAAACCGGTAATGCCAAGGGCAATTATGAACCTGATTATAGCTATCCCGCTGGGCTTGCTTGATGGTGTCGTGGCCCTGTCGCTTAAACCGTATCTTGATCTTGTAATTAACGGTGACCCGGCAAAGACTTATACAATTCTCGGGCATGATATTCATATTCAGGCAGCATTTGCTGCAATCATACCATTTGGTATTGTAGGATTTGCATTATTTCAGGGCATTTTGAAATATGTAAGTAATTACCTGACTGACTGGACAGGAAACAAAATTTCCAACTCTTTAAAAATTGATTTATTTAAAAAGTTAACTAATCTTGATCCGCAGTTTTATGATGTAAACTCTTCAGGTCTTGTTTTAACAAGATTTTTATCCGATCCTGATGCTGCTTCTAAAAATATTATTGAAAGCTTAAAATCATTTATTGCAACAGCATTCGGGCTTGTAGGGCTTGTCGGAGTTTTGATTTATAACTCATGGCAGCTTGCAATAATCGGGGTTACAGTTATGGGTATTGCAATTACTCCTGTAACCTTAATCAGGAAAAAGATTAAAAGCGTTTCCAATGCAAGCATGGTTGTCGGCGGAAATATGACAACAAACTTTAACGAAACATTTGCAGGAAACAAAATTATGACTGCATATAATTTACAGGAAGCACAGAACAACAAGTTTGAAGATCAGATTCACCAGCAGTTTAATCTTGCCATGTCGTTAACAAAACGAGTAGGATGGATGTCACCTATTATGTATTTCGTTTGTTCAATAGGTATTGCACTCGTAATGGCTTATGGAAACCACCTTATACTTTCAGGTCAGATGTCAGCAGGAAGCTTTGCTTCATTTGTAACATCATTACTGCTGCTCTATAAACCTACCAAAACTCTCGGGAATACATTAACAAGCCTTCAGGGCACCTTCGTTGCTATGGGACGTGTATTTGAATTATTTGACTTGCAGCCTCATATTAAAAATGCACCTGATGCTGTTGAATTAAAAGGCTTTAATAATGCTATTGAATTTAAAAATGTTAACTTTGAATATGAAGAAGGCGTTCCGGTGCTTAAAAACTTTAATCTTAAAGTTAATAAAAACGAAACCCTTGCGCTTGTTGGAAATTCCGGCGGAGGAAAGAGTACTGTTGTAAGCCTTATACCTAGATTTTATGATGTAACCAGCGGTTCTGTTGAATTTGATGGTATTGACATAAGACATTTTGAACTTCATTCTTTGAGAAACCAGATTTCATTTGTATTTCAGGATAACTTCCTTTTCTCAGGAACTATCAGGCAGAATATTATGATGGGTAATGAAGATGCGACAGAAGAAGAATTAGAAAAAGTTGTCAAAATGGCTCACCTTGATGAGTTCACAAACTCTCTTGAAAAAGGTCTGGATACATATGTAGGAGAGCGCGGAACAACACTTTCCGGCGGACAAAGACAGCGTGTGGCTATTGCAAGAGCTATGCTCAAAGATGCTCCTATAGTTATACTTGATGAGGCAACCTCTGCACTTGATAATAAATCAGAGGCTATTGTTCAAAAAGCTCTTGATAACCTTATTCAGAATAAAACAGTCTTTGTGATTGCACACAGGCTTTCTACAATAAAAAATGCAGACAGAATTGCAGTTGTAAACGAAGGTGTACTTGCAGAACTAGGAACGCATGACGACCTGATGAAGCTTGAAAACGGTATTTATAAAAAATTGTACGAAATGCAATTCAAAAAACAGGAAGAAGCTAAAGAAACCGCAGGAGTATAATGTCACACATAATTATAAAAAAATGGATTGAACCTTATGTGCTTCTTGAAACAGCTAAAAGCTGCTACTCAATGAAAGACTTTACTTTTGACGGATTTTCAAAGAAAAATGTCATGGCAGAATTTTTACAAGCGTTGGAAAAGCCGAATACATTCGGTTTATATATGAAGAATGTAAATAAATTCTACCTCTTTTCCGGAGAAAAACCTGTTGACTTAAAAAGCTTGTATAACTTTACAGACAACGATTTTGAGCTAACTGAGGATATAGCCAAACCATTTTCTCTTGTTGATTTAGGTAAAGCAGAGGCTGGTATTATAAAAATTAGTTAATATTTGCGCAATTTTTTTAAAGAAAAAACGTTTATATAAATATACAGGGGATATTTATATAAAGGGAAAAGTTTTGTTTGGCAGCGCACTGGTAAAAATGAATACCTCATATATTAGCAATAATACGTATGGCAGCGGATTTAATATGTCATACGGGTATTCTATGCCGGCATTCTCCTGTAACTCTGTATTCGGTATGGGTATGAGTTTTGCACCTGTGAGCTTTGCTCCTGTAATGCCTATGCCAATGTTTGGAGGCTGCTGCGGAGGTTTTGGAAACTTTGGCTGGTTCGGTGCAATGCCGTTCTTGCAGAATTTTATGGACATGATTACTGCATTCAGCACTCTTAACACAACAAATAAAATTATTAACAATAATACTAATTCAACACCGGCACCATCTAGTAATACATTTACATCCTGGATGCCGACATTAAATACAAACTACTCATACAAATCTAAAAAGAAAACTTCAAACTATACATTCCATACATCATCATTTAATACCAAAACAAATCTTCCGGCTTTGAAAGATGTAGGGTATAATTCAGAAAAAGGCTATAATCTTGCAAAGTCTGCAGCAGGCAATGCAGTCGGCTTTACTCATAAATGCGCAAAATATGTAAGAATTGCGCTTGAAAACACCGGTCTGTCAAACGGACAAAGAGGTGACGGTTATCAGTATGCAGATATATTGAGCAATAACTCAAACTTTAAAGAAATATCTGCAAACAATATAAATCTTTCATCACTTCCTGCCGGATGCGTACTGGTTTATGACAGAGGTGTTGCCGGATATGACAGCAGTGCTGGTCACGTAGAGATTACACTCGGTAACGGACAGGCAGTCAGCGACGGCGTAACAAATAACATAAGGCAGGGGGCTCGTGTATTTGTTCCGGTTTAAGAATATAGCGCTAAAAAAGACTTAACCGAAATTTCAAGCTCCTCAATCGTACCATTATTATAAATCACATAATCGCAAAGCTCTTTTTTCTCATCCTGGGACATTTGAGCAGACATACGTTTATGTGCATATTCAACACTGAAATGATTCCTCGAAATTAAGCGCTTCTCGCGTAAATTATCATCAGTATAAATAAGAAGAGATTTGTCAAATATATTCTGCATACCGCTTTCAAACAAAAGCGGTATGCCTGTGAATACTAAATCTTCATTTTTATTTTCTTCAAAAAATTCTAAAATTTTCCTCTTAACCGCAGGGTGAATAATATCCTCAAGCTTCTTTTTTAGCCCCTGACTATCAAAAACAATCTGCCCAAGCCTGCTGCGAGAAACTTTTCCATTTTCGACAATATCAAAATCTGCAAAGGCTTCTTTAATTTCTTCAAGTTCATCCAAGAGAACATGAGCCGTCTTATCAGTATCAAGAACTTTGTATCCGTACCGTTCAAGTATAGACTGTACTGTTGTTTTGCCGCTTGCAATATTACCTGTTAGTGCAACTTTAATCATTTTGAAGAAATCCTGTTAAGGAAGTTCCGCAATTCTTTAATCTGCTGAGGCTTAATCGGCTTGAATTGTCCTCTTTTCAAACCATCCAGACTAATTGTAGCATGTTGTATACGTTTTAATGACTTAACTTCAAAACCCAAATGTTCAAACATTTTTCTGATTTGTCTGTTTAAACCCTGATAAAGCGTAACCTGCATCATAGTATGTTTGTTATCAGCCTCTAAAACCATAACATCGGCATAAGCAGTCTTGCCTTTTTCTATTTCTATACCGGCAGCCATCTGATCAAGCTGGTGAGGATGAATTCTGCCGTCAATAGACACCAGATATACTTTCGGAACCTTTACTGACGGATGGGTTAAATCATTAATTAATTCACCGTCGTTTGTCAAAATTAAAAGACCGGTTGAATCTTTATCAAGACGCCCTACAGGTTTCAATCCGTACAAAGTTTCCGGAAGAAGGTCATATATTGTTTTTCTGCCTTTTTCATCATCACTGGTTGTTATATAACCGGCTGGTTTATAAAATCTGTAATATTCATGCCTTGCAGGGTGAATAAGCTTCTTATCAACAAAAACTTTATCTTTATCCTGTACAAGAAAACCCAGCTCGGTAACTTTTTTCCCGTTTACAAAAACAACACCGCTTTCTATTAATTCATCGGCTTTTCTACGTGAACATAAGCCGGAAGATGCAATATATTTATTTAAACGGATACCGGACATTTCAACGCCCTTTCAAAAACCTGAGAAAGAACTTCAGGCATCCTTCTGTACAGCTTGCCGGAATTAGATATTGCAACCACATCAACTTCGGCTTCAATGAAGATTTTTCCTGTTTCTTTTGAGGTAATCTTTTGTGCAAATGTCACAGTTAATCCGTTAAACTTTGAAACGGTTGTTTCTATAACAAGTTCATCATTCAATCTGGCTGACGCTTTATAGCGGATATTAAGATTAACAACAGGAAGCACAATATCCATACGCTCAAGTTCGATAAGATTATGCCCTGTCATTTCGCACCACTCTACACGCCCCATCTCAAGCCATCTTAAATATGCCCCATGCCATACAACTCCGTAAGCATCAGTATCAGAATAAAAAACCTTTTGTTCAATAATATTTTTCATAAGACAATTGTAGCACAAAATTAGAAAAGTATATAAAATGCAAATTTTAGAAAAATTTTATTAATAAAATAAAAAAAAGCTATTGACTGAAAAAAATGTTTGGGTTAGACTTAAGAGGTGCGCTGAATAAGGTGAATATAAATTTAACCCTTTGAAGTGTTGATAATTTAATATAACGGGATGTGGCGCAGCTTGGTAGCGCACCTCGCTTGGGACGAGGGGGTCGCACGTTCAAATCGTGTCATCCCGACCATTTTTAAAAAAGCTTCACATTTAAGTGAAGCTTTTTAGTTATTTAATGAACAGATAATTGTTATTTTCAAACTCTTTTTCTATCTTATAGCCTAATGGTTTAAGAAGTTCTGTAACAGCATTTAAGTTCCCGGTTTCCACAAAAATTTTCGGGCTGTACTTTTTCAAAGTATTCATAGCTCCATTTAATACACACAATTCATGTCCTTCCACGTCAATTTTTATAAAGTCAACTCTATCTTCTTCAATTTTAATATTATCAAGCATATCAAGCTTTAATTTACCTAATGAGGATTTTTTAACTGAAATTCCTCCGATATTTGTTTCATAATAAGCTGAAACATCTGCATAGCAAATTTCATCACTCAATCCGATATTAAACAGTTTTACTTTGTTTTCAAGATTATTAAGACTTATATTTTTTGAAAGTATATCAAAAGTAGATTTCACCGGTTCAAAAGAATAAACCGTCTTAGCATCACATAACGCAGCCCAATACAAAGTGTGATTACCGATATTTGCGCCAATATCCAAAATTACGGCATCATGCTTTGGAATATACTCCAAAAGTTCAAGAAGAATATTTTGCTCAAAAAATTTATTTCTCTCAACAATATACCTTTGTATTAAATCCTTATCATATTGAGGTACAAAAAACAGGATACTTCCTATATTAGCAATTTTATCAATCTTAAGAAGTCTTTTTTTTAACAGCTCTACCTCATCTTCCAGCATTTTTCCTCCATACCTGATTTTAAACTTCATCTTTACTCCCAAAAAGTTAAAAATCATATGATTTGAAGCTTTAACTTTTTCAAAATAAAACAGATTTCTAAATTTCATATCTATAACTCCATTTAAACTACCTATTGAATATATTCTATAGATTATATTCAATACAATAAATTCAATATATTTTAAAATTAAAATATATGCAAGACCTTGATAATGATAATCAAAAATTTTATAAGGAAAAGATTTTAAACAGTCTTGGCTATATTGTTCTTGAAAATAGAAAGAAAACCGGAAAAGGCATAAATAAATTCTCGTTTGAATATGATATAGGAAATGGTCTGCTTTCTAAACTTGAAAAAGGCTATATAGATGCAAGACTTACAACGGTCTGGAAGCTTGCTAATGCTTTCGGAATGAAGTGCTCTGACTTTATTAAGCTTATTGAAGACAGGCTGGATAACGATTTTAACTTTTATAACTAATTAAATTCAACGGGAGCATTCATTTGACTTTACGCTTCTTTTATAATAAAGTTTTGGAAGAATGTTTTTTATTTTTAATGAGGATTAGGGAAATTGGATTTTGTAACTTTAACTATTGAAATATTAAAAGTGCTGGCTTCTTTTGTTGGAAGTTACGGGCTTGCTATTGTTGTATTAACATTAATTGTAAGAGCAGCTTTATGGCCGCTTAATACATCACAGCAGCGTTCTATGAGAATGATGCAGACATTACAGCCTAAATTAAAAGCAATACAGGACAGATACCAGAATAACCCGCAGGTTATGCAGCAAAAAATGATGGAATTTTACAAGGAGCATAACTTCAACCCTATGGGCGGCTGTCTGCCTTTATTAATCCAGATGCCGATATTTATTCTTCTGTATTCTGCATTAATGAGCCCGCAATTCATCCAGATGGCAGGAAATTCAAAATTCCTTTTTATTAACCGCCTGGATACAACACTCAGAGCGAGTGCCGGAATTTCAAACGACGGGGTGATGGGAATTTCAAAATATGACGTATTTGTCCCTGGTAAAACTGCACGTGTATACCTGCCGAAAGAAGTTATTGATAATGTAAAAATTAATAACCAGAAAAAAGCGCTTGAAGTTCAGGGAGAAATTAAACCAGGAGAAAATCTTGATTTAAAAATGAGCCTGGACAATTTAGGTCTTAAGTTTAACCAGCTTGATCAGATACAAAAAGCAGAAATTACTGTTACAGACCAGAATACAAGAGAAAATGAAAAACTTACATTTACCAGAAACGGCGGTTATCTGATAACTTCAATGCCGACAGTAGAAGTAAAAAAATCATTCCACTGGGATGTATTTGCTCTGATAGTATTATTTGGTTTATCAATTGTACTTTCGCAAAAATTAATGATGGCAACATCCAATAAAAACAAGGATTCTATGGATCCTACACAGGCAGCCATCCAAAAATCAATGGGAACATTCATGCCGATTATGATTATCGGAACTTTCGTAATAATTCCTATTCCTGCCGGTGTTTTGATTTATCTAATCGTAAGCAACGTTGTTCAGGTGCTTCAGACTGTTCTTATCAACAAACAAATGGATATGGAAGAAGCCAACAAAAAAGTAAAAGCAACCGACGGTTCAAAAGTTATTGAAGCAGAGGTTGTAGTAGATGGTCAACCTCAGCCGGCAAGCCTGCTTGATAAGCTGAAACAAATTTATAAAAAATAACAGAGGCAGTAATGAAATTATCAGATTATGATTACAATTTACCCGAAGAACTGATTGCCCAGCTGCCTGCTGAAAAACGTGAAAATTCAAGAATGCTTGTACTTAACAGGGACAAGCATTCTATTTTGCACAAACATTTTTATGACATTGTTGATTTAATAGAACCAGATTCTATGCTGGTTTTAAATAATACGAAAGTCCTGCCTGCACGCCTCTACGGAATGAAAGAAACAGGTGCCAAAATTGAAATTTTCCTTTTGAAACAACTTGAAAATGATGAATGGGAAGTATTGATTAAGCCATCCAAAAGAGTAAAAAACGGCACAATTGTCAGAATAAGTTCCGAACTTTCAGTTGAAGTAATAAAAAGACTTGAAGATGACGGAGAATGGCTTGTAAAACTCATCTATGAAGGAAATATCCTTGAAGTTCTGCACAGAAACGGTAATATTCCGCTTCCGCCCTATATTGAAAGAAAAATGCAGAATGAAGATATTAAAAAACTTGACTTTGAAAGATACCAGACGGTTTATGCAAAAGATGAAGGTTCTGTTGCTGCACCGACCGCCGGACTACATTTTACAGAAGAGATTTTAAAGAAATTAAAGGACAAAGGTGTTGATATAGTATACGTAACATTAAATGTAGGACTTGGAACTTTCCGTCCTGTAAAATGTGAAAATATACTTGAACACAAAATGCACTCCGAAACTTTTGAAATTACACAAGAAGCCGCCGGGGCAATTAACACAGCAAAAGCAAACGGAAAAACAATCATAGCAGTTGGAACAACTACAGTGCGAACTCTGGAAACAGCTTACAGCAAATTTGGAGAGCTGAAAGCCTGCCACGATCACTCAGAACTGTTTATTTACCCTCCATATGAATTTAAAGTCGTTGATAAATTAATAACAAACTTCCACCTGCCCAAATCAACACTCTTAATGCTGGTAAGCGCTCTTGCCGGAAAAGATTTTATATTTGAAGCTTATAATGAAGCAATTAAAAATAATTATCGTTTCTACAGTTATGGCGATTGCATGTTCATAAATTAAGCAGTTGCAAACATGTTGAGTGAAACATTTTGACTTCCCGCAAAAAATCATTAATTCAAATGATAACAGGGTAGTAGTTTAATTCTATAATATCATTATTGGACAAGGGAAGAGAATTATGTTTTCACAATTTATTCAAGGTTTATTATCAAGCGGCGGGAAATCTGCAGCAATGCAAAGATATGCAGCGTTAAATAATCAGGTAAATTATATAAACAGAAACGAACACCCTGCATCTTTAAATCCGATTGATACAATTTATCCCGCAAATAATCCTAACACCATAGAATCTTTTGAAAACATTCTGCAATCAACAACAAAAAGTAACTTTGGCACATTGCTGCTTGGTCCGCAGGCGATGAAAGTTAATGCAGATATTGTAAAAAACAATTCAATGAATTCCCTTACAAATGCCCTCAGTGAAATAAACGGTACAACAGCAGCAAATGCTTACCCTTCAGCATCAGGTACCGCAAACAAAGCGCAGATACTAGGGATGGTATCAAGAGTGGCTGAAAAATACGGAGTAGATGAAAAACTTGTAAAAGCTTTGATAAAACAGGAGTCAGGCTTTAATCCTAATGCAACCTCAAAAGCAGGGGCAATGGGGTTAATGCAGCTTATGCCTGCAACAGCAAAACATCTTGGCGTCAAAGATGCCTATAACCCGGTACAAAATGTAGAAGGCGGTGTTAAATATTTAAAATCAATGCTTGATAAATATAACGGAAATATTATTTTAGCCCTTGCAGCATATAATGCAGGTCCGGGCGCAGTTGACAAATACTCTGGAGTTCCTCCGTATCAGGAAACCCAGAATTATGTTAAAAATATCTTAGCTAATTATTTATAATTTTGCATTAATATCTTTTTTCTGCTACACTTGCTTTATAATCTGTTTTAGTAAGGAAAGGTAGCTAATGAAAATATCATCATCATTTAAAGTAGGTCTTTTAACTCTTATAGCACTGGTATTACTTGTCGGTGTTGTGTTCAGAGTTAAAGGCAGAGCCTTTTCTTCTGCTGACAGAATTGAAGTCCAGTTCAAGGATGTTAACGGCATGCGCCCGGGTTCAGGCGTCCAGATGATGGGGCTTCGTGTCGGTCAGGTTGAGGAAATTACGCCTGTAATTAACGGTGATAACAGCTACGTAAATGTAAAATTCGTTATAACCGAACCGGATATTGAGATTCCTACAGCATCAATGTTTTCAATACAACAATCCGGTCTTATCGGGGAATTATTCCTTGAAATTACTCCTCCTAAAACAAGAACTCTGTATATTCCAATGTATAACAAAGACGTTCTGTTTAAAGACGATGCTGTACAAATGAAACTAAGCGATGAATATTATGATGTAGGTAAAATAAATAATATAGAAGTTGTTCCAAGTGATGCAATACCTTATAGCTTCAGGGACAGAATTAAAACAAAATATGCCTATAAAGTTGATTATATTGTAAACCTCCCTGGGCTTATACTTCCTGATTTTATAAAAGGGGAAGCAGTTAATTGTAAAGATAATGTAAAAAAATTAAGGATCTCAACCCTTGATAACACTGTCCTGCCATACCCGCAGCAAAAGTCAAAATATACAATTATAGAACCTATGAGAATTGCAGACTTTATGGATTGGCAGTATAAAGCAGCAGAATCCCTTACGGAAACAAACCAGAAAATTAACACTCTGCTTTCAGACCAGACTATTGCAGAACTTAAAGATACGGTTAACCATATAAATGATTTAACATTAAGCGCAAACTCTACAGTTGAAAAAGTAAATAAACTTCTTGATGATTCAAGAAGCGATATTGACCAGCTTATGGCTCTAATGGAACAGGCAACAGCCGACTTTAACAAACTTTCAGCAAATATAAATGCTCTTATAGGAGATCCAAAATTCAAGCAGTCAATATATACTACAGCAGATTCTGTTGATAAAATGGCTAAAAACTTTAATAAGATTATGGGTAATGAAGAAGAAGCTGAACAAATTGCAAAAGACATCAGAACAATTTCCCATAATATAAATGAAATAAGCACATTTGTTAATTCAATGACCAAAGATACACACCTCAAGCGTCAACTGACAGATACTGTTGAAAATGCTAACAAAGCTATGGTTCAGATAACAACAACACTTGCAACAGTGAACCAGGTAACACCTGAAAATAAAACACAATTGCAGACACTTCTGGAAGAAACAACTGCAACAACCTGCAATTTGAGAAAATTCTCTGAAAAATTGAACAAGAGATTTTTACTTTTCAGATTGATGTTCTAATTTGTTCCTTTTACTTTTAAACTACACATAAATTTTTATAGTGAAGGTGTTTGTTTTAGAAACAATGGCAAATGAACGTATAGAAACTAAACTTCACCTTACAACTTAATAACGAAATAAATTTATGAAAAATCTAAAAACTGAAATAACTAAAATACATTATGACAAAGAAGCAAAGGGAGCTTTTGTAAAAATTTTGGAAATTGCCTCAATATTTTACGGCTTCGGAAGCGGTTTAAAAAATATGTTATACGATAAACATATATTGAAACCAAAACATGTAAAGGCTTTTGTTATTTCTGTAGGAAATCTTACAACCGGCGGGGTTGGGAAAACTCCTGTGGTTGCAGAAATTGCAAAATATTTAATATCATGCGGGCAAAAACCTGCCATAGTATCCAGAGGTTATGGCGGGAAACTCTCTAATAAACAGATAAACCTTATTTCAGACGGAGAAAAAATATACTATAATGCAAATCTTGCAGGAGATGAGCCGTTCTGGCTTGCAGAAAACGTAAAAGGTGCAGTTGTGGTAACTTCAAAAAACCGCTTCAAAGCTGCTATGTATGCTATAGATAACTTAAAAGCAAATTATATTATTCTTGATGATGGCTTCCAGCATAGAAAATTATACCGGGATTTGGATATAGTTCTTTCAGACAGTGAAAAAGGCTTTGGAAACGAAAAACTGCTTCCTGCAGGACCTCTGCGGGAAGGTAAGGAAGCTTTTTCCAGGGTAGATAAACTTGTTGTTGTAAGTAAAAATACAGACCATACCCGCGCAGAAAAACTGGCAAAAATTATGGGGAAAAAATTAAAACTGCCGGTATTTATATGCAAAACAGAACCGGCTTATGTTTATAACATAAAAGACGGAGAAATCCTAAAACCGGGCAGCAGTATAACAGCACTCAGTGCAATCGGGCAGCCTGAACAATTTTATGCTTTTTTAAAGGATTATGAAATAAAAGATAAAATAACTTTTGATGACCATCATCAATATCAGCCTGCAGATATAAAAGACATTTCCGGAGCTATTGTTACTACAGAAAAAGATGCAGTAAAATTGAAAAGTTTCGGGTATGATAATATATATGCACTAAAACTCAAAACCGAAATAAATGTTGGAGAATTATTGAATGGCTGAACTCGATATAGATAAAGTTGTAACACTTTTAAAAGACGCAAAACAACAGCAAAGTGATTTTGTACATTTAATGGATACGTTTAATGACCCGTATCTGGTACTTATTTCGTGTATACTAAGCCTGAGAACAAACGACAAGACCACATATCCCGCAACACTAAGAATGTTAAAAATCGGCAGAACACCCGAAGACTTTGCAAAATGTGATGTAAAAACTTTGGAAAAAGCAATCTATCCTGTAGGCTTTTATGCAAATAAAGCAAAACAGATAGTGGAACTGTCTAAAGAAATCGTTGAAAAACTGGATGGAAAAGTTCCTGAAACAATTGATGAACTTATTAAATTTAACGGAGTTGGCAGAAAAACTGCAAATCTGGTAGTAGCAAGAGGCTTTAATAAACCTGCAATCTGCGTAGATGTTCATGTGCACAGGATTTTTAACAGAATGGGCTACGTGAAAACAAAAACGCCGGAAGAAACAGAATTTGCTCTTCGCGAAAAATTACCCCAAAAATACTGGATTGATATTAATACACTTATAGTTACCCATGGCCAGAATGTGTGTAAACCCCAAAAACCAAACTGTGAAGTATGTCCGGTAAAAGATTACTGTCCAAAATTAATATAAATATACAAACTAGCAAAAAAATTTATGATAGCTTTTTATCCTAAATAAAAAAGCTAAAGGAGAAATATGAAAATAGGAAAAATTATCAACAAAATTCAAAATAAAATTGATGCTAATAAAATAGCAAGTCATCAAAAAACTATTAACCGTTTCGTGAATACAGAAGGAATGGATGCAGCATCAGAAGCATTTAACCAGGTAGAAATTGCAAAAGAAACTATCGCGAATTTTGCCAAAAAACATTGTGTAAGTGTAGATATTTTTGATACATCTAAGTCAATTTATTCTAATGATGAAGTTCAACAGAACCTGAAACAATCCTTAAAAGGGAATTTAAGTGTACGAGTTGCAAATATCATAAACGGGCGCTCAAAAGAAGCCATTATCTCTTCTGATGTAAATAAATCATATATACACTCAAAATCAAATCCAATGCTTATAACAGATCCTGAATCCGGAACTGACCATATCTTTACAAGCCATTTGTGTTCAGAAGACAACTTTATAAGATATTTATATAGACATATTGCTAAATTAACATCTGAAGTAACTTCTAAAAAATAAATCTTAAAAACTTGATTTTCTATTACCAATATGCGATAATCTCACTAAGATTGTATAAGTTTGTTTTTGGGTTAATAAAGATACAATCGTCGTATAAATAATATGTAATAGGAGTTCGAGATGAGTGTAGACAATCCTCAGAGAATCGACACATCCAAATTAGACGAAATTATTAATTCTTATGATTGTAAAAAGTCTAATTTAATTGCGATTCTTCAAAAAGTTCAGGAAGTGTATAAATACCTCCCTGAAGATGCAATGATTTACATCGGAACCAAAATTGAAGGTCTTTCACCTGCAACGGTTTACGGTGTTGCAACATTTTATGCACAGTTTTCACTGGAGCCTAAAGGTAAATATGAAATTAAAGTATGCGATGGTACAGCCTGCCACGTTAGGGGCTCTATGCCTGTATTAAACGCAATCAAAGCAAGATTAAGCCTTACAGACGGACAAATGACAACAAATGACGGAATGTTCTCTTTGGAAACCGTAAGCTGTTTAGGTGCTTGCGGTCTTGCACCTGTTGTTGTTATTAACGGTAAAGTTTATCCGCAGATGACTTCTGATGCTATCAGAATAGTTCTCGATACACTTTTGAAAGAGGGCAGATAATATGGAAAAAACAGCTTTGAATATTGATATAAAACAAGAGCAGCTAAAAGCTCAGGAAGAATTAAAAAAACAGGGACTTAGAGTTCTTGTTTGTGCAGGAACCGGCTGTGTTGCCAATGGTTCATTAAAAGTTATCGAAAAATTTAAAGAACTCGGAGCAGATGTTTCTACACTAACAGAATACGACAAAATGACAACCGTACCAACCGGCTGCCATGGTTTCTGTGAACAGGGTGTTCTCGTAATCATACCGGACAAACACGTTACATATGTAAAAGTTAAAGTCGAGGATGTTGAAGAAATCTACGAAAGCCATATAAAAAATAATAAACCGGTAGAAAGGCTTCTCTACACTGATCCTAAAACACATGAACATGTACATAAAAATGAAGATATAAACTTTTATGCAAAACAAACAAGAACAGCCCTTGCAAACTGCGGACACATTAATGCAGAATGTATTGATGAAGCTGTTGCCGTAAGAGGATATGAGGCGCTGGCAAATGTTCTTGAAGCCAATAATCCCGATGCGGTTATTGAAGAAATTGAAAAATCCGGTCTTCGCGGAAGAGGCGGCGGCGGCTTCCCTACCGGCAGAAAATGGAGATTTACAGCAGCAAACAAAGGCGGAAAATCTTACGTTGTATGTAACGGCGATGAAGGCGACCCGGGTGCATTCATGGATAGAAGTATTATGGAAGGCGACCCGCATAAGCTTCTCGAAGGTATGGCAATAGCAGCCTTTGCTATCGGAGCTGACGAAGGGTATATATACGTACGTGCAGAATATCCGCTTGCTATTAAACGCCTGAGAAAAGCAATTGCAGATGCAGAAGAAAGACATTTCTTAGGTAAAAATATTATGGGAAGCGAGTTCTCATTTACTTTACATATTAAAGAAGGAGCCGGAGCATTTGTCTGTGGAGAGGAAACAGCCCTTATCGCATCAATTGAAGGAGAACGGGGTATGCCAAGACCCAAACCGCCGTTCCCGGCTAATAAAGGTTTGTTTGGACGTCCTACATTGATTAATAACGTTGAAACCCTGGCGAACGTACCTGTGATTATGCTAAAAGGTGCTGACTGGTTTGCATCTTTCGGTACAGAAACTTCGAAAGGGACAAAAACTTTTGCACTCACAGGTGAAGTTAATAATACCGGTCTGATTGAAGTTCCAATGGGTACTACATTAAGAGAAATTGTTTTTGACATAGGCGGCGGTATAAGAGGCGGTAAAAAGTTTAAAGCCGTACAAATCGGCGGACCTTCCGGCGGATGTTTAACAGAAGAACATCTGGATCTTCCTATGGATTATGACAGCCTTATAAAAGCAGGTGCAATGGTAGGTTCAGGCGGGCTTGTTGTAATGGCCGAAAATACTTGTATCGTCGAAGTCGCAAGATTTTTCATGAACTTTACCCAGCACGAAAGCTGCGGTAAATGCGTTCCTTGCCGCGAAGGTACAAAAAATATGCTAAAAATCCTTGAAAAAATTGTTGCAGGGAAAGGGGAAATGAAAGACTTAGACACCCTTGAAGAACTCGCTTTATCAGTAAAAGAAGGTTCTTTGTGCGGTCTTGGAAAAACTGCACCAAACCCTGTACTTTCAACTTTAAAATACTTTAGAGATGAATATATTGCACATATTAAAGATAAAAAATGTCCTGCTGGAGTTTGTACTGCAATGAAGAAAGTAGTTATTCAGGAAGAACTCTGCAAAGGATGTACAAAATGTGCAAGAACTTGTCCTGTCGGAGCTATTGAAGGTACGGTTAAGCAGCCTCATCATATTAATCAGGAAAAATGTATTAAGTGTGAAGCCTGCCTAACTAACTGTCCGTTTAGAGCGATAGTATTAGAGTAGCGGATTTGGAAAGTGCGCCTGTGAGAGTAAGCGAATCAGGCGCGCCCAGGTGAAAGACAAAGCGAACCAACGGACTGATGAGTTGTGTGAGCCTTGTCCCAAATGGGAAACCGCCAATAATCCAAGACAAAAATTATAAGGAATTAAAATTATGACAGATAAAAAATCATTATTCATAGACGGTAAAGAAGTTGAATTTACAGACGAACCAAATCTGCTTGAAGTAATAAGAAAAGCAGGTATGAATGTTCCTACATTCTGCTACCGTCCTGACTTAACACCATTCGGCGCATGCAGAATGTGCGTTGTGGAAGTCGAAGGCAGAGGGATTCAATCCTCCTGCACAATGCCGCCTGAAAACGGTTTAAAAATACATCTAAACACAGAAAAAACAAGACGAATTAGAAAAACAGTTTTGGAACTGCTTCTGGCAAACCATGATAAAGAATGCCTGACTTGTGAAAAGTCAGGAAACTGTGAGCTTCAGCAATATGCTGAAGAATACGGCATCAGGAAAATACGTTATGCGGAAAAACCGCTTGAAGAATATCTTCCTGTTGATGACAGCAGTCCTTCACTCGTAAGAGATCCTAACAAATGTATACTTTGCGGAGCCTGCGTAAGAGCGTGTTCGGAATTTCAAGGACATGCTGTTCTCGGTTTTGCTAACAGGGGCTCAAAAACTGTTGTTCAGCCTATGAATGGCAGACCGCTCGGTCAGGTTGACTGTGTAAACTGCGGTCAGTGTGCAGCAGTATGCCCTACCGGAGCACTCACAATAAAATCCGATATTGAAAATGTTTGGAGTGAAATTACTAACCCTAATAAAAAAGTGGTTGTTCAAATGGCTCCGGCTACCCGCGTTGCTCTTGGTGAAATGTTCGGACTAAAACCAGGGGAAAACTCAATAGGTTTGATGAATGCAGCACTTAGAAAAATAGGATTTGATAAAGTATTTGATACAAACTTTTCAGCAGACTTAACTATTATGGAAGAAGCAACCGAATTTTTGGAAAGACTTAAATCCGGAGAAAATCTCCCGCTGTTTACTTCCTGCTGTCCTGCCTGGGTAAAATACCTTGAAGATCAGCATCCTGATATGCTAAAACATTTATCAAGCTGCAAATCTCCAATGTCAATGCTCTCTCCGGTGCTTGTTGATTTAGTTCCTAACCAGCTTGGTATTGAAAGAGAGAACCTTGTGGTTGTTGCAATTATGCCTTGTACAGCTAAAAAATACGAATGCAAACGTCCGGAACTCGCACGAAACGGCAGACCTGATACAGATTATGTATTAACAACGCAGGAACTCGGTAGAATGATAAAAGAAGCCGGAATCAATTTTAATGCGCTTGAACCGGAGGATCATGATTCTCCGTTCGGAGAATACACAGGTGCCGGAACAATTTTTGGAGCTTCCGGAGGTGTTGCAGAAGCGGCTGTTAGAACGGCATATGAGTTTGCGACAGGCGAACCTTTAAATGATGTTGATTTTAAACCGCTAAGAGGAACCGAAAACCGCTCAAGAGATGTTGAACTTGACCTGAAAGGAACTAAACTTGTAGTGAGAGTAGTTTCAACATTAAAAGAGGCTGAAAAATCAATTCAGGAAATCAAAGAAGGCAAAGCACCTTTCCAGATGCTGGAAGTAATGGCGTGCCCTGGCGGATGTATCAATGGCGGAGGACAGCCAAGAAGCTGTGATGACAGCAGTATTAAAGGTGAACGTGCCAAAGGTTTGTATAAAGAAGACCAAGCTCTTCCTCAACGCAAGTCACATATGAACCCTTATATACAAAAGCTTTATCAGGAATATTTGGAACATCCTAATTCCCATAAAGCACACGAAATATTACATACAGTATATTCAGACAAATTTACTGGTTCATACAAAGACATTTAGCAAACCTAATATCGAATTCTCAGTCTTGCCATCGGCGGGGCTGAGAGCAACAGAAAAAGCCTCCTTGTTTAAGGGAGGCTTTTTAATAATTAAAATTAAATTTAAAAATTATTTTACAGCTTTAATAACATTAGATGTAATATCTGTACCGCCGTAAAGTACAACGCCTTTTGCAAGAACTACATCATATCCGCCGTTTTTAGCTTCTACTGCAATTTTATCAGAAATACTTTTGTCAATTGCTGATAGTTTAGACGCATAATCTTTTTCTAATTTATCTCTTTTTGAAACAAGTTCTTTATTGTACTTATCTTCAAGAGCTTTCTTTTTCTTTTCATCAGTAACAGAAGCTACATCTTTTCTTGCTTTTTCAACATATTTAATAATTTCAGAAGCTTTAGCCTGCTGTTCTTTCTTCAAAGTTTTAACCTGAGAAGATGAAGCAACAACCTGCTGCACATCAACTACTGCAATTTTTGAAGGAACATCAGACATAGCAAAATGCTGAACTGACATACCAATAACAAATGCTGAAACACCCAAAACTGCAAATTTAATCTTGTTCATATTTTCTCCTTTTTAATATATGCGATTGTACATTCAACCTACAAAGAAATTCTACACTAAACATATTAAATTTTACAATTACGTACTTCATTAATGTGAACTTTTTATAAAAATCTTTACAAGGTCATGAATATACAATATAATAATAACAGCGGAATAGTGAATTTTGCTTAGTATTATAAATTTTTGTAAATTTTTTAGCAACAAAAAAATTTTCTAGGTTTTTATTATCAACAGAAGGTGAATAATGAAAAAGAACAAAAAAAGTATAAACTTTATAAAAGCAATACTCGGAATATCAGCCCTTTGTGTTATTGCTTTGCCTGCATCCAGCGCCCCTGACTTAGGAAATATTAATCCAACCAGTATTATACAAGATGTAAATTCTAATTATACACACGATATTAATTCTATCAGAGATAGACAGTATCAGCAGGAATTAAAAGAAGATTACCAAAGGTATGAACAAAAACGCGAGTACCAGAATAATCCGTCTAAAGAAAACCAGATTATAAAAAATTACAATCCTAACAGCTCTTTTATGCAGGCTCAGGTAGAAGATATTGACACAAAAGGTGTTTATATCGATTCCGTTGAAGTCGCACCTTCCCAGATTTTATCAAAAGAAGAGATTAACAAAATTGTTCAGCCGATTGTCGGTAAAAATGTATTTATGAATGATATTGTTAATGTCATAAATGAAATTAATAACTTGTATGCAAGTAAAGGTTTTGTAACAGCGAAAGCATTCCTTCCGGAACAAACTGTTACAAACGGAAAAATTTATATTGAACTGGTAGAAAGTAAAGTTGGTAATATAACTGTTAATCAGAACAGATGGACAAAATCAAAATATATTACTGACAGAATGCCTCAAAAACAAAATGATTTGTTTGATATTGTTGAATTAGAAAAGGATATTCTTGATTTCAACAGATACAATGAGGGCGTTAACTTAACAGCAAACCTCAAAGCAGGTGAAGAAGAAGGTACTACAGATATTGAACTTACCGCACACGAGAACTTCCCGTTCCACCTTGTAGGTATATTTGATAACGCAGGCCGTTACTCAACAGGAAGCCTCAGAGGCGGCGCAATGTTATATGCAGACAGCTTATTCGGACGAAGAGATAGAATGAGCATCGGTTCATACTTCAGCGGCGGCGCCATAAGCCCGTTCTTTGATTACAATATCCCTGTAAACAAACGCGATGGACGTATTGGATTTTTGTATTCTTCCAGCTTTGCAAAAATCAGATACGGCGACTTGGCTGATTTAGATTTGAAAAGTAAATCATACATGTATTCATTGTACTACTCACAGCCTCTTATCAGAAAACAAGGCTTTGAGTTAAAAGGTTATACAGCCTTAAACTACAAAAGAGCCCGTACAAGTGTATTTGATGATATTATTCAGTTAGGTACAGATGAAGTTACCAGTATTGATGTAGCATTAAATATGCGTAAAGATACTAAATATGGTATTTGGTACTTAAATCAGGGTGTAGGCTATGCAGTGCCGATTCTTGGAAAAGAATCAAATTATATAAAAATTTCCGGTGGAGCAGTAAGATTACACGACTTCTCTCATGGTGTTATAGGTCAATTGAGAAGCAGTTATCAGGTAATTCCAAACAACAAACATATTCCATACCTTGACCAGTTCCAGGCCGGCGGTCTTGCTACAGTTAGAGGTTATTCTGAAGGTTTGATGATTGGTAAAAACGGTTACTACTTAAGCGGTGAATTAATGTTCCCATTGCTTCCTAGAACAATAACAAGCCCTAGAAGCGGTGAAAAAGTTCCGTTTATCGGTAAATATGTAAAAGGTGCGGTTTTTGTTGACCACGGAGGTATATTCCCGTCAACCGGTGAAGACTACTATGATGATAATTACTTTATGACATCAATAGGTATGGGTTTAAGAGTACAATTGCCGGGTGATTTAAGCGCCAGATTATATTGGGGCTATCCGTTAATCAACCACTCTTGGGAAACTGACCACAAAATAGGCCGCTTCCACTTTGAATTAACAATGGAACCAAACTTCGATGCCTTGCTGCGCAACAGGAGTACAGTTGCCAGAGTTGAAGAAAAACACGTAGAGGCTGAACCTGTTAATAACTATGATGACATTAGACACTACGATTACTTTAACGATGGCGGCGGCGGATCGCTGTAATAAATTTAATTAACAATACTTGAAAAATAACACCTTTAGTTCTACACTGGAGGTGTTATTTGTTGGAGATGAAAATGACTAAAGGGATATTTGTTACAGCAACCGGCACAGATGTAGGAAAGACATTTATTTCTGCATTACTGGTAAAAAAAGTCCGGGAGAGCGGTATTAACTGCGGATATTACAAGCCTGCTCTCAGCGGGGCAGAGGTTATCAACGGGGAATTAATCCCGGGCGACTGCGCTTATGTTGTTCAAAAAGCCGGATTACGGGGAAAGCCAGAGGATTATGCCTCTTACATATTTAAAACTGCCGTATCCCCTCATCTTGCAGCAGAAATTGAAGGAGTAAGTATTTCAAAAGAAAAAATCAAAACAGATTTTGAAAAAAAGAAAGAAGAATTTGATTATGTTGTTGTTGAAGGCGCAGGAGGAATTATCTGCCCTTTTAATCTAAAAGAAGAAAGAATTATTCTGCCGGATATTATAAAAATGCTAAACTTAGATGTAATTGTAGTTGCATCGGCTGAACTTGGCTCTATAAACAGTACTGTATTAACAACAGAATATTTAAAACAATCAGGCATTAATATCAGAGGTATTATTGTAAACCGCTGCAAAGAAGATGATTTTATGCAAGAAGATAATCTGAAACAAATAGAAAATTTAACAGGTATAAAAGTTATTTCAGTAGTCAAAGAATACGAAGAAGATTTAAAAATTGAAAACAGTAAGCTTTTATCCATATTTAAGGAGATATAACATGACAGTATGTGAGAAAAAAGACTGGGCTAAAACAGATTTAAAATATATATGGCATCCTTGTTCTCAAATGAAAGATTACGAGGAATTTCCTCCGATAGTAATTGACCATGGTGAAGGAATTTACCTTTACGATACAGAGGGCAGCAAATATATGGATGTAATAAGCTCCTGGTGGTGCAACCTTTTGGGACATTGTAACCCTGTAATTAATGCCGCGGTAAAAAAACAAATAGATAATCTTGAGCACGTAATCTTTGCAAATTTTTCCCATAAACCGGCAATAGAGCTCTGTGAACGCTTAGCTCAGGTACTGCCGGAAGGTCTTTGTAAATTCAATTTTACAGATAACGGGTCCTCTGCGATTGAAGCTGCAATGAAAGTTAGTTTTCAGTACCATGAACAAACCGGCAACCCTCAGAAAACAAGATTTATGGCGCTATCAGAAGCTTATCATGGCGAAACTATAGGAGCGTTATCAGTCGGGGATTGCGATCTTTATACAAAGCTTTATAAACCAATTTTGATGGATGTGATAAGGATTCAAGGTCCGGATTGTTACAGATGTCCATACGGAAAAGACCGCAACCACTGCAATTGCGAATGTGCAGAAAAAGCTGCCGATACATTCAGGAAATACGGAAAAGAAACTTCCGGGCTTCTGGTTGAACCGCTGCTTCAAGGGTCTGCCGGTATGAAAGTTTATCCTCCTCTGTATCTAAAAAAATTACGTGAATTATGCGATGAGTATAATGTACACTTAATAGCAGATGAAATAGCCACCGGATACGGCAGAACCGGAAAAATGTTTGCATTTGACCATGCCGGAGTGTCACCTGATATAATGTGCCTTTCAAAAGGTTTAACCGGCGGCTATATGCCTATGGCTCTATTTGTAACTACACAGAAAATTTATGATGCCTTCTATGCTGATTACAATACCGGTAAAGCATTCATGCACTCGCACACATACAGCGGAAACCCTCTTGCCTGCTCAGCAGCAATCGCTGTTTTAGATATATTAAAAGATGGCACTGTACTCAAAAAAGCAAACGAGAATGCTGAATATTTTACCCGCATAATTAAAGAAAAATTCGCCTCACATAAGAATGTAGGCGACATAAGAACAATAGGATTGATAAATGCAATTGAACTGGTGAAAGATAAGAAGACAAAAGAGCCTTTTGATTCTAAACTAAGAACCGGATACCAAATTTATAGAAAAGCTTTGAAAAAAGGAGTTCTGCTCAGACCGTTAGGTGATGTAATATATTTCAACCCGCCGCTAATTATAGAAAAAAAAGATATGGATATTGCAACAGATGTTGCTCTTGAGTGCCTAAAAGAAGTACTTCCTTCTTAAAAATGAGCGTATTACACCGGAGCGCTTATGAATAAGCGTACAACTAACACTTTTAAGAAACCATACCCTCCTACCTGGCGGTGAAAAAAGTTGAAACAATTTCACACTTCACTACGTCTAAAATTTTAGTTAATTAAGATTCTGTGGTTAATTCTTCCCAGATACTTGGCACTACGATTAAAGCAGTGTACACAATGAATCCGAAAAGAATCAAATTAATAGCTTCCATATAAACTCTCCTATATAGTTTACATGTATATTATGCCCATAATTATAAAAAATGTAACGCAGTATGCTAATCTATTTAATGTAATTTTAACCTAATCTAATGTATAATAAGAAGAAAGAGGAAAGAATGGAAAAGAAATTAAAAGCACTATTTTCAAATCTATGCTGTTCTCATTGTAAAGCAGACTTTGATGAGAATTCTTTCATAATAAAACGCGAAGAACCTGGATTGACAGTTACCCATCTTGTATGCCGGCATTGCGGCAAAAATTTCGGCGTAGCTTTTCTTGGCTTTTCAGGAATTGAAGTAAAAAATGGTGCGGATCTTGCGCTTGAAGTACAGGAAGGTCCAGAACCAATTTCGTATGATGATGTAATTGACGCGCACAGGTTCATCAAAAATCTCGATGAACACTGGGCGGATCACCTTCCGAAATAGAATTTTATTTCCACTCTTCGGAAATATCACGCCTTAGGTAATCCATGTTACCTTTATTTAATACCCAAGCAGTACATCCTGTTCCGTTACCGCCGGAAGTTCCTTTATATTCACAAGTATACCCGTTAGCCCCGCCATCCCAGCCGGCAAGTCCCATAGGCGTTATTCCTTTAGTTGTTATAAAAAAGCCAAAATAATCGACTCCTGCCTGATTTGGCTTCTGATACCCATTTAAATCTACATACAAAACCCCGCAAATATTCTTATAAGTATTGTATTCATCTTCTAGATATTTACATCCTGTTCCATGAGAAGGCATAGCAAAAGCAACACCGTTAACAAGAATGCCTCTTGTATACATGGTATGATTTTTAGGAGCAAATTGATAAACTCCGCCGCTTAAGGTTTTATAGTCATCGACAAAGCAGCCGTTTTCTCCTCGGCAAGGTTTTCCCTGCATAATATAAGGTGCAAATATATCATATAATTTTTCAGCCCCCTCCATTGTAACGGGTTCGCCTATATCCCATGAATCCGCAGGACCGTTCTCCTGTACAGCTCTCAAATATGCTTGCGAAAATATAGAATAAGTCTGCTTTAAACGTTCAACCAAAACTTTTTCCTGATATTTTGAAACAATAGCCGGTAGTGTCATTGCTGCTACTATTCCTATTATTCCAAGAGTTATTAAAACTTCAGCTAAAGTAAATCCGTAGTTTTTCATTTATACCTCCTTATATCTATTTACATTATACAACAAAGTGGATTTAAAATCCATTTTGTAATAAATTATATAGGATTATTGTTAAATGAATGAAGAAATTCTAAAAAGATTTCGCAGGAATTTAGAACGCTTAAGGAAACGCTACGGATGTTCTTGTAAACAGCTATCAGAACTTATCGGATGCGATTCGTCCTATATAAGCAAAGTAGAAAACGGTAGAATTATTCCACCGTTAGACAAAATTATTTCTATTGCTGATTTTTTTGAAACTGAGTTTATAGAAATGTTTAAATAATAATTAATTGAACAACACCCCTGCAATCGCAGCAGACATATAACAGGTTAAAGTTCCGCAGATAAGCGCCCTTACTCCCAATCTCGCCAGATTTTTACGCTGGTTTGGTGCAAGTTCGCCAATACCACCGAGCTGTATTGCAATTGAACCAAAGTTTCCAAAACTGCAAAGCGCAAAACTTGCAATTAGGAAGCTTTTTGGAGATAGCATCTGAGGCAGGTGCATAAGGTCTACATATGCAACCATCTCGTTTAATACAAGCTTTGTTCCCATAAGGCTGCCTACTGTAGTTGCCTCATGAAGAGGAACCCCCATTAAAAAGGCAAATACCGCAAATAGCTTTCCTAAAATTAATCTTAATGAAAGCTGGTTCAGGTCAAAGCCTGCTGATGCAAAGTTTATATGCAGATATTTAACAACAGCCGCACCTAAACCGCCTAAAAACCAATCAATCATAGCAACAAGTGCAACAAGTGCCAAAATCATTGCAATAACATTTATCGCAACTTTCATGCCTTCAGATGCGCCTGATGAAATAGCATCAAAAACATTTATATAAGGTCTTTTTCTTTTACTGTAAGTTATAGAAAAGTTCTCGCTTGTTTCAGGAACATGTGTTTCAGGATAAACTATTTTAGTAATAACAAGCGCCCCGGGAGCCGCCATAATAGAAGCAGCAAGAAGATACTGTGCAGGAATACCCATCCCTATATAAATAGGCATCGTAGCACCGGAAATACATGCCATACTTCCCGCCATAGAAGCAAGAAGCTCGGAACGTGTCAGCTTTGCAAGATAAGGTCTGATCATAATCTGCGCAGCAATCTGCCCGACAAAAGCACTTGCAACATTAGAAAGTGCCTCTGCTCCGCTTACAGACATCAATTTGTTCATAGCCCGCCCAAAGATAGGCACGACTCTCTGCATAATTCCGTAATAGTAAAGAATATTCACCAGAATCATCATGAATATCAAAGATGCAATAAGCTGCAACGCAAATATATTTGCCCCGCTGCCCCAAACAAGACTAAGCCTGATATTATCCATAAGCGGTCCAAAAACAAAAGCCCCGCCTTCTTTGGCAAAATCAAGAATTTTCTGGATAAACATCCCTATATTCAGAAACAATGCTCTTCCAAACGGCACTTTAAAAACAAATACTGCGAGAAGAACCTGCAATGCAAAGCCTGTTCCTACTGTTTTATAATTTATAGCTTTTCTGTTATTAGACATTAAAAATGCAATTAAAAATATAAATACTATCCCGAAAATTCCAAAAAATCTGTCCATTTGTTCCCTTTACTTAACTACAAAATAATTTTACTTTAAAGTAACAAAAAAAACTTTAATTATTGAAAAAAATTTACTTAACAAAACTTCACAAACAACCTCTTAACTGTTGAAAAATATTTTGTCAGCATTTTACTATATAGGCAGAAAACAAAGAGTTTCTGCAGCATGGTAAAAATAAAGTATAAAGTTTAATAACAGTCAGAAAAGTAAAGGGGTTCACTATGCGTATTATGCCTGTCACACAGCAAATCCAGCTTAGAGGGGGGGGGCTTCACAGTTTAGCCGCAACAAATTCAATTAAACAAAACAACCAAAATACAGTTCAACAAAAACCGACATTAGTACATGTTTCATTTACAGGAGTTCCGGGGAAAAATGTCAAACAGGGTATTTCTGTTTCAGTGGAAGACGGTTATATAGGACTTGACATGTATAAATCAGGAGGGGCAGGCGGAGTTGCAGACCAGATGCCTACTGCGCTGAACAAAGACGGATTGGATTTTAGACATGTTGTTCCGCTGTATAGTTATAATAACCCTAAAGGACAAATAAAAGTTCTTGTTGTTCCGAAGGATGTTGAATATAACCCGCGTAAACCTATGCCGGAAAACTGGTTCCTTTCCTATCCGGAAACAATGACAAAAGAACAGATTTCTAAACAGCTGGGCACTACAGAAGACCGAATAAAATTTGTAGTTCAGGATACGCCGGTTTCGCCTAATGATGAACTAAGAGAGTTATATAACCTTACAGGTAAGAGTGAAACAATAAAAGTTTCTGAATTTAGAGAGCTTATTCCAACAGAAACAAAAGGGGTAATCCAGAGAATTGATGAAAGTGATTTAAGTAAGATAAAATCAATTCCATACAAGGTATACAGAATGGTAGTTCCTCTTAGAGACGGAACACTGGATGATAAGTCAGTATATTGTATTCATACACCTGACCTTGCTAAGTTTCAGAAAGCTTATACTTATTCACCGGACTTAAAAGACCATCCGCATGTAAATTTATTTACCCGCGACTTTGGTGATGCAGCAGCAGACATGCTCCCGAAAATGAATACTGCCGAACATGGCAACTTCAATCCTGCAAATGTTGTTGCACACTGTAGAACAGGATTTCCGATTACAGAGTCTATAATTAACCGCTCAGTCGACAATGAATATTACAGAGGCTTTAAAATAATTGATATATTCCACAATCCTATGCCTGATTATCAAGGTACAGTAGGAAACCCTATGGACTTTTTAAGATACAAAGCTACACTAGGGGATTATATGAAATTATCACAGATGCCGGAATTTCCTGAATTGATGGCGCTTGATAAACACAGATATAACCTTTCTTCAGAAGAAGCAGCCCTTGTGGATAGAATTATAAAGCCGTTCCTTCAGCACTATGTCGATGATAACGGTAATTATAACCAGTCAATAACACCTTTACTAGCACGTAAAGCAAATCCGGCTGCAGTTTCCGCAAACCATGTGTCACATACATTTGCAAATGAGGTTATTAAATATAACGACATGGCAAGAGGTTTAACGTCACTTTTCAGAGAAGCTGAAGCTGAAGGAGATAAAATTCCGGGCAGACCTAACGGCTGTAATATCCAGGGTATGCAAATAAACAATCCTAAAGGGAAAATGGGTAAAGATAACGGCTTATCTGCCGACATGAGCTGGTATACAGCATACGATCCTGCAGCAGATCCAGCAGAAAAAATAGTTGCTGCTAAGAGAAAAAATACCGAAGCATTCCTAAATATGGTAGGAGAAGCAACTGAAAAAAGACTGGATAAACTTGGAGATTATACAAATGCCAGTGTTGATGATGCACTTAACCAGTTACTTTATTCAAAAGATTTAATTGAAAAGAAAAGGTATGTTCTCGGTGGGCTTTCAAAATTTGACCCAAAAGATATATTATTAATGGGCTGGGGACGTTCTGATGCACAAAAAGGTTATCCTATAACATTAAAAGGGTTTTTGAAATTTTTAGAAAGACCAAATGTTCCTGCTGAGTGGAAAAAACATTTTAAAGTTGCCTTGGGCAGCGGTCCTGATCCTTGGAAAATGGATGATGGCGGTTCCGGAGATTTCCACTTAATAAAAGATATAATGTATAAAATCCAGCAGCTTGATAATGGGGCTTATAAGACAAACTGTATGTACGGTAACGGATTCTTCCCTAACCGCCTTGTTACCTGTGCAACTTATGGCATCTTTACCTCAAGAGGCGAGCCGCAAGGGTTATCAGTACCGGAATCTCTTCAGTCAGGGACACCAAGTGCTTCCCTGAACACTGGCGGAGCAGGCGAAATGATTATAACTGTCGGCGAAAATGCAGAAAAAGCCAACGGATTTAAAACAGTTGATGCGTTTATGCGTGACGTAGAGGATTTGCAATGGCCGGAGGGTACTGACATTTCTAAGCTTACCGGTGATCAGATTGACAACAGGCGTATTGAATTAGCAGCAGAACAGGTTGCTGATATGTATGAAGATATGGCTCGTGTTTATTACGAAAATCCTGATTTATACGCAAAAATGGCAGAAAACGGCGGACGTTCAAAATTTGATTGGCATAATAACCATACACTTAACGGCGGACGTTCAACACTGCAATTATACACAGATAACGACCTGGAAATACCAAAAGGCTGGGCAGGCAGAGATAAAAATCCAATGAGAAGACTTGTAGGCGAATTTGGCGGCAAATTTGAAAAACTTAAACGCGTCACCAGAACAGCTGTTGAAAATGCAGCGGAAACTGCTCAAGAAACTCTCACAAAACCATCCGGTTCAAAATGGCAAAAAATTAGCGCATATGTAATACTTGGAGCTATAGCTGTTGTTGGTGGCGGAGGGCTCTATATTCACAGACGGAACCAGATAAAAAAAGCTTACAACGGCACTGAAAACAACCAGTTCAGAAAAGTTGGTTAATAAAAATAAGAAAAAACTATTGACAATAAAATTTGTTCTTGCTAAATTAATCTTACGGGGAATGAAAACCCCGTAAGAGAATAGCAAAAAACACTTTTTGCCGAAATAAAAAATCAAATAATATATGCGCTTGTAGCTCAGCAGGTAGAGCACTCCCCTTTTAAGGGATAGGTCGCGCGTTCGAATCGCGCCAAGCGCATATTTTTTCGCTCTATTGAGCTCAAATGCTCACATTTTTTATATAAAAATTTTAAGCATGCCTAACATCATATGAAAAAATTCTATTTTTCTGAACTAAAACTCTGCAATGTTTGCAAAAAATTTGCAAAAAAATTTATTGAAACAAACAATGAATTTATTTGCGAAGCTTGTTTTCTCAAACAGGCTGGCAGCAAATCCCGCCAAGCTTGTTCAAGCAGAAAATCTCAATCCGAGAAAAAGCCAAGAAAATTGTTTGCAAAACTAAAAAACAATCAAAATCTTAATGGACGTAATATTTATGCAATTCATGGAATAACATCTGTTATTAACGGAGGATGTACCAATTAAAAATAAAAAAAGAGCCTTATAAAAAGGCTCATTGGAATTAAGAATAGCTGGAAGTATGAAAAAGATTTAATTATATTAAACTAATTACGTTAAAAAAATACAATCACCCATTTGGATATATTTTTTATTGAAGATTAATATATTTTTTTGCGCAGTCAAACATCGCGTTAATTAACGCTGCATTAGAATAAATATTCATGCCGTTAGTTTCTAATACCTGTTTCATTCTGCGTTCCCACATGTTATAAATTTCGTCTTTATTAAGCTCTAAGACCTGTGCTATCATTGTTAATTCTTTATAATCTATAGGCAGCGGAAGATTACCGCGTAAAATATCAACTATTTCAAGCCGTTTTTTGCGCGGAAAGGCTTTCAAAAAATTAACAACTGACATATCTTTAGATTTCATTTCGTCTTTTAAGTATTCAACAAAATCATCAATTACCCTTGGTTCTTGTGGAATTTTGTATTCTTCAAACTCTTCCGGTTCAATTTCCATAACAGTAGCTATACGTTCTAATGTTGTACCGCGGGTGGAAAAAGGGATAGTATCATCTATAAGGTTATACACGTATGAAAGGGTCACACCAATCATTTCGGCAAAATCCTTTTTATGAAGTCCGTTTTTATCTAAAAACTTTGCTACTTTTTCGGAACTTTTTTCCTGAATAATGGGTTTGTCTTTTGCACACATATTTTTATCCTCACAATGTTTAAATTCATTATCAAAATAAAGCTATTTTATCATTTTGTTAAGCCGATACCTGGCAAACTAGGGCGGTAATATTTATTTAGGTTAAAATAATAAATATAAAAGGTGAAAAATATGAAATTAATAGCAGGATTAGGAAACATCGGGGATAAATATTGTTTTACAAGGCATAATGCAGGCTTTATGGTGCTTGATAAATGGATGTTTAAAGAAAATATATCATTTAGACTGGAAAACAAATTAAAATGTCTTGTAGCGCGTTACAGATACGGCAGCGAGGATTTAATTCTTATTAAGCCGACAACTTTTATGAATTTATCAGGAGAAGCCGTAAGAGCTGTCATGGACTATTATAAAATTGACATAAAGGATGTCTTAATAATCTATGATGACATTGCACTTGATCTGGGTCGAATAAGATTTAGAGCAAACGGCTCTGACGGAGGACATAACGGAATTAAATCCATAATAAAACACCTTGGCACAAAAGACTTTGACAGGTTAAAAATAGGTATAGGACCGCAGATTGGACCTTCTGAAAATTATGTTCTGCAAAATTTTCCAAAAGAGCAGACCGATGAACTAAAAGAAGTTCTTACAAGAGCTGTAGAGGCTGTAAAATTCTATCTTGAAAACGGCATGGAAAAATCCCAGAACACATATAATTAGCCTGATTGGATAAGACATAAGCTGTTTTTTATATATAATAGTAAAAAAGGAGTATTAAATGAGTATACAGACTGCTGAACAATATGAAGAGAATGAACAATACGAACAAGCTTACGAAGAATACAAAAACTTATATGAGAAAAAACCTGATGATTTAAATCTTTTAGAGCGTCTTGGACATCTTTCAATGATGCTTGATAAAAAAGAGGAGGCTGCCGAATATTACACCAGAATGCTTGAGTTTGATGCGACCAATACTCTTTGCTATGAACAGCTTATGGACATATATGTAACCACTGACAAGTATAAATATTATATTTACAGAGGCAATATGCACACTGTAAGTCATCAGCTTGAACATGCTATTAACGACTATAAAAAAGCATTAAACCATGCTGAAGATGACCACCAGAAGGTTTGTACAACCCGCTTTGTGCTTGGAACCCTCTATGAGCAGACCGGAAATCCAACAAAAGCTATTGATGAATATTTAAAAGTTCTTGACTATGACCATAAACAGCAGGAAGTTTATATCAGGCTTGCAAATATATATGCCAGGGAAGATGCAGTTCCTAGTGCAGTAGAAACTCTTGAAAGAGCAATAAAAGAAGGCTTTGATACCGATAATATCCGTGAAAACCTTGCCAATCTTTATCTTAAAAATAATCAGCCTAAGAAAGCCGGCGAAATTACAAGAGATGAGCTTACAAAAATAAAATGCCTTTTAACAGAAGGCAAAACATCTGAAGCGTTTGAAGCACTAACAAAAGCTGAAGAGAAATATAAAGATAATCCAAAATTATATTCTTTGAAAGCGGAGTATTACTATCTTGAAAAAGATTTTGACAAAGCTCTGGAAGCTGTTGAGCAATACGATAAATTTCAGCCTAATACAGCACTGGCATTCCAGATGAAAGCCCTGATTTATGATGAAAAACATGACGAGTTCAACTCTTATCTTAACTGGGGAAAATATAATCTTGCGCGCGGCAACAAAGATATTGCTGTAAACGAATTTTTAAATGCTTATCAGCTTAAAGAAGATGACGTTAATCTGGTAAATACTCTGGCTGTTCTTCTTGAGCAGGTTGGCGATAAAAACCATTCAATTGAATTTTATGAAAAGCTATACAGACTGGAACCTGTAAACAAAACAGCCCTTGAAAAACTGGCTGATTTCAGAGAAAGTATAGGTGATGACAGAATGCAGGCAGAATATCTCGAAAAACTTGTTGAACTGGATAAAAGAAATTCAGGGTTAATAAAACGGCTTGCAAAACTGTATGAAAAGTTAAAAGACAAAGAAAATGCTGTTAAATATTACCAGAAATACTTATCAATCGCTCCACAGTCCGAAGAAGCAGAGAAAATCCGCCAGAAATTAAATAAACTTGAAAATACTGAAATGGTTCAGGAAGAAGGCTTGATTGATAAAATAATGAGAATGTTTAATAAAGGATAAAAGCCGGTTTAACCGGCTTTTATTTTGGAAGATTTTTCCAGTAATCTTTGTCAGTTAAGGCTCTATATGTACAGGAATATCCGTTTGCACCATTGTTGTTGTAGCGGCTGCTGCAAGTATTGCTGACATGACCATCCCATAACGAACCGCTTTCTTCAAGAGTAGAACCTGGTCCTCCGGACGGTAATAATTTTCCCTGATCATTTAGTTCAAAGACAAACAAATCAAAACCCGCGCGATTAGGTTTTTTACCAAATCCGTTTACATCAACTAAGATATAAAGCGGCTGCCCCCAGTATTGATGAATTCTTATAAAACTTCCGTCTGCCAGTATAAAAGAGCCCCATTCATAATAAGAAGCAAACATACCAAAACTGTTCTTTCCATCAAAAGTCTTATATGGATTATTACCTTCTTCAATACAAATTCCGTTTTGATAAAAGGAACCGCGTCCGCAGTCTTTCATAACTTTAAAATAAGGCATTATTGCGTCTTTAAAAGCTTTACCGGTCACAGTGAAATCCGATTTTTTTGCCCTATCACCATTGGCTGCCTGATACATATCAAGAGCCTGAGAAATTGTTGAATAACTTTTTTTCAAACCCGCCTCCAGCTGCTTATTTTGATTATTGTTAACTATTGAAGGCAGGGTCATAGAAGCAACTACACCGATTATGCCCAGGGTTATCAACACCTCGGCAAGGGTAAAACCTGGTTTAAGGAATGGGTTTCCGGCAGCGCGAAACGGCTTGAGGCCTGCGCCAATACCTCGTATGGAGCTTAAACTACTCGCCCCCCCCCCCGGAAAACCTTGTCTTTACTACGTTTCGCATAACTTAATCTCCTTTTTTATTTGTAATATTACTTTTTCTCTTTTATTCTATAAATCTTTTGAGAGCACGCTCACGCCAGCAAAAGTCGTAATTAGCTTAGCAAAACTGAGTAGTGGCGTGCCTCTGGCTTTTTTAATTTGATTATTTCTTTTCGAAATGACTGTGACACCGCCGACCGTCACCAGCCCCCTTTTCTTAGCCTATTACGAGGGTTAGCGCGCAGAGCGTGTTCAAAAATGAATATCTTAAGTAAGAATATCTTCCGTATGCTTTTTTTATTATAACATATGCTCAATCATCATTCAATCCTAGATTAAAGACTGAAACATGCTTCCATACAATTGCAGCATTGCAATTGCAATATATGCAACAACAAGTCCAATTATAACAGTCAATGCCGGTTCAAACGCTTTTGCAAGAGCGTCTGTTACCATGTCAAGCTTTTTATCTATCGCAACTGCAATATCCCTGAACATAATACCCAGCCTGCCGCTCTTTTCACCTGTAGCAATCATAACATTAAATGCAGGAGGAATAAATTCTGTGACACTAAAAGAATGTGACAAAAACTGACCATTTGCAGTCATTAATTCAATATTTTTAGCCTGTCTACGGATTACAGAGTTTGATATTGAGCAAGCTGATAATTCAATTGCAGATGTTATTGGAATACCAGCCTCATAAGCAACATTCATTACTGCAAAAAATGATGACAAATTTACATATCTGACAAAATCAGCTACAAGCGGAATGTCCAAAAACAATTTATCAACAAACCGTTTTACAGCACTCTGTTCCCACATCTTGATCAGTGCACTTATACCCGCGCCAAGCATAACAATTACAAGAAGCCAGTTATGTAACAGGAAGTTGCAAGTATCAATTACCCAGGTAACAGTAAAAGGCACATCGTCTGCCGCAACATTAGCAGTTTCAATTATTGCAGGAAAAATATAAAAGCCGCACAATAAAAATACCGCAATAATAATCATAACAAGACAGGCCGGATAAATTGACATACTAATTATTTTGCCTTTTAAGTCACTCTGTTTTTTTAAAAGCTCCACCATACGCCCAAGTGTTCTATCAAGTTCACCCGAAGCTTCACCCGTTATACAAAGCCCTGTAAATACTTCACCAAACACTTTTTCATAAGGTTTTATTGCCTCAGAAAAAGCAGCACCTTTAGAAATTTTACTTCTCAAATCCTCAGCAAGAAGTTTTATCTTTGGCTTATGTGCATGTTCTGAGATTACATTGAGTGCCTCGAGCATTGCAATTCCGGCAGAAAGCATCACCTGAAGCTCTGACGTGAAGAAGATTTTTTCATCAAGACTTAAACGGTTAACTGCAATATTTGAAACAGCATCATTAGCTTTAATTGGCGTAAAAGGCTCTTCTTCGTATATATTAGTAGGCAGGAAACCAAGCTGTCGGACTTTTTCTCTTGCCTCCCGGGGAGTTTCGGCATCGATATATCCGCTCACCTGCTTCATTTTTTCTTTTGTTAGAGCTTTGTAATAAAACTTTTTCATAACCAATCCTGATATTAATTACTTTAATCTATTTTGTAAGAAATATCAAGAACTAAAAAGACCGCCTAAGCGGTCTTTTTTTTACTATTTTTAAGATTGTGTAACTTCTGCTTCCTCTTTTGCTTTTGAACGCTTTTTAGGAGCTTTTTCAAAAGTAATTTTATCATCAACAAGAGTTATTCTTATCGTGTCACCTGAAGCATATTTTCCTGAAAGAATTTCTTCAGCCAGATTATCTTCAATCTTACGCTGGATTAACCTTCTTAAAGGTCTTGCACCATAAGCCTCTGAATATCCGTTCTTAGCCAGATGATCTTTAACTTCATCTGTCACTTCAACCGACAACTCTCTTTCTGCAAGACGCTTAAACAAATCTTTCAACATCAAATCAACGATTTGTCTGATTTCTTCCTGAGTCAGATGAGCAAATACGATTGTTTCATCAATACGGTTCAAGAATTCAGGTCTGAAAGCTTTCTTCATCTCTTCAGTAACTGTTTCTTTAAGTTTTTCGTACTTATCTTTTGATTCATCATCAGAAGTTGAGAAGCCCAGCTTAGATGTAGTTGTAATCATGCTTGCACCAACGTTAGATGTCATAATAATTATTGTATTCTTAAAGTTGATGTGGCGGCCTTTAGAATCGGTTAAACGTCCGTCATCAAGGATTTGAAGCATTATGTTAAATACATCAGGGTGTGCTTTTTCGATTTCATCAAAAAGAACAACTGAATAAGGTTTCTTTCTGATAAGTTCAGTCAAATGTCCGCCGTCATCATAACCGACATAACCAGGAGGCGAACCGATAAGTTTTGCAGTTGAATGTTTTTCCATAAATTCAGACATATCAACTCTTATCATATTATCTTCAGAGCCGAACACAGCTTCCGCAAGAGCTTTTGCAAGTTCGGTTTTACCAACACCGGTAGGACCGCAGAATATAAAGCTTCCGATAGGTCTGTTAGGGCTCTTCAAGCCAACTCTTGCACGTCTTATTGCTTTTGAAATTGCAACAACGGCATCGTTTTGACCAATTACTCTTGCATGAAGAGTTTCTTCTAATTTAAGAAGTCTTTCACTCTCGCCTTCAGTAAGTTTTGTCACAGGAATACCTGTCATAGTTGCAATAACTTCAGCAACATTTTCAGCAGTAACAGTAGGTTTGTTTGCCTCATGCTCTTCTTTGTACTTCTGTGACATTTCGCGGATTTTGTCTTTTAAATCAGCTTCATCGTCACGTAACTGGGAAGCTTTTTCAAACTCCTGGTTTCTAATAGCTTCTTCTTTTTCTTTAATCAGATCACGAAGTTCTTTTTCCAGTTCCTTTCCTTCCGGAGAAAGAGTAGAAACTTTCAAGCGGACTTTTGAACTTGCTTCATCAATTACGTCAATAGCTTTATCCGGCAAAAATCTGTCAGTGATATATTTACTTGACAATTTAACCGCAGCAACAATCGCCTCATCTGAAATAATCAGTTTATGGTGATCTTCATATTTAGGTTTCAACCCTTTAATAATTTCAATTGATTCATCTTCAGTAGGTTCTTCAATGATAACAGATTGGAAACGTCTTTCAAGAGCAGAGTCTTTTTCCACATATTTTCTGTATTCATCAAGAGTAGTTGCACCGATAACCTGAATTTCACCTCTTGAAAGCGCAGGTTTCAAAATATTTGCAGCATCTATAGCACCTTCTGCTGCGCCAGCACCAATAAGCGTGTGCATTTCATCAATAACAAGAATAATATTTCCTGCCTGACGGATTTCATCCATAATTTTCTTTAAGCGTTCTTCAAATTCTCCGCGGTATTTAGTACCGGCAACAAGCAAGCCCATATCAAGCTGAATAACCTTTTTGCCGTCAAGAATATCAGGAACTTCAGCATTAACAATTCTAATCGCCAGCCCTTCGGCAACAGCAGTCTTACCAACACCCGGTTCACCAATAAGAACAGGGTTATTTTTAGTACGTCTTGCTAGAATTTGAATAACACGTTCAATCTCTTTTTCTCTGCCAACAACAGGATCCAATCTTAATTCCTGGGCAGCAAGAGTTAAATCACGACCAAACTCATCAAGGCTTGGAGTTTTAGTTTTTCCGCCTGAAGAACCTGAAGAAGATGATGAGCCTGATGCTCCGGAAGCAGCAGTTTGCGGTTTTGTTTCGCCAAGCATTTTAACAACATTGCTTCTGATTTTATTTAAATCAACACCAAGATTTTCAAGAACTCTGGCAGCAACGCCTTCGCCTTCGCGGATTAAGCCTAAAAGCAGATGTTCTGTGCCGATATAGTTATGTCCAAGCTGTCTTGCTTCGTCCCAGGACAACTCAAGAACTCTTTTAGCTCTTGGAGTAAAAGGTATTTCAACAGCAACAAAGCCGGATCCTCTGCCTATAATTTTTTCTACTTCGGCTCTTGCATCCTTTAGAGTAACCCCCATAGACTTAAGGGTTTTTGCAGCAACGCCGGTACCTTCGCCGATAAGCCCAAGCAGCACCTGCTCTGTTCCGACAAAGTTATGCCCCAGCCTGCGAGCTTCCTCCTGAGCCAGCATTATAACTTTTATAGCTTTCTCCGTAAAACGTTCAAACATTAATTAGCTCCTATTCTCTCTTATATGATATATATTTTACATAAAAACTAAAAATCTTTCAAGGGGGTAAATGTATATTAGAAACTATTGAAAAATACTACTAAATATTGTAAAATTAAATATAAATAATTTAGACCGGCAAATTGAATTATAGAGCCGGGTTAATAAAAGAAAGGATTAAAAATGGCAAAAACCACTAATTTTATTGGCTTCCATACAGGGGGGGGGGGGCTTAGGTAATACCGGCGGGTATTTTAACGCTTCGGGATTGTCCCATGCTTTTACATTAGCGGAAGTTTTGATTACTCTGGGAATTATTGGAATAGTTGCGGCAATGACTTTACCGTCATTAATAAGTAATTATCAACATAAGGTTTTAGAGTCACAATTTAAAAAAGCTTATTCAGAATTATCTCAGGTAATACTTAAAATCCATGCTGATAATGGTTTAGAGCTAATCCCCAACAATTTTTCTAACAAATACAAACTTAGTGATTGTTTAAAAGAATATTATCACATAATTAAGGATTGCGGAAACGTTAATATAAATACAAAAGGGTGTATAAAATTATCTCCTACGGAAGATGATATATGGAATATGGAGATTTACAAATCATATAACGGAAAATCCATTAACTTTGGATACCTTGATGATGGAGTATTAATAACAAACAATGGAACTACCATCTTATTTGAACAGGGCACACAAGCAGCTAGCATGGGACGTTTCTTAATTGGTGTAGACATTAATGGTTTTACTCAAAAACCAAATAGATTTGGGCATGATGTTTTTGTTTTTGAAATTTCACCTTCGGGAAAACTAATACCATTAGGAAACCCTGACGCAAAATGGTGGGGAACCGGAGTTTGTGATGCAGTGTCAAATTCTTCAATAAATGGATATAGTTGCACTTATAAAGCAATAAATGAACCAGATTATTTCAAAAATCTTCCAAAATAAAAAAACAGTTGACAAGAAATTTTGTTTTGGTATTATAGAAAACGTGGAAAGGGGGCGAACCGGACCAGAAGGGATGTAACAACAATGTTTGCATCAAAATGGAACGGGCGCAGAATTAAGGAAGTTACCCTATAATACAGGCTCCCATCGTCTAGAGGCCTAGGACAACACCCTTTCACGGTGTAGACGGGGATTCGAATTCCCCTGGGAGTACCATTTTAGAATAAGACGCTCTAAAGGCGTCTTTTTTAATGAATATAGTTGCGATTTCAGGGTTTTGAAACTTTAAAAAAATCTCCTTTTGTAAGTTTTTTTTACCTCAAAATACTGTTTTACCAGGTCTTATCAATATTTATTTAAATTAATTTTAACAAACTATTGCATTAATGTTACAAAAGTAGTATAATATTTTTGTAGTGGGTAGAAGGAGTATAAAATGATTGGCAATGTAGGTTTTGGCGCTCTTTATTCGTCATTTTTAAGTCAGCAAAGCCGGCAGAAAAATCAACAAAAACAGGATTTAATCAATAAGAATTATAACGAAATTTATGCGCATGAAGCTGCACATAAAGCAGCAGGCGGTGCTCTTGCCGGAGCTATTGTTATTGAAAAAAATGCGGATGGTATACCCGTAGGTGGTCATGTTGCTATAAAAATGCCATCCTTAAACCCTGCTAATCCGAAAAAAACTATTGATGATGCAAATACTGTCATCCGTTCGGCAATGGCACCGTCTGATCCATCGGATCAGGACTATAGAGTTGCTTCCCAGGCTCGTTCTATAAAAGCACAGGCTCAGGGCATGCTAAACAAAAATCAGGGGAAAAAGCTTGATTACAGAGCTTAATTTTTGATTACCGGATTTTTTGTATTTTCGTAAAACATAAATTTTACATTTACAACTCTGCCATCTTCTTTTTCTTCATAGAAAAATGAACTATACGGTCTATAGCCTTTAAATTTAAAAAATAACGGTTCCAGCGAGCAAACTACCTTATAAGGGTCTTTACCGGCTGTTTGGATAAGCTTATCATCTGCATCAAAATATCCGCATATTGCCCCATCCACAATATATTTAAAATCAGAGCCGGCTTTGTCAAAGTTTATAACATTTGTTGCCCCCTGCATATCTCCTATTGCAAATATAAGGTTATATTTATCAAAATCAATATTATTAGAATTTTCAACAATATCAAAATCTATATCATAGCCTTCAAATTGAAGCAGTTTGATTGCAAGAATAGACTCTGACACATTTGACAGAAAAAGAATTTTATTCCTTTTGTCAAACTTTTTAATATTATCACGTATAAGACAAGCCTCATTTAATATTGGATAGTTACTGATAAGGTTTGGATTTTTCTCAACAGCATTATAAAATCCGGAACAATGCGCAATCTCTCTAACTCTGGATATTGAAGCTCCGCGTTTTATATATTTAGAAATTTTATAGGCAGAACGTCCCCAAAGATTTGTTGAAACAAAAATAAGATAGAATAATGCAAAAAATACGATTATAAATTTACCCGGATTATTTTTTTTACAATATGAATAAGCCAGAACAGGAGAGGCTACAATACAGAATGAAGTTAAAAATCTTATGGAAAATATCATATATGCAATTTGAACAGACATAACTGCAATGGCTGCAAATAAAACAACAGCAAAAGAAAAAATTAACCATGCCTGTTTTTTATGCGAAAAAAGCGGCTTAATAAAAGAGAAAAGCCAACATGGAAGAAAAACCAAAAACCCGAGAATACCCATACCCATCATAGGCTCAAGCAGAGTTTGATTAAGATATTCAAGCTTTATAGAATACAACCCCTCACTCACTCCTGCAAGCCCGAATGTCGATAGAATACTTTCACGAAATTCATAAATATAATTCCCGATATACTCATTCCAGCGAAAACCTGTAAAATCAAAGAACATAAATATATATTTTATAAAGTTTGCCGGAAGCGCAATCAAGCCATCCTGATTCGCATGAACAGTCATAAAAGGTTTTGAGCCAGCAATATTCCCGAAATCAATGAAGTTCAACACATAGTTATATGATGAGAACACTATAAAATTCAACAGCGAAAAACCCAGGAAATATATTAAAGGTTTATAAAATTCCTTTTTATAATAATAAAACGCCAAACCTGCCATCCATAACCCGACACCGGGAATAAGCATTATTGCAGGGGTTTTTGTTCCAACAGCCAGAGCATATGCCAAAGATGACATAAATACAAGAAAGCCTTTCCCCTTCTTAAGGTACTCCCAGAATAAGTACATACTTGCACAGACAAGACCTGCTACGATAATATCGGTTTCAGTACCTGAAATTTGGACAATAACCGAAGAAAAGGATGAAAGTATTAACAAAATCCAGAGCCTGCGCCTAACGGATAAACCTATATTTGAAAGTATTCCCCATAAGGAAAAAAGGGTAAGCAAAAAGCCTGAAAATGACACAGCCCCAAACCACATCTGCTTTTTCAGAAAAATTAAGAGCCAGGCATATAAAATTTCAGAATTAATAGGCATTACAATTGCCCTAATATCTGCATAGTTGAAGTGATTAAGATTATGCTGCGAAATCCAGAATAGGCTTCGCACAACATGGTATGCCTCAGCATCCGGATTAACGACCGGCATAAAAGAAATCAGCCATAAAGAAACCCCGCACATAAATAAAAAAGCACAGCCCAATACAAGCAAATATTTATCCAGCAAAAGTGAATGCCATATGGTTTTAATAAACGGCTTTACATGAAACTCCGGCATAGGTTTATCTCTTTTCAGCCACAAGCCGGCACCTCCCGCAGCCAATAACAGATTTAAAATAAAAATTCCGGGGATAGAAATAGCCGAAAACAGTGAAAGTATCTCGAAGGTTAACACAACATCAGCAAAAGCCGTTAGTAACAAATAAATAAAAAATTTAAGAAAACTTTTCTGTTCAAAACTTATTGCTATAAAATATGAAGCTCCGAAAACGAGCAAAAAAGATATTATAAATAAAGCCATTTCTCTCTCCCTGAACAAAATATTAGCAGAGTAGAGAATATTTTGCAATAAAGGCTTTACAAGAGAAAATTTTTTATTTATAATAATAGAACGATGAAAATTTGCATTCAATACCGACGTATAGTGAGTAATATAAAAGGGCTTGTTTAAAAAATAAGACACTTACTTTTGTCGAGAATAAAAAATAAATTCATAAACAAGGCCTTTTGAAAAAAAGGTCTTCTTTTTGTTAAAAAACGTAAAAAATACAATAAAAAAGAGCAATAAAAATTTTCATCAGTGTTAATAAAAAAGTGAAAGGTTAGAGAACATGACAAAAAATTTCCGACGAAACTCAATCATAAAGGCGAATGCCCCAATCGTCAGACTTATGAATTTAATCTGGGGCTTGTAATACACAGATTGAGGAAATTTTGTGCAATCTTGCACAGGATTTCAAAAGGAAAAGGACACAGATAAAAATGATAAGCGGAATTACAAGCAAAATATACTCACAATTAGGAAGCAACACATCATTATTACCCCTTGCAATTAAAGACGTTGCAAACAGTGTAGGCTTAACAGCAGGTTCATATGTTACAGGCCAGGATGTAGAGGGAAAAGACAGATTTATAGATGAATTCGGAACACAGGCAATATGGCTTGGCGCAATTCCTTTTTTCAAAAAAGTCACTGACTTAACTTTATACAAAGTGTTGGGAATTGATCCGAAATTTGATGTAAGAAACCTTAAAAACAAGGATATTCTTGCAAAAGCTATAGAAAAAGCACCTACAGAAAAGATTAAACAAAGTATAATTAAAGCATCTAAAAACCCTAATTATACAAAAAATCTTGCATTAGGGAAATTTGCATTTTCAACTATAGCCGCAATAGGTGCTTATACATGGCTTACAAAATTTAGACAGAAATACAGACTTAACGAGGCAAAAGAAAAATTAAAACAAAACTCTAACCAGAACAAGCAGCACGTGAATATTGAGCAGAAAACTCCTCAAGCATTCAGAGGCGTTCATAAAGATAACAAAGGAAAACAAATTCCTTTTGGCGGTTCGTTGCAGGAATTTATGTTTAATCCGGCAAAAAATATGATGCTTCTTGACGGCGCTATCACAGAAGAAAGATTAAGAAATTCCGAAAGCAAACAGGAGTTTATTAACTATACAATTAAAGAAGGCGGCACCTGGGCATTTATGTACTTTGCCGGAGATATTATCAAAAAGCATCTTGAAAAGAAATCTAAAGTTCCAATTGAACTTGATTCAAGAATTATTGAAAGCAAAGATTTGAAAAATGCGTTTAAGTTAGGAACATTTAAAACAAGTCTTGATGAATTCAATAACCTTGCTGAAAAATTACACAGAACGCCGACAGATCTGGATATTTATAACTTTATCCATGAAAACCCTGAAAACTTTATTGTTAAGATGGCGAAAAAGGCTGATGTTATTAAGACATTAAAACAAAACTCCAAGAAAACCGAAATAATTGATACAAGAGCATATCTTGACATAAACGAATTTAAAGCATTGAAAGATAATCTTGAAAAACTTTATAACAAGGCTCCTGTAGATAAGATGGATGAATATTTGAAAAAAGTAATCAACAGCAAAAGAAGTGCCGTATTAAAGAATATGGGTATCTGCGTTGGTGCACTCGGGGTTGCAGTACCGCTTATGATGATAGCGATGAGATATATTCTGCCGAATAATAAAGAATATAAGGTAATGGAACAGGCTAAAAAAGAAACTTCCTCAGCTAAGGCTGCATAACTCCTTATACTTGAAAAATATGACTTCATATTTTATAATAATATATGAAATATGAAAGGAGATTTCTATGCAAAAAGAAGTTATAGCTTCATTCCTGAGAAGGGGGGGGGGGCTTAGGTAACGCCGGCGGGCATTCTCACGCTTCTGGATTATCCTGTAAATCCGCGTTTACATTAGCGGAAGTTTTAATTACTTTAGGGATTATTGGTGTTGTTGCTGCTATGACAATGCCGCAGCTTATTACAAATTATGAGAGGAAGGCGGCAGAAGTACAGATTAAAAAGGATTACAGCACTCTTGCAAATGCCTTGCAAATGGCAGAAAACGAATATGGAAGACTAGAAGACTGGACTATAGATAATCCGGATAAAGCTGATGATGAATATTTTAAAAGATTAGCAAAATATCTTCAGCTGGCATATGAACCTTGTTATGACAGAAATAAATGCTATTATGAAAAAGTTAGCTCTTATACTAACGGTGTTTATTTTAGACTAAAAGACGGAACTTACGGAATTTTTCAGGACAACGGGCGTTCAAATGGGGGACACAAAGCCGAATCTCCAAAACAATTCTTTAAATTATACACCCATGGTTATTATATCAGATATTCTATCCTGAATTTAAGAAGTTTGAAGATTAATTCTAGTGTCAGCTGCTCAAAACCTATATGCTATTTCAGTACAGTTCCTGACTGCCCGAAAAATTCAGCAGCCTGGACAGATTATAAATGCAGTATCAAATTTGCATCAGACGGCTTTAGCTTCAAAGATGAAAATGTTATAAATCAATTAAAAGTTAATATGCGAAATATGAATTTTAAGGCAAGAGGCTGGCAATAGAAATACTTGCGACATATGCAGTTGACCAGCAGTTTTGGAGGTTAAAGCCTCCGCAAAATCCGTCAACATCAATAACTTCACCGCAGAAATAAATACCCGGAACAATCCTTGACTCCATTGTTTTCGGGTTTATTTCTTTTAAATCAACTCCGCCAGAGGTCACAACTTCGCCATCAGGAACTGTACCTACTGCGGTAATTTCAAAATTCTGAAATGCTGAAAGAATTTTATCACGTGTTTTGCCGTTAATCCTGTGTGACTTTTCATCCGGATTTATTTGAAGCCGGATAAGGACAAATTCTGCAAATGATTTGGGCACAAATTCAGAAAGTAAATTTTTAATACTTTTATGCGGATTTCGATTAAGTTCTGCTTGCAAATCAATATCACCGGTAAAGTTAAATTTAATCTTATACGGGAATTTTTCACGCGCTTTTAATGACGATATTTTATAAACCGCAGGACCTGAGATACCTTTGTGAGTAAAAAGAACATCATTTATTGAAACCCCGCTTATTGAAGAAAAATCTTCTTTTGTCCGCAGTCCGACAAGAGCCGGGCGCGGCTCAATAATATTGTGCCCGAGAAGTCTGGCAATATCATAACCTCTGTGACCGCCTGCTGCTATAATAACTTTATCAAAATGATAGCATCCGGCATCAGTTACAACTTTAAAATCACATTCTGTTCTATCTACTCTCAAAACATATTCTTTTATAAATTTCGTTTGCTTTAATGAGGCAAGAAACTTTTGCCGTACATCTTTTGCACTGTTTGATACGGGGAAAATCCTCATATCGTCCTGAATATATGTATCAACCCCGATTTTTTCAAAAAACTCAATGGTATCAGCGGTAGAAAAACGAGAGAAAACTGAATATAAAAATTTTTCTCCGCGCGGATAATTTTTAGCAAGCTCTCTGAAATCATATTCGGCATGAGCGAGATTACACCGTCCTCCGCCTGTAGGCAGAAGTGTAATTAACGGGGATTTTACTTCAAACACAGTCACAGCGAATTTATCCTGCAATTGTGCTGCGCAAAAGCAGCCCGCAGGACCGCCTCCGACAACCGCAATCCTACATTTCAACTCTTGTACCATATAAAAATACCATCTCCGGATTTTCTAAATCACTGTGTAAATCCATAATAGATTTATGCAAAACAGGATGTTCAAAATCAGGAATAAGTTCCAGCAGCGGCACTAGCGTAAATGCTCTTAAATGTAGATATTTATGGGGTATTACCAGATCCGGCTCATTAATAATCTCTTTTCCATAGAATAAAATATCAATATCTATAGTTCTGTCTAAATACCCCTCTTTACTTTCATCTCTTTCCCGTCCCAGCTGCGTTTCAATTCTTCTGCAAGCTTCAAGCAGTTCTCTTGGAGATAGAGAAGTTTTTATTTCAACAACCGCATCAACAAACCAGGTTTCCGAAGCCATCCCCCATGGTTCTGATTCATAGAAAGCCGAAGTCCTTATAATATTAACATTATCAAGCGCACCGATAAGACTTGTTGCCTGCTGAACATATCCTATACGGTCGCCTTTGTTTGAACCTAAACTTAAATAAACGATTGCCATACCTTAATATTACAGAGTTTTCAAGTCAATGTCAATAATAGTTATTCTGCTGGAAAAATATTGCAGTAATTGTTATTTGTTTAAATTTTTTGTTATATAATTAATGCGAGATGATGTTTTTATATGGAATTTTATCAGGTATAGCTTTTTATATTTCTCTGCCGTTTTATTATGCGGAAAGGCTTATGAGCCGCAAATCAGCAGGCTGGAAAGAAAAATTTGCAAACCAGAACATGCCGATTTCGTCTGAAGATAAAGTGATAATGCTGCATGGTGTATCAGTTGGCGAAGTTATTGCACTTGAAAACCTTGCAAAACAAATAAAAACCTCTTTTCCTGAGTACAAGCTTGTACTAACTACAGGAACAAAGACTGGTCAGGAAATTGCACATAAAAAATTTGCAGGAATCGCCGATTATATAACATATTTTCCTTTTGATATACCGCATTGTACAGATAAATTCTTAAAAAAACTTCATCCTCAAGCTGTTCTGATTGCAGAAACAGAACTATGGCCTAATTTTGCATATTCCTGTAAAAAGAAAAATATTCCTTTAATTGTAATAAACGGAAGAATTTCCGACTCAACATTCAAAACATACAAACTTGCAAAAATATTTTTTAAACAGGTATTTAAAAACTTTACAGCATTTTTGATGCAAAGCAGAGAAGATGCAGATAAAATACTTGAACTTGGCGCTGACAGTGAAAAAGTTGAAGTAATGGGTAATCTAAAATTTGATATTCAAAAACGAGATGCTGATATAAAACTTGGACAGGAAGGTTATCGGGTAATTATTGCAGGAAGCACACATAAAGGTGAAGATGAAATTATTCTGACTGCTTTTAGTAACCTGAAAAAGGAATTCCCTGATATAAAGTTATTAATAGCCCCGCGGCATCTGCAAAGAACGTCAAATGTTGAAACCCTTGTAAAAGACACAGGCTTGTCTTACGGACTACGTTCATCAAATGATAATTTTAAGGAAAAAGATATTATTATTCTGGATACTCTTGGAGAATTAGGTAAAATGTATTCCATATGCAGCTTCGCTTTCATAGGAGGCAGCTTTAACAAAACCGGCGGTCATAATCCCCTTGAAGCCGCTGTATATAATAAACCTGCACTTTCAGGACCTTCCATCCATAACTTTAAAGATATTTATGAAATATTAAGCAGGACAAATGCTGGCAAAGTAGTGAATACAGGGAAAGAGCTGGAACTTTCCATGAAACAACTCCTTTCTGACAAAGATTTTTATACAAAAGCCTGCCAGGACTGTGAATCTGTATTTGACGCCCAAAAAGGTGCTCTTGGCTATGTTATACAAAAACTCAACTCTGTTTTAAAATAATATCCTCTAAAAAAATGATTGATTTCAGCAGGTTTCCGCCTAAAATGTTAAGATATGTTACAAACATAGGATAAAAAATTAAAGTTTTACTTTCTCTTATCCGTAAATAAAAACATAAGGGAACGCAAAACGAAGGGAAACATGCTATGGGAATGGCAGCATCACAGGCTAGATTTTTAGGTCTAACCGCACGGAAAACAAATGTAGAATATGAAGGACAACAGGTAAACCAACAGAGAACAACTCTGTCAAACCAGTCTGCAAACTACTATAATCAGCTGCTGGGCATGGAAGTACCAACCCCACCATCAGTACAAGATTATACAAAGACAGTATATTCATTTACCGACGGCTCATTACAGAATACAATCACATCATTGATAGCTCAGGCAAATGGAGAATTTTTAATCAGCTATACAAGAACATATACAGATACATCAGCAGTAGTATCAACAAATTCATCAATCGTAACCAGAACAGGCACAGAGGGTAACTATAAATATAGTGTAGGTTCAACCCCGATTAGACAGCTTGGCGATTTAACAAACTGGGAAGATGATCCTTATTTGTCAACATTGACAGACAAACAGCGTGAAAAACTCCAAGAGGAAGAAAACGCATATATTGAAAAATTAAATGAAAAATACGGCGAAGCAGACTGGCAGGTATACTATAAACTTGACAGCACCAGCGGCACATATAATCCAGTATTTTACAAAAAACACGATTTAGAAAAAGAAACAACAATCTACAGTGATACAACAGGTGCATCACAGTCATTTATTCCAGCCTACACAACAGGTCAGGAAAAAGTTTCAGATGAAATAAAAGGCACAACAGCCAAATTAGAACAGGATGCAACCGGCAGATATATAAATATTACACTGTATGATGAAGATGGTAACGGCACAACATATGCCCTGACAACAAATACAACAACCGATCAGGCAGCATACAATGATGCAATGAACCAGTATGAATATGACAAGACAACATATGACAAGTCAATTCAGGAAATCAACAGCAAGATAGAAATAATCCAGCTGGAAGACAAAAACTTAGAATTAAGATTGAAACAGTTAGATACAGAACAAGATGCAATCCAGACAGAAATGGATGCAGTTCAGAAAGTAATCGAAAAGAACGTAGAATCAACCTTCAAAACATTCGGTTAATCCAAAGCTTCTGTTATCTATTAAAAAATATTTCCCTAAAACGGCTGTTATTCAACAGCTTACTAACAGCCGCTTTTTTCCCTTTTCCCTATTTTTCCCTATTTCCCCTTTACGACTTCTCAAGAAGTCGTTTTTTATTGCTAAAATTATTCGGATTGAATAGAAATATTCATAATTTCAATATCATCATAATCTACGTAGGCGGACTGCATTAAATTCCTGCCTGTTTTAATCGTAATTTCATTTAACTGATCAGCGAGAATAAGGCTGTTAGGAATTTTAATTTTCTGATTATCTCCATTCAGCTGAATCTCTGCGATTTTTCTTCCGTTAAAATAAACTTCAGGAGGGCTTGCAAAAGAGTTTCTTACTTTATTCTGTTTCATAGAACGGGCTAAAGCTGTATCAATTCCGATAATTGAACCAATTACGATATAGTTTGTTCTTGATAGAGTGCTTGCAGCAAGTTTAAATGCTTTTGTATAAAACGGACCTACTGCTTTAAGCTGGAATTCTCCTGCGTTTGCAGAATCCTTTGAAAAGTTATCATCTCCAAGATGAATCATTGCATTTTCAAGCATTAAATCAGTAACATTGCTTTTTTGTATCCCGACTATCATAGGTTTTGCAGCTATCTGGTCATTTATAGTCAAAGAAAATGGTCTGTAACCTTCTTTTTCAACAGACATTACAGTATCACCTTTTAAATCCCCGCTCAGGTTAAAATTTCCATTGTTATCAGTTTTTGTAGAATAATTTTTTTGAGGAAGTGAAACTGTAGCTCCGGCAACAGGCGACTGGGTTGAGGAATCAACAACTTTATTCCCCATGCCTACGGTTGATACACCTCCAGTAAGCGCATCAGCATATACTGCCTGTGATATAAAAAACATCCCTAAAATAATTAAAACTGCTTTTCTCATAATACCTCATCTGATTACAAAAGAATATTAAAATGTTTATTAAAATAAGGAAATCGCCCTATTGTGCTATTAGATTGTCCGAGAAAATTCAGTGGTAAGGAACAAAGAAAATTTTGAGGTTAGCAGCTAAATAATGACGTTAATGAGGCAAAAGCCGGATAACAGTTCAGAATAAGATTTTTCTTAAATATCTTGAAATTTATTTTGTTTTTGCTAAGATGAATATACACGAGAATAAGCCGATGTGATGAAATTGGTAGACGTGCTAGACTCAAAATCTTGTGAGGTTTACGCCTCGTGCCGGTTCGACTCCGGCCATCGGCACCATAAAAAAAGACTTCTTATAGAAGTCTTTTTTTATTAGCAGCCCGATAAATATTTATATAAATAAATTGCGTTTATGGTAAAATATATAAAAGTATAATAATCCATGTTATTCTTACATTATGGACAAAAAGTTATTACTAAAACACTGCTTAGTTTTTGAAGATGCAATTGAAACTTATCCGTTCACAGATAAGGCAAACAGTGAATATGCGGTTATACGTCATAAAAGCAACGGGAAATGGTTTGCGCTTATATTTCACCTGGAGGATATATTATATGTTAACCTCAAAGTTAATCCTTTTGATTCCGCAATTCTGAGAGATGAGTATGACTTTATAACTCCTGCGTGGCATATGAACAAGTCGCACTGGATTAAAGTTGATGTAAGCAAAGCTCCGATTGATTTGCTCGATAACCTTATAAAAGCGAGTTTTGAATTAACGGCTTCCGGCAAAGCCCGCAAGAAAAAAACTATTTAGGCTGTCCTGTGTGAACATCAAGCCCTCCTGTCACAGGAAGATTAACACCGTTGCAGTAGCTTGATTCTTCTGTAGCCAGAAAATATATAACCTTTGCAATCTCTTCGGGTTCACAAATTCTTTTCATCGGGTTTGCCGCTGCATATTTAGGAATATTATCAGGATTAAGCATCTCGGTATTAGTTGCTCCTGGACAAACGCTGTTTACGCGTATGTTAAATTCTGCATAATCTAGTGCCATAGCTCTGGTAAGGTTAACGACAGCTCCCTTTGCAGCATTATATACAGGCATTTCATAATCCGCTGCTATGCCTGAAATTGAAGCTGTATTTACAATTGTACCACCACCATTTTCTATCATCAATGGAATAAAATATTTTGAAGTTAAAAATATAGATTTAACATCAGTATCCATAACATTATCCCACTCATCTTCATCAGCTTCATGGAGAAGCCCATGGGCAATTATTCCTGCATTATTAACAACACAGTTAACCCTATCTATTAATTTTACGGTTTCAGAAAAAAGGTGTTTAACATCTGAGTTTTTACTCACATCACACTTCACAAAGAAAACATTTTCTCTATAAAGAGATTTAAGACTGTCAAAAACCCGGCGGTTCTCAATTTTATCAGCCATAATAACAGTCCACTCCCTTGCCAGGAAGTATTTTGCCGCAGCAAGCCCTATTCCTGCACTTGCACCAGTAATTACTACTTTATTCATATAAAATCTCCTTTACAATAAATAAAATAATAACTTATTCCCTTAAAAAAGATTATCTCTAAACGTCTAATTTTTATTATGTCCGAAAAAGTTCCGCGATAAGGAACGTGAGCGGAATTTTAGAGTGGCGTATTAGACAGCGAAGCTGCGCACGACGTGCGAAAGCGGGGCGTAATCAGCGGAGGTCTGCTTTTGATTAATCAGTTTTTAAAATAAAAGACGGATATTGAGCACCTGGTTGATATTTCTTATAAGCATCTTTCAAACCGTCAAGCAAAATTTTATTAATAGGAACTGCTGCTCCGTTGACAATAACATCTGACTTTTCTGCCTGCTGTAACGCCTTAAAACCCTGCCCGCCGTCTGCAATAAAAGAATCAATAACACACTTATATTTTTTAGTAGATTTTAGCGGATTTGAAGAAGCATCAAGAAGCGGCTCATCATTTATAAAAATCTGCTTAACCTCAAAAATTCCGGCTTCCGGATTATTCTTACCCTCTATTCGTATATTATTTGAACACTGTAAAAATCTAGGGTTACTGCTGCCGTAACCATGTGTTTTCAAAGCATTGTCAAATACAGCTTTCAATTCTTCGGCAGAAAGTTCAACTGTCTTAACCGGAGTATCAGCAATTATAGTTTTTTTGAACAGGTAATTTGTTATATATGTGTCCGGACGATAATCCATTGGCTTCATTAAAAAACCGGTAGAAAAAAATGCAGCATCTGCATTTGCAGTTTCCATCATTTTGTCTGCGAGGAAGCTTCCCAGAGGGCAAGGTCGTGAATACTGTTTTTTCAAATCAAGAGTATAAGGTACAATTTTATTATATAGTCCGGTTGCTCTTTCATAAGTTTCCAAATCATTTTTAAAAACAGGATTGAGCGGAAGATCGTTATTTTCAATCATTTCAACACCAGAAAGTTTTTTCATTCCATTATTATTTTCAATATTCATCCTGTACATTGAATCACTGAATGATTTCGGATAATAAATATTCAACTCCTTATCAGGAGGAACAAAATCATGATCATGACCGCCTATAAGCAAGTCAACATTAATACCGTTTTTCTTACAAGTATTAACAATTTCCCTGCTGGAAGGCATATAATCATGATTCAGGATTATTACATTATCAGGTTTTTCTTTTAAAATAGCCTCATTTATCTCATTTAAAACATCCTGCTGCTTTTTAGGGATTAAACCGAAACGGGCGGTATTTATATTATCAATACAAAAGCCGGTAACAAGATTTTTATCTCCGCCGCGGTTAATTATAGTATAAGGCTTTAACCATCCGGGACGCTTTCCTCCGGCTTCAAATATATTTGCACATACAGTATGTATACCTTTTGCCGTATAATTTTTTACTGTTTCGACAAGGTAGTCAAGACTTTCTTTATTAAAGCCGAAATCGTTATTTCCAAGCGTCATAACCATTTCAACATCAGGTTTAGCATTCTTTAGTTTTAAATAGCAGTCTCTTTCCAAATTTCTGGGATAAATACCTTTGAATATATCACCGCAGTTTAAAAACAAAACATTTTTATCTTTTGCGGAATCACTTAGAATTTTTGAAAGAAAAGCACTTGTCTTACGTGTTTCCTGATGGGAGTCTGCTATTGCATATATTTTAGTAATTCCTGTGAAATTCTGATTATAAGAATTATTCTTTTGTATCTTCATATTGAAATTCTTTCCTAAAAAACTTTTATATATCAAATTATACAGAATAAAAAAGCATAAATATAAAATTTTAACATTTTTATGAAAAATGATTAAATTTTGTAAAAATAATAACAAAAATAAATTTTCACGAACTTATAAAATTGCAGGAACAAGTCAAGGAGAAAACTTATGCTACAAATTACCTCTGGTAACATTAATAACTCAAAAAATAATAAAATTTCATTTAAACAAAATATAACAAAAGAAATGGTTGAAGCCGGTAAGAACTTACCTGTAGACAGCATACTAAGCCCGCAAGCAGCAAGACTCTTTAGAAAAATTAATCAGCTAATTGATGATACCTGGGTAAAATTTAAAGAAGAGAAAGTTTTCGGCAAAACTCCAGAGTTTGTGAATCGTATAAAGAGTGACAAAATGGTTACGCTAAAGCCACTATATAACACCGACAGAAAATCTGTTTTACTTGAAGTAAAAACTGGGAGAACAGCTGACAGATTTATTATTGATAGAAATTCTCCAAATGATTTTAAATATGAACATGTTATAAAAACAGATTACGGCAGTGCAACAACAAAAACTTATGATAGTAAAAGAGGTAACAATCCTGATATAATCCAGCTGCTTAATGAAAATATTGAGGAGTATCTGCCAAAACTTTTGCCAACTAAAAATAAGCTTAATCCCTACATAAAATAAATAATTATGTCTTTACATACTATTTATCAATCACGTAAAAATCTTTACCAAGATTGTCTTCCAAAATTTTAAAAATCTCAGATAGCGGCATATCTATCGCTTCTGATAAACGCCATAGCATAGATAGTTTTGGATCTATTAACCCGTTTTCAATTCTAGAGAGGTTTCCAGCATCCAAATCATATTCATAACAAAATTGCAGCCGGGATTTATCTGGATTTTTTTTGTTTCTTAACGCACTTATAAGGTTACCAAACTCCTTATTTATTTGTAACGTTTTATAACTTTTATATTGCATATATACATTATTACCATCTCGTTATGTTAAAATTATGTATATATACATAAAAACAGGAGGATATATTTATGCAGTTAAAATCTAGAAAAGGATTTACTTTAGCAGAGGTGTTAATAACACTAGGTGTTATTGGCGTAGTTGCGGCAATGACATTGCCAGGATTAATTCAAAATAACCAAGAAGCAGAACTTACTTCAAGAGCTAAAAAAGCTTATTCACAAATTAATCAGGCAGTGAAATTATACGAAGCTGAAAATGAAACCCCGGGAGATATTAGAGGATTATTTGAGGCAAAAAACAATGCCGCATCTTCGGTACAACTTGCAAAAGACTTTGCAAAATATTTCAGCGGTGCGAAGGTATGCGAAAACAGCTCAGACAAAGGCTGCAAAAGTTACTACTATAAAATTGCATATGCCTCACCCCGTACAGATGGAAATGGAACTCTCACTGACTGGAATACAAATGGTCCAAAAATAATATTAAAAGACGGGACAGTTATTGGAATTGTCCAGTATCAATCTTGTAATTGGCAGCAAACAGGAAATAAAACTGATGAATATGGAAACATTATCAAAGATGAACATGGAAATCCAATTACACAGACTTGGATGAGCAATATTTGTGCAGATATAATAATGGATACAAACGGACCCAAAAAGCCAAATAAATTTGGAGCAGACGGATTTTCAATACAGGTATTTGCATCAAAAATAAAACCTTCGACTTACTCACCATTAGGCGGGAACAGTTTATCAAGTTTATTAACTAACGGGAAGCTGATATTTACAAATTATAAATCCGGAGAAAAGTTGGATTTTTAATAAAAAAGCCGGATTATCTCCGGCATTTTAACGGCGGTAAGGGGAATTGAACCCCTGTTTGGAGAATGAGAATCTCCCGTCCTAACCACTAGACGATACCGCTATGACAAAAAAAATTATAGTACTGAAACTTTAAAATTTCAATACATAAAATCTTGATTTTAGATATTTCGCGTTTTATAATTAAAATGTAAAAAATTGAATATGTTTCATTTTTGGAGTACAGAATTCTGCCTGATGAAATAAACCAATGAATTGTTACAAGAGAGGCGGGCATATTTTTAAATGAAACACTTAACGGAATGTAGCGCAGCTTGGTAGCGCACCGTGTTCGGGTCGCGGGGGTCGCAGGTTCAAATCCTGTCATTCCGATTTTTTATGCTATAATCGGTCTATGGTAAAGGTTTCAATTATTATACCAGTTTATAATACAGCAAAGTATCTTGAAGACTGTCTTGAAAGTGCCTCGGAACAGACTTTGAAAGATATTGAAATAATTATTGTAAACGATGATTCTACAGATAATTCGGAAGATATTATTAAAAAGTTTTGTGATAAAGATAACCGGTTCAATTATTTTAAACAAACTCACAAAGGAGTATCTTCAGCAAGAAATAAAGGGATTGAACTTGCTAAAGGAGAATATATTTTCTTTTTGGATTCTGACGATATTGTTGCGGAAGATTATTTTGAAAAACTATACACTAATGCCCGAAAGTATAACTCAGATCTGGTATTAACTGATGCAGCAGCTATAGGAAATCTAAATATCAATGAGATAACTACATATTGTACACATGCAGGATTTTATAGAACAAAATTTCTAAAACAAAACCCTGAACTCAGATTTCCATCCAATATAAATTTAGGCGAAGACGGGATATTTTCACATATTATCTTAACTAAACAAATTAAAATTTCTAAAGCTTTAAATCAATGGTATTTTTACAGGCAAAGAGGAACACAAGCTACAAACTTCTTTTATAATGGTAACAATAACTGTTTTCTAATAATTAAGAAACAAATAGAATTTCTAAAAGACTTCTATACCAAAAATAATCTTTTTGATACGCATTCACTACATTTAGCGCGTTATATTATAATTCAACCTTTTTATGCTGAATTTTACTACAGATCAAGAATACATTTTATAGAACGAGCCCGGACATATTCTTTAATAAAGGATTTTTACAATCTGCATCTGAAAAACAGATTAACCCCGACGGAAGCTGAAAGTTTAAGCTACCATTTCAAGAGAATGATAAAATCCAAACACTTTATCGAATTTGAAATATTACTCTCAAATCCATTTATTCATAAATTGTTAATGAAACGCGTAAAGAGAACTTAAATCCCGGCACTCAGTAATTCAGCGATTTCATAAGGAGCATCAACAATATAATCCGCACCCTCTTGCTGCAGTAATTCTCTGCTTCTAAAGCCCCATGTAACGCCTATACACTTTAGACCGGAATTTTTTGCAGTCTGAACATCAACATCAGAATCCCCGCAATAAATTGAAGTTTCAGGACCGGCTTTTAATAGCTCCATAGCTTTAAAAACGCTATCCGGAGCAGGTTTTTTACGAACATTTTCAGATTCGCCTATTGCAACCTGCACCAACCCGTCAAAATATGTTTTACATAAATTCTTTACAGCCATATCAAATTTATTAGATACAACAGCAACTTTAAAGCCATACCGGCACAGCGTCTGTAAAAGTTCTCTTATCCCGTCATAAGGTGCAGTCTTATTATACATATTCTGTGCATAATTTTCCTTAAACAACTGCAGACAATCTTCAAAATCAGGGTTTTCTGCCCCTCCGGGAAGTGCCCTTTCAATGAGTTTTTTGACCCCGTTACCCACAAAACAACGCACTTCCTCAAGAGAACGCTCCGGACAGCCAAAGTTCCTGAGTGCAAAATTTGTGCTGTCCTTTAAGTCATCCAAAGTATTCAACAAGGTTCCATCTAAATCAAAAATTACCGTATCAATCATAAGTTCATTAGACTACAAGCCTGTATATTTTACAAGTCAAAAAACAGGGATTATATAAAAGTTTGCACAAAATAGGATAATATGCAGCCCTGAAATCGTTTCTGGATTACAATAATATGAGATATTGAAACAACTTCAGCAGAATGTATTCGGATAGTTTTGACGGGTTTTGATATATAAATCAAAAAAAATTAACAATATTTTACTTATAAAATAGCAAAAAATATATTTAGTTGTTTTATAATGAAAGAAGGCGCTTCATGCCTAAAAATTATTAGCTGTAGTATGGAGAAATAAAGATTGATTAAATTAACCCCGTTTTTAGGAACCCAGAGCAACGCGACATCAGCGCAGCCGGCAAAAACAGCAGCAAAAACCGGCGAAAAAAGTCCTGAATTTGAAAAAAAACACCCCAAAAGAGAATATTCAGATCCATTGATGCAGTGGCCGATTAGAGGACTGGCATTTACAAATGACATTGGTGCTGCAATCTCTGATATTGCGCCAAAAGCCGGTATGATGATGTGGATTCCTGCACTTATGTATTTTGGTGCAGATATTTATGATAAGTACAGAAACGATAAGGAATCTTATGATCCGAACAGCAAAAGAGGCTTAAAACAGGCTTGTTTTCAAACTCTTGCAAGTGTCGTATTTCCTATAGTTGTTGTTCATGCAGGACAAAAAACAGCTTCAATTTTAAGCAGAAAATCAAAAGACGGGTTATCTCTTCAGTCTAAAGAAGAAGTTGTAAGGCACCACCTTCAAAATATGTCAGAAGTCAAATTAAGCGACTATGTCAATAATAAAGAACTTTATAAAAAAGAATATAACGAAGCTCTTGATAATATGATTGATGAAACAATGCGTAAATATAACCATAAAAACCCTGTTAAATTGTTATTCAATCTTGTTTTCAGCCACAGACATCCTGAGGCTATGGGAAAAGACCAAAGGGCAAAAATTCATGGTTTCATAAACAAACGTATTGATAATATGTTTGAAATGAGAGAACAGCTTCTTGAAGGCAAAAAACCGGACAAAATGTCTGAAAAGATGTTTAAAGAGTTTGAAAAATTAAAAGAAACGTATAAAAATGACAAAAAATACGCTAAAAATTATGATTTACATGCAGTAAAAGATATTTTGAAAAAATTTGAAGAAAAACAAATATATAAAACGAAAATGGTGAAAACAATAGGCGGATTTATTTCGCTTGGTGTATTCATTAAGTTTATTGACTATTTTGTAGAAAATGTCATAATGCACAAATATATAGGACCTGGAATTGATAAAATTAATAAAAAAGATTTGGAAAAATTTAAAAATCAATTTCTAGGCTTAGGCAAAAGCAGAGATTAAAATTTTAACAACGACTTTTTTAACCTTTGCAGACACTGCAGATGAATTCATTTGCGGTCTGTGTGCATCTTCCGGATAAAACAGTGCAAAGTTTCCCGGCTTCAAATATAAAGAGTTTACTTTGGCGGGAAGTTCAAAAAACATAACATCACGATTATCATCATAAGGAATTTTTACTGATAATCCTTCTATGTTTGTGAAATCAATTCTCTCTTCACCTTCAAGCAGAAGTTGAATATCTGCATATTTGCGGTGTGCTTCCAAATTACAAATATTATGCTCTTTAGTGGTATATTCATCAATATTTGCATACACACCTTCTTCAATCTCATAATGTCCGGCAGGCGTTTCTGCAGAAAGAGTATTCAAAAAAGAAACTACTTTTTCAGAAATATTATATTTTTTAATATCTTTTAGTTCTGCAAAAATCATAAATTTACTCCAGCTCTGCCATAGCGCGTTCAAAATCTTCCTTATTAGGAGCTTTTCCATGCCAGCCTGCATTATTTTCCATAAAGCTTACGCCTTTTCCTTTAATAGTATTCGCAATAATAGCAACAGGTTTATCAGACTTTTTAGCGGCTTCTATTGCTTCATAAACCTGATTAATATCATGACCGTCAATCTCTATAACTTCCCAATTAAAAGCCTTAATTTTTTCATCAAGCGGATCAAGAGATTTTATTTCTTCTGTGCATCCATCTATTTGCAGTCTGTTTCTGTCAATAATAGCAATAAGATTATCAAGCTTTCTGACAGGAGCGTGCATAAATGCTTCCCAAACACTACCTTCCTGAAGTTCGCCATCTCCCATAAGAACAAAAACTTTAGCCTGATTTTTATCGAGTTTCAGCCCCATAGCCATCCCGCAGGCAATAGATAATCCCTGTCCCAGGGAGCCTGTAGCAACTTCAACACCAGGGCAGAAAGGTGCCGGATGTCCCTGAAGTCTTGACCCAAACAGCCTGAAAGTCATAAGTTCACTCTCTGGGAAAAACCCTAACTGGGCAAGCACAGAATAGTAAATGGCAGACGCGTGGCCTTTTGACAATACAAATCTGTCACGCTTTTCATAATTTTTATCCCGCGCACATTTTGGAGTGACAAACATACATTTGTGAAATAAAACAGTCATAAGCTCTGTTGCAGAAAGAGCTCCGCCGATGTGACCTGATTGCGCGTTGTAAACCATTTTTAAAATATTACGGCGTGATTCTTTGCACAACGCTTCGATTTCTTTAATTTCATTTTCTTTAAGCATGTTATACTCCAATAAATTTCTCTTTGACAACTTTTAAAATAAATAACGGTAAAGTAGGAAAAATCCTCTTAAATCTCTGCGGTTCTTTAACAGTTCTGTAAAGCCATTCAAGCCCCATTTTCTGATAAACTTCCGGAGCTCTCTGCACTACACCGGACCAGACATCAAAGCTTCCTCCAAGCCCTATAAATACAGCATCAGGAAGTCTTTTTTTAGCCTCATTTATAAAAAATTCCTGCTTTGGTGACCCTAAAGCAACAAGGACAAGCCTTGGATGTTTCCGGGTAAGTTCATCCAGAACTCTCTCATCATCTTTAAAATAACCATCCTGAACGTATACCGGATTAAGATTAGAAACTTCTTTTTTCAAATTATCAACAGCTTTTTCAATAATTTCGGGTTTTGCTCCGATAAATGCTACCGGTTCTCCGGCAAGCCTGTCTATCAAAGCTCGTCCCAGCTCAATTCCTGCAATACGTCTTACCTTATGACCTAAAATTTTGAGTCCGATCTCAACCCCGATACCGTCAGGCACAACAAGTTCGGCATTATTAATTATGTCTGCAAAAATCTTATTTTTTGAAGCAGTCTGTATCATCTCCGGATTAATTGTTACAATCTGTCCGGAATTATTTGCAGCATACTCCAGCGCATCATCAAACGTGAATGTATCTATAGAAAAGCCCTGTAATTTAACCGTATTACGTTCCATAAGTAAATTATAAAATTAATTAGCAAGATTTGCAAGCTTAAATAAATAGTCCTCTTTTGTTCCGCAATGAATACCTATTGGAATGAAGTGCTCTTTATATTTTTCAACGGCATATCTGTCAGTCATGCCGGAAATATAATCAGTTACAACTCTTTCTATACGGCTTTCTTCGCAGACATTCTTAAGCATATCAGAGTAAAGGAAAAACAATTCTCTTATAACCCTGCTGGCTTTTTTCTCCTCAAGCTTTGCAGGAGAATCTATATAAACATTTTCAAACATCCAATCTCTAAGTTTTGTTGTATAATACCAGCCTTCTTCACTCATTGAAACAGTTGGCTTGCCGTTAGAATTAGTAATAACTTCCATAATCATTTTATTTAAACGTTTACTCTGAGTAGAAGTAAAATATTTTATACAATCCTGCGGCAGATCACTTTCTGATATAATTCCTGCTCTTATAGAATCTTCAATATCATGATTAATATAGGCAATTTTATCAGCAAGCTGTACTACCTGTGCCTCCGGAGTTTTTGGAGTATACCCCCAGGTGTGTGTCAAAATTCCGTCAATAGTTTCCCTGCACAGATTCAGGTGCTCAAGAACCTCAACAACTCTTACGCTTTGTATGTTGTGATGAAATCCGCCTTTGACAAGCTCGTTCAATACTCCTTCACCGCAGTGTCCGAAAGGAGTATGACCTAAATCATGTCCCAGTGCTATTGCTTCTGCCAAATCCTCGTTCAGATTTAACGAACGCGCAATAGTTCTTGCTATTTGAGAAACCTCTAGAGTATGCGTAAGACGGGTTCTGAAATGATCGTCAAACGGAGATAAAAATACCTGGGTTTTATGTTTCAGACGCCTGAAAGCCTTTGAATGAAGTATTCTGTCCCTGTCGCGTTGAAAACAGGTTCTTATAGAACTTTCTTCTTCCGGTTCTTTTCTGCCTTTTGTAAACCTGCTTTTTGTTGCATATTCACTTAATGTATCTATTTCACGCTGTTCTAAATTATATCTGATTGAATTTACATCTGTTACTTCTGTCATAATATATCCTTCTGCAAAGAATTATAACAGAAAAACAATTCATAGCTATACAGCATTTGCACCAGTTGCAGCATTCTTAGCCGGTTGGGTAAGGATACCCTGTTTTTTACGCCAGTTATCAACAACTACACCAATCTTGTTGAATACCCAGCCGGACAAAAGACCGAAAATTAAGGATTTGGAACCGGATAATAAGCTGGCTGTACAATAAACTGAAGTTGCAACAGCTCCTACTGCCGGAATACCGTATTTTAGAGCAATAGTTGTCTTTTCATCTTTATCTTTTGCTTTATGAAGACCTGCCGCAATAACACCTCCTGTGCCGAGAATTGAAAGTACATCAGTTGGGGCTGAGCCTACTACAAGGTCACGCACTTTATCAAAATATTGCACTGATTCTGTATCAATAGATTTATCAAGAGAATTTACAGCTTTAAGCATAGTTAACCTTATTTTGTCGTGTTCTTTTGGCTGAAATTTCTTGTATATTTCCAAAATTTCCTGCATAGCACCTTTTTCATTGCCCGCAAGAACCTGTTTTGCTTCATCAAGAAGCGAGTTAATTACTTTTAAGTGTTCCGGAGTGGTTTTAAATTTTTCAGAAGATTTAGTTATAACATTACGTAATTCTTCAATATTTTCGACAAAATTCTCAGGGTTGTTACCTAATCTGAGATTTCTTTTCAAGTTTGTAATTAACCCTATGGAATCGGTATCTTCAGGATTTATACATGCTTCGGCTTTTTTGATAAATGATCTGGCAAAATCATATTTATCTCTTGTTGAGTATGTCATTTTATTTCTAAACAAACGCATTTCATCACTCAGTGCAATCTTGCTGCCTTTGATATAGTCATCTGCAAGAAATGTCTGCCACATAGGTTTTGATCTGAAATTATTTAAATCAGCAAAACTTGTATTCCAGGCAAATTCATCCAGACCGTCTGTAGCGTCATGTATTTTCTTATAACGGCTGGCAATACTATCCGGACTTGTCTGGATAGAAAGAGTGTCGCTGAGTGTTCTTTTATGTTTTATCAGGTCCTGATACCATTCATAACGGGTTTTTGTTGTTCCGTTTATTGTAATTTTTTCAGAAGCTGGTCCGCCTCTTAAAACTCTCTCATTCAAATCATCCATAGATTTGAATACGTTAGTAAATTTATTTTTAGTTTTATTCCAGGAGCGTTTAACTGTTACATGGCTGGCTTTGTCAAATAAATTAGTAACCCAGTCATGAATTTTTCTGGTAAATTTGGTTTTATACATCAGACGTTTAAATGCAATATCTTTTAGAGCTGTAAAGTTATTTATGCTTTCACATTTTTGCATAAAGGAATTAAGTTTTCTAAGAGCATAAGCATAGAACCGTCCCGGACGGGAATTATTTGTTTTTTGCACCTGCCTTTCAAGATAGCCTTTCAAAGCATTTAGATATTTATTATTTCCTTTTGGTCCGCCTCTCATTAAAAGCATTAAAAGTCCGCCTACAAGCAGCGCAGAAGCGCCTATTGTAACACCAAGTTTATGACTTTTTTCTTCTTCTGCCCCTTTAATACTTTTGATTGTATGAGGATTAAGAAAAAAGTTCTGATTCGTCTTATTTAGACTGTTATTAAAGACAAATTGCCTGTTATAGTGTGTATTCGGAACCTGACTAACCATAAATCTACCTACATATATATAAACACCGGAAATTAAATATTATTGCGCTTATATATATTTTTTTAAAGATTTATTACAAAGAAAGAGTTTTTGCAATTTCTTCTGCGGCTTCAATTGAGGAAACTTTATCAGACAAAAGATCTTTTACGCCTTGCAATCCGGCTATATTTTCTGCTCTATATGCGTTGTCATACAAAAGTTTTTCAATATTATAAGAAATATTTCTTACAGTAACATCTCCCTGTAAAATCTCAGGCACTATGATTTTTCCGCAGATAATATTTGGCAGCGAAACCATTTTTATACACCTTACAAGTAAATATATAAAATAAAAAAGCCAAGGACCTCTATATGCAATAATCATAGGGGTCTGGTAAAGTGCAGCCTCAAGAGCTACTGTTCCGGAAGCTAGAATTAAAGCATCAGATACACTTAAAAGCGCCTGATTTTCGCCTTTTATAACCTTAAAATCTGTATCTTTCAAATACTTATTATAAACATCATCCGGCAGATTTGGCGCGTGAGAGATACAAAATTGTAAATCCGGATGCTTTTGCTGTAAATCTTTTGCAGTCCTGATAAATACACCCATAAGCTGTTTTAGCTCAAATACTCTCGACCCCGGGAATACTGATACAAGTTTTTTATTTAAATCAAAACCATGTCTTTCAAAAAACTCTTTTCTGTCGGCTTTTGCTGGAAGCTGTGATACAAGCGGATGCCCGCAGTAATGGGTTTTGATTCCGTAACTTTCATACATTTCTTTTTCAAAAGGGAAAATACACAGAACTTCATCAACATTTTTTTTAATTGTGTTTATACGCCACTTTCTGCTTGCCCAAACCTGGGGAGGAATATAGTAAAAAACCTTAATTCCTGCCTTTTTAAGGAATTTTGACACATTTAAATTAAATACCCCGTAATCAATTAAAAGAACAAGATCAGGCTTAAATTCTTTTGTGATATAATCAACTACACGCTTTCCAAGAGTAAAATGGTCAATAACAATTTTGGGAGAAAGCCCTACAGCACCCATCTTTTTCTGGTCTGAAAACAGCTTTACTCCGGCAGATTTTAAGTTCTCGCCGCCGATACCTTCCACAACCAGATCACTATATTTGGACTTTAAAGCTGCGACAACTTTTGACGCGTGTATGTCACCGGAGTATTCACCTGTAATTACAAAGAGTTTCTTCATAAGCTAACTGCCATAAGTACTATATTGTTATCATCAGCAAATTTAATAACTTTTTCCTGGTCAACAATAATTGTTTCATTAGCTTCAACGGCTAAAAGTGAAGCTTTATAACGTTTCATTGTTCTTAAAGTTCTTAACCCGACGGCAGGAATATCAAAACGTTTATCCTGTTTTGGTTTTGATACTTTAATTACACTCGCATTGTGCTTTGCAAGTTTTGCGCCGCGTTTAATACACATATCAGTCCCTTCAATGGCTTCTACTGCCATTGCCATCTTGTCTTTAATCACAACAGACTGACCCACATCAACTTTCCCCATTTCTTTTGCAAGCCAGAAACCATAGTTTACATCTTCCATTTGTTCTTTGGTAGGTTTGTGTTTTCCAAGAACACCTGCCGGTATCATAAGATTTTTTATAAAAATAGTCTGGTCTAAAACAGTAATACCAAGCTTTTCAAACTCTTTAACAATCAAAAGCATAACTTCATCATCATTTAGTCTTTTCACTGATTTTAAGATTTCGATAGCTCTTGAATCAAATTTATACAATTTCAGAAGAACGCTTTTGTTGACTTTTCCAAGAAAAGTAACCTGTTTAAGCTCCTCATCTTTCAAAATCTGTTCAATTCTGTTGATTTCACCCGGGTGGCAGGAGTACACTCTGGAACAATATTTTTTTAATTTTGCAAGGTTGTCTTTTGAAAAAGAAATACAAACAACTTCAAAACCGTTTTCTTTAGCATATTGAGCCATTTTGACAGGCAAAGACCCGTCGCCTGCTATTAACCCTTGTTTATTTTCTAACATTATTGACACTTTTAGTTTCCTCTTTCTACTAGTTTCTATTCTTAATATCAGCCTCTTAAGGCATAAATCTCTTTTACCTGTTCATTATTTAACAGAGCAGGACCGCCTAAAATCTTTGTATTAATAATTACCTGGGCATAAGATTCTGCAAGTTCAAGCTTCAGGTAAGCATCTTTTAATTCCTTAGCTCCAACGATAAATCCATGGTTTGCCATAAGAACAGCATCGTATTTATCAAAATAAACAGAAGTTTTATCAACTAAGTCTTTAGATGATGGAAGCCCGTATTCTGCAAGCGGTATAGATCCAAAATAAAATAAGTTTTCCGGCATTACAGGTTCATCAAGTGCTATACCGGCCGCCGCAAATGATGAAAGATAAGGCGAGTGCATATGCAAAATATAATTTACATCCGGACGCATCTGATAAAATTTGACATGAAGCATCTTTTCACTGGAAGGCTTTGGATTACCATCAACAAAATTACCGTCAAAGTCAATCAATGAAAACTCATCTTCTGATAAAAAGCCGTTAGCGGAACCGGAAGAGGTGATAAGAATTTTATCCCCGTAACGCGCAGACATATTACCGGAAATACCAGGTGTCATATTTTTCTGACCCGCAAGCTTTCCATACGCAATCAATTCCTGTCTGAGTTCAGCTATTCCCATTATAAAGCCTCCTTATCAGGATCTTCTATATTTATTACCTCGGCGTAAGTTTTATTAACCTTTGTTGCCGGACCTTTCTCCTCAAAAGTCACTTCTTTTACATATTGCTTATCATCCTGAGCGAGCCTATCCGGATTTTTAATAACCATTTTATCAAAATCGACAGTTGTACCTTTCATATCTAAAGCTACATTGATTGTAAAATAAGTTGTCTGACGGAAAAAGTCATAACCAAGACTGACTTTAAAATCATCAGGACCTAAAGCTACCATAAAGATATTTTCCTGAACCATCTTTCCGTTAGGAGCATCATCAGAAAGGTTAAAAGAGCCGGCCCATGAAACAGAAGCATATTTGCACAGCCTCAAAGCCTCTCTTATATAGACATTTGAATGTCCGTAACGGTATGTGTCAAACCTTGGCACCGGAGTATTATCCTGATAGGCTGACAGGAAATATCCTATATCCTGCATCCAGTATTTATATTGCGTATGAAGCCTTGGACCGATTCTGCCGACAAATTGTGTATCCCCGGTACCATATACAGCAGCAGCACCCTGCATAGCAACTCCGGCATTCATCATAAATCTTTTTTCAGGGTTATTATACGTATACAGTGTCTGGTCAATTTCTGACATATATTGTAACCTTGTAGTACCCATTTCAGAAGATTTCAAATTCTTTTCATCAAATCTGTTAACATCACTATCGTGAATATAACCGGCACCAAGTCTTTGTTTAAATGTTAAATCCATATTTTTGCCAAGAAAATTTCTTTTTCTGACACCATCACGAAAAACAAATTCAGTCATATATTTTGCCATACGGGAACCTAACCACCAGTTATCCATATAAGAATTCATCCCGTACTGCATAAAGAATTTGTCATCAAACTGCTGCGCGCCTCGTAATACAAAAATATCTTCAGCTGAACCGTACATCATTTCAGTAAAGTTTGTACCGCTTCTATACTTTAACGCACCGCCTATGCCAAAGCCGTCTTTATAATTCAAAAATGGTATAGCCTTAATGGTAGCTCCATTAGGTACATCAAATACAAACCCCGGACCGGCAAACATACCAATTCTTGAACGTGAGCCAAATTCAGGATAGTTCGCTTCAAAATATTCATGTTTTTTGTTTGTATGAGCGGTCAAAGAGCGGATATGTCTTAAGGTAAAATCATTATACTTTATATCAGCCTCTTTAACTGTAATCAAATCATGGTTTTTCTTTGCATTTACAGAAATTTCTTTTGCTACCACTTTAATCTTAGCATTTCCGCTAGGGTCAAGATAGGAGCGGTCCTCATCCAAAATCTGCATTTGAGAAAAGTCAGAGCCGATTATACGGGTTTTAAATCTAAGCATAAACGACTTTTCAGCATACATTTTACCATCTTCCAGAACTATAAGATTATCACCGGCATTAGCCTTTTTCGCCCTGATTACCATATTCATCTTATCAGCCTTCATATTGGTAATCAAAGAAGTTTCTTCGTTCATATTAATCTGAATAAAGTCGCCGTATATAGAAGAGCCGTCTTTTATGAGCTCTACGTTATCATATGCTTTAATAATATTAGTAACCGTATTATAAACAAGTTTATCAGCCTTTAAAGTAACCCCTTGCGGAGGGAAGTACAATACAGGATGACCTGTTGCTTCAATTTCATTACGGTCTTCATAATAATTCATCACATCGCAATCCAGCTGTGCATCTTTTTCTGCAACAACCTGTTTTACGCCGCCAGAAAGTTCAAGAGTTTCCGGAGATTTTTCCGGTTCTGTATCTTTTTTTATATCCTGAGCCGGTTTTTCTTCTTCTTTTTCAACAGATTGGTCATCTTTATTTTTCTTTCTGTGCCAGAAAGCGAATTTCTTTTTTGGCTTTACCTCTTCGTTGTCGGAGGATTCAACATTCATTATTTTTTTGAGATTTCTGTCAGTAAGCTCTTCCAGAGATTCAACATCATCACCATCTTCAGCTTCCATCTCTTTCATTAACTCTTTTTGGAGTTCCTGCTGCTCTTTTAACTCGTCTTCATGAGCTTTAATCTTATAATAATTAGTAAGCTTTATACGAAGCTGTTTGAACAACGGCATCCCTTGCGCGCTTGCACCCATTGACCTGCCGACCATACGGGTAATATCCTCATCCCCGTTAGCATTTATCTTTTTAGGCTTGACTTCTTCTTTTTGGGTATAATTGACATCAGGAAGTGGTACGGTTGAAGGAATAAACATCTGATCCTGCATCCTTTGCAGTTCCTTAATATTCTTTTCATACTCTTTATCGTCATCTGCAAATACAGGTGACGCAACACTTAAAGCTATTAAAGATATTATTAGAAACTTTTTCAAAATCTATTCCTTATTAAATATAATTTAACGGGTTATTAGGTTTTCCGTTAATTCTCACTTCAAAGTGGCAGTGAGGACCGGTACTGTAACCGGTTGTTCCCTCAAGACCGATTACCTGCCCTTTAGAAACAGACTGCCCTGCATTGACTTTTGTAGTAGACATATGTGCATACAGAGTAGTTGTAGGATGTCCGTTAATTGTACCATGGTCGATAATAACAACCTTTCCGTAACCGCCGTACCAGCCTGAATAAATTACACGGCCTGCATTTGAGGCTCTGATACTTCCGAGGTTAGGACCGCCAATATCAACACCGGAATGGAAAGTCCGGCTCTTAAATATAGGGTGGGTTCTCCAGCCGAAAGGTGATGTAATTCTGCCGGCAATAGGCTTCATAAAACCGCTGGATGAAACTTTTACAGTTGAATGCCCGTAACTTTTGCTAATCATATTCTGCAAACTTGCAGACTGCCTTGCAAGCTCTCTTTCTGAGCGTTCGTATGCAGCCCTGTCAGTTTTCAAACGATTAATCATACTCTGATTCTGAGCAATAGCTCTTTGAATTGTCCTCTGCTGAGAGTTTATATCTTCAATTGTCTGCGCAAGATAACGTCTTTGCGCTTCTATATCAGCTTTCATCTTAGCAATCTTAGCAGCTTTTGTTTTCAAAGCCATCATACGTTTGTAGTCATTTTTAATGATAATTCTTTCAAAATAAATTATATCAAGAAGCCCGTTAAGGTCTTTAGCGTTCAAAAGAAGCTCAAACATGCCGGTACGCTGATTTTTGTAAACCATTCTTATCCGGTTTTTCATCTGGGCATCTACCTTATTAAACTCGGACATTGAAACATTATAATCAGCTTCCATCTGCTTCAAACGGGATTCCATTGAACTGTATTGCTGTTTTGAAATCTGGAGATTGTTTGAGGTAGTTTCAAGCTTGCGCTGGTTGCTAACAAGCTTGCTTTTTTCTTGTTTTTCTCTAATTTTAAGAGTTTTAATTTTTTCCTGGGTATGCTTCATTTTCTGGTTAATTGTTTTGAGATTAGAGGCGGAATATGCACTATTCGACACGCCCAATACCAGAATAAATGCCGACAGAAAATATATAGTTATCTTTTTCAGGAAATTTGTTATATACACTATTTACCTATCTGATTATAAGAGGAAGCATCATCAAACCGACAGTCCACGCTATAAATGTAACTGCAATTATCCCAACAATAAGTCTTTGATGTTTTCTGAAAAATTCCATACCTTTCCCCTCGTTAACTACTTAATATTGTACTATCAAAAAAATTAAAGTGCAATTATTTAAATAAAATTTGCAAAATATTTTAAAATCATTTAATATAGCGTGTATGAGCATAGATTTTCTGGATAGCGGAATTGATAACAAGAGTTTTTTAAAACCTGACAGAAGCGGCATAAATCCGTTTCTGCTTGAGAATAACACAAAACAAATTAATGAAATTATACAGTTTTTTCAGGGCGAAAACAAACTTTTGCTTGTCAATGGATTTCTGGGTACAGGCAAAACCAGAATTGTTGATCACGCAGCAAAATTTTTAAATACGCAAACAGTAACATTAAAATATAATTGTTTTGAAACAACTATTCTTGATGATATTCTCTTATCATTCTTTGATGATTTTAAAAATCTTACTGTACAAAATATCATAAGGCAGCCGCGTGCAAAGTATGAAAATTTTACACAGAAAGTCGAAGCATATTTTGATTCTATAGAAAATCCTGTTTTGATAATAATCAATTCCTTTGAATCTGTTTTAAAAGACAATAAACAGGAAATTCTGGATTTTCTGTTTCATCTTGCATCAAGAAAAAACATTAAAATAATACTAATTGCCAGAGTATTTTCAAATGATGATTTTGAAGGGAAAATTTCCTACAGCAGAGTAAATATTCTTGCGCTGGACAAATCAATATTTGAAAAATTCCTCCGCTCACAGGGAATAAAACTTATCGGACCTGTTTCTGATGAATTATATAAATATTCAAGAGGATACTTCTTTTATACCGATCTCACAACAAAGATTATTAATGCCAGAAAGTTAAGCCTGTTTGACTTTTTAAAAGGGTATACAAAAAGCTTTCTTTCATATAATGACTTTATCTTGAGAGAAGCTATGTCGTTTGTTGATCCGGTAAGCGGACACCTGTTCAGGTTCCTGACAATTATGAGGCATCCCGTAAGCCTGCGCCTGCTGATGACAATAGGGCTGTATAACGAAGATAGAATCAGGTACTTTCTTGCAAATGAAATTCTTTCAGCAGAAAAGAGTATGGTCTATCTACAGGATTACTTTAAAGAGATTTCACAAAATTCAATTTCAGATACTGTTGCAATAAAACTGCATAAGGCGTGCGTTGATCTGTATAATACCCAGCTGCCTCTGAAACCGTTTGAAAGGGATTTGCTTATTTCAAGACAGACAATGCGCTCAGAAATTGAATATCATAGCATGTTCATTCCTCAAAAACCGTTTATTAACCCGGTAAGCAATACGGCAATCAGCTCTGCCGGATATGCAGCCGAAACCTTGCAGCACAGACAGGAAGAACATCCTATTGAGAAACAGCAGGCAGATACTAAAGAAGAAAAGATTAAAAATATTACATTTATATTTGATTCAGAAGAAGATGAGCAAAAGGTTTTAACAGAAATCGCAGAGTCGATTAACAAGTTTATTGACTATTCCAATAAAACACTAACCCCAGAAGATGATGAACTTTCCCTGACAGGTCTGCTTAATGCTGCAAAAAATGCTGAAAATGAATATAATTACAAAAAAGCCGTTGCATACTGCCAGAGAGCATTACTGTTAAAAGATGATGACGACTTCTACACATTACTTCCGGCTATCTACACAAAGCTGGCACAAAATTACCAGCAGCTTTCAGATTGGTTTAATTCGTTAAGGTATTACGATTTAGCGCTTGAATTCTATACTTCCGCAAGCGATATTGAAAAAATCAACGAAATGAAACTTTCCATTGCAAATATATTTTACATAACTTTCAAACATGATAAGGCAAAACTTCTTTTAAAAGATATTCTTGAAACACAGAATATTTCAAATGAATTAAAAATCAAAGCCAATTTAGCAATGGGAGCTTTAAGCAGTGATGACATCCGGACCTCCTATGTGTGCTATAAAACGGCATTAAGCCTTATAGAGCCTCTTACAGATAAAAAAGTGCTTGCCGAGCTGTATTTTAAATATGCACTTTGCTGCGATGACTTGGATGAAACAGAAACAGCAGTTATATATTACAAAAAATGTATTGATATAGATAAAAATAATCCTCACCTGTCATCTGCAATGTCAAATCTTGCGCTGATATTTGATGAAACTGATATGCCGGAGCTTGCCCGTAAATACTACGCAGAAAGCCTGAAAATAGATGAAGATGCCCAAAATAATAATGGAATTTATATTTCATCAATGAAACTTGCAGAACTTAACCGGAGCAAATCCCCGGAAAAAACAGTTGAATATTACCAGAAAGCAATAAACAGCGCAAAAGCTTTAAACGAAGTTTTTTATCTTACATCAGCCTACTTAGAACTCGGAGATTTCTATAACAACCACAAAAAGATAAAGTTTGCATTGAAAAACTATCTTCATGCACTTAATTCTGCACAAAACCATTTTTCACAGGATAATATTTCAAAAATCGAACAGCGGATTACTGATATAAAAATCAGGCTTGGAAGCAGATACGATGAATTGGAAAACGAGATAAAACATGAAAACTAAAGATTATTTTAATGATTATATAAAAGTATTTTTGGAACAAAATGCTAAATTAAATTTAATATCAAAAAATGATGAAAAATTCCTATGGGAAAAACACATTTTTGACAGCCTTTCCATAGAAAAATTTTTTGAAAAATACGGCAATAATTTTAAAACCCTCCTGGATTTCGGAACAGGCGGAGGCTTTCCCTCAGTTCCTGTTGCACTTGCATATCCAGAACTCCCGGTCACTGCACTGGATAGTATAGGGAAAAAAATTAATGCGGTAACAGAAATAAAAGAAGCTCTGCATATTGATAATCTCACAACAGTCTGCTCCAGAGTAGAGAATTTTGACGGAAAGTTTGATATAGTAACAACCAGAGCAGTAGCTTCCCTTGATAAAATTATTCACTACGCTATTCCAAAACTAAAAAATGACGGATATTTTGTAGCATACAAATCTATTAAAGCTGCTGAAGAAATAAAAGAAGCGCAAAAAAGCTTACAGAAATTCAAAGCAAAAGTTATTGATATTATTGAATATGAACTTCCTCTTGAACAAAATCATACTCGAAATCTTGTAATAATAAAAAAGTATTAAAATATCACATTTGCTGAAAAAAATTTATAGCACAGACTTTCTTGTGATTTTTGCCTGCTTAATGCAGCTTATGAAGCTTAAGCGGGCTGGAGTTATACGAGATACATAATAAATTGTAAAAAGTACACGTAATCCTTAATTACACAAACAGCTTAATTGACAGAGAATAAAAATAAAAAAAACCACTCATTTCTGAGTGGGTCGTTTTCTGCATCCTAATGGTCTCTTTTAGTGTTTATTATTTAGGAGTTTATATGTTTTTGGGGTTAATGAATCTATTTATATTTAGTGTTTCGACTACACTTAAATCTTATGTACTTATTATTACACATAACATTTTAAATGTCAACTAAATGATTAGATAAATTTTATTCAATTCTTGAAAATCCGCAATATAGTGTAGATTTTACACTTTACAAAACTTAATAATGTGTTATAAATTTAGAAATTTGGGTATGGTATTAACAAAAGCAGATTTACACATCAAATATTAACAAATGTAAACTTCCTCTTATAAATATAGCAATTTTCTTAAGAGTATATACTTTATATATATAAGAGTATAAAGGAAAAAGGCAAATATCATGAATCCAAATGATAACCTAACGGTTAACAAGGTTGGCGCGCCAAAAACAGAGGCAGCCGAACCAATAGCAAGCTATTCAGCAGCAGCTGCAGAAAGCGGTATGCGTATACAGGATCCCGCAACAAATCCGCTTACCCCCGGCAGAACCACGCAGACACAGGCTGCTGCAAGACCTTATGATGCAAACTTCGGGTCCATAACAATGGGATTTTCATTGAAAGACGCGTTTACATCAATGGGATATTACAATGTAACCGGCTTGGATCCAATGAGCGGCACTCACCTGAACGGCTCTTTTGAATACCAGAACAGTGCCGGCAGAAACCTTAACCTTGCAGGATAAAAATATTAAAAAGCCCCGCCAATGAAGGCAGGGCTTTTATATTATATTAATTAAATTTATGCTTTTACTAAAGATTTTGATTTTTCAATACAATCAATCAAAGTTTTAGCAACAGTTCTTTGTTCTTCTTCTGTAAGTTCAGGGAACATCGGAAGTGAAACAACCATTTCTGTATTCTTTTCAGTTACAGGAAGCGAGCCTTTTCCAACGCCAAGATATGCGTGAACTTTCTGCAAATGAAGCGGAACCGGATAGTAAAGCATTGCACCTATTCCGTTTTCCTGAAGCATTTTATGAACTTCATCGCGGTTAGGGATTTTAACTGTGTACTGGTGGTAAACACAGTATGTATCTTCTAATTCCTTAGGAGTTTGAATATCCGGACAGTCTGCAAACAGTTTATTATAATAATAAGCATGTTCACGTCTTTTTTCATTCCATTCCTTAATATGAGGAAGTTTAACTCTCAAAATTGCAGACTGGATTTCGTCTAATCTGCTGTTAACCCCGATTTCATCATGGTAGTAACGAACAGCACCGCCATGGTTTCTTAAAGCTACAGCTCTGTCGCGAAGTTTTTCATCATTAGTCATAAGAAGTCCGCCGTCGCCCATACCGCCTAAATTCTTTGTAGGGTAGAAGCTTAAGCAGCCAAAATCACCGAATGTACCTACCATCTTACCTTTGTATAATGCGCCGATAGCCTGGCAGCAGTCTTCTATAACATGTAAGTTATGTTTTTTAGCAACAGCCATGATTGTATCCATATCACAAGGCTGACCGTAAAGGTGAACAGGAATGATAGCTTTTGTTTTAGGAGTGATTGCAGCTTCAAGCTTTGAAGCATCCATGTTGAATGTGTCAGCATCAATATCAACAAAAACAGGTTTAGCACCTACAATACCAATGGCTTCGGTAGTAGCAACAAATGTGAATGCAACTGTAATAACTTCATCACCGGCGCCTATATCCAAAGCTCTCAAAGCGAGATGAAGCGCATCTGTACCTGAGTTAAGTCCAACTGTATATTTACAGCCGATAAAATCAGCAAGTTCTTTTTCAAGTGCTTTTGTATTTGGTCCTAAAATATAAGAGCCTGAACGCAGAACTTCGCAAACAGCTTTTTCAACTTCCGCACCTATTTGTGCGTACTGACGTTTTGAATCTAAAATAGGTATCATAATTCTCTCCTTTTCCATGTACCAGTATAGTAAAAGTTTACCACTGAAAAGGAAAGCTGAACAGAACCTTTACATAAACTTAATACCAGTAAGCATTGCCAGAGAGTACTTTGTTTTCCTGGAACGCTTTATTACAAGGTATGATTAGGCTTAGCGCATAATCACAAATAATTTTTTAAACATTTAAAGTTCTGTTATTAAGAATACATTTTCAAATGACGTTCAATCTGTTTATCAATAATAGATTTTACGGAATCATATTCAGTCTGTAATGCGCTGTGTTCTGTATCAAGACGTTTGAGAACATTATCATACTGCTTATCTTTAGCTTCAATATCTTTTACGGTAGCCTGATACTGAATTTCGGCTTTAGTAATAGCAGCTTCGTTCTGTTCTTCTGAAATATCGGAAGCATTTGTGTAAAGTATTGAAGTCCAGGTAACATCTTCAAGCCCGGAACCGTCTTCTGTAGGCTCTGTAAACTGAACTCTTTCAAGTGTTACAGTACCATTTTCAAGTGCTGCCTGAAGCCAGTCTGCACTGTTATATAAACCGTCTTCCAAAACAGTCCAAAGCAGCTGACCCCCCGGAGTAAGTCCGTTAGCAGGGCTTGTGTCACCGGTTTCTTGTTCACCGAGAGCTGCTTTTGTTTTTTCATCAGCTCTTGCACCGTTATCAAAACCGTCGAGTTCAACTTTATAATCAGATGGTCCGTTCATTCTGTGCCAAAGGTTAATATACCACTGAGCAGCATCTTTATCTGTATATTCAATATCGATTACAGTCATAATTTTTTCAATCTGGTGAAGCTCATTGATTTGTTTTTCCATTTCCTCTTCCCATTCTTGATGGGCTTTTTCATATGCAGGAACATCCGGCTCAACATTGTAAATCATATCGAGCAAAGTCATATCTTCCTGGAATGATCTCATTGAATCTTTAAGAGTTGTATCGTAATCAATGCCAAGGCTGCTGTAATTTTCTACAGCATAATACAAATCAATAACTTTCTGTTTTAAAGTTTTTAACTGAGCATTGCCGGCTGCATCGATATAGTAGTTGCTTAAAAGTTTTTTGTTACGAAGAGCATTCGGATCTGTAGACGGGTCATTAACCATATCCAGCAGTTCATTCATATCAGCTTCATTTTCAGCAGCCATAACTCCGTCTTCACAAACTTTTTGAGAAACCGGAACCATATCAGGAGATTTATTGTTATGGTGAATATTTGAACCTGTTATTTTATTTCCTGCAATACTAATATTGTCACCGAGTGTAGTGGTAAATGATTTTGGGTATCCGGGAACGGGACCAAAAATACTATCAGCATTAGCAGCGTCTTCCGTAAGATCTAATAAGTGAGCCAATACGTGAAGATAACAGTTTGCACCGCCACTTCCGCCCATAGCAGTATTGTAACAAGAAGCTGAAGCATCTCTGAATTTTTGGTACAATTCACTGTTAGGGTCTTTGGTAATAACTACTTTAGTAAAATCAGGCTGCTGAGGCTCTCTGCCGTTTAAGCCGCCAACAGCACCGGTACCGCCGTTGTCCCAGATTTCCCAATCAGGACCCCAGATAGTGGTTGCTTTATCTATGTATTCAGGATTTGGTTTATCAGTTTTGGTTGCTTCTGCAACTCCGTATTTTTCCAAGAAGTCTGCAAGTGTTGCACTGGCAAGATAATTTGCAGCATCAACTTCACTCACCATAATCTGTCCGGCGTTATTAATTACACCATACTGGTTCTTAAGTTCTCCGTATGTTGCAAGAGATACTGCGCTGAGCCTTTGTGTCATCTTATTGCCGGAAGCATCATATGTTGAAAACATCAACTGTGTTGAATTTAACGCATTCATATACTGTGAACTTGCGTCAGATGTTTTTGTTGCAAGGGACATTTTAGCATTAGTAATGGTCTGAGAACGTAATTCGTTATCAGAAAGCCTTGAGGTTATACTCAGTAATCTGGCTTGTGATGCTGCTAAACCCATTGCCTTAAACTTTTTCCTTTCTTATATCTGCTTCGATACACAATGTATGACGGCTATATAGTGCTGAAACTTTAATAAATCCGGAAGTTTTGTAAACAAAAATTTACATATATTTTAACAATTTGCCATTCGCTGTATTATTGCTAACATTGTATTATGATCAGGATTTTATTTGTATCATCAAGAGCTGGGAAAATAAGTCAATACATTTCGCTTTTAGGCAGCAGCAGGTATGAATTTGCTGCGCTTGCTGACGAGGCGCGTGTTATTGATAATATTAGCCTTGCTGCGCCGGATATTATAATCCTTGATACAATTTCCGACAATATAAATTTTAAAAATCTCATAAAAAAAATTAAGTCATTTTCAGAAAACTCTGCAATACTACTTCTTACAGACAAAGATTTTAATAACAGGGATTTAATAAAAAATGCAAACGCTTTTTTACAGGAAGATTTCTCTGATGAAATGATACTTAACACAATAAACATGAATTTAAGAATGCGGGAATCTCTGGAAAGGCTTTCTAATACAAATAAAGATCTTGCAGACAGCTTATACAGGCTGAATGCGCTTTACAGCACAAGCTCGCAGTTTGCAGGAAGTCTTGATAAGAAAAAACTCATAAATTTTATGATTGAAGGTATTGATAAGGCTTTAAGCTTTTCGCTTACCTGCACTTTGTCTTTCTGTACGGAAAATGAGCCGGTTTTGCTGATTAACTCTTTATATGAGCTTTCAGATGAAATCCTTAGTGCATTAAAGCTAAGAACAATTTATCAGTACAAATCTCTGTTTGATAACGGCAAAGCCCCTTATGAGCTTGATGTTAATACTCTTAAAGTTATAAAACATGTGAAATATCCTGCAAACAGATTTACCTTCACGTTGTTTCAGTTTGATAATATGTTTGCACCAATAAGCCTCGGGGATAACTTCTTCGGTTGTGTTGAAATATTTAAAGACGCCCCATTCTCTGCCGAAGACTCAACCTGTTTTCAGACAATTGCCCGGCAGGTAACACTGCCTTTAAAGAGTGCAGCTCTTTATCAGGAAATTAAAGAAACAAACCTTAAACTGGAAAAGCTTGAACGTTTAAAATCAGAATTTATATCAATTGTTTCACACGAACTAAGAACCCCTCTGACATCAATAAAAAATTCTCTTGATATTCTTTTAAGCGGACGATGCGGAGAGGTCACTGAAGCTTCCGAAAAATTTCTTACTATGGCAAAAAGAAATGTCCAGAGGCTTTCAGGAATTATAAACGACTTGCTTGATTTATCAAAAATCGAAGCCGGAAAAATGGATTTTCATTACAAAAATATCAGTATTCACCAGGTTATTGAATATGTAAAATCAGCCCTGTCGGTTGTTGCTAAAGAAAAAGGGCTTACGCTGACAGCAGAAGAAGCAGAAAATCTGCCGGAAATATTTGCAGATTCGCAAAGACTGGAACAGGTACTTACAAATCTTGTTTCAAATGCTATTAAATTTACACCGGAAGGACGAAACATTACAATAAAATCATCCGTAATGAATGCGAAAGATTTGTCTTACAGAGAATGCTTTGCAGAAACGCTCAAAAAGCTTGAAGGGGATTATGTAGTAGTTTCGGTTGAAGACGAAGGCATAGGTATTGCAGAAAAAGACCTTCTCCACGTATTTGACAAATTCGCCCAGATAGAAAATTCACTTTCAAGAAAAGTTGGCGGCTCAGGACTCGGGCTTCCTATTGCCAAACAACTTCTCGAAGCTCACAAAGGAGCAATCTGGTGTGACAGCGAACCTGAAAAAGGCTCTAAATTTTACTTTGCAATTCCGGTTATACAGGCACTTGTTCATGCCTGACTTATTATGATATAATTTTATTAAGATTAGGTGGAAATATGAAAAAAATTCTCATTGTTGATGATGAACAGGATATTGTAGAAAGCTTAAAATTTGTATTGGAAACTGCGGATTACCTCTGTTACTGTGCTTATAACGGTGAAGACGGCTTAAAGCTTGCAAAAGAACTTATGCCGGACTTAATCATTCTTGATGTTATGATGCCGAAAATTAACGGATATAAAATCAGCAGACTTTTGAAATATGACAAAAAATACCAGAACATTCCGATATTAATGATAACTGCACGTTCACAGGAAGAAGATAAGCTTATTGGTGAAGAAACCGGCGCTGATGAATATATTACAAAGCCGTTTGAGCTTGATACAGTGGTAGATAAGGTTAATCAGTATTTGAAGCAGGCTTAAGATAACATGGAAACTATTACTAATAAAACTCTTGAAAAACTCAAATACGACCTTGTAAGAGCAGGGCTTGTTCCTTATGAAACAATAGAACAGGCTGAAGAAATTGCCAATGCTCAGAATATAAATATTGGACAGGCTCTTATTAATTCAGGGATTTTGACTGAAGAAACTATTATTAAATTTCTGGAGTCAAAACTGCATATCCCTTCAGTAAATTTAGAAGATTATACTCTTGATGAAAACTGCCTTAAGTATATAAGCTATTCTGATGCAAGAAAATACAGAATTATACCGCTTTTTAAAATTGAGGATACTCTTACTGTTGCAATGGCAGATCCTCTTGATTTGTTTGCCATAGATAAAGTTGTAGAAACCGCAGCATGTTCAATTGAGCCGGTTATTGCATCTGAAACAAGCATTTTAAAAAAGATTGATGATTGTTATAAAAACAATTCTACTGTAGGAGAAATATTTACTGACAGCGAATATATAGGATTTGACTGGAGAAATGAGCTCCACAGCGAAGATTTGAGCGATAATCATATACAGAAAATTATCAGAGCAATTTTAAAACAAGCCATTCTGGAAACTGTTCATGAAATAACCTTCCAGCAGGAAGACGAGGGGCTTTGCGTAAACTTCAAAAAAGAAGGTGAATTGTTTAATAAAGGAATTATCCCGAAAGTACTGACTGCTTCTTTTGTTGCAAAATTAAAAATTCTGGCAGAACTTGATCCTTCTGTATCAGAAGTGCCCCAGCTTGGAAAACTTAGCTTTAAAGTTGACGATATTGCAGTTACTGCAAGCATTTCAACATTTCCTACAATTATGGGCGAAAGAATTTTCTTAAAGATATACAAGCCGCCTAAAAAGCTTCAGGAAATCATTAAAACCGAAAAACAGCTAAAAATTATAAATAATGCACTCAACGAACCTGGAATTCTTCTTGTCTGCGGCTCGCCATTAAGCGGTAAGACACATATCATTTATTCGCTTTTGCTGGAAATTGCTTCCAGAAACCAAAATAAAAATATTATGACACTTGAAAGTATTGCAAAATACCATCTTCAAGGTGTAAACCAGTGCGAATTGAATGAAAATATCAGCTTCAACATGGATAAAGCTTCAAGATTTATTGAATTTCAATCTCCGGATATTATTTATCTTGAGGGCGTTAAAACAAAAGACACCTTTGACTATTTTTCAAGCCTTGTTTACGATAACAAAACAATTATTATGGAATTTCTCGCAAATAACATGGAAGATTTACGCAACAAAATGGCATTTTCAGATTTTGAAACCTTAAAATCGCTTATCTCCTGTATGATATTTATCCATTCAAAAGACAGTATCGAAGTTTTTGATAAATCTACTGTACAAAAATATATTGCCTAGAATTTCAAAGGATAGTCATCAGGTATTTTCCAGCCGTTTTGTTGAATTAATGCTGAACAGTATGCTCTTTCATTTGATACGGTTTCTTTGCAGCCGATTGAGCTGTTATTCTTTAGCATTTCTATAGTACCGTCCCAGCTGCGTTTATATGGTTCAAACCCTTTTTTATAATGGTACTTGTTAGAAGCCATATCATCATCCCAAGGCGCAAAGAAAAAGGTAAAATACTTTATGCCGGATAGTTTGATATTATTTACTATAGCTCCTGAATCACTTGTACCATACTCAACAAAATCTTTTGCATCCGGCCAAAACTGGAAAGATTTCCCATGAAAAAGACAAAGACTGCCGTCTGGAAAATATAGCATAAGATTTCCCGCTACTTTATTTACCTTTACTTCAGTAACTTTCAGATACTCTTTAAGGTATTTATTATACCAGCTCATGGCAGCCGATTGAGTTTTATCAACTTCACCGTCTTCATCCGTCACAAAATTATCACCTATTGCATCCCAGTATTCTTTTGGTCCGTTATCTTTTTCAGACATCTGCACAGCCTGATTCATAACAGAATAAAATTTTGCCAGGCGCGTTTCTACAACTTTTTTGCGGTAGTGTGCAGTAACATTCGGAATTGTTAATGCCGCAACGATTCCTATAATACCTAATGTTATAAGCACCTCTGCCAATGTAAAACCTCTGTATCTGTAATAAATCTTCATGTGTACCCCGCTTTCTCATGTGGACATAATTATGTCCACATGTACATAATAACTTATATCATGAAAATATGCAAGCTTTTCAACCGGATAAAAAGAAAGAATTTATGCAGGCTCTTGGCAGGGTAATAACAAAACTGCATGCAAAAAGTAAGCGTTCTGCCCGTTCCATTGCATATGAGATAAATATGTCAAAAACAACGCTGCTTCTATCTGAAGCCGGAAAGCTTGATCCACAGTTAACAACATTCTGCAAAATAGCAGAAGCATTTTACATAAAACCTGAAACTCTTTTGCAGATGGTTTATGAAGAATTGCCCGACAACTGGACAATCATAGATGAAAACTGATTAACTTCAGGCAATATAGAAAATCAGATTAATAATAAAATCTGCAAAAAGCATATAAACAGTTGAAAGGATAGCAGCCTGAGTTGTAGAAGTACCAACCTCTTTTGCTCCGCCTTTTGTTTCATACCCCTGAGTTGCACAGACAAGAGCAATAAGCATCCCGAACACCGCTGCTTTTAAAAGGCTTATATAAATATCTTTTGTCGCAAGCCATGCCCAGACAGAATACCAGTATCTTTCCGGATGAAGATTAATTGTAAGATTTGCAACAAGCATTCCTCCGGCAATACCGACAAACTCAGCTAGAAGAACCACCATTGGAACTGTCAGCGCAGCAGCAATAAGACGCGGTGTGAAATAATATCCTACAGGATCGACTTTTAAAGTCTTTATGGCATCCACCTGAGAAGTCACCTGCATATTGGCAATTTCAGCCGAAATAGCAGTCCCGGCCCTTGCTCCTATTGCAAGAGCAACAAAGCCCGGAGCAATCTCTCTTATCATAACAATTGTAATAGTTCCGCCAATATAAGCTTCAGCACCGGACATCAGAAACTGTTTTGCAACCTGGATTGTAATTACGGCTGCCGCAATAAACGCTATAATAAGAGATATAGGCAGTGAATCATAGCTGATAGATGCTGCCTGTGAAATTACAGATGAAAATCTTACCTGACCGCTAAACAGGTATTTAAGACTTTTTATTAGATTTTGGACACATAATCCTAAAAATTTTATCAAATTTAACAACCTCTAATTTAAGCAAGCACCCTCAAATAATTGAGGGTGCGAAACATATTAGTAAACAGGCATACACCAGTGTTTATATTTAGGAACTTTACCCTTAACAATATCGAAGTAAAGCTTTTGAAGTTCTTTAGAAATCGGTCCGACATTTCCATCACCGAGTTTTCTGTTATCAACGCTTGTGATAGGGCTGATTTGAGCACCTGTTCCGCAATAGAAAGCTTCATCAGAAATATAAAGTTCTGTCCTGTCAATGGCTCTTTCTTCGGTTTCTATACCGAGAACATCTCTGGCAATTTCAATAACGGTATTTCTTGTCACACCAACAAGAATATTATCAGTCTTTGTAGTAGTAATAAGCTTACCGTTTTGAACAAGGAACAGATTCATTGCAGAACCTTCTGTAACCTGTCCGTCTTCATCCAACACAACCGCATCATCAAAACCTGCATTATGTGCATCGGTTTTAATCAATGCAGCATTAGCATAAGAACCTGCAACTTTTGCACGCGGAGGAATAGCATTATCACTATTTCTTCTCCAGCTTGATACGCAAACCTTCAAGCCTTTTGATGTGTCAATATAATCTCCCATTTTATTTGTAATAATCAGGAAAGAATCTTCATTATCATACAAACCAGGACCTACCTTCTGTGCTGATTTATAAAGCGTAGGACGCATATAAGCATCTTGTTTGTAATTATTTTTATTTAACAATTTAATAGTAATATCACAATATTCTTCTACAGTATGAGGACTATCCATGCACATAATTTTTGCACTTCTTTGAAGTCTTTCGTAGTGTTCAGGAACTCTGAAGGCATATAACTGTTTCTCTTCTTCATTCCAGTAAGCTCTGATACCTTCAAAAACAGCAGTACCGTATAAGAAAGCGTGTGTTCTTACAGGAATAAATGCTTTTTCTGCTTCAACGTATTTGCCATTCATATAATAAAACTCTGACATACTAACCTCCTTATTCAATACATTAACTATACCACGAAATCGCCAAATATTCCTTAAAGTTAATTTATATTAAAAAAAGCAGGTCTGTTTAGACCTGCTTGATATATATGTGAAGTAATTTTATTATTGAGCATCTCCGGTTCTAACTTTCCAATCTGACAATCTCCATTGACCCTGATATGGGTTAGTGTACATAACACTGTTTTCAATATCGCCAGGACTTAATTCTCCATCAGTGTCAACGCTTGTTCCGGTAATTCTTACCGAACCGTTTTCACTTGAAAGTGTAATAACTCCGGCATCAACCCATTGGGTATCATCTTTAAGTTGATTTTTAAATACATTCCAGTTTGGAGTACCGCTTTCATTAGATACACTCGGATTATTACGAGGCTTAAACTGTCTGATTGTCAGGTTTTGACCATCATTAGAAAGAGTATACTGGTATCTTCTGAAAGCTTCATTTTGACCTAACTTAAGACCATTATCGCCCCATTCGGTTTTAATTTCATCATAAACAATCATTGAACCATCTCTTGATGACTTACCGCCGTTGATATTTTTCATATTCAGTGTATAGTTGTATTCATCATAGTAATTTGTAGATAGAACAAATTTACCATTTTTATCAACAGAAACGCCTAATTCATCCAAGATTTCTTTCTGCTTATCTGGAATAGGAGATTCCCATTCTTCCGGTACTGTAACAACAGGTCCTGGAACTTCAACTTTTATAGTATCATGAACGACCTCTCCAGGTAAGTATAATGTATCGGTATGAATTTCAGGAACTTTTATTGTATCGGTATGAATTTCAGGAACTTTTATTGTAACTGTATCATGGACAACTTTATCCACATATGTTGTATCGTGAATAATTTTATCAATGTAAGTTGTATCATGAACCATAACAGGTTCTTTTATAGTATCGTGTTTAACTACTGTAATTGTTTCCGGAGGAAGAGTAATCTCTTTGTATTCGGTTATTGTATCTCTAGGTAGTTCAATTTCATAATTATGAGTTTCATCAAGTATATCGTCAGTACAGCTTGTCATAGCCATTGGTGAAGCAACTGTTCCAACAGCAGCTAAAGCTTTTGTTCCCGGACTAGACAGTACTGTTTTTGCAGTAGCAGCTAACCCGGCAGTACCGCCTAATGCTTCTGCAACATATGCACCGGTAGCAACTGCAGCTGCGCCTGCCCATACTTTTTCGGTTGTACCCTGAGGCAGCCCGATTACAGCATCCATAGAAGCAAACCCTCTGCGGGTTCTGCCAACGACAGCATCTGCAATGGCTCCGGCTTTACCGGCAACACCTTTTGCATCAGCTACAGGGGCAAAATCATCTTTCCAGCCTTGAATCCATTTTCCAAGAGCTGAATTTTCACGCTTATTCTGGGCATCTAATCTTTTCATAGTTGCCATTAATTCAGCATCCTGTTTTTTCTCATATTCAGCACGTTCTTGTGGTGTCATTTTAGCCATTTTGGCTCGTTCTTCTTCTGCTGCTTTTTGAGCTTTATCCAGAATAGACTGCATTTCTGGCGAGTATTGCGATTTCTTTTTACCTGTTAATGAATCAATAAAATCCAAAGGATTTTGTGACTGGGGTTTTACACCGCCGGTCATATCTACTTCTACTTTTTTAGGTTTTTCCTCTGTTTTCTTTGTCTTTTGTTGCACATCCACTTGAGCTGCTTGGACTTTTCCAGTTTTGTCTACTGTCATAAAATTACTCCTTTACTTTATACTTCACATTTATATATTTCGTATATCAATATAAAGTATTTTTTATATCAGAAATTTCATGACATATTTCTGGTAAAATAGCAGAATATCAAGCTAATACTACAAAGCAGGCAATTTAAGTTCAACTTTACAAAAGTTAATAAAATTAGCCTTTACTAAGCCTGCTAAGCTGGATAAATTTCTTGGCATCATTGATTGGAATGGCAAAACCAATGCCTATATTTGAGATATTATTATCCGGATTATAGATAGATTGGTTAATACCTATGACTTCTCCGGCAGAATTTAAGAGTGGACCTCCGGAACATCCAGGGTTAATCGCTGCATCTGTTTGGATTTTATTTTTTGTATAGTCAATTCTGGAAATTATGCCCTGAGTTAAAGTTCCGGCAAAGCCAAAAGGGTTGCCGATTGCAAGGACTCGCTGCCCTACTTTAATATTCTCTGAATCACCAAATTTTACTGTTTTTAATGCGGTTTTAGGCTCAATTTTCAAGAGTGCAAGATCTTTGTTTTTCCCCATTTTAGAAATTACTTTGGCGCTATAAGTCTGCCCGTTATACATTGTTACTTCCACATTCCTGCATCCGTCAACCACATGCGAACCTGTAAGTATAACACCGTCAGAAGTTACAATGCAGCCTGTACCGGCAGAAACACCGTCATCTAATTGAGCCTCAATAGCAACAATAGCAGGGTTAATCTTTTCGTATACACTAATATTTATCTGTTCATCGTTGGCATAATTAACTGCCAAGGCACAAGGCTGCTGGAAAATACCTACTCCCGCAATCATTAACGCTATTACAAACTCTTTTACTTTCATAGTTCTTCACCTCGTTAATATTATTATTTCAGGTTTGGTGCGCTTGTCACTTGCTCTCAAAAAAAAATCACGGTTAGTTATTGATATTATTAAAATTTTAATGTATAATTCAGGAAAAATAAAAAAGATAATAGTAAACCACATTATAAAAGGAGAAAAAAATGAGCAGAATTGAATCATTTAAACAAGACCTGGCTGAAAAAAGAGCTGTAAAAATTATTGCAGGTATCGACAATTTTGATATTGAAAATGTAAAAAAAGTAGTTATGGCTGCTGAACAAGCAGGAGCAAGCGCTGTTGATATTTGCGCTGATGAAAATATCGTAAGAGAAATCAGAAATATGACAGAATTACCATTATTTGTATCTTCTGTAGTTCCTGAAGAACTGGCAAGAGCAGTTGAGCTTGGAGCTGATGCGATTGAACTTGGAAACTTTGATGTTTTATACAAAAAAGGCGCATCTTTCTCTAAAGAAGATGTTCTTGCTCTTGTAAAAAGAACTCTTGAAATCATCGACAGCAGAGTATTTTTCAGTGTTACTATCCCTGGAGAAATCTCTATTTCAGAACAAATTGATCTTGCAAGAGAACTTGAAGCTATGGGTATTGACTTAATCCAGACAGAAGGTCATTTTGCATCAGAACAACCGGCTAACGGTGTTAGAGGCTTAATGGAAAGAGCACAGTTAACACTTTCTAATACAATTGAGCTTTCAAGAAACGTTGAAATGCCTGTTATGACTGCTACAGGCATCAACCCTACAACTGCACCGTTTGCATTTGCAGCTGGCGCTAGCGCTATTGGATGCGGTTCTTGTATTAATAAAATGAACTCTGAACTCTCTATGATAGCTACAGCAAAACAATTAGTTGAAATTGCTTCAAGAAATGCAGAAAAAGTTGCAGCTCTTGTATAAGAGAAATTCATATAATTACAAAAAGGCCTCTGTTTTAATACAGAGGCTTTTTTAATGCCGAAAACTACACAAATATTAACATGTAATAGCATTTTTTTTACATTTTAAATAGAATGTTATCATTAGGGAGATGAAGTATGGAAATAATTTTGGATATATTATATTTATTCGTTGCAGCTTACACATTGTATTTTTTGGCTCTGGCATTAAGAAACCTGAATGATACATCTTTTAAACGTGAAAAAAGATATTCACAGTATGAGGAGAAAGATAATCTTGCAGTTGTTATATATTCGCATAACAACAAACGCACTCTGGAAAATCTTGTTAGAGAACTAAAAATGCAGGATTATCCTATAAACAATTTTAAAGTATTTGCAATACTGGACAATTGTTCAGACGGCTCGCAGGAACTCTTTGTCAATGACAGCTTTGTACATGTTATCGATGTAAAAGGTGTAGGAACTATCGGAAAAGATCAGGCAATTTCTATACTTCTTGAACAGCTTTCACATGATGATTTAATTGATTCATATGTATTTATTGACGGCGACAGAAGTATTGCACCGGACTTTTTAACAACTGTAAATGCCGCATTATCAAAAGCACATGTTATATCAGGCGAAACAATTATTGATATGAAAAATCTTGGACCGGTTGACAGGGTTAAGGCTGCTTACCAGAAATATCATATGAATTTTATCAGAAAAGCACGTTCTTTGTTCGGACTGGCTTCACAGGCTGATTCCGGTGTGTTTATAATAAAACAGGAAATTGTAAAACAAATCGGCGATGTTGATTTTAAAGATATTAATACAGAGTTAAAATACAGCCTGCTGTTATCAAAAATTAAATTCAAATGTACATATAATCCGAATATACAAACAGTTGTAGATTCTGCAAATTATATTTTCAGAAAACCAAGACTTTCTTACAGGCTAAATCTTTTCAAAAACTGTATTCCTGAATTATTTTCAACAAATTTTACATTCACTGAACACGCCTTATCATTACTTTATCCAAACATATGGCTTGTTTTAATCATTTATTTTGCAGTATTAAAACATTCTCTCTATTATCAGTTTATTATTGATTTTAAATTTGTTCTGCTTTCATTTATAATACTTGCGGCTGCATTCTGCCTGAGTTTAATAAATGCAAAACTTACTATAAAAGAAATAGGTTACCTGTGTTTATACCCTTTATATTCCTTCTGCCACATAATCAATAACCTCCCGCCGGTGAGAAAAATAAGAAACAAAATAAGAGGAACAGAAGACCTTCCTCAAGGTACTGAAAAAATGGTTGTTGATGTTGTGGTAAATACCGGTAAAGCAGATTTGAACTGTAAACTGGAATTTATTTCTGAAAAAGGTTTGTGCAAAGTCAGATTTATCTTCAAAAATAAAAAATACACAACCTCAAGCCATATAAGAATGATAGATGCTTTGCAGGAATTAAAAATGAAACTTGATGACTATGGATTTATCCTGAGAATTTGCAGCTGCTGCTCGCATTACAAACCTTGTGTTGATGGTTCTACCAATATGTTGAAAGGGGTCTGCATAAATGACTATCCGGCACCATCATTGAATGAACCTAAAAATACTCTTATATGGAATACCTGTACAAACTTTACACCGGCAAAACTAAACAGCCTTATCTCAGAGATGATTAGTCAAGGTAAGAGCGCGGAATAACCTCACTTATCATATATAAAGAACCGCACACTATTGTTATGGTGTGCTCTTCTTTTGGCAGGTTATCAATTGATAAAAATTCCTTTGCATCTTCAAAAGGACAGGCAGATTTTAACTCTTCATATGATGCAGAATTAGCGTGGGAAAAATGGTTAAGATAAATTTCATCATTCTTTTCAAATAAAATTTGCATCATTTTAGGATAATCTTTATTTTTCAGGCAGCCGAATACAAATCTGCGTTTTTTATCAGGATAATAAAAATCAAGACTTTCTTTTAAAGCAAGTGCTCCGTTCGGATTATGTGCGCCGTCAACAATTATATTATAATTTTCCAGCAGTTGAAATCTTCCCGGATGATGCGCATTTCTCAGACCTTGAAGAATTGCTGAACCGGAAATATTAGGATAAACAAGTCTTACTGCTGCCAGAGCGAGTGAAAGGTTTTCCTGCTGGTAAGTGCCTTTTAATGCAAGCTCTGTTGTATCTTCAAACGGGGCAACCATAAGCAAAAGCGAGTTACATTCATCAGCCTTATCCCTAACAGCCTCATATCCTTCACAGGTCACTACCGGACATCCTTTTTTAATAATTCCTGCTTTTTCAAAAGCTATCTTATCTTTAGTATTTCCCAGCCGTTCTGTATGATCAAGGTCAATATGTGTAATAACCGCACACAAATTTTCTTTTATAACATTTGTCGCATCAAATCTTCCGCCTAAACCTGTTTCAAGAACAACAACTTCAACATTGTTTTCCGCAAAATATTTGAACATCATAACAGTAAGTATCTCGAACTCTGTGAGATGAATATTATTTTCATCTGCAATTTTACATATATCAAAAACAAGGCGGGCAAAGTCTGCCTTAGATATATCAACTCCGTTAATTTTAATTCTCTCGGTATAATCAAACAAATGAGGTGATGTAAATAAGCCTGTTTTTATGCCTGCAGCCTCTAAAACAGACGAAATAACAGCACAAACAGACCCTTTACCGTTGGTACCGGCAACATGAAAATATTTCAGACTGTCTTGAGGATTTCCCAGCAGCTCCAGCACTGAAGAAACCCGTTCCAGCCCGAGATTTATATAAAACTTTCCCTGAGAAGTCAAAAGCTCAACTGAATCTTTGTATTCATTATTCATACCCTAAAGTTAAATCAAACGAAGAAGATTATCAAGCTTTTAAAATTTATAAGGGTAATCTTCCGGAATTTTCCAGTTATTATACTGGATTAATGCAGTACAATAATGCTGAGTATTAGGATTATTAAGCCTGCATCCGTAGGTTCCATTTATCAGCTTTTCTCTTGTACCATCCCAGCTAAACTTATACGGTTCTATAGGCGCCCACTTTTTATTTGTATTGTAATTTATAAAAAATGTAAAACAGTCCTTCCCTAATATAGATGTTTCTCTATTTGCATATGGATAAAAATACAAGTGTATGGAACTTACATTAGTATTCGGGTCTGTACTGGGAGCATAATGATTAAATATTTTAAATTTTGAACCGTCCGCCAAATAAACAAATAAAACGCCATCCCCACGCTCGGTTTTTAAGGTCTTTACATAAGGTCGAAAATACTTATTATACCACTCTTCCATATTTTTACTGTTATAACCTGCAAAAGAATTACCCCAGTATTGAAATTCTCCGTATTTTTGTTCAGAAAGTGTTACAGCCTGATTCATTATTGTGTAAAATTTTTTTAAACGGGTTTCAACGACCTGATTCCGGTATTTCTGCACCAAAGCAGGCAGTGTCATTGAAGCAACAATACCAATTATACCGAGAGTAATCAATACCTCAGCCAAAGTGAACCCATATCCATGGTCATTATTTTTAACGACGCCAAATGGTTTGATACCTGCGCCAATACCTCTTAAGGAGCTTAAACTACTCTGCCCCCCCCCCGAAAAGCCTTGTCATTACTACGTTTTCCATAACTTAATCTCCTTTTTAGTTGTATCTGTTCTTTCTTAGTTTTTGATTAAATATAAAACTTTTTTCGGCACGCTCTCGCTCTGCTCTCGCTATCGCCTCGAAAACAAATATTTTTTCTTATTTGTTTTTATTGCTTCCGCTAGTATACCTGATAAAATTTTCGTTTACCCAGGTTGTGTCGTGCCTCAGACACCACTTTCGCATCAAAAAGTTCTATTTTTGATTTTAATGTTCTGATAATAGAAAAGCTATATATGTTTTCAAAACGATAGCTTGAACAGAGCGGAAGCGTGTTTGAGCATATATAATAGCTATTCTATCATGTTTTCCTCTGCTTTTTTATTATAATCTATATTCTAATATTTTTCAATATGAGAATATAGTTCAGATATGCTTTAATTGAGAAACTATTTTTTCCACACCATCATATCTGGCAAGTTTTAAAGCACCTTGCTGGACTTTAATCAGCTTCTCTTTATCAGTTAGCAATGATAAAATTGCAGTTAAAAGTGTTTTTTCAGTAACTTCGTTATCCTCAAGATACAAAGCAGCACCTTGCTCTACCATATATTTTGCATTCTTCCTCTGGTGATCTGCTGCTGCATGCGGATAAGGAACCAGGATTGGCGCAATACCGCTTGCACAGATTTCCGACAAGCTTAAAGAACCAGCTCTTGACACAGCAATATCACTAGCCTTTAAAACTGTAACCATATCATCAAAATATGGTTTAACAATTAAATTCTTATCCTGTTCATATTCAGGATAAAATTTTATAAGCTGTTCAATTACCCTGTCAAAATTTTTCTTTCCTGTTTGAAAAATAATTTGTACATCATACTTTTGAGAAAGAGTTTTAAGAATTTCAACAGCGGCATCATTAATTGTCCTTGCCCCCTGAGAGCCTCCCATAATACATAAGGTAATCTTATGCCCCAGCCCTAAAGCCTGGCGTGCCTCAAATTTAGTAAGTTTCTTAAAACCAGGACGTATAGGGTTTCCATTAATATTAATATTTTCATTTTTGATGAATTTTTTTGCACATTCAAATGCAACTGATATGGCAGAAGCTCCTGAAGCGAGTTTTCTTGTTACCAGACCAGGCTGGGCATCACAATCGTGCATCATATAAGGAACATGTGAAAGCTTACAGGCAATTAGAATAGGAGCGGAAACATACCCGCCTGTACCAAATACTGCATCCGGCTTATATAAATTAATATAATTAAGACATTTAATAACTGCACCGGAAAGCTGAAAAGCCCATTTCACAATTTCCAGACCTGCTTTTCGCGGCATTCCATGAACATTCACCGGCAAAAACTCATAACCTTTACTGCTGACAATATCAGCTTCCAGATTTTCAGGATTACCAATGTAATATAAAGCTTTTGTATCCTCATCGCTGCTCAAAGCATCTGCAACCGCAACCGCAGGATAAATATGCCCTCCTGTGCCGCCTCCGGTTATAAAATACGTATATTTTCCGCCCTGTTTAGACATTTGCATGATTCCTTATCTTTTTAATTCTCTTCTTTGAAATATTAAGCAAAATTCCTATCATACATAAAGACACGATTAGAGATGAACCGCCGTAGCTGATAAAAGGAAGAGGAACACCGGTAGTAGGAAAGAAAGAACTTGCAACACTGATATTCAAAAATGCCTGAAACCCTATAGAAAAAGTTATTCCTACAGCAAGAAGCTTGCCGTACATATCAGGACATCTTGCCGCAATCAAAAAACCTCTGTGTATTAATGTCCAGAATAACCCTATAATCAAAACACAGCCGACCCAGCCCATTTCCTCTGCAATTATTGCGAAAATAAAGTCTGTATGACACTCCGGCAGGTAGGAAAGCTTCTGTATGGAACCGCCATAACCCACGCCTGTAAACCCGCCTGAAGCAAACGCAATCAGCGACTGGATAATGTTATAACCTGCCCCCTGCGGGTCAAGCTCAGGATGCCGCCAGGTGGTAATACGCTGCATCTGATAAGGTTTAATAATTGTAGTTGCAGCAACAATTACAGTAACAACCATGGCTGAAAGGCAGCTGAAAAACAACTTCAAAGACCCGCCCGCCGCAAGGAACATTACAACAGAAGTTGATAAAAGCAGGATTACCATACTTAAGTTTGGCTGAACAAAGATGAAGCCTATCATAATAAGTATAGGAATAAAGGCTGAAACCCACTTATTCTGATCAATAAGGTTAGCATCCTTTTTTAAAGCAGAAGCCAGCAGCAAAACAACAGCAGGCTTTGCAAATTCAGACGGCTGAAGCTGAAACCCTAAAATATTAATCCATCTTTTTGCTCCGTTAACAGTCACCCCCAGCGGTGTAAAGTCTACCAGAACTAGCAGGAGCAGGACGATTCCGGCAAAAACCATATTCCAGTCCGAGAGTTTTTTATAATCAAAGTTAGAAAAGAACTTCAATCCGATAAAACCGACAATAAAACACAAAAATTGTTTTATTAAAAACTGTGCAGGATTTCCGCCTTCATCAATACATTTCGGGGCAGAGGCTGAAAAAATTGCAAGAAACCCTATTATCACAAGGAAAGCAACAGTAATAAGCAGCGTTTTATCCGGTGCAGAAACAATAATGCTCTGTATCGGGTGACGGTTATATGCTTCGTTGTATCTATCCGATCTTTGATAAGACATATTCCTTGAATACCTTTCCTCTCTCCTCGTAGCCGCTAAACATATCAAAACTTGCACATGCCGGTGAAAGCAACACCACATCCGGATTTAATTCAACGGCTTTATCAATCGCAGACTGCATTGAAATTTCTCTATAAATATTATCAAATCCGTTATTCTTTAAATTTTCATCAAATCTGTCAGCAGCTTCTCCGATAAGAATTACCGTCTTAATATGCTTTTTAACGGTATCGCAGAACTCTTTTAAATCAGTATTTTTATCCCTGCCGCCCGCAATAAGTGCAACATCGCAGTTATTAAAAGAATTAATTGCAACAATTGAAGCTTCAGGATTTGTTGCTTTTGAGTCATTGTAGAATGTAATTCCGTCTTTTTCTCCGCATTTTTCAAGCCTGTGTTCCGGGACAATAAATGAAATTATGGAATTTCTTATATTCTCATTAGAGATACCCTCAAGCTTTGCACAGGTAACAGAACATTCAACATTCTGGTAATTATGTTCTCCGATTAACGGGCATTCGCTCAAATCAATAATATGCTCTTCCACACCATTGCGTTTAAAGCAGATTGCATCATCTTTCACGTAACAGCAGTTATCTCCCTCCTCTGCTCCGAAAAAGAATACTGTTCCGCCGGCTTCTTTTGCAAACTCTTTGAGTTTTTCATCTTTTGCATTTAAAACAGAAAATGCAGGAGTTTGCGGAGATTTAAAAATTCTTGACTTTGCTTTGAAATAATTATCAAGTCCCTGATGCCAGTCAATGTGATCAGGTGTAAAATTTGTCCAAACAGAAATCTGAGGTTGAAAAGCCGGAGAGTATTCAAGCTGGAATGAACTGCACTCACATACAAAATAATCAATTTTATCATCGTCAAGCAAGTCACATGGAGGCTTTCCATAGTTTCCGCAAGGAACTGCGTTGTATTCACTGCTTAAAATATGTGCAGTCAAAGCGGTTGTAGTTGTCTTGCCGTTTGTTCCGGTAATAGCAATAAACGGTCTGCCTGTTTGTAAAAACGCAAGTTCAACCTCGGAGATTATCTGAACTTTTGCTTCTTTCAAGCGTTTCATTAATTCGCTATGCGGCGGGATTCCCGGACTTGTTACTGCTATATAAGCATCTTTTATAAATTCATCGCTATGACCGCCCATTTCAATTTTTATATCTAATGCACGTAATTCTTGAAGTTTTTCATTATCCGCCGGGGTTTCTGCACGAAATTCTGTTATATAAACATCTGCGCCATGCCTGTTCAGATACTTTGCGGCAGCAATACCGCTTTTTGATAGACCTAAAACCAAAACTTTTTTATCAAACCAGTTTGACATTATAAAACACCTCTATTTGTTAAATAAAATAAAACAAGGGCTGTCAAAGAAAGTAATGCTGATACAAAAGCAAACACAGCAACAACCTTCTTTTCACTCCATCTGCACAACTCAAAATGATGGTGAACCGGCGCCATTTTAAACACTCTTTTTCCGGTAGTTTTAAAACTGAAAACCTGGATAATTACAGACAAAGTTTCCATAACAAAAACTCCGCCTAAAAATATCAAAAGAAATTCAAACTTACCCATAACAGCCAGAGTACCAAGAAGTCCGCCTATGGCAAGCGAGCCGGTATCTCCCATAAACACCTGCGCCTTAGGCTTGTTATATCTTAAAAAGCCGAATAAAGCACCGGCAACAGCAGCAGCAACAATTGCAACCTGCGGATGTCCGCTGAACAAAGCAATTATTGAACAGGCTGCAAAAGAGAACACTCCGGTTGATGCAGCAAGCCCGTCCAGTCCGTCAGTAAGATTGTAAGCATTTGACGCTCCTGTTATTATAAACACTGCCAGAAACGGATAAAACCATTTTAAATCAAAAGTATGCGAAAGAATTGAGAATTCACATCCGCCTTTTCCGCTGATAACAACATACATTGTCGGTAATAATGCGATGGCTATTTGTCTTAAAAGTTTTCCCCTCGCACTCAATCCGTCATTTGCATGTCCTTTAATTTTAATATAATCATCCTGAAAACCTGCAAAGGTATAAAACAAGAGAGTAATAAGTATTATAATAGCTTCGGTATCAAACCGCTGAGCAAGCAAAAGCGCAATTATTGAGGCAATTATAATTGCAAGAATAATAAATACTCCGCCTGTGGTGGGAGTTCCCTGCTTTTTAGCGTGATTTTCCGGCGCACAATCCTTAACATACTGACCTATCATTTTTTTCTTTAAAAAATCTATATAAGGCACACCGAAAAGCAGACATAAAATCATTGCTAACAGGAATGCCACAGCAATCATAATCATACTTTAATTTCTCCCTTGATAAAATCTATAATTTCTTCAAACTTCATACTTCTTGAAGCTTTCAGAAATATTGTAGTACCAACATCTATAGTATCAATAATATAATCTGAAACTTCTCTGTTATTTTCAAAATTCTTTACAAAGAAACCTTTCGCATCAAGTTCGGCACCTATCTGCCGCGCAAGCCGTCCTACAGTAAGATACTTTGCATCTTTTCCGTAACCCAACCCGGCAAGGTATCTGCCTACTTCCATATGAAGTTCATCTTCCATCTCACCGAGTTCTCCCATATCTCCAAGGACAACAACCGGATGTTTATAATGCTGAAGGAATGTTGAAACAGCAGCTTTCATAGATTCCGGATTGGCATTATAGCTGTCGTTTATAACCTTATATCCGCCGGCATCAAGTATTTCCCAGCGTTTTTCAATAGGTTTGTAAGCTGCAAGCCCCCTGTGGATTTCATCATACTCCATCCCCAGCTTATAACCTAAATTTATAGCAGCAAGTGAGTTTTCTATATTATAATCACCTTCTACATTAATCTCATATTCTCTGTCTTTATATAAAAATTTTGAATAAGAAGGCTTTCTGTCAATAATATTAACATCATCCAGAGAATAAAATATTTTTTCACCATCAAATACGGCAAACTTTTTAATTCTTTCGTTATTTTGAGAAATAAATGTTCCGTCTTTTTTGAGATACTTTACAATTTCGCTTTTGGCTTTTGCAATATTATCAAGGCTTCCAAGGCGTCCTATGTGGGCAGAGCCTGCATTAGTAATTACAGCAAAGTCCGGTTCTGCGTATTTTGAAAGAAGCTCAATCTCTCCAAGCCCGCGCATTCCCATTTCAACAATTAAGACCTCGCAATCCTGCGGCATATTCATTAAAGTTTCGCAAAATCCTATTTCATTATTATGATTTGAAAAAGTTTTATGAGTTTTAAACTTCTCCTCAAGCACTGAAAAAATTATCTCCTTTGTTGTGGTCTTTCCGGAACTCCCTGTAACAGCTATAGTTTTAGGGTTATATTTTCTCCTTAAAAATCGTGCCAGTGAAAGGTATGCTCCCAAGGTATCCTTAACTTTCAAAACAATCTTTGCATTCTCAGGATAAACATCCTTTGTAATAAAACATCCAGCTGCACCTTTATCCACAGCCTGGGAAAGAAAATTTTCTCCGTCAAAACTGGCGCCCTTTAAAGGCAGGTATAAATCTCCCTTATTTATCGTGCGGGTATCTGTAGAAATATTAAAATCATCACTATCAGAAGTATTCTTAATTAATTCAGCTCCCGAAGCCTCAATAATCTCATCCAAATTAAACATCATATTATTATGATACTTCAAAAAAAACATATGAGTAAAAAGTTAATAAATATTAATACTACTTGACATGCGGGCTTTAGCAAAAGATAATATATGTACGTATTACTATGGGTAAATCGTTTAATAAATATCCGAAAGGATTACGAAACCCGCAATTGAAAGGAAAAGACACATGTACGCAATTGTAGAAACCGGCGGAAAACAATACCCCGTTGAAGAAGGACGCTACGTTGAAGTAGAATTGCTGGATGCTGAAAAAGACAGCAAAGTAGTTTTTGACAAAATCGTTATGTTAGTTAACGGTAAAAAATCAAAAGTAGGACAGCCTTATGTTGCAGGCGCTTCTGTAGAAGGAACTGTTCTTGCTATTGATAAATCTAAAAAAGTTATCGTTTACAAACAAAGACCTAAAAAAGGCTACAGAAAAAAACAAGGACACAGACAAGGCTTTACAAGAGTTATGATTAACAAAATCAGAACTTCTGCCCAGAAGAAAGCCGCTGAATCAACAGAAAACGCTGAAGCGTAAGTATCTAAAAACATATGCGGTACGGGAATAAATAAAAATTGCCCGTTTGCATTTGGTCAGCTCAGACCGGAAAGGCAAAACCGCAAATATCGCCGGAAGGCGAAACTTAATTAACTGTAAGCTAAATTAAACAAAGGAGAAATAAAATGGCACATAAGAAAGGTATGGGATCTACCCGTAACGGTCGTGACTCCGAAGCGAAGCGTTTAGGCGTTAAGAAATTCGGCGGTGAAACCGTTAAAGCCGGCAACATTCTTGTTCGCCAGAGAGGAACAAAAATCCACCCTGGAAACAATGTTGGTATCGGTTCTGATGATACTTTATTCGCCCTTATTGACGGCGAAGTTAAATTTGAAGCACACAGACGCGACAGAAAACAGGTTAGTGTTTACGCTGTGTAGTTTTCTAAAACAATATTCAAAAAGCTCCTGTTTATTACAGGAGCTTTTTGTTATACATACTGATTTTTCTTTGGTGCAATATCAAAAACACTTGTGTTCATAGGGATTGCCCCCGCGGACTGTTTACTATCGGAAGCTGCCGTTTTATCCTGATTTTTATCAACTATTCCCGCCTCCTGATTAAGTTCTGTTCGCTTATCTTTAGACAGCAGATTGGTGTAGGTTTTGCCTTCTCTTTTAGCAACAAAAACTGATAATTCATCATTTCCAAAAGCGGCAATATTTGATAAGGAAACTTTTGTTCTGCCGTTTAGATTTTTGTTGCCATTACACAACTTAAGCATATCTTCCGGCTTAAAACTGGGGAATGCAGTATAAATATCCCCGACTGTAATTGTCATACTTAACTCCTTTCCAAGCTTATGTTCTATTTTTATAAAGAAGTTTTGCCTGAAAAGATTGCTATCCGCCCACCCCATCCTATCCTATCCTATCCTATCTCAGAGTATA